>Ga0207421_10008767_pt1 | contig 10383 bp, 7 predicted proteins | sample SodLakKL_010_SED_4_FD_187542 | JGI IMG/M metagenome (GOLD analysis project Ga0207421, IMG submission 187542) | Alkaline sediment microbial communities from Lake Tanatar, Kulunda Steppe, Russia - 8KL_010_SED (SPAdes) (version 2) | ecosystem: Environmental > Aquatic > Non-marine Saline and...
GCGGTTGCTGCTGCAACCTCCTGTTGAGCCGTTAAAGGTGTGAGTAGCAGCATACTGGTGGCCAATTTCATGGGAAACAAAATCCACATAAAAAGGATCGTTGATAGGCTGGTTTAGGCCGGTTACGCCTCTCGCTTTACCAGCGTTGTTGCACACAGAACCAAGCTGGGCAACGCCACCGCCAACGGTAGCAAATACGTGGCCGATATCATAATTGGCAGAACCAATCAGGTTATCGATACGAGTCTGGTTTTCGTTAAGCATGGCAAATGCGCTGCTGTTTGTGTAGTCGCTCGGATCCTGGGAAATCAAGATATCGTTATTGGCAATCAGGTTCATCGTAACGGCTACATCGCGCTCGTACAGACCATTAACGCGGTTCATGGCTACTACAACGGCTGCCATGGCGCATTCGACTGGCTCGGATGGGGTGGCGCAGCGTGATGGCTGGCTATGGAAAGCGGTGTACTGAGCAGTAGTTGCTACTGCTATGCGGTGAGAGCGGTGTACGGTTCCGCTGAACAGCGGCTCTGCGCTCATTGCGGCCTCATGAGAATCTCGCTCAATTTGCGGGTCGGCTACTACAGGTTCGTGCTGCTCTATACCAAGACGGCGCTGAAAACTTTCAACAAAATGCTCGCGCTGGTAGACCATCACATAGTCGCGCTGCTGCGCATTAAAGGGATCTATATAAATCGTGCCTTCAGTGCTGGTTATCATCGCGTGGAAACCTGAAGGTGTTACGCTTATGCGGCCGTAGGCGCTGCGGTTGTCGATACCGGCTACACGGTAGGTTTTAATATTTGGATACCGCTCGGCAAGTCCGTCTTCCATGATGGGAGCTTCAACAACATTAAAACGCTGGAAGGTGCCATCAGGGAGGGGTAAGGTGATTTCAGGCGCGCCGTCGAGACGTCCCGTGCGCATTAGCGGAGCTGTGGAAAGTGAAGTTTCGAGCGAATTCAGATTAACCCGTACGGCTTTGTACTCCACGGGGTGAATATCTCTTTCTGCGGTTAACATTGGTGTACTGGTAAACTCGAAGCTGCTGCTTGTCTGGGCCTGGGCAAAACTCCCGGCCGGGAAAAGCAACAAAAACAAGAGTACCGGCACAATACAGCGTACCAGAGTCGTAATGCTTTTTTTCATAATTAAAATGTATGTGTTAGTCAGATTGATTGGGGTAGAATTGTTCGAACGGCATGTTGGCAATGCGGGCCCGAACTATATTGATAAGACTTTTAAAATACATCAATCGCTGACTTGCACAAAATTACAAAAACGTTGATTCTTGTAAGCAGGACTGACTATTAATACATGCGGGCCTTCTTAAATGAAAAGATTTATTGGATATGGGGAATCAAACTAAAAAGGCGTCACTCATAAGGAGAGACGCCTTCATTCAATAATCAGCCAATAGAAAAGTCTATACGAAGGCTTCTACATCCACCTGATAAGCATGTAGCGGATTGTCGCGGTCGCCCTTATAGCGTTCATTATATGCCCGTATTTCGTCGAGCATATGGCTCACCTTCTCTTTACTCTGGAATGAAAAAAAGAGGGTGGAATAAACGCCGTAGTCGCCCTGAGAAAACCAGCTGCGCACATCAGGGTGATATTTTTCAGTCCGGAAACCGTGCATTTCAGTTTCGCTGAAAATGGGTACGTTGTTCTCGGACATCATCTTGCGCACTTCATCGGCGTACTCTGCGATGCTTAGAATAATCAGAAGTTTCATAACGTATGGGATTAAATGTATGGAGTTAAAAGCGATATAAATTGCAAAACAAGGCGCCTCAGCATTCTTAGCTGAAGCGCCTTGTTTTGAAGCTATTTTTTATTTTTTACCATGAAATAAATCAGGGGTACGGTTATAAGGGTGAGGGCTGTAGATGCCAGTGCACCACCCATTAGCGATATCGCAAGACCCTGGAAAATTGGATCGAACAGAATGACGATGGCGCCAATCACAACGGTTCCGGCTGTAAGGAGAATTGGCATGGTTCGTACGGCTCCGGCTTCGATTACGGCATCGGCTAATGATTTTCCGTCGCGCAGGCTAATTTGGATAAAATCGATCAGCAGCACGGAGTTCCTCACCATGATGCCGGCCAGCGCAATGAGACCAATCATAGATGTGGCGGTAAAGAAGGCCCCCGTAACCCAGTGACCAATCAGAATACCTATGAGCGATAGCGGGATGGCGATCATCATAATAAACGGCACGCCGAAATCCTGGAACCAGCCTACAATGAGGATATAAATGATGATGAGAACCACGGCAAAGGCAATGCCAAGATCGCGGAATACCTCAAGGGTAATCTGCCACTCACCGTCCCATTTAACGGTTACGTCTTCGCTGGTAAACGGCTGACCGGCAAAACGCTGAGTTATCTCATAACCACCGGAGGCCTGCAGGGCATCAATCTGGTCGCGGGCGTCGAGTATGGCGTAAACCGGACTTTCGATCTCTCCGGCAACTTCTGCCGTTACGTATAGCACACGCCGCTGATTCTTGCGAAAGATGCTTTTTTCAAGCACGGTTTCCCGCACGTCAATGAGGTCGCCGGCCGGTATCATGGCTCCGCTGCGAGACTGTACGTACAGCGCAGAGAGGTTATCGACCCCGGAGCGGGAGGCGTCGTCGAGCTTCATTACCATTGGAATGGGATCGCTCTGGCTCTCGTCGTTGAGATATGAGAACGGATGCTCGCCCAGAATCATACCAATGGTTTCGGTTATCTGCTGCGGCATCACCCCGCTCATGGCGGCTTTTTGTCTGTTAACGGCAAAGCGGAACTCGGTCTGATTGGCCTCTACCATCCAGTCGACATCCACAATGCCGGGAGTTTCCTCAAAGATTCTTCGAATATCGGCTGCCACGCTTAGCTGTACCTCAGGGGTTGGTCCGTAAACCTCTGCTACAAGGGTTGATAAAACGGGCGGTCCCGGCGGCACTTCAACAACCTTAATGTTGGCCCCGTAACGTAACCCAACCTCCTGAACCAGCGGACGCATACGTTTTGCTATATCGTGGCTCTGATCGGATCGCAGGCTTTTATCTACCAAATTTACCTGAATATCGGCCACGTGCGGCATCTGGCGCATATCGTAGCTGCGCACCAGTCCGTTAAAGTTGATGGGCGCGTTGGTTCCGGCATAAACCTGGTAATCATACACCTCCGGTATCTCAAGCAGGCTGAGGGCAACTTCCTGGGCTACGGCATTAGTGCGCTCGAGCGTGGTTCCTTCCGGCATATCTATGATAAGCTGGATCTCATTTTTGTTATCGAAAGGAAGCATTTTTACCTCAACCCAGCGCACATAGAAAAGCGCCATGGTAGCCAAAAGCACTACAAAGGTTCCGAGAAGGAAGGTCCAGCGCAGCCAAACTTTCTCCAGCAGCGGACGCATAGTGGCTGAGTACATTTTATAGATCGCGGTATCTTCAAGCCGGTACGCTTTTTTAGGCTTTTCGCCCTTCTTTGCATCTTCGGGCTCTTTTAGCAGGCGATATCCCAACCATGGCGTTATTATTAACGAAATGATTAGCGACAGAATCATCGCCACGGTTGCGCCAATGGCAATCGGGCTCATATAAGGGCCCATAAGGCCGGATACAAAGGCCATCGGAATTACGGCCGCAATTACGGTGAAGGTTGCCAAAATGGTAGGATTACCAACCTCATTGATAGCATAAATGGCAGCCTGTCTGAAAGGCAGTTTTTTCATCTTAAAGTGCCGGTGCATGTTTTCGGCTACGATAATAGAGTTATCCACCACGATACCCGTAACAAACACCAGAGCAAACAGGGTGATGCGGTTCAGGGTGTAATCATACATGTAGTAGAAAAACAGCGTAAGGGCAAAGGTGATGGGCACCGAGATGAATACAACCAGGCCTCCGCGCCAGCCCATGGCAAGAAAGACCACAAAGGTTACGGCCAGAACGGCTATAAGCAGGTGCAGCAGCAGGGTACTGACTTTTTCAGTCGCCGTTTCGCCATAGTTACGCGTGGTTACAATTTCGATATCACTGGTGAGCAGCGTTCCTTTCAGCTGTTCGGTCATCTGCTCGATAGCCGTGGCGATGGTCATGGCATCCGCGCCCTGACGTTTAGCAACAGACAGCGTGACCGCCTGATGCGTGGTGCCTGGCGCTACGTTGTGTATTTGTGCAGCAGCCGGACCAAAGCTGTAGGTGGCATAATTGGATGCCTCGCCTGCGCCGTCGCGCACGGTGGCCACATCACTTAATAATACGGGAGCACCGTTTTGTACGTCGAGTACGAGCGCGGCCACGTCATCGGCCGATTCCAGAAAGCTTCCGGTCTGAATAAGGTATTCGGTATCGTTTCGGCTGAAGCTGCCAGATCTGAACTCCGTATTTGCCGCCTGAACAGTCTGCGCAATTCGAAGTGGATCAATATTGTACGATGCCAGCTTTCCTTTGTCCAGAATAACTTCAACAACGCGTGAGCGACCCCCGTGCAGCTTTATTTCGGCCACATCGGGAATGGAGGTAAGTTCATGGCTCAGCTCCTGCGCAACCGAGCGAAGCATGAAGTCGTTTGTGGCCTCGTTTTCGCTGTACAGCGTGAGGGTTACAATAGGAACATCGTTAATCGAGCGCGACTTAATGAGCGGCATGCTGGCCAGTTCCGGCTTGGTATCCATAAACCGCATGATCTCGTTATAGAGCCGAACCAGGCTCTGCTCGATGTCCTCACCCACATAGAAGCGGGCCGATACCACGGCCATTTCGGGCATGGAGGTCGAGTAGATGTACTCAACGCCGGAAATATTGGAAATCACTTTTTCCAGCGGTATAGATACTTTGTTCTCTATTTCCTGAGGTGATGCTCCGGGGTAGCCGATGTAAATGTCGGCCATGGGAACATCTATCTGGGGCTCCTCCTCACTTGGTGTAAGCCATACGCCGTAGGCGCCAATGGCGAGAAAAGCAATCATCAGCAAGAGCGTGAGCTTCGAGTCGATAAACGCTTTTGCTATGTTTCCTGCAAATCCGGTACTCATAAGTATAGGTTCAAAATTGAATAAAAAAGATGATTAAGGCGATAGACTAAAACTGAAGGGGCTGACCCTGACGAAGGTTTTCACCTGCTGTGCTTACGATGCGCTCGCCCTCGCTGAGGCCGGATACAACTTCGATCATATCATCATGAAAACGACCGGTGCGAATCCAGCGCAGTACGGCACGGTTGTCTTCGCTTATGGCATAAATTCCTGTGAGCTGACCGCGGTGTACGAGCGCCGATTGCGGAATCATTACGGAAGGGCTGTCTTCGAGGTCGATGTGCAGATCGGCGTACATTCCCGGGCGAAGTGAGCCGCTTTGCTCATTTGTACTTAGGATGGCTTCAACGCTGAACTGCCGGCTTCCCGGCCCTGCTGCTGCGTTTACGCTTGTAAGCGTTGCGTTTGCATTTGTGATGCCAGCCGAGGCAACGCTGTAGGTTACAGAAGCGCCGCTTTCAACCCGGTTGATGAGCCGTTCGGGCACGTTTGCGGTAAGTTTAAGCATGTCAGGTCCGGAAACGGATACAATCGGCATGCCCGGTGAAGCCAGATCACCGGCTGACATATGCTTGCGGCTCACAATGCCATCGAACGGAGCCCTGATGAGCGTGTAGTTAAGCATCTCCTCAACTTCGCCAAGGCTGGCCTCAAGCGCTTTAATGCTGGCTTTTGCCATTTCGTACCGGGCTTCGATTTCATCCAGCTCGCTTTGGGTTGCGCTGTCGAGCGCGTGCAGGTTTTTAATACGGGTGTAATTTCTTTCGGTCAGCTCATACTGCGCCCGTGCCTGAAGCAGGGTGGCCTGTAGCTGGGCCTGCTGCGCGCGAATCTGGTCGTCCTTAACACGTGCAATGATGTCGCCTTCTTTTACGGCGTCGCCTTCATTTACCTCAATGGCCGTAATCGTGCCCATCACAATAGTGCTCAGGTTTGCCTGATTCACGCTTTGGATGGATGCCGGAAAGCTGTGAGAAAGAAAGCCCGGCGCCAGTGAAGCGGTAAAGGCTTCTACAGAAACGGGTGTTTCCTGAACGGGCTCAGGATCGCCGGAGCCACAGGAGGAGAGAAACAAAAGTCCGGCAACAATTCCGGTAAGCAGGGTGATGCGGTTTATGGAGAACATGGTATTCATGATTGCTTATTTGGTAGTGGTAAAATTTCTGGATTGAGTAGGGTGAGATTAGAGTTCGAGCAGCATTTCGATGGCTGCAATGCTCATGTTGTAGCGGAAAATTGCCATAAGCTCGTTGAGCCTTGCCTCTGAAAGTTTTGTTTCGGCCTGCAGCAGATCAGTTGTCTGAGCCATGCCTTCTGCATATCTGTTGCCGCGAATCCGGGCATTCTCGGAGGCCTGCTCTATGGCTTCACGACTGACCTCAATCTGTTGGCGCGCGTGCCCGAGTGAGCGCCATGCCGATTCGAGCTGGTTCTGCTGGTCGATAGTCTGGTTTTCAAGCATGGTTTCAGCCTGGCGGGCACGTACCCGCGACTCGGAAACTTTGCCCGCTTTCTGATATCCGGAAAAAATGTTCCAGGTCAGGTTGGCACCAATCATATAGGAAGACGCATCGAAGCCGGCAAAATCCGGATCATTAAACTCATACTGACCAAACAGGTTGATTTTTGGAATGAAGCTGTACACAGACGAGCGCGCCATTTTGCCTGCTGCATCGGCCTGATGGCTTATAGCACGCAGATAAGCATTGTCTACATTGAGCTCACCGGGATAGACATCAGGAATCTGGCCAGCTTCAGTTTCAGCCAGCTCATCGGTTGGGGTGATGGTCACATTACTACCATAGCCTAACAGGTAGGCCAGCTTATCGGTGGCATCTTCGAGATTGTTAACAGCGCCAATTTTCTGACTTTCCAGTTCGAAACGGTGCACGCGAGCGGAAAGGAAGTCTTCACGGCTCAGAAAGCCTTCATCATAAAAATTCTGTGCCTGTCGTTCGTATTCCCGGGCCGTTTCCAGTGCCTCTTCGATAACCACAAGCTGTCGGCTAAAAAGAACCAGTTCGTAATACTGCCGGGTAACCTGGAAGCGTACATGGCTTTTTGTGCCGCTAAGCTGCTCTCGTGTGGATTCCAGCTGGCTCCGGGCGGCCGAGCGCTGAAGCAGCATGTCGGGGTTAAATACCGGCTGCTGCACGCTGAAGCGGGCGCTGTAGTTCTCGTAAGAGCCCGGGTCATTAAGCTGTGCCGGATCGAAATCCTGCTGGGTTACGAGCTCTTGTTTCAGCTTAAATCCGAAAACATTAAGCGGATCATTAGTTGATACGATATCGTATTCAAATGTAATTGCGGGCAGGAATACGGCATTGGTCTGGCTGAATCTCGAGCGGGCAGCGCGTTCCTCAAAAGCTGCATCCCTCACCGAGAAATTCTGAGCCTGAGCAGTTTCCACAGCTTCCTGAAGACTCATATAGAGCACTTCCTGCGTATTGTTTTGTGCATTTGCCGGCATCCATAGAACTGCAAGGATGAGAACATATGCTGTAAGCTGAAGCGATTTTCTCATGATTTTGATTAATGGTCTTGGTTTATTGTATAATTATGTAGTTATGTAACTATCGAAAAAAGTCGGCCTTCACTGGCAGTCCGCTGGCTTTCCACTCGGGAAATCCTTTTTCCATACGCGTGGCATCAACCCCTTCTGCAAGTAAAAGTTTTACGGCTTCATCTGCCATCAAACAGAACGGACCACGACAGTACGCGACTACTTTTTTCCCGGCCGGTATTTCACTAATGCGTTCCTGCAGCTGTGAAAAGGGAATAGAAACGGATGATGAAATATGGGCTGTTTGATACTCATCTGCGGGTCGTACATCCAGAACTACAACTTCATCCTGCTCTACCAAACCAGCCAATTCTTCTATTGATACAGATGTTAACGTGCCCGGATGGGTTCTGAAATCCTCCAGCAGGCGGCCGATTTCTGCATTTCGGGAAACCGCCAGCCCTCTGAGGCTGCAAAGGGTTTCAAAGACCTTGCTGCTGGCCAGCTGATAAAAAATATGTTTTCCATCTTTGCGTGATTCCGCAAGTCTGGCGCTTTTCAGAACCTGAAGGTGTGCCGAAGTATTTGCAACAGACAACCCGGTTTCTGAAGCAATATAGTCTACAGAAACGGCACCTTGTGCCAGAAGATCAAGGATCTCCAGCCGGTTGGCATTATTTAATGCTTTTGTGATGCTGGCTACTTCCGAGTAAATGGTCTTTTTTAATTCCAGTGATTTCATTTCATCCTGTTGGTTTGTTGTAGCAATGATAATGATAATCTTTCAAACATTCAATAAAATTATTGAATGTTTGATTTGAAACTAATCGGACTGCGATAAAAACGGTTATTAAAAAACAAGAAAGGCTTTTTGGGACGTTGGGCAGAATTGCCTGCAGGATTTTAAAGCCCGAAAACTGAAACAGAGCAAAAAATAATGGGAAAAAAACATATTAAATCCGCATGTATTGGTGAACTGTAGCACGGGTCTGGATCAGATCCGTTTTTGTAACAACCTAAACCTGAACAAACAACATGCTTACCAATATTTCGAAACTAACGATACTAATTCTTTCGCTTACCCTTATTTGGGGTTGTAGTGACAGCACAGGGCCATCTTCTGATGAACCACCCACACCACCCAGTTTCGAGCGCATCGAAATGGATCTGGATATTTTTGATAACGCCTTTCTGAACAAAGGTGATTTCCCTCAGGATATTGATAAAATTCGCTCAATGATGGATTCTGGTGAAGCATCACCTATGAATGATCAGTCTCCATACGAGGCAGCAGCCTTTTTCGCGTTTTATGCTGATATGCTTTTCCAGAGCTTTAGCATTTATCCTACTATATTCTTCAATACAGATACATGGGGCGATCCACAGGTAGATGGTGATACCTGGATTTGGGAGTTTTCGCAGAACTTTGAAGGCGAAAGCTTCACCATGCGTGTAACTGCAGAAACGACCTCAACGAGCCAAATCTGGGAGCTGCGCTACTCATACAGCGGAAGTGAAGGCCCTGATGTGGATAACGGTCTGTTTATGAGTGCCGTAATCAGTCTGAATGGCAACACGGGCGAGTGGGCCATCTACGATTTATATGAGGAGCAGCAGGGAGCCCTCGTGAACTTTGACTATGTGATTGAGGATGATGTAACCACCATGCTGGATATAAATATGCCTCAGGGTGATGAGCGTCTGCTATATGAAGTAAATGGCCAGACTGCTACCCTAAAAGGATTTGAATCCGGCACCGAGTACACCACGGTACAGTGGAATCGTGAAACCGGAAGCGGCTGGATCCAGAGCAACGATTACAATAATGGTGCTCAGACGTGCTGGGACACCAACTTTGAAACAACACCCTGCTGATAATCAATTAGTATAACCTTCAAACAACAAATACAAAACAACTACCTAATAAACTGTGATTATGAAAAAAGTATATAGTCTTGCTGTCCTGTTTACACTCACTATGATGTTAAATATATCAGCGAACGCCCAAAGCCTCGAAGGTGATATCGTAGCCGGCGGTGGTTTGGGGTTTGGATTCGACGTTGAAGAAATCGGAGTAAACCTGAACGGTTACTACTCAATTACCGACGACATCCGTGCCGGACTCGACATTGTTTACTACCTCACCAGTGAAGACAATCTGTCTTTCTGGGAACTGAACTTGCTGGGTAATTATCTGTTCATCAATGATGAAGAGCTCCGCGTTTACGCACTTGCCGGTATTCATCGCTTTAACGTGAGCTTTCCAAATACAGGATTCGGCGGATTCGGTGGCTCAACTACTGGTCTTATAATTGGTGGCGGCGTGGAATACGATCTTGGTACGGTCTCTGTATACGGAGAGCCAAGAGTATCGCTGGCCAGTTTCTGGGGGCAGCTCTCACTAACGGCAGGCGTTCGTTACAAATTCTGATTTACCGGCTAAACCCTACTCAACCAGACGTGACCTCTGGAAAACAGAAAGAGCCGGCTGATTAATTCAGCCGGCTCTTTTTTGTTTATGCTGTTTACCGAGTTCTACTGGCAGCTATCGCTGGCCAGTTTTCCGTTTATAAAAACGGTACATACGCGGTTGGTGTACTCAAACGGGTCGCCTTCCCAAAGAACAATGTCGGCATCTTTGCCAATTTCGATGGAGCCGGTGCGGTCATCAATCTTAAGAAAACGGGCAGCATCTATGGTGAGCGCGCTCAAAGCATGGTCGAACGAGAGTCCGTTAGCAACGGCAATGCCGGCTTCATAATGCACAACGCGCGTTTTCGGAACATATCCTTCATAACCGCTCTGGAAGGTAAACGGGATACCGGCTTCTGCCAAAACAGAGG
>Ga0207421_10008768_pt1 | contig 10381 bp, 9 predicted proteins | sample SodLakKL_010_SED_4_FD_187542 | JGI IMG/M metagenome (GOLD analysis project Ga0207421, IMG submission 187542) | Alkaline sediment microbial communities from Lake Tanatar, Kulunda Steppe, Russia - 8KL_010_SED (SPAdes) (version 2) | ecosystem: Environmental > Aquatic > Non-marine Saline and...
GGCATCCGCGCCTTCGTCCGCTGGTACCGGGAGTTCTACCGGCCCTGACGGGCGCAGGGCGGATGTAGTTCGATAGAGCATCCGGAGGCGCGGCGGCGGATCCGCGTTTGTCCTTCCTCTGTGGGGCCGGCGTTGGCCCTGCCCCCGTTGCTCCGTTGCCTCGTTGCTCCGATGTTTTGCACAAACCGGCGCATCTCGTGCTATTCTTACGGGAATCGTAGGACCTCGCCGGATATGGGCGGGGCGGCAGAGCGCCGTCCGTACGCGCCGGTGAGGTGTGCGCTCCCGGTGCTTGTTCAGAGCGCCGCTGTGTCTATGCGTGGCTCGGCATTCCGGCAGGTCATGCGAGCGCAGTTAAGTAAAGAGGGAAGGCACAACATGGAATCGCGACCGCAAGAGCTTGCTTTGCTCCTGAAACCGCTGCCGTACGCTGCGGCGATTCACAAGCCCGTTCTGAATAGTGAGGGGAAACCCGTCGACTACGTTCTTGCTTCGGTCAACCGAGCGTTCGAGCAGCTGACCGGAATGGAGCGGGGGAGTCTCCTCGGGAGACGCGCAAGCGAGGTCTATCCCCAAACCGCCGGATGGCCTGTCGATTGGGAGGCGATGTTTGCCCGGGTAGCGGAAGAGGGCCGGAGCGTGGCGGTAGACCGCTACTCCAGCGGCGACGGGGGGCGCCTCGAAGTGGCCACCTTCAGAGAGGAGCCGGGCTATTACGCCGTCGTGCTCCGCGATATCGCCGAAGGGCCCGACGGGCAACCGGAGGACGGTGAAGCTCGGAGCGCCCGGCCCGGTGGCGCCCAAGCGTGCGGCCCCCGGGCGTGCGGCTCCCCGGGGGGTGAGTGGCCGGTCTGGCACGGCGGAGCGCGGCGCCGAGCGGCCAAGCACTCGATTCTCCCCTCACTGTACACCGTCATCGTCGAGCAAGCGGAGGCCGGAAGTTACGATGAGCTGCTCGGCCTCGTTCTGCGGCAGCTCCGGCGGCTCACCGGTGCGGTCATGGCCGCCTTCAGTGAGTACCACCCGGACCGGGGGAGCATGACGGTGCGGAGGATCGAATCGGACCAGAAGCTCGTCGACATGGCTATCTCGGTGGGAGGCAAACGGCTTCTCAATACGGAGACGCCGGTCGATCGCGAGTTCTATGAGGAGATGACCACGGACATCGTCGGCTATCGCGAGAGTCTGACCGCGGCCAGCCGGGGCGGCGTGAGTGAGGGGATATCGGTCGCGCTGCAGCGAATGGTCGGGCTGGAGTACTTTGTGGGGCTTGCGCATGTGGCCGGCGGACGGCTCCTCGGCGCATCGATGGTCGCATTCCGGGGGGATCAGCCCGAGCCCTGCCGCGAGCTGCTCCGGGCCTTCGCTCACGTCACGGCGGCCGCGCTCAAGCGAAAGTGGGAGGTTTCGGGGACCGGACCCACGGAGCCTACCGAGTCGTGAGCCCTCGGGGCGTCATGCAGGGCGTGAGGCGCAGATTGTTGTTGGCCGTTCACCCGTCTCCGTCTCGTACCACACGCCCCAACGCGCGCCAGGCGCCGTCCCAGAGGTAATAGAGCGCAATGCCCGCCGGTATCCCGGTGACCGCGTCGATCGCGTAGTGCATCGAGCCGTAGACCATCGAGACGGCGATCCCCGCGATCACTGCGAGCACCAGAATCCGCGGTCCGTTCCGCATCGGACGCAGCAGCAAGAACACTACGATGCTCTGGCCCAGGTGGGAGCTGGGAAGCGCGCCGCCGACCGAGGGGATTCCGAACCCGTAGAGGAAGTCGACGAAGCGTGAGAGCGCGATCTCCTCCGGAATCGCTTGGGCCCGGTACTCGAGCGGGCCGGTAGCGGGAAGCGCGATGAAGATTGCGACGAACGTGACGAACGATCCGATAAACACGAACGCAAACCGCCCGTACTCCGCCGGCCGTCTGAGCCGTACATAGAGGATGGCGAAGAAGAGAAGCGGAAAGTAGAGGAGGTAGAGCCCGTGCATGAGCTCCCCCCAGAATCGCCCCGGAAGGAGATCGTACGCCCAGAGGTGCGGGCTTCGGCCGAAGAGCGCCCGGTCCCACGCCGCCACGAGTGGATCGAAGCTCACCCCTGCGCCGTAAATCAGCTCGGCAAAGAGCCCTACCTGTACGTACGCCACCCCGATAAAGGCAAGCGGATAGAAGGCGCGGACCACGCTCCCCGCCCGCGATCTCGGCGGCCGCGCGGCACTCCAGCAGATCGCCACGGCCCCGGCAACGTTGACCGCCGCCTGCTCGATAAACCTCACGCCGGCGCCCGCGTGCACCAGAAAGACCACCGCCGCAACGAGCAGGTATCCCACCGCTACACCGTCCGCCCGCGGCGCATCTGCCCCCGGCCGCGTCACCCGCCCGGGTACGGCGAGTCCCGCGACCGGTCCGCCGCCGCCGGGGGGCCGGCGGGACCGGGCAGCGGGAGCTACCGCATCGGACTTGTTGGTGCGGTCTCCGGAACGGCTCACGGAACCACTCTAGTAGCTTACTCGGTCCGTGCCGTCAAGTTTGCGGTTGGTCTTTGCCGGGGCAAACGCCATCGACCGGTGCGTGTTGGACGGCTTCGGAGGGGAGGGGCGTGCCGGGAGCGTCGCTCGCGCGGCGGTGCGGCGGGGGCGCGCCGGGCCGAATTTCGACTTTGGGCGCTGCACATCTTGAAACTGTTGGGGCCCTGCGGTAGTGTACAATTCTTGAACATACGTGCCCGGGGAGCGAGTTGCGGCCGCATTCGGGAGGACCGGCACCGTCGCGAGCGATTGACGTGCGGGCTATAGGCCGCGCGCCCTTAGGGGAGGTCTGTCGCCCGCGATGCCGGCGCTTCCCGGAGCTCTTCGTCGGCGTCTCGGTTTCCGGCGGCTCCTCTTCCGGCCTTTCGTCTTTCCGTCTCTCGTCTCGAATCGAACAGATGAGCGAAAGTATACCAGAGCGCGAACGCGAGCTGACCGTCCTGCAGCTCCTGCAGGAGGATGAAACGTATCCGCAGCGCGAGCTTGCCCGGCGGTCGGGCATGTCGCTCGGCATGACGAATGCGGTGCTCAGGCGGCTTGTGTCCAAGGGATTCGTCATGGCGCGGCAGGTCAAGGGGCGCCACATGGTGTATGCGGTGACGCCGGACGGAGTCAACGAGATCGCGCGGCGGACGTACCGCTACTTCCGCCGCACCATGAAGAACGTGGTCCGCTACAAGGAAGCAATCGATCAGCTGGCCGAGGAGGTCGCGCGGGGCGGCTATCGCGAGGTCGTGCTCGAGGGGCGGAGTGACATCGATTTCCTGGTGGAGCACGCGTGCTCGGCCGCGGGCCTCCGTTACCGGCGCGTGGCTGGTTGCCGGGACAGGCACCACAGCGGGGACGGCGCCGGCCGGATCGGGCGGAGAAGCGTTCGCATTGTCGGAGAGCGTGAAGCGCGCCGGAGCCAAGAGCCGGCGCCTGCCGGAGAGCTCGACGAATCCTTTGACGAAGGCGTTCCCGAGGACGCCGGAGTGGACGCCGGGGCGAGCGCGGCGGCGGGCGCCATCCATCTCTGGGACGTAATCCTGAGTTATGAGGGCAAGCGGCCCGAGTCCGGGTGAGCGAGCGGCGCGAATTGCAAGGTAAGGCGCGAGGTGAGTGACGAGCAGAGAACAAAGGACGTATACGTCGGGATGAGCGCGGACCTCGTGCACCCGGGGCACCTCAACGTGATCGGCGAGGCTGCGAAGCTTGGCGAGGTCACGGTGGGACTTCTGACCGACGGGGCGATTGCGAGCTACAAGCGGCTTCCGTACCTGGAGTTTGAGCAGCGGCGGCAGATCGTCGAAGCGATCAAAGGCGTTGCGCGCGTGATTCCCCAGGAGACGCTCGACTACCGGCCCAACCTGCGGAAGCTCCGCCCGGACTATGTGGTGCACGGCGACGACTGGAAGGAAGGGGTGCAGCGCGAGACGCGCCGGCAGGTGATCGAGGCACTCTCTGAGTGGGGCGGCGAGCTGGTCGAAGTGCCGTACACCCGCGGGATCTCTTCCAGCCGGCTCAACCGGGCGGTCCGCGAGGTCGGTACCACCGCCGATATTCGCCGGGCGCGGCTTCGCAGGCTCATCAACGCCAAGGACATCGTCCGTATCCTGGAGGCGCACAGCGGGCTCACCGGGCTCATCGCCGAGCATGCGGCAGTCGAGGTGGACGGGGTGAGGCGCGAGTTCGACGGGATGTGGGGGAGTAGCCTCACCGACTCCACCGCGCGCGGCAAGCCGGACATCGAGGCGGTGGACATCTCCGCGCGCGTCGCCACTATCAACGACATCCTGGAAGTCACCACCAAGCCGATCATATTCGACGGCGACACCGGCGGGCGCCCGGAGCACTTCACCTTCACCGTGCGCACGCTCGAGCGGCTCGGCGTCTCCGCGATCGTTGTGGAAGACAAGATCGGCCTCAAGAAGAACTCGCTTTTCGGCGCCGAGGTGGCGCAGACGCAAGACTCGATCGAAGGCTTCAGCGCCAAGCTCCAAGCCGGCAAGGCCGCGCAGGTGACCGACGACTTTATGATTGTCGCGCGGCTCGAGAGCCTCATTCTCAAGCAGGGGATGGAAGATGCCCTGGAGCGAGCGGCGGCGTACATCGACGCAGGCGCCGACGCGCTCATGATCCACTCGACGGAACCAGACGGACGCGAGGTGTTCGACTTCTGCAAGCGGTACCAGTCGTTCGAGCGGCGCGCGCCGCTCGTCGCGGTCCCCTCGAGCTACGACGCGATCTTCGAGTCCGAGCTCCACGACGCCGGGGTAAGCGTCGTCATCTACGCGAACCACCTCCTCCGAAGCGCCTACCCCGCCATGATGCGCACCGCCGAATCGATCCTGGCGCACGGCCGCTCCTACGAGGCGCGCGAGCACCTGATGTCGATCCACGATATACTGACCTTGATTCCGGGTGGGTCGTAGGTTGGCGGCGGAGCCAGGCGGAGTAAGGCGGCGCCCGTGGAGACACTGAGAGCCACGGTTCAGGAAGCGATTGAGCTCAACAAACGGCAGGGGGCCTCTTGATAGCACCAAGCGAGTTTACACAGACGCTGGAAGACGCCGGCTTCGCCTTCTTCACCGGGGTCCCGGACTCCCTCCTGAAGGAGCTGTGCGCCTGTATCACTGATAGCATGGGCAGCGAGCGCCATGTGATTGCCGCCAACGAAGGCGCGGCGGTGGGGCTCGCGGCCGGCTACCACCTGGCCACGGGTCGCGCCGCGGTCGTCTACATGCAGAACTCCGGCACCGGCAACGCGATCAATCCGCTCTTGTCGCTGGCGGACCCGGAGGTCTACTCGATTCCGATGCTCCTGGTGATCGGCTGGCGCGGCGAGCCCGGCGTCAAGGACGAGCCGCAGCACGTGAAGCAGGGGCGCGTACAGGAGGCGCTCCTCGAAAGCCTGGAATACCCCTACGAGATCCTCTCCCAGGATCCGAGCGAGGCGCGCGAGCAGGTCGCCCGGCTCAGCGCTGCGATGCGCGAGCGGAGTACGCCCGTGGCGCTCCTGGTCAGGAAGGGGACGTTCTCTGAGTACGAGGGGCAGGCATCCCGGGCGCAAGCGGCTGCGGGCGGCAGCGCCGCAGGCGCGGCCGGCGGTGAGCCGGCACCGGCCGCCGCGGGCTGCGGCCCGGGCGCCGGAGCGCGAGCGCGCGGCGGTTCCGGGGCGGTCTCGAACGCTGCGGGCGTCGAGAGGGGCGCCGACGACACGGGGGCCGTAACCGGCCACCGCGGCGGTTCCCGCGCCGCGGCCGAGGCCGAGCGCGGCGGTTCCGGGGCGGCGGCCCCGGCTGAGCGGGAAGCTGGACAGCCGGCCATGACCCGCGAGGCTGCGCTCGAGCGAATCCTCCCGGCGATCGGCGGGGAAGCGCGGATCGTCTCGACGACGGGCAAGACGAGCCGCGAGATCTACGAGCTGCGGGAAGCGCGTGGGGAAGGGCACGCCAAGGACTTCCTCACGGTCGGATCGATGGGGCACGCGATCTCGATCGCGCTCGGCGTCGCCAAGTTCTGCCCCGAGCGGCCGGTTTACTGCGTGGACGGCGACGGCGCTGCGATCATGCACATGGGAAGCGTCGCCGTGGCCGGAGCGGAATCGCCGCCCAACCTGCGGCACATCGTGATCAACAACGGCGCGCACGAGTCGGTCGGCGGGCAGCCTACCGCAGGCTCTTCGCTTTCCTTTGCGGCACTGGCGCTCGAGCTGGGATACCGCGATGCCTGGACCGCCGCCACCCCGGACGAGCTCGAGCGCGCCCTCGAAGAGATGAGCCGCCGGACGGGCCCCTCGCTCTTGGAAGTGCGCGTGGAGCCGGGCTCCCGGAGCGATCTGGGGCGTCCGCGGACTACGCCGGTTGAGAATAAGAGGGCGTTTATTCGTGAGATCGGCGAGGGTCAAGGCGCTTGAATGATTGAAGATGTCAGAGCTGCCGCTCGTAAGAGAATCCTGTTTCTCCCTCACGCTGTGCGCCAGATGTCACGTCCTGAACGAATGATTACGACTGGGGACGTTCGCGCGGTGGTCTTTGAGGGTGCGGTAATCGAGGCATATCCGGATGATCCACGAGGCCGGAGTTGCCTCATGTTAGGATGGATTCGGGATGAACGGCCGGTTCATGTCGTCTGTGCGCCGAAAGGTGACTATCTGGCCGTGATTACCGCTTATGCGCCAGATTCCGGACAGTGGAGTCCGGACTTCACCAGGAGGGAGGAGTCATGAAGTGCGTCCATTGCGGTGGCGAGCTCGAGCGCGGGAGTGCGCCGTATCATTTTGATCGCGACGATGTGCACGTCATTCTGGATCGAGTGCCGGCATGGGTCTGTAGTCAGTGCGGAGAGTCGTTTTTCGAGGCCAGTGACGTGGATGCAATTCAAGAGTTCGTCAGGACCGTGGATCAACAGGCGCATCGCTTAACCGAAACGGCGTAAGCAGTTGCTCCGATACCGAACCGGTGACGCCGGCCCGGAGACCGTAGAACATGAGGAAATACCTACACGAGCTGTGGAAGCGAAAGGACCTGTTGCTCTACCTGGTGACCTCCGGGCTCAAGGCGGAGCATCGGAACACGCTGTTGGGGTACTTCTGGTGGCTTCTGGATCCGCTTCTGGGAGTGGTGGTGTACTACTTCCTGAGGGTGGTGATCCTCGGCGCGCAAGGGGAGCACATCGTCGCCTTCCTTGCCATTGGGCTTATCGTGTTCCGGAACTTCGGCGCGACGCTCCGGACCTCGGCGAAGTCGATTTCCGGAAAGTCCGGGGTAATCACGCAGGTGTATCTGCCGAAGGCGCTCTTTCCGTTCGGGACGGTGCTGACGCAGCTCATCAACTTTTCGTTTGCGCTCATCGTGATCGCGGCGGTGCTTGCGGTGAGCGGGATCGTGCCGGGGCCGGAGGTGCTGTGGCTGCCGGTGGTGATGCTCGTCCAGATCGTCTTCCACTCGGCGGTGGCCCTTCTGATGGCGTATATCTGCGTCTTCATCCGGGACCTGGAGAACATCCTCACGCACGTCATGCGGCTGTTGCGCTACGGCTCGCCCGTGATTTGGGAGATCGAGCGGCTTCCGGAGGCGTACCACTGGGTGGTGGACATAAACCCGTTCGCCTGGGTCCTTAACGCGTACCGCGACATCCTTATGTACGGCTCGCTGCCGGACTTCCAGCGGCTCACGTGGCTCGTGGTGGGGTGCGGGGCGATCACGATCGGGCTGGTGTACTTCTATAGTAAGAACGAGCATCGGCTTATAAAGGCGTTGTAGCGGGCGGTTTGCGTCGCAGGGGAATCCAGCCGGGCTTCCGGCTGGATGTGGCTCGCCGAGATGCCGGCAAGAAGGCAGACGGGCTACAGTCTTCAGGCAGGGCGAAGCCGGTCGAGTGGGTAGTGTGTTATACTGAAGGCGGAGAGTTGGCGCGAAACAAGGGGACAACCCACATCTATTGGCTCTTCTGGAGGCACTCAATGTCCGAGATCAAGGAGAAGATGACGCAAGTCATCCAATCTCAGCCTGACGACGCTACCTACGAAGAGATCATGCGCGAATTGGCGTTCGAGCGCATGGTTCAGCGGGGTTTGAAAGACTCTCGGGATGGGAACGTCATGTCGGACGAAGAAGTGAAACGACGTATTCAGACATGACTGAACCGTCGTCAATGAGCCGGAACTGAGCTGATACTGGCGTTGAAACAGTGCTCCGAGAACATATGAACAGAACCTTTACTGCAGTAATACAAAGAGAGGACGACATGTATGTCGCGCTGTGCCCGGAGCTCGATGTTGCCGGCCAGGGTGATACCATCGAAGGTGCACGGGACAACCTGCGGGAAGCAATTGAGCTCCTTTTGGAGGAAGCGGATCCAGAAGAGATACAAGGGCGGCTCGATGAGGAACGGTACATATCCTCTATAGAGGTCGCGGTTGGCTAAGCTGAAGCGCCTCTCTGGCGCCGAAGGGTGCCGAAGTATGCGCGATCATGAAACGGCACGGTTTTGAGGAAGTGCGCCGGAAAGGAAGCCACATCGTCATGCAACGCCGCGAATCACACAGTACCTGCACCGTACCGGTTCCGGATCACGCGGAGTTAAGGACCGGAACGCTCGCTGCAATAATCAGACAGTCATCAATTCCTCGATCCGAGTTCGCCGACTAGTCAGGACTGACCTGAGATCGACGCGGCTAAAGCGCCCGAAGAAATCCGGACTCGTCGAGTACCCAGTACGAAGTAGCGATACAAGCGATACAGCCGAACCAAATTGAGCGATCCCGCCATACAAATCGACCAAACCGATTCCTCTGAGACGGAAACCGGAGTGCACGGTGCCCCTGCCGCGGGTGAGGAGGTGCTCCAGGCGGAAGGGATTGGTGTGCGCTTCAAGGGGGAAGCGAAGCGGGAGGACTTCCGCTCGCTCGTCTTTCGGCTGCTCCGGGCGCGGCGGGCGCCGCAAGAGGAGATTCGCGCGCTCGATGGAGTGAGTTTCTCCGGGTACGCGGGCGAGGTGGTTGGCGTGGTGGGCTCGAATGGCGCAGGCAAAACGACGCTCTGTAGCGTCATCGGCGGGATACTGCGGCCGGACGACGGCACAATCCGGGTCCATGGGGAGGTTTCGGCGCTCCTCTCGATGGGGACAGGATTCGACCGGGAGCTGTCCGGGCGGGAGAACATCTATCTCAACGGGATGATGCTGGGGTTCTCGCGCCGGGAAATGGCGGCGCGTTACGAGGAGATCGCGGAGTTCGCGGACCTTGGCGAGTTCATCTATCAGCCGGTCAAGCACTACTCCAAAGGGATGCGCTCGCGGCTCGGGTTCAGCATCGCGTCGATGCTCGAGCCGGAGGTGCTCGTACTGGATGAGACGTTGAGCACCGGCGACATGGAGTTTGCCGAGAAATCGGAGGCGCGGCTCAAGGAGATCGTGGCGCAGGCGAAGCTCGTGGTGGTTGTCACCCATAACATGGACTTCATCAAGAAGACGTGCGACCGGGCGATCTGGATCGATGCGGGGCAAGTGCGTGCCGACGGCGATCCGCGGGAGGTTGCGAGTGAGTACGAGGCCAGCGTTCCCAAGCGCAGGAAGCGGATCCTGGGCTACGAGCAGATGGAGACCGCCGTTACCGACCGGCGGATCTTGGAAGTCGACGGACTCGGGATCCGGTTCTCGGTGAACCGCAGGCCGTTTTGGTCGCTCCACGACGTGAGCTTCTCAGTGAACGAGGGTGAGATCGTCGGGGTGATCGGCCACAACGGCGCGGGGAAAACGACGCTCTGCCGCGCGATCGCCGGCATCTACCGGCCGGACGCGGGGCAAGTGCATGCGCACGGGGAGATCAGTGCGCTTCTGAGCCTGGGTACCGGGTTTAACAGCCAGCTCACCGCCGAGGACAACATCATGCTCAACGGGCTCATGATGGGCATCCCCAAGAAGCGGATGCTGGCGCTTCAGGACGACATCCTGCGGTTTGCCGAGCTCGAGAAGCACCGCGACCGCCCGGTGAAGTACTTGTCGAGCGGGATGAAGTCCCGGCTCTCGTTTAGCATTGCCGCTACGATCGAGCCGTCGCTTTTCATCATCGACGAGGCGCTGAGCGCGGGCGACCTGGCGTTCAAAGAGAAGGCAAGCGAGAAGATGCAGGAGATGATCGCGCGCGCCGAGGCGGTGATCGTAGTCACCCACAACCTCAAGTTCGTGAAGAACGTCTGCACGCGCGCGATCTGGATCGATCATGGCGAGCTCCGGTACGATGGAGAGCCGGACAAGGCCATCAAGGAGTACAGTCGAGCTACGCAGAAGCGGACGAGCGAGAAGAGCGAGAAGAACAGCGGTAAGAGCGGTAAGAGCGGTAAGAGCGGTAAGAGCGGTAAGAAGAAGCGCGGC
>Ga0207421_10008769_pt1 | contig 10381 bp, 2 predicted proteins | sample SodLakKL_010_SED_4_FD_187542 | JGI IMG/M metagenome (GOLD analysis project Ga0207421, IMG submission 187542) | Alkaline sediment microbial communities from Lake Tanatar, Kulunda Steppe, Russia - 8KL_010_SED (SPAdes) (version 2) | ecosystem: Environmental > Aquatic > Non-marine Saline and...
ATATTATTGTTAATGCCGTTGCAGCCGTTGGTGTTACTGGTGTTGGTTCTGGGTCAGCTTCTTCAAATACTGCTGTTATTTTGATGTTTTCTCCTGGCATGTCGAATGTTATTGTTTTGTCTGTTGATCCGTCTTCTTTATCTCCGGTCCATTCTACAAATTTCCAATCTTCTGCTTCTGCTGTTAGTGTTACTTCTTCTCCTTCTTCGTATATGAATTCTCCTTCTCCTGGTATTGTTACGGTTCCTCCTTCTGTTGAGTCAATTGTTAGTGTGTAATTTTCTAGTTCTTCTTCTAGTATTTCGAATTGTGTCTCTTCGTTGTACCATGTTACGCTATAATTTCCTGGTTCTACTTGTTCTTCTGGAGAAGAATATTTTTTTTGGTTCCAGATGAAAGTTGCAATTTCTCCTTGTTCTAATTCTACAGGTATATGCATGAAGTTTGAATCTGGATCGTAAAATGTTACTTCTTCGTCGTTTACTTTGATGGTATCTGGTAGTGCGGGAGCGTTGGTAGATATTCTAATTTTTTCTTCGTACATATTCTCTATTTGAATTTCTACTTCTTCTCCTTGTTCGTATTCTTCTTCATTTGTTGTTACATTTACGTAACCTTCTTCACTGCTTTCTAAATCGAACTCTATTGTTTCGTTGAACCATTTTACTCTGTATTGTCCTGGTTTTGCCTGAGTTTCGATATATTCTCCGTCTCTGTAGAAATATTCATCTTGATTCCAGTTGTATGTGTAATTGTCACCTGGATTAATAGGATAAGTTCCAGGAAGTCCTTCCTCCTGAGGTTTATAAAATTCTATTTGTTCCCATTCTTCATTCTCCTTTCTGTGGATTGCATGTGGACGGAAAGGTTGAGTATTCGAAAGATATAAATCTCCCTCTCCTTCGTTTGTTATTGTCACTTCAACCGTTTCTTCTGAAGAGAAAATTCCTTGATTGAGCGATAGGCTCACATTTGTTTTTGGAACAAAATATGCAGAAATTTCATCTTCTTGCCTTACTGTGAAAGTAATTTCCTTTGAGTTCCCTAAAATTCCTTCTTTATCGCTTTCCCATTCTGCGAATTCATATCCTTCTTCTGGTTGTGCTGTAAGTGTAATTTTTGAACCCCTTTCGTATTCCTGCGTGTGTGGTGCTTTCAATATTTCCGTGTCTTTGATTATGTTTCCTTCACCTGACACGTTTAGTGTAATGTTATGCTCTTCGTATCCTGAAATGTACCACGTTGAAGATCTCAATAAAGGTTGCTCCCAGTGGAACGTAGGGTATCCATCGTTCATCTGAAGTTCATTGTATTCTATTTCCAGTTCATTGTATTCTATTTCCCATCCTCTGTCAATATAATTAATTATGTCTTGCATTTCTTCCGTTGTTAATCCGGTACCTCCTGCGCTCGTATTTTGTCCGCTTGCTTCAGTGTCCCAAACGGAGTTTGAAACGAAACTTGGTGATCCATTTCCCACTAATCCTCCTATATTTTCTCCTTTTCCAATTACACTACTTGTAGAATATGATTCTATTAGTGAAGGATTTATAACTGCATTGATTGCAAATGTACCTGCAATTCCTCCCACATTTTCTCCTGCTGTAACTTCTGTTCGTGAATATGTTTTTTCTATTGAACCACCTAAAGAATATCCTGCTATTCCTCCTACGTGATTATCTCCTGTGACTGTTCCTTTGACGAATGATTTACTTAAGTGTCCAACTACTTCTGGGCTTAACATGCTTGGTCCTTCTAATCTTCCTGCTATTCCTCCAACATAATCTTTTCCCGTTATGTTAGCCTCTTCTAAACCTACTTCCTCTATTACTCCTTTTGAATATCCAAATAGTCCAACATAGTCTTCGTCAGACCTGTTTATGAATAAATTCTCAATTATGTGTCCCTGTCCATCTAAATATCCATTAAAAGAATCTGTTAAGTTTCCTATCGGTTCAAATCCAGCACCATCGTTCCAACCTTGAGTTTCTCCACAGTCTATATTATCTGTCAAAACATAATTAGCTGACAAATTTTGATTCATATTCTGTAACTCATTACAATTGCTTATCTCTATCTGTTCTGAAAGTCCAATACTCATCAGTAAAGATAGAGCGGTGACCAAAACAATAATTTGAAATAATCTATTTATCTTCATTCTTTATCCCTCCAGATTTTTTTATTTAATTATCAATATTATCTTGAAACACGATATTATTCGGTTTAATAAAGTATATTTCTATATTTAAACCTTTTCATTATATTAATTACTTAAGGATTATACTTTGATTCTAGACCTTGAAAAACTGATTCTGTTAACTAAAATATCTGTATAAACAATCATTCAATTGAAAAACACCTTTTTTATTAGAGAACTTTTTAAACGGTTTCCCTGATTCCAGGAATCCCTAAAGATATTTAAACCTCTGAGTAATTAACTAATATTGTTTCATTTAGGCATGAACCCCCGATGTACACATGTAATGCATCAGTAATACACAAGGAATAACGGGGAACATCACCCAGGGGACATAGGAATGATGAAGAACCAGCAGTATAAGCTGGGGGTAAGAAAATATGCCAGAAGATTACAGATTAGGAATAGAAAAGGAAATGCTAGGAGAGAAGGAGAGAGGAAGTACGGACGAAGAATACGGTCTTTAGCATTTCAAACCACGATAAAAACAAGGAGAAAGGGAGAAACACCTGATCTCCTTTTACTTTATTTTTTTACATTTACTTAGATTCTCATAAAGAAAAGATTTAAAATCCCACTACTCCTTATTATAAGTCAAAGAGAAAAAATATCAAAACTCATTACAAACGGTGACTCAATGACCGATAAAAATACCGATAACAGTGAAAATGAAACAATAGCTAAAGCGAAGATAGAGAAAGTAGAGATGGATAACTTTAAAAGCTTCAAGAAAGCCACTATACCACTATCAGAAGGATTTACGACGATAGTAGGGCCTAATGGAAGTGGAAAATCAAATATAATAGATGCAGTAGCTTTTGCAATCGGAACAAATAAAATGAGTAATCTAAGAGCAAACGTACTGACTGATCTTGTTAAAAAAGACTCAAACAAAGATACAGCGAAAGTTAAACTAACACTAAGGGACTACGGAGGAGAAAAACACGAAGTACAAAGAGAAATAACTGAGGAAGGTTCTTCAGTATTCAGGATAAACGGAACGAGAACCACAAACCAAAAAATCACCGATCTACTCTCAGCTATGAACATCATGCCGGATGGACACAACATAATAATGCAGGGAGATATAACCGAATTCATACAAAAAACACCACAGGAAAGAAGAAAAATAATAGAAGAAGTCAGTGGAATAGCCGAATATGAAAAAAAGAAAGATAAATCTTTGAACAAACTAGAAGATGTAGCTGAAAAAATAACTGAAGCAGAAATAATACACAGTGAAAGAAAAGGAAGAGTTGAAGCTCTAAAAGAAGAAAAAAATGAAGCACAGAAGTATCAAGATCTCAAAGAAGATGAGAAAAAACACAGAGCAACCATACTAAAGAAAAAGCTTGAAAAAACCAAGAAAAAATATGAAAAAACACTTAAAAAAATATCGGAATCAAAACAAGAAGTAGAAAAACTTGAAAAAAATAAAGAAGAATTAAAACAGGAGAAAAAAGAAAAACAAAGCAAAATAGATTCACTAGAAGAAGAAATAATGGAGAAAAGTGAGGCAAAACAAGAAGGGATAAGGGAAGAAATTCAAGAACTTAAAAATAAACTCTCAGTATTAGAAGAAAAGATAACACAGAAAAGAAAAACTAAAAAAGATAACAAAGAACAGATCAATGAGTTGAATAAAAAAGTAAGTGAAATAGGCAACAAAATAGATGAAAAACAGGAAAAACTCGAGGAAGTAGAACTCAAAGAACAGGAAAAGATAAAGGAACTCAATGAGAAACAGGAAAAATTAAACAAATTGAAAAAAGAATCAGGAGACCTAAGGAGTAGAATAGAAACAATACAAGAGGAAATAGAACAACTAAATGAAGAAATAGACGGATTAAAAGACGAAGCTAGAGAGAAGAAATCTAAAATAGATACGGCTACTGAGAAAATCAAAATGAAGCAAAAGAACAAAGAAGAGCTTCAGACAAAGAAAGAATACAAAGAGAAACACGGAAAGATCAAAGAAACACTTGAAAATAAAGAGAAACAAAAAGAGAAGATTCAAAAAGAACTGAAGAAAAAACAGGAAGAAACGGAGAATATACAGAAAGAGATAGAAGATAAAAAGAAACAACTTGAAAACGAAGAAGAAAACTATGAAGATAAGAAAAAAGAATTAAACGAGCTTAAATCTAAGATAAATGTAATAGAAGAAATAAAAGGAGAAAATAAAGATGTAAAAAAGATAAAAGAGAATAAAAATCAGGAATTAAATGGGATAATAGGAACAGTCTCTGATGTAATAAATCATAAGTCAAAATACTCTTCAGCAGTAGAAAAGAATATGGAAGAACAGCTCTCTTATATATTAACTGAAACTAAAGAAGATGCATTGAAAGCGATTGACTATTTGAAGGGAAAACAACTGGGAAAAGCCACATTCATACCTCTCGATGACTTACCTGAAAAGAAATTGAAGGAAAATGAATTGAAAGGAGAAAAAACAATAGATTACTTGAGGAATTTAATAGATACCGATAGAAAATATGAAAAAGCGATAAATCAATTATTGGGAAACAAAATACTTGTTGAGGATCTATCTTTAGTGAAAACACAAGGAAAAGATGAATACGTTACAATAGAAGGAGAAGAACTTACAAAAGAAGGATTTATAACAGGAGGATATGAAAAGGAAACAATAACGAAAAAAGACATAGATAAAGCCGAAAATCTCGAAGAAGAAACAAAGAAAATACAGGATAGATTAAAAGAACTTCAGAAAGAAATAAAAAACAAAGAAAAACAGTTGGAGAATGAAAAAGAGAATAAATCTGATCTTAGAATAAACTTAAAAGGAATCAATGCAACTATAAGAACTCTTAAAGAAAGATTAGAAGAATATGAATCGATGAAAACGAAAGCGGAAACAAAAGAAGAGGATCTACAGGAAGAAATAGATGAGTTAAAAGAAGAGAAAGAACAATTAGAGGAAGAGAAAGAATTAATAGAAGAAAAACTATCCAAAAAACTGGAAAAAAGAAGAAAAAAGAAAGAAAAACTTAAAGAACCTAAAATAAAGGAAACTAGAGAGGAATTAAACGACTTAAGAAGAAAAATAAATGAGATAAAGGAAGAAAAATCAAAAGCAATTACTAAAAAGGAAAAAATAGCATCAGAACTAGAAAAAGCATTAAAAGGAAAACAAGAAGATTTAAAAGAAAGAAGGAAAGAAATGGAAGGGATAAATCAAGAAATAGAAGAGGAAATAGAGGAACTGAAAGGAGAAAGAAATGGATTAACCCTTACACTAAAAGAAAAAGAATCAAAAGCCAGGGAAAAAGCGGGAAGCCTGGAACAATTATTCAAATCAAAGGAAAAGATACAGGAAAAGAAGAGGAAAATAGAGGAAGAAATAGAAGATAAGAACAATGAAATAAACAAATTGAAAGACACAATAAACAGATCAGAAATAAAACAAGCACAATTGGAAGCTAAGAAAAATTCAATAAACTCTGAATACGGAAGATTTAAAAATGCAGAGAAGATAGAGGATAAATCAAAGAGAAAGCTAAAAGAAGAACTGGAAGAAATAGAAAAAGAACTTGAAGAAATAGGAGAAGTCAATTTAAAAGCTATAGAACAATACAAAAAAGAAAAGGAAGAATTAAAAGAAATAAAAGAAAAGAAGAAAAAACTGGAAGAAGAAAAACAGTCAATCGAACAAATGATAGGTGAACTTGAACAAAAAAAGAAAAAGACATTCATAAAAACATTCGACGCTATAAATGAAAAATTCTCCAAGAAATTCAAAAGTTTCTACCCGGAAAAAGAAGCTGAAGCATTCCTGGAGCTAGAGGATAAAAATGATCCTCTAGAATCAGGTCTATTAATAGAAGCAAAACCTGCTGGAAAAGAAGTTAAAAACATAGATGCAATGAGTGGAGGAGAAAAAACAATAACTGCACTATCATTTATATTTGCAATACAATCACATAAACCCTCTCCTTTCTACGTATTGGATGAGATAGGAGCAACATTAGATGATGAAAACAGTGAAAGAGTAGCAAAAATGCTCAAAGAATCAAGTGAAAGAATACAATACATAGCAGTAACACACAATCCACCAATAACAAGAGAAAGCGATCAAATAATAGGGGTACACATGAACGAAGATAAAAACTCCAGTCTAATAGAAGTGAATCTCAAAGATTACTCCCAGTATACTGAAGAATGAAAAAATCAAAAAATATTTCTCAAAATCATGATAAGGATAAAAAAGCACTGGACTATAGCCTCCCTTCTGTACTACGGTGGCATTCAACTTAGCAGGAATAACTCCTTTGCACCAAAGAAGGCACGTTTCACCTAATTGAAAACCCCGTCATATAAAATCATCCGTTCACAGGTTCTCTATAGTTACGTTTCTGCTCCTTCTTTATCCCTTTCAGGATACCCGTTTTCCAACGGGAAAAGTAGGCAAATAAATTGCCAAGTGGTGGGGAGAGCTTCCTCAGGAGTTTTAAACTCCAAACTTCTAATGAATTTTGAAGTCCCCGAGAGCCACCAGTCCAGTACTCTCTTTAATACAATACTTAAATTACTACTATATAAAAGTTGTAAAAAATTTAGGAATAAAAACTGGAGTCATTAAACATATATGAAATGAATAAAGACGCCATGTATGTTCTAGGAAACTGAAAGTCCTTTTTTAGGCTTTTAGTACAGGTAAGCTAAACACCTCGCCGAAGCTTGGTGCTTACACCCCCTGCCTATCAAACCCGTGTTCTACGGGAGCCTTCTAATCCATCCTATCTCAGTTGCCCGAGATAGTAAGGAATTGATTACCTCTTTTTGAGAGAAGCTTCGAGCTTAGATGCATTCAGCTCTTATCCTCATGAGGCGTAGCTACCCGGCTATGCCCTTTCGGACAACCGGTACACCAGTGGCCTCGGCCCATCGTTCCTCTCGTACTGAATGGACCATCCTCTCAGGTAATCAACACTCCCAGAAGGTGGATCCGTCCTGTCTCACGACGGACTAAACCCAGCTAGCGTGCGCTTTTAACGGGCGAACAACCCTACCCTTGGCAGCTTATGCACTGCCAGGATAGCACGTGCCGACATCGAGGAAGCAAGCCGTGAGGTCGATATGAACTCTCGCCCACGACAACTCCATTACCCCCGGGGTAGCTTTTCTGACAGACTGAGACCTCACTACAAGGATCTCAGGGATCGTCTAGGCCACGCTTTCACGCCTGGATTCCTCTCCGTACAGAATCCAGTCAAGCCAGCTTTTGCCCTTCACTCTCTACACCGAATTTCTGACTCGGTTGAGCTGGCTATTGGGCGCTCCTGATACCATTTTAGGAGCGTACCGCCCCAGCCAAACCGCCCATCTGAAGCTGTTCCCTCTCGGGTGAAAAACACAACAATAGGCAGGTGGTGTTACAGGGTCGTCTCCGTCAGATCTGGCGACCTAACCTCGAAGACTCCCACCTACGCTTTATGTCTATTACCATGTCTTAACATCAGACTGCGGTAAAGTTCCACGGGGTCTTCCCGCCCCTCTGGGAGGTGCTGGCATCATCACCAGCTAGTGTCTTCATCAGGTGTGTCCTTGGGACAGTGAGAGAGTCGTTACATCTTTCGTGCAAGCCATCAATTAAACGGCAAGGTATTACGCTACCTTAAGAGCCTCAAAGTTAGGCCCGCCCTTCACAGGTGCTTATTTCCCTTGTACGGGATGTTCACATACCTGCAGTGGGCAGATGTCAGCCCCAATACAAACCGTTACCGGCTAGCTGGGACCTGTGTTTTTAGTAAACAGTCGCTCTCCCCTAGTCTCTGCGACCCATTATTCCTCTTGGGAAAACCCTTGAAGGTAATGGGCATCTCTTATCGCGAACTTACGAGACCAATTTGCCGAATTCCCTAAGGACAATTATCCTGTACGTCTCGGCCTTCTCAGCCAGGGTACCTTTGCTAGTTCTGGGTACGATCATCAAAGTTACCATTTCATTTTTCCTTTTTCACGGGCTCCTGGAATTGGTTGAACCTTTCGGCTATTTACAGTTTAGAACTTTTCTCTCCATTACGGAACTCCAAGTTCATGTCCTGCTTAAACGGAGCGAAAACTCCGCTCAACCTATCCGGAAGCGTCAGGAAAAAAGCAAGGTGCTTTGATGGTACGGGAATATTAACCCGTTTCCCATTCGCTGCTGTCGAATTACGAAGCAACTTAGGATCGACTAACCCTCAGCTGATAATCATTGCTGAGGAAACCTTACCCTATACGACGGAAGAGATTCTCACTCTTCTTAACTACTACTAACGGCAGGATTCTCGTTTCCACAGGATCCATAGGAATTTACACCCCTACTTCCTCTCCTGCAGAACGCCTTTCTACTTCTCCGTTCTTTTGAACGAAGACCTAGGTATCGGTAAATGGCTTAGCCCCGATTATTTTCAGCGCCCGGAACCTCAACTGGTGAGCTGTTACGCACTCTTTAAAGGTTGGCGGCTTCTATGCCTACCTTCCAGCTGTCTGTGGATCCAGACATCCTTGTTTTAACACTTAGCCATTATTTTGGGACCTTAACCCAGGGCTGGGTTGTTTCCCTTCCGGACATCAAGCTTACCCCGATGCCCCAACTCCTGTCTTCTTCGATGGCAGTGCTTTCGGAGTTTGACAAAGAAGCCGGGTCTCTCGACCCTCAACTTCCTAATCAGTGCTCTACTACACTACCTATCTCCAACAGGGCTATCCTGCGGGATATATCGAAAGGAACCCGCTATTGCCGTGATCGAGAGTAGACTTTCACACCTACTCACAGGTTAGCCAAGCGAATATCTCAGCAATGGTTCAGGCCTCCACCGAACTGATGTTCGGCTTCACCTTACCCACGAGTAGCTCTCACGGCTTCGGGTCTCACCCCTGTGACTTACGCCAGTTAAAACGCTCTCCCACCCAGCTCGAAGCTGGTACGGAGGTTTGGTTTCCCTGTGACTGCGTCTTTAGTAAGACTTAGTCTCGCCACATTGATGAACTCCCTGCCTGGTGTTTCATGACCTACGATATGACGCCGGATTACCTATCTTCGTTTCCTTCAGAAAGGATACCTTTCTCGCCATATCTCTATGTTGTCACTTAGTTTCAGGTTCTTTTCAACCCCGCAAAGGGTTCTTTTCAGCTTTTACTCAAGTTACTGTTTTGCTATCGCTCTTGGATAATATTTAACGTTGGGAAGCAGTTTTCCCATTTTCACATTGATGATCCAACCAATGTTACTCTGGAAATCTGTATAAGAACCTTCTCAATTACGTGTACGGGGGTTTCACCCTCTCTGCCGGAACATTCCAGTTCACTTCTACTTCGTTTTAAAGGTCCAAACAGCTCCTAATTACACCACATCTCCTAAACATTACTGTTTGGGATTCAGTTTGCGTTTCACCGTCTTCGGTCGCCCCTACTAACGGTATTGCATTATGCTTTCTTTTCCTGCGGTTACTAAGATGTTTCAATTCACCGCGTTCCTATTCCTATACGGAACAATTAGGGAATCCTTGGTTCCAAGGCTTCATGCGCCTCGCCAAGGCTTATCGCAGCTTGACACGCCCTTCATCAGTATCCAAGGCGAGCCATCCTCTAAGTGACTTCAGAGGGACTTTCAGTTTATTCCTACATACATGGCGTCATTGCGAATGTTACCATTCAACTGAAAAAATGAATGGGTCGCTCTTCCTCCAATCATCATCGGTCAGATGATGATTTTCATCTTCTCCCAGTTCAAATGGACCCGTCGGGAGTTCCGCGAATATTCCGAGGAAGGAATATTCCTTTCGAACCCGAAACCTCTTGCTTGCAAAGCAAGCGATCTTCCGTTGATCTACGGGCCCCTTCACCAACTCCTAAACAAGTTAGGAAGGTTGATTTTTTGAAACCTATAGATATCTGGGTATCCTGCCAAACATCGAGAAGCGTATGCCTCTCGAGTTCGAAAAGCTCGTTGAGCTTTTCATATATTGAGGAGGTGATCTAGCCGCAGGTTCCCCTACGGCTACCTTGTTACAACTTAGCGCCCCTTACGGAACCTCAATTCGAACCCATTGAACATGAGTCCTCATTGCGATCCCACTCGGTTCACTTGATGGGCGGTGTGTGCAAGGAGCAGGGACATATTCACCGCAGGATAGTGACCTGCGATTACTAGCGATTCCAAACTTCACGAAGGCG
>Ga0207421_10008770_pt1 | contig 10381 bp, 4 predicted proteins | sample SodLakKL_010_SED_4_FD_187542 | JGI IMG/M metagenome (GOLD analysis project Ga0207421, IMG submission 187542) | Alkaline sediment microbial communities from Lake Tanatar, Kulunda Steppe, Russia - 8KL_010_SED (SPAdes) (version 2) | ecosystem: Environmental > Aquatic > Non-marine Saline and...
ATAGTTATTTTCCTACACTACTACGTTATATATTTAGTTATTGGACACATTAGGAAAAAAATGACAGAAGATTCTTACTAATTATTCTTTAGGATACTTTTCCTTCATACTCTTCCCTTTCAGCACCATCAGGATGAACAGCGGTATCATGGATCTCAAGAGAATTGTGGAGTGAAGGTACACTCCCTGCAGTAGGTAATATCCGTTGAATATTAATTTGAAAAAGGTTAAAATCACTAGAAAGACTACAGACTATAGACTTGAACAAAATTAAATAGTTCCATTTTACTAACGAATTAGGACAGAGTTGATAATGATGCCAAAACTCAAAAAATTACTAACCGATAGTAAAAACACCTATTTTAAATTGCTAATTTTAGTTGGGAATAATCAAAGTAAAAAAGAAGAGATAATTTCCTATCTGGAGAAAAAGGATTGGACCATCTATGATGTAGAAGAAATCGTATTAGATTTGATTGAAGATATACCTGAAGATAAAATAAAATTGAGAATTGGGTCTAAAATAAAAGAATGGACAAAACAGGCTGATGATGATATGGTTTTAACCAATACAAACATTTTATATTCTGATGAGATCGGGACGAATCCATACAATGCTTTTAAGTATCAAACGAGAGCTTTTGAGGAAAAACAAGGGGTTTTATTGATGGATGGAAGAATTAGGGACAATATAGCTATATATTCTCAACCCGGCAAATCGGATTATACTGAGATGGAGATAAACGATGTAATATATGAAGAATTAGAAAACGTAAAAATAATGGAGGGAATTGAATGACTAAAATAAAAGATTTGATAAATTTTGAAGAAATAAAAGACGTAATAGATATCGATTCAGATTTAGAAACTAAAGAAGGAAGGAGAGAATTGGTAGAAGAATTTATAATTTCACAAAATCTTCAGGAGTATCTAGTGAACCTAGCTGAGGAATTTTCCCAAGAAGTCCATAAATCTCAGATAATCATAGGGGATTATGGTTCGGGAAAGTCCCATCTTATGGGTTGGATATTATCGTTATTAGAAAACCAAGAACTAGCCAAATACATTTCTGAAGAGAACGTCAAACAAAAATTTGAGGACCATCTGGATAGAGATTTTGCTGTAGTTCAATTCGAATTACAGCCTGGCGAACCGCCTCTAAGTCAATTCTTTATCGATAGATTAGAGATGCAACTGGATGAAAAATACGATATCAAGGCACCTCCATTAGAAAATCCTGAAACGCCTGATTTTAAAAAATATATAAAAAATGTTGTCAAAAAAATCAAACAAGAAAATCCAGAAATGGGTCTTGTCGTAGCGATCGACGAGATATCTGATTTTCTCCGCCAAAAAAGCAAAACAGAAAGCGAGAGAGATAATCAATTCTTGAGGATCTTAGGACAGGTCTCCCAGAGCACGGATTTCATGTTTATCGGTTCAATGCAGGAAAATGTTTTTTCTAGTCCAAAATTCAGAGATGATGCTGAAAGCTATGGGAGAGTAAGAGAACGTTTTCATCAAATAACTATATCTCAAAAGGATATTAAAAGAGTTATTTCTACTAGGATTTTGAATAAAAATGATCGTCAGAGAGATAAAATTTATGAATTATTAGAGGATTATAGGATGGAATTTGAGCCTATAAAGAGTAATCCAGATGAATATCTTGACCTTTTTCCAGTACACCCATATGTGATTGAAATATTTAATAGTCTAGAATATTTCGAAAAAAGAGGTGTTATACAATTTATTACAGAAGAGATAAAAAAAATATTAAATAAGGATTTTCCAAAGTTTATAACATTCGATAAAATTTTTGATAAAGTAGAAAATGCACATAATATTAAAAATTTAGATGAAGTCATTCCAGTTGTAGAGAAAGTAAATGTTCTGAGGGATAAAATAGAGCTTATGAAAGATGATGATCAGGAGGATATTGAAAAAATTATCAATGGTTTAGGAGTTTTGAAGTTATATGGCAAAACTGAAAAAACGGGTGCCGGACCAGAAGAACTTGCGAATAAATTATTAATCCGTTCAGAGAAGTATGAAAATGAGGACAGAGTCAATTTAGTGTTAAAAAGGTTGAGAGAGAAGACATTTGGACAACATTTAGGCAAAACAGAGGATAATTATTACTACATAGATCTCAAAGAAGGCATCGATATTGATGAAAAAATTAAAAGAAAAACTAGGAACTTGCCTGAAGGTGCAGAAAATGAAGAATTGATTTCGATTCTTAATTATTCTGATCTGATAGATTCATTTGAAAGTGTTGAAAGATACGAAAGAGTGTTTTTAGATAGTTGTAATTGGCCGTCAAAAAAATCATTTAGGTTGGGGCATTTTGTATATGATGATGGTACTGATTATGTAGAAGAAGGGAATAAAGAGTATAATTTAATCCTTGTTTCTCCTTATACTAATGAGCCCACAATTAAAAGCGAAAAAACAACCGCTCTCCTCGACATGGAATACGAAGATGAAATGGATGAGTTATTAAAAAAATGTGCTGCTACTAGATCTTTGATACAGGAAGATTTTAAGAGAAATGCTTTGAGGAAAAAAAGATCTAAATTTAAAGATCAAGCTAAGGAGATAATATTGTCTAAGTTATTAGATTCTTCTATAGAAATTGATAGCAAGGAGAGAAATATTAAAGGTATTTTGACAAGAGAACCTGATTCAATAGATGAGTTTTTCCATTATTTAAAGGAGAAAATCTTTGATGAAGTGTTTTCTGAGAAATATTCTAAATATCCCAAGATGGCTTCTCAGATATCTTATCACAACATAGAAAGTGAAATAAATACTGCCATCAATCAAATAATTGGAGAAGAAGACACGACTTTCATCTCTAATACAGAAAATATTCTTTCCTCTCTAGATTTGATAGATATGGAAGGAAAAATAGATACTTCAGATTCAATTTATGCTGAGTATATATTGGATCAATTAAAAGAAAAAGAAGGTAAGAATGTGGGTATAGATGACATTTTAGAAAATTTAAAAAACGAACCTTTTGGACTACAAAACGAATTGACTCATTTGGTTTTAGTCGTTCTGACCTATAATGGAGAAATACTGTTAAAAAAGAAGGGGGGAAAGGTAATCACCTCAGCGGACCTATCAGATATATTCGATAAGGGATTAAAAGCCTTTGAAGTTATCAGATATGCAATGAAAGAGACTGATTTTCCTGTCCAGGACACTATATCTCTTTTCAAAGCACTTGATTTGAATCCTGGTCTGATAAGACAAGAAAAGACTAGAGCAGAGGGAGTTAAAGCATTCAAAGAAAAAACTTTGGAAATCAAAGAAAAGTTAGAAGAGGTTTCGGAGAAAAAAGATTTGATTATTAATAGACCTGACCCATTTATTGATGTAGAAGGTCTAGAAAATAAACTATCTCTTGTAAAAGAAATACCTATTGAGAAGATGGAAAAAATATCCTCGGTAAATGATTTTAAAAATGTAGAATTTTCCGAAGAGGAATTATCTGATATTAAAGAAGGTGTTGGACTTTTAGAGAGATTGAGAGGTTTACTAAACGACTATTACGACTATATAAACAAAGATTTCTCATATGTATTAGAGTCTATAGAATTCATCGAAAAATATCAGGATATATTCTCTGAAGATAAGATAGATGAATTAAACAAAATAAGAGTAGAATGTGAAAACATATTTAATGATATATCTGAATTACTAAAAAGAAATAAAAGAAGAGAATTAAAAGGAAAATTGGAGCAATATAAAAGGAAGTATAAGAGTTATTATCACGATAGACATGCAAATTCTATCGGTCAAGGAGTAGACTGGTATAAATTAGATGAAATCAACCAGAGTGAGGAATTGAAACAGTTGAGAAATATGGAAACTATCAATTGTATTAATTCATTAGAACTAAAAAATATAGTAGAAAAGTTGAGATCTATCTCAGAAGCTCAATGTACAAAACTTTTAGAAGATCACCTAGATGATAATTACAAATGTCCTTGGTGTTCCTTCCCGGAAGAGGTCGATAAAATAAAAGATTTTGACGAAACGATTGATTGGATTCATGATCGTATTGGAGAAATCAAGGAAGAATGGACTGAAAATATCTTAAAAGAAATTGAAAAGTATGAAGAAAACATTGAATTATTATCAGAGGAAAAGAAAGAAATCATAGATGAAATAAGGGATAAACAAGAGCTACCTGAAAAAATCGATCAAGAAACAATAAAGGCTTTGAATCAATTATTTTCAGATCTACGAGAGGTAAAGATTAGTGCAAAAGACATAGAAGACCATATATTTGACGAACGGGCTATTCTAGACTATGAAACTTTCTCAGAGAAATTGGAAAAATTAAAAGAGAGGATACTAGAAAAAGGAGAAAACAAAAGAAAGGATATCAGGGTGATTAAAGGGGAGGAATGAATTCTATGAACGAAGAAGACATAACGCCTCTCGAAGACCTATTAGATGATTTGAAAGATATTGATGGATTTCCTAACGGTGATGATGAAGATATCCTTGAGTTGTCTGATCCTCCTTATTATACAGCTTGTCCAAATCCCTATATCGAAGAATTTATCGAAGAACATGGAACAGTGTACGATTCGGAGGAAGATGAATATGATGAAAAACCCTTTGTGAGTGATGTGAGCGAAGGTAAAAACAATCCTATATACAATGTCCATACCTTTCATACAAAGGTACCACACAAAGCTATTCAAAAATACATAAAACATTATACTTCACCAGGTGATGTAGTATTTGATGGTTTTAGTGGTTCTGGAATGACAGGGATAGCTGCACAACTAACTGGTAGAACTGCGATTTTGACAGATTTAAGTCCTTTTACTACATTTCTTTCTCACAATTATAATAACTCTTCTAAATTAATGAAATTTAAAAAATATGCTACTAAAATTTTATCTGAATTCAAACAAGAGTTGGGTTGGATGTACGAGACAAATCCAAAGACCAATCAAACTAATTTAATGAATAAAGAAAATAAGGCGATGATAAATTATGTGGTTTGGGTGGATAGGTTAGTATGTCCCTATTGTGAAGAAATAATTAATAAATATAAATCAACTACTAAAGAAAAAATTTTAGAAGAAAGGAAAGAATGTCCAAATTGTGAAGCAAGCATAGATGATGATTTCGAAAGACATTATAAAGATATATTTGACCCAACTTTAGAAAAAAAAATTCATCAAGCAACACAGAACCCTATCATCATTGAATATGAAATTGGAGAAAAAAGAGACAAAAAGTTTATTGAATCTGCGGATGAAAAATTAATAAATGACATAAATGAAAAAGAGATTCCTTATTGGTATCCGGTTAATGAACTACCAGAAGGTAAAAATACAAACCAACCAAAGAATTCTCATAATTTTACAAATATCCATCATTTATATACGAAGAGGAATTTATGGAGTTCTGCTTATATCTTTGAAAAAATAAATGAAGTAGACGATGTAGAAGTAAAAAACCTATTAAAATTTTGGTTTACGTCTGTTTGTATAGGTCAGACTAAACTAAACCGATATTTTGAATCTTCCTATTCTCAAGTAAATCGATATTTAAAAGGTAAACTTTATGTTTCTGGAAAGACTACTGAGGTAAATCCAAATTACTCATTTTCGGGCAAAATTAAAAAGATTTCGAAAAATTTAGATTTTGAAAGAGAGGATGTAATCATTGGCACTAATAGTGCTACCGATCTAAATATACCAGATAACTCTGTTGATTATATCTTTACTGACCCGCCTTATGGCGGTAATATAATGTATTCGGAGGCAAATTATATCTGGGAAAGTTGGCTAAAAGTTAAAACTAATAATAACAAGGAAGCAATTGTAAACGAATATCAAAACAAGGATACAAAGGATTATGAAAGGTTAATGTTTAAAGCTTTTGAAGAATTTTTTAGAATATTAAAACCAAATAGGTGGATTACATTAGTATTTCATAACTCAAAGGCTAAAGTATGGAATGCAATTAGAGAAGCCTTATCTAGATCCGGATTTATCGTCGCTCAGGTCAACACAATGGACAAACAACAAGAAACCTTTAAGCAAATGACAGCTCCAGGATCAGTAAAAAATGATTTGATAATTAATGCTTATAAACCCAAAAAAGAATTCTCTAAACGTTTCTTAAAAAATTCAGGGGAAGGAATGGAGGTCGATTTTGTGCTACAGCAACTTAAACATTTACCTGTAAAACCAAATATAGAGCGTACTGAAAAAATGTTATACTCTAAAATGTTAGCTCACTATGTAGAAAATGGATTCAAAGTTCAATATGACTCAACAGAATTCTATGAATTGTTAAAAGAAAATTTTGTTGAATTAGATGGTTATTGGTTTCTAGAGGATCAAGTTGAAGAATATAATGAATGGAAAAGCCAGCTAAGCGTAGATGAATTGAAGGAGACCTACGATAAACAGCAGAAATTATTAGTTGCAGATGAAAAGTCAGCACTCAACTGGTTGAACAATTTCTTGAAGGAACCTAAAGAATATAGTGAAATATATACTGCCTTTCAACAGGTTTTGACTCAATCTGATGACGAAATACCTGAGTTAAAAGAATTGGTGGAAAATAACTTCATATTTGAAGATGACAAATATAGAAGACCACAAACAGAAGAAGAGAAACAAAAGGTCCAGAAAAGTAGAAGAGAGGAATTAGATAAAGAATTCAAAGAGATAGTTAAGGAAGCGAGAGAAGGAAGTACCAAAATAAAGAATGTAAGAAAAGAAGCACTGATTTATGGATTCACTAAATGGTACCAGAAAAAGAAATATGACGAGATATTGGATGTAGCAGAGAGATTATACAAATCAACGCTTGAATCTAGTGGAGATATAATGGATTTTGTAGATATAGCTGAGATGAAAACTTCAGATAAAAAGAATATTGAAGAATACTGAAATTGGAGAGAAATAATATGGATGAGGAAAAAATTGTTTCTTTAGGAGATTTACTAGATGACTTAAAAGATATTGATGGATATCCTAACGGTGATGATGAGGATATACTTGAATTGTCTGATCCTCCTTATTATACAGCTTGTCCAAATCCCTATATCGAAGAATTTATCGAAGAACATGGAACGGAGTACGATCCGGAAGAAGATGACTATGAGGAAAAGCCATTTGTAAGTGATGTGAAGGCTGGAAAACATCATCCTATTTACACCGCCCACACATATCATACAAAAGTACCTCATCAAGCAGTACAAGAATTTATTGAACATTATACTGAACCAGGGGACATTGTATTTGATGGGTTTTGTGGAACCGGAATGTCTGGCGTAGCTGCATCATTAACTAATAGATATTCGATAATGTCTGAATTATCTCCTGCAGCTACATTTATCGCATATAATTTGTTAAATCCACTTTCTCCTAAAGAATTTGAAAAGGAATTTGAAGAAATCGTAGAGGAAGTTAAAGATGAATGTGGATGGATGTATAAAACAAAACATACAAAGGAAGCTATAAACACACGCTCAAAAGAACATCCTAGTATGTTGAATGCCGGAGAAGATATCTATGGTTCAATAAATTATGTAGTATGGAATGATGTTTTTGAATGTCCTTACTGTAAAAATGAGATTTGTTTTGGAGAAACACCCGAGGACAAAAAACCTGGAGAGATGCAAGAAGATTATAATTGTCCTTATTGTGATGCAAAAGTAGAAAAACAGGAAGCAGATCGAGTCTTTGAAGAAAAATATGATGAATTCATCGGAAAAGAAATACGAACTGTTAAAGAAAAACCCATATTAATTAGTTATTCTATTGATAACAAAAATTTTTGGAAAAAGCCAGATGAATATGATGAAAAAATCATTGAAAAAATAGAAAATAGTGAGATTCCCTATTGGGTGCCTACTTCTAGAATGCCTAAAGGAGACGAATCGAGAAGAAATGATAAATTCGGACTAACACATGTTCATCATTTTTATAAAAAAAGAAATCTTTGGATCATTTCAAAATTTCGGGACTTATGTTTCAAACGAGATGTTAGATATTGGTTTTTTATCAATTCTTTATTACAGAAATCTTCAAAACTGATGGCTTTAAATTCAGACTATATTGGAAGAGTCACAAAAGGAACCCTATATGTATCGCCGATAAGACAAGAAGCTAACATTTTTCATTATATAAATAAAAATATTTCTCACTTTAAAAAAGCTTTAAGCAACCTAGAAAATTTAAAAAGCAAGTCAGTGATTTCTACTCAATCAACTACTAACCTTAATAATATACCTTCAAATTCTATGGATTATATTTTTACTGATCCTCCCTTTGGAGATAATTTAATGTACTCTGAATTAAATTATATCTGGGAATCTTTCTTGAATATAATTACTAATAAAAACAAGGAATCAATCAAAAATAAAACTCAAAATAAAACATTGACTGATTACACTAAACTGATGACTCAATGTTTTAAGGAAATGTATAGAGTTTTAAAACCTAATAGATGGATAACAATTGAATTCCATAATTCTAAAGCGTCAGTCTGGAATAGTATACAAGAGTCAATAAACAGAGCAGGTTTTATTATAGCGCAAGTGTCAGTATTAGACAAAAAGATTGGAAGTTTTAAACAGATAACCTCTGCTGGTGCAGTTAAGAATGATCTAGTAATAAATGCATATAAACCTAAAAGAGAATTTAGTGAGAAACTAATAGAAAAAGCCGGAAAAGGAATGGAAGTTGACTTTGTCAAACAACAATTAGGTCATCTCCCGATAAAGCCAAATGTAGAGAGAACTGAAAAGATGTTATATTCAAAGATGTTAGCTCACTACGTAGAAAATGGATTTAAAGTCCAATATGACTCAACAGAATTTTATGATCTGCTAAAAGAAAATTTCGTTGAGTTAGATGGTTATTGGTTCTTAGAGAATCAAGTTGAGAAGTATAATGAATGGAAAGGCCAATTGAGCATGGAAGAATTGGAGGACGAATTAGATAAGCAACAAAAATTATTAGTTACTGATGAAAGATCAGCACTCAACTGGTTGAACAATTTCTTGAAGGAACCTAAAGAATATAGCGAAATATATACTGCTTTTCAGCAAGTTTTAACTCAATCAGAAGATGAAATACCAGAGTTGAAAGAGTTACTAGATAATAATTTCATACTTGATGACGGAGAATATAGAAGGCCCCAAACAGAAAAAGAGAAAAAGCAAGTTCAACAAAGTAGAGATAACGAACTAGATAAAGAATTCGAAAAGTTAGTAGAAAAAGCGAGAGAAGGGAGGACTAAAATGAAGAATGTAAGGAAAGAAGCACTTTTCCATGGCTTCACAAAATGGTACCAAGAAGAAAAATATGACGAGATATTGGAGGTGGCAGATAGTTTGTACAAATCTACTCTCGAATCTAGTGGAGATATAATGGATTTTGTAGATATAGCTGAAATGAAAACTTCAAACAAAAAGAATATTGAAGAATATTAAAAATGTAGGGAGCAGAATGAAGAATAAATGGTATGATGAAATATTAGATGAGATCATCCACTCTACTGCTGAAGTTTTACTTGTTGTAGATGAGTTTTGCCTTCTCGATTTTCTAGAGTTGAGAAAAAAAGTAAAAGAGTATTATCCCTTAATTGTTGAATTTCGATCAGAAATTGAACTGAGAAAGAAACTAAAAAATAGATCTCAGAAGACAATAGTAATTTTTGATTCCCATAATGATATACCCTATGATTTAGAAAACAAATATGCGAGTATAGAAGTAAAAATTGAAAATATAGATGGTTTCAACCGTTTAGATAAAAATTTATTACAAAAAATCAATCTAGAAAATTATCAAGCCGTGTATGAGGAATACATGGAAAGTATTGATAATAGATATCAAAAACTTGATGAAAAAGAAACAGAAAGACTAATTGATGAAGCCCTAGATTTTGATACTCAAAGAGAGAGGGAAATAAACGAATTAAAAGAAAATATTGAAGAAATAATTCAATCTGAAAAATTGAAAACAGATGATTTTGGTGAATTATCTAAATTGATTGGACGATACAATTATTTGCAGTATAATAAAGATTCTAGTGAATTTAAAGAGATAAATTATGATAAAATTGAAACTGAATTATTATCTTTCATAAATACCAAATATGAGGATTTGATATACGATACTCATAGAAATTTATTAAATTCTCAGATTATAGATCGGATATGGAAAGATGATAGTAAAATAGCCTTGATTTGCTTAGATGGTATGGGATTTGAAGAATGGTACGTAATTGAAGAATATATCAAGGATAAGTTTGATGAGAAAATATCAATCGAAATCCAATTTTCAATTTCTTTACTCCCAACCACTACTACATATTCAAGATT
>Ga0207421_10008771_pt1 | contig 10381 bp, 9 predicted proteins | sample SodLakKL_010_SED_4_FD_187542 | JGI IMG/M metagenome (GOLD analysis project Ga0207421, IMG submission 187542) | Alkaline sediment microbial communities from Lake Tanatar, Kulunda Steppe, Russia - 8KL_010_SED (SPAdes) (version 2) | ecosystem: Environmental > Aquatic > Non-marine Saline and...
CAGCAGTGTCAATTATTAATCTTAATCTTTTATTCCGGGATCATGTTTACACATCGCGTCAAGCGCGAAATGTAAAGGAGAGCTTTGATCCTTTGAAGTTTAAAAATTAATCATTTTGAATGCTTATGCATAGATCAGGGCAGTATCAAAAACAAAAGTTGTCTGTAAGCCTCAAAATTGAGCATTCCTTGAAGTGAAACGCAATAATAACAACATGTTGCTGGTCTCAGAGACCAGGGCACACAGGAGAACAAATTGATCCACTAAGGTCGGATAATTTAATCTGTTCAAGCTTGCTGTGGATTGCCGAGCTTACTTTTGCCCAGGCTTGTATGTTCTTACAGATCAAAATATTTTCGCAATCTTCAGGTTCAACAAGACAAGGTCGTAAGTCGATCTTGCCAAGCACGGCCTCGTATATGTCAGCCAAGGTAATTTTGTCCGGTGGAAAGTTCAGTAAGTACCCGCCTCCTGGCCCAACTTTGCCGGATACAAGTCCAGCAGTGCACAAAAACCTGATGGTTATATTCAGGTAATCCTTGGAAACGCCTAGCTGCCGTGCAATGGTTGAGAGTTTGATATTACCATTATCCTCTTGATCTGCCAGTATCAACATTATCAAAACGGCATGTTTGACGGTTGGGGGGATTTTCATCTAAATTTTAAAAACCTTAGATGCTTAACATTTAGTTTGATTGCTCCATTTGATCTATGAACCATAGGCCTTTTTTTGCTGAGCCGAAAAGTCTCCTCATGTTCGGGTGTTCTATCTGTAAACCTACTTCAATAATGGCCGAAGTGGACCATCATAATAATTAAAGGTGGATCAGTAATAATATCCATGCCAAAGTGCCTCTTGATTATTTCAGGATTGAGTAAAGGACAAAAACTGCCGCGCATGATTTTGCTTATTGAACAATAATAATTGAAATTATCGTTATTTATTGACGATTCTTTTCATCTTTGTGTTACTCAATCTTTCCAGTTCAGCAAGAGACTTCTTGTCCCCCTTCTTCAGCAACCTTGAAGCTCTGATCCAGTCAGCATTGGCTGCATCAGCATCGATATTAAACACGATGAGTCCGGTTTCTTTGTCGTACTCAACAGGTGGAATGTCTTCAAATTGAACTGACATATCTCTTAACCCCCTGATCGCTAGCCCACCAAATAGCTTAAATTAATGGTTAAGATACCGCTCATCACCAGGCACCCATGCCAAGTGTAATGAGATGTTATTTATAGCCTTCACTGACACAAGCTTTCCAATCTCGGGAGAGGCGTTGTATAATCTTACAAAATTCTTGAAATCATTAAACCCAGTATTTGCTGGACTGAATGAGTGCACCAACATAGCTGCCTGGCATGCGCCAAACCTCTGAGCTTCAATTACTGCTGAAGCTGACCTGTGCAGCAGCTGGTAGCGAATGCCGTCTGGTATTTCTTCAGGGATTCCCAATATCTCACTCAAGTATTTCAGCCGAATTTGTTTCCCGGCTGATGCATCCTTTCTCCACTGACCTAATGAGGGACCAGAGGCTTCTTCAACCTTGCCTTCAATGGAAATGGAAACCAGGCCAGTATCGCATTTGGCAAGAATCCATACATCATTTTGAGAGGGTCTGTTACCTCCCAGAAGCGGGACTTTCCACTCGGGAAAGATCAGTAGTGGGTGAATGCCTAAAAGTTCTTGGCTCTGTTTTAACGAGCTAGAGATTTCTAGAGGGAAACCTACTGCATTCTCCCAGCAATGGGCAAGGGTTCGAGCTGAATAGCCCTTAGCCCAGTGCTTTTCAGGGTCTGCAAGGAATGACTTCCAGTCATTTGGACCTGATGATGGGATGAATATTTTTTTGTTGCTCACCTCTTCCTTCTCCACTCCCAGGGCAGCACCGGGTCCTTATCAGCCCAAAGCCCAACTTTGTTATCCCTGGCCTTCTCCTGGAGTCTGTCCCACCATGAGCACATGGGTTCCTCATCGCAGTACCTGGGATATACCCAGGCCAGGCCCATGGAAGCCCATATAATTCATGCTGGTTGCCCTGCATTTTTTTTAGGGAGGCTTATGTCCTCAACAAATGGACCTTTGGTATAATGTATTTAAGTTTTTTAAAAGGAGTAAAATCTTAAAAATGCTAGATTAGATAATCATAAAAGCCAGTTATTCTTTACCTACCGCCTCCAGAATAATGTAATATTCCCTGATTTCACCAGGTTTGCGTACTTTAACTAAACCACTACGCAAGCGTGTACCAGTCAAATACACTGGTTGTCCTATCTCAAACATAGTACAGACATCAGTCATTATACCAAACAACATAGATTTCCTGAACGCATCCATATCTCCACTATTAGCAAAACCAACTAATTTTGACAGATATTCGTGGTCTTCACATCCTAACTGTTCTTTTGTGATCACTCTATCCTGTGCATCAACTTGTCCTGCTGCCATTGCAAGTATCATTACAAAAAATACAACACCAAAAAGTCTTTTCATAATAAACCCTCTCAACGCACTTAATTTTATAGGATTAACCATAGGTTTTTCTCCTGTTCAAGTAGAATTTTAGTTGCATCTAAGTGACGTAAAATCATGGCAGTTTATCATGGGCATGTCTGTTCCTAAACTTCATGATTTATGATGAAATATTTATAAATGTCACAGTAATAAAAACAGAGCTGCTGGGATTGCCCTGATCATTTCGCCTGCTCCCAATCCGGAGCAGATTTTGCACCTCCGCGTAATGGTAGAACAACCCATAAGATTAAGTAGGTCAAGATGGATAATCCGGTTGCCCATCCCATACCTAGAAAGACATAAATCAGGACAAGTTCAATCTCTCCCAAAAGCAGAAAGGTAAATGCTTTGTGGAAATCAATAAACAGGATTAATATTACTAATATAATGCGCATTCCTGCTAGGTTCAACCCCCATTTATCTGATACCCCAGCAAGAACTCCACCAATCATTCTCTTTGGTCTGTAACGATAAAGTCCATCTCGGCTGTGTTGTACCTTCAAGTATCCTCCATTTTTTTTAATCAGCTCTGATAACTGAATAACTCGCTCTGGATATCTGATTTTCTAGCGAAATTTTTTTACTACAACTTATAAGAAAATCTTTGCAAATTTATTAAAAATTTTTTATTCTTTACAACCCTGTATGCTTTGACTATGAAAAACTTGAGTAATAGAGTTATTTTTTATTTCATAGTAAACCATAACACCTATTGCAGGATATGTTTTTGACTGTATACATTTTCCACGTATTTGCAACATACTTGTTGGATATAATTCATTAGCTTTGGTTTGAAAATTAGCATCACTACGAGAGTATCTTCTAGTAATGATATTGTTGATCATCATTTTATTTACATCAAGCCCAAACTCACCCAAATCACCTTTATGCATACAAGCAGCATCATCAAAAGTCAGTAATTTGATTGTAGTATCATCAAATAGATCAATAAAAAAATTGCTTTCTACCTCAACCTGAGTATACCAGCACTTTTCTCCTTCATGGTTGGAAATAAAACCACGCGGTTGAAAATCACTTGCCATAACCGGACTTGATAAAGCTAAGATTAGAATTAAAAAAATAGTTTTCTTTAACATATTAATCCTCCAACATTTATATAATAAAAGACATAATATAATTCCCTTTTATATAATACGGATAATAAAAAGCCCGTTCCCACCATCAAAGGCAGGAACGGGCTTTTACTTTTTCACTTTGTCCCCATCAAGACCATCGTCAAGATCCAGGGCCTGATGCAGGGACCAGCCATGAGAATAGCGCAGGCGAGAATACAAAATTTTCACTCAGTAACTCCCAGGATGTTATGGCTTTAGGGGTGATAAATCCTGATACACAGAAAAAATCCTCAGATCAACCATTACATAACCCACTGTAAGGGTTCCACTAAAGATTTATCTCGGGATGCAATACATAAAAAGCTGATATAAAGGAGAAAAACGTAGGTGTTTGGCAAAAAACAAGTAGAAAATAAGTGGTTTTTTGTGAGGAGGGTAGAAAAAGACCCCCGCAAAGCAACAATTCTCATAAACTGTGGGCACAGCATTCAAGGATAACGGTTGCCTTACTAAGGGGTCTTAAATAAAAGGATAAAACAATCCTTTTTAACTATCAAGTAAAACCTATCCAGCAGGCAATAGGGGTTCTTACCTCTGCTTTCTCTTTGCCAGAGCCCTTTTCATGACATCCAGGGCTTCTTCAAGTTCCTTGTGATCCTGTAATTCCCGTGCCACTGTTTCCAGTTTTTCCACGGCCCCTTCAAGCCTCTCAATGAAGCCTTCCAGCTTGGCCAGATCAACTTCCCCGCCTGCTTCTCTGCTTTTTCTTCTTATCTTGACGGGCTTTTCCAGGCTTTCCTGGACCTGAGCCTCCATCTGGTCATCGTCTGGCTTGTAAGTTTCCGTCGCCTGGTTGAGCATTTCTGTTGTTTTGTACTTGCCTGGTTCAAGTCTTTCCACGTAGCCCCTGCGGATCAGGTGGGAGACACCGTCGGCAACCTGCTTTTTCGTTAAGATGGTTTCAAATTCAGTTACGAGATCATCCAGGACAACAGGCCTATCCGGGTAGGAGAGCTTTTGCAGAGTCTTTGCTATACGGCCCTGCTGGGATTCGGGGTTGAGCATGGTTACTATTTCCTTATTGTCGTTGATTAGTGGCTGTACCCATAAGGCGAACTTGGTTCCAGGGTTTTGCTGACCAGCAGAAAGCACGAGAGAAGAACCTATTGACGGATGCTTGAGCGAAATATCTCCGGGAGCGTTACCGATTATTACCTCACAACCCAGATCAAGGGCCAGGCGGCTTATTGCTCGCACGGACATGCGGGGATTGATCTGTAATGTGTTGTTCATTTTTTTATTATAGCCGATAAATATTCAGTAAGCAATATATGTGACATCAGGGGGTTAGGCTGTGTAATCTTGGGTGAAGCTGGAAATGCATGCGATACCTGTTTTCTGGGCGTTTGGTGTAAGTCCGGGTTTCTGTCAGCCTCATCTTGCCATCTCTGACAGGAGCCAGAACACCATCCAGGAGTGAAGCTTTCCCTTGATATTGCTCAGAAATATAGGGAAGGACTACTGCTGAGAGATAGCCGTAATATGCACATAGCTCTATCAGGATTAAGGAGCCAAATGTTGGTGGTTCTAATGCACTGAATCCCTTCTCAAAATGGCCAGTTCAGACCAATTCCTTTATCAGTGTGTGTTGTGCCGGTACAATCGAACGAGGCAGAACCGGTAACATGATCATCATGAGGCTCAATTATTATCTCTTTATATTGAAGCAATCTCTGCTGAAGTTCCGGCCGGTTATGAGCAATTTCAAGCAGACCATTAGCCGCAACCCACCGATTATGCCAGGTTTTCAAGTCTAGTGCTTCAATAAGCGGTTCCACTGCACGCTCCTCGCCAAATTTCGCCAGAGAAGCCGCTGTTATTAAGCGGACCCTCCAGTCATCATCTAACAGCGCTTTGTTGAGTGGTTCCACTGCACGTTCATCGCCCAATTTGCCTAGTGTCTCAGCTACTGCCATTCGGACACGTAAGTCCTTATCACTTAGAGCCTTAATCAGCGGTTCCACTGCACGTTTATCGTTTAAATGTTCCAGAGCCTTCACTGCCGAACCGCCCAACTTAATCAATGCCATAAATGCTACTTCTCGAACTTTCAAATTATCATCTTTAATTGCAGATTTGATAAGGGGGTCTACCGCTCGCTCACCGCCCATACTCCCTAAATTTTTTGCTGCTGATATGCGGACGGAAAATTCCTTATCACTTAACGCCACAATAAGGGGATTTACTGCACGTTTATCACCCAGCTTCCCTAAAGTATTTGCTGCTTCTATACGGACGGAAGGTTCACTATCATTTAAAGCCTTAATGAGGGCATCCACTGCACGTGAATTGGCCAAATTCCCCAAAATCTTCACCGCTTGCTTCCGTACTAGCGAAAACCTATCGCTTAAAGCGTTGACGAGAGGGTCCATGGCATGTGCGCTTCCCAACTGCTTTATAGCATTGCCTGCCGCATCGCGCTTGGCCTGGCAATCACATCCCAAGGCCTTGATGAGAGGCTCAAAAGCACGAAGTTTAGCTAGGGCCTCTGATGCCGCTCTATATTCATAGGAAGATTTCCAGGTTTCCAGCGCCACAATAAGGGGATTTACTGCACGTTTATCACCCAGCTTCCCTAAAGTATTTGCTGCTTCTATACGGACGGAAGGTTCATCATCACTTAACGCCTTAATGAGGGCATCCACTACATGTGAACTATCAAAATGCCTAAGCGCATTTGCTGCTGCTTCGCGAACATCCGGATTATTATTAAAAGTAGCTTTGATAAGCGGCTCCACGGCACGCTCATCCCCTAACTGTCCTAAAATTTTTGCTGCTGCCAAACGGATCTCCGAATCTCTACCACTTACTAAGGCATGGATTAGAGGTTCAACGGCACGCTCATCCCCTGACTGCTCCAAAGCTTTAGTTGCCGCATCACGGACTCTCCTGTTATGGTATCCTAAGGTCTTAATCAGGGGATCCACGGCTTGAAGCGCTAATAGTGCCTTCGCTGCTGCCAAACGGATCTTCAAATTTCTACCACTTACAAAGGCCTGGATTAGAGGTTCTACTGCTTGCGCATCGCCCAACTTTCCAAGTGATTCTGCTGCCGCCAAACGGACAAGAAGATTCTCATCTTTTAATGCCTTGATCAGAAGCTCCACGGCTCGCACATCACCCATCTGCCCCAGCTCTTCTGCTACTACCTTGCGTTTTAAATAGTCCCCGGTTTCCAACTGCCTGCAATACCACCACACTTTAATTGATCTAAACATGATCAAGCTCTCCTCTTATTGAAGCTTAGACTGCCATCTTCTTGTGAGGCTTTAATATGTTTATATTACCCTGTTTGAGTTCCAAATATTTCATTGCGGTTTGCAGCAAATCCAAAGCTCGCTGGCGAAGTCTGTCGCATTCCAGAGGTGGTGCATCAAGATTGTGCTGAGTGGCTTCCCCGCCCCAAGCACGACATGCGCCGCCACATAGATATCTCAGTTCACAAGCAAGGCACTTGGGATTGGTATCCACCGTGTGGCATGCCAAGTCCTGGAAACGTTGACTGTCGAGTATGGCTTGGATGCCCTGGACGTTGGCACTTCCCAGAAGTGCATGAGGTTTGTGATAGGCGTAGCACGGAAATGCTTCACCGCTGGGCTCGACATATAGGTTCTGCCCAATTCCGCATGTGGCTGTTGGATGGAAAGCGTTTTCGATGAGTTCCATAGGATCCTTGTGCGCTTCAAGCGCCTCAGGAGACGGGGGTTCTTTCCATTTTGCGGCGCGACCAAGAGGCAGCAGGGGACGAAAGCCGGTATGGTGTATACCCAGTTTCGCGGCCAGCCTGCGCACAGCATGTCCGGGTGGTCCCTTGATATCTGCTGAGGCCATGGAACAAGCCAATGCTGGAGTTGAGGCATTGGGAATCTCTGCGGCAAGACGCAGGTAACGTTTAAGGTTGTGGCGCATTGCAATGTAGGAACCCATACCTCGCCGGGCATCATGTGTAGCTTTGCTTCCATCAACACTTATTGTCACTCGGTCTACAGCGTGTGCGATGCGTGTAAGGTCTGTATCACTTAAGGGCATGGCCAAGTTTGTACGCAGTACCAAGATCATGGGCTTCACGAATTTGCGTAGTCGGGCTAAGGCATTGAGCAGGGCGTCGCGACTCTGATGAACCAGCGGCTCGCCTCCCGTTAGAATAACCTCTGAAAAACCGGCGGCCACGGCCTGTTCAATCAATTTTAAAACAGCGGGTACGGACATATCCTCTTGACTCTGTCCAGAGGCATCTGCTGAGGCATAGCAATGTGTGCAAGAGAGCTGGCAACGAAAGGTCACGTGCAGGTAGAGCTTGTGAAGTCGTGTTTTGGTTGGATGTAATTGTGCATCCAGACGACGTAAGGCTGCTTCACAAACGGCCAAAGAATCTCCAATGCCTATGTCGTATAACCGTGCGGCAACAGTTGGGATGTCCGGACCGCGGGCAAGTTCAACAGCGGCCACTATGCGTCTCGCCGTGCGCGCTTTTTGGCTGGGGTGCGCGCCTCCGCACGCAATTTCTATGAGAGGACCTTTGCGCAGCAGGGGATGTCCACGGTCTGGCAGCGTGTTCTGGGTAATGGCCTCGATGTTTTCTTCTGCTGACATCTCTTCCATCAGCCTATCATGGATGTGTCCGAACAGGTTTTGGTAAGTCTGGCAATAAGGATCTCGCACCTGATGGGGACCTCCCTCTGCCCAAGCGTTGTAGGGGCAGCCTCCTTTACAGTAGAGCAGATGTGGACAAACAGCACAGTCTTTCCGCACACGCTCTTCTCGTGAAGCGAAGTTGATGGCGACTGGACTATGAAGCAACATGGACAAAGACGGCCGCTCCGCCAGGTGGCCCAACCGGTACTTGGCTTTGCCGGCCAATCGTTGACAAGAGTATATGCCTCCATCGGGGTCAATAGCTAGGAACATCCCGAGACAATCTCGGAAAGTGCAGACTTTTCCTTTGCCTGTGGCTACACTCTGGCATATTTGATCGAGAGATGACACCGTGATATCCCGCCTGTTCTCGATGTATGCCCCTAGCAGTTCGCGGTTTAGGCGGGTGTAACCTTCAGGGGAAATGACGAAGCTGTTAGAGCCACCGAGAGGTCTTACGGCAGGATGTATAGAAAAGCCTAGATGCTTGGAAAGAAAGAAATCAAAAATTTCACGCCATTTCGATACAGCATATGGAGTAAAGGTCGCTATACAGCCGACTTCTAGTCCATGTTCACGGGCTCGGTGAATGCCGACCATAGTGTGCTGAAAATACCCTTGACCACGTTGGCTGTCAGTAATGATCTCAGGGCCATCAAGGCTAGTGCCAATTTCAACGTTATATTTACAAAAAAGATCGCAGAGTGTATCATCCAGGCGCCAGAGATTGCTCTGAAGGGATATTCTGCAATTTTCTTTTCCAAAGCGTTCATCAAGCCCTCTAAGAGCGGCATGCCAATATTCATGACTAGCCATGAGTGGTTCACCGCCGTGAAAAGTTATTCGTACCTTGGACGTCTTGGTTTCTGTGGCAATAGCGGCTATATAATCCAACACATTCTCAAGCATTGCAGCAGTCATGACTGACCCGTGGTGCGGCCCAAAACAATAGGAGCATCTGGCGGGGCATTCCAGGGATGGAATCAGCATGAAGTGGGGACAGGTGGTTGCCTTGGAATATGGATATATCTTCGATACGTTCACCATTAACTATTTCCCTATCATAGCTGTAGGATTGAATAGGTAGAATGAGTGATTCTAAGATCGGCCTTAACGAGCAAAACGCCCACCCCCGCAGAAAAGGCGAAGGTGGGCGCATATATTCAAAACCTCCAGTCAGAGGCCTCAATTTGCCTTACTAAATGAAACCAGGCATCAAGCTGAAATATTTGCGGAGGGATAAATCCAAGCATGAGTATCAATGACGTTATTAGCTACAGCATTTTTTGTGATCTAGTTTATGCACATATTTGATATTTAGTCAAACAGAAATTTCCGATGGTAAAATAATCAGATTGTAATCTACTTGCTGGCCCGCTTATGCTAAAGGATGAAGCATAGTTGCCATAATCCCATGACTCTCATTTTCCAGACTTCGTGCATAAGTCTATGTGTGCCAAAATTGCACCATACTTGCCATAGGCCTCAAAGCCTCTATTTGCAGCCTGCGGATATAATTTGACAATATTCATTTTAATCATGAATGCTGAACCCTTCAAAAAAAGGCAACAGCATTCAAACCCTGATAGATATGATATTGTATTGATTTTAAATTCAACTTAAGGAGTGTAATCTTGCTGGAGTTTCAATGGCCATTATGGGTTAATAATAATGAGTCTTAATTATTGTTTACTATTTATTGCGTAGTATAATTATAATTTGAAGAAAAGAAACTTTTCAAAATATATTTTACCCACCCAATCTATTATTCTCAAACATCTCTACCGGCATGGGATGCTGCAGGTCCCAGACCATCTTGATGGGGCGTTCGCTTTCATAGCTTACCAGGTCCCCAGGCCCCAAAAAAGTAAAAGGCATGGTAACGCCGAGACTTTTCTTTTGTTCCCGGACAAAGAAAAGAACAGCATAGTCATTTTCCCTTTGATGGATGAGGTTCTGGCCGGTCTGACCTTTTTGGGTGTTGGTGGATTGGGATTCCCAGTGGATGCGGTGTCTGCTGATGGGATAGTCAGCATACATAGTGGTTGGGGAGAACTCGTGCTCTGTTTTTTGAAATGTGATCAGCAGAGCATAA
>Ga0207421_10008772_pt1 | contig 10381 bp, 10 predicted proteins | sample SodLakKL_010_SED_4_FD_187542 | JGI IMG/M metagenome (GOLD analysis project Ga0207421, IMG submission 187542) | Alkaline sediment microbial communities from Lake Tanatar, Kulunda Steppe, Russia - 8KL_010_SED (SPAdes) (version 2) | ecosystem: Environmental > Aquatic > Non-marine Saline and...
AATGCCTGGAAGGGCGGTAGGCGGGCGATGGTCAGGAAGCTCAGACGAGCGCTGCGGGAGCATGAGCAGGCCCTGCAGACTATCAAGTGAGGGACGACACGCAGCGGGTTGCAGAGCCCTCTGAGGCGCTTCTCGATGGCATCTGCTGCCCAGCCCAGTGAACGCGCCCTGGAGGCCGTCACAACGGCCCTGGCGGTCTGTCACGAGCGGGCTGCGGCCCGGTCGGTGCTCCGCCGGCTGGGTACCTGCCAAAGGCGCTCCCTCTCTGCTTCAGGCTGCAGGCCGGGGTGATCTGACACCTGGGGAGGTGGGGCGGCTGGCAGCCCTGGTCGGCGAGGCCGTCAAGGCGCTCGAATTTTACGATGTCGAGATCAGGCTGCAGCAGTCGGAGGAATAGCAGGCGCGGCCTTGATTCTGAGTCCTCCAGCAGGTAGAAATGGGACTGGTTGCTATGTTTCAAGAGGGCAGCAATGCAGAAAAACAGTATTCCTGCACTTGTATTTGCTGTTTTGGTTCCGCTTTTTTTTTCTGCGATCCAAACGGTGTTTGCGGGTTGGCCTGATCTTTCCGATCCTAAAGTCAGAGAATACGCAAGGGATCGTTGGGGGGCAGAACAGGGCTATAGCAGTGCGCAATACAACCTTGGTCTTCGGTATCACGACCGGAGCAACTATGCTGAAGCCGTCCGGTGGTATCGCAAGGCAGCAGATCAGGGTCTCAGTGATGCTCAGTTGAATTTAGGATACCTGTACGCCCTCGGCAGGGGTGTTGCAAAGAACTACGAGGAAGCCGCTCGCTGGTACCGCAGAGCGGCTGAGCAGGGCAATAGTATTGCGCAATTGAACCTCGGAAACATGTATGCAGACGGGCGAGGTGTGCCCGGAAACAACGCCGAAGCCGTCCGTTGGTATCGAAGAGCGGCTGAGCAGGGCAATAGTATTGCACAGCGAAAAGTGGGGGCTATGTATGGGGAGGGCATAGGTGTGCCAAAAAGCAATATTATTTCATACAAATGGGCAAGCCTTGCGGCGGCTCAGGGTGACGAGATTGCACAGGACAATCTGGAAATCCTGGAGCGCCAGATGACCCGTGATCAGATGGGCGAGGCGCAGCGACTAGCGGCCGCGTTTCATGCCAGCGCTGAAGTGGGCTCATTCGGGGGAGCACCACAGCCACGACCTCAAAGGAAACGTCCGCCCCCAGACACGTCTCCAACAGTTCGGCAGATTCAGTCGCACCTGAGCGTTCTGGGGTACGAGCCGGGGCCCGTGGATGGACTCATGGGCCCGCGCACCGCTGGCGCAATTCGTTCTTTTCAAGAGGATGCTGGGATAGAGCCAGATGGGCTTGCATCCACGACCCTAGAGGCTCTGCTTGCTTCACTAGTTGAGGACCGCGAAAAGACCCCGGCGACAGATAGCGACGCTGAGGGTCTGCAGTTGGCGTCCACCGGTACGGGTTTCTTTGTGACCGATGATGGACATCTTCTGACCAACCACCACGTAGTCGAGGGCTGTGCGCTGATCCGTGTGGTGCTGCCTTCCGGCAGTGTAGACGGGTCAGCCGTTGCCGAGAGTGCAACCGATGATCTGGCGGTAATTTTTGCTGCCGACGCTGAACCCGAGGCAGTCGCCTCGTTTCGCGGAACCTCTGCAGCTTTGGGTGAGGATTTGATTGCGATCGGATATCCGCTGCAGAATCTGCTGGGTGGTGCTGTGAACGCAACTTTCGGGTCCGTCAGCTCGAACTCTGGGCCCGGCGGCGATCGGCGTTTTATACAGATGACGGCTCCCGTCCAGCCGGGGAACAGCGGTGGTCCGCTACTCGATGAAACTGGCGCAGTGATCGGCGTCGTGGTCGCGAAGCTCGATGCGGTGTCGGTGGCAATCGCGACTGGCGACATCCCGCAGAACGTTAATTTCGGAATTAAAGGAGCTGTTGCCCGTAGCTTCCTAAGTATTCACGACATCGATTACGAGTTTGCCGATTCAGAATCACGCTCCGCTGGACGTCCTGCGGTGGTTTCTACTGCCACGGCTTTCACGGTTCCGGTGGAATGCTGGAAATGATTTTTCCATTGGAGTTCTGACGGGTTGACCGTTCCGTGAGAGGTTGAAAAAATGAGAATCGATCTACCATCCCACGTAACGGAATTTATTGCGGACCTCGCGTCGTTGACGTCTGCATCCGTTCAGGTGTGGTTGATCGGATCACGTGCCAATGGTCGAGCCCGAACAGATTCCGATACGGACCTTCTGATATTTGGTCCAGACGGGTTTATCGACAAAGTCAGGGCCAAAATGCAGCAGCCGGCCGAAACCGATTGTTTGATCATCTATGATGGGGACAACTACCGAGACCCGTGGCAAGACAAGACCGGCTCGCTCAGCCAACTCGGCTGGAAACAGGTGGACCACACGACAGCGACATATGTGGCTACCAAGTGGGTTTCGGATGCGGAGTCGTCCGACGAGCTTGGTGCGGACTTGGGGTGTGTGGAGTCCCATAGGGAGCGAGCATGGCGGGTTTGGCCGCGATAGCGCTTGGTGCCTGGGCAAATTCGCTTCCAATGAATGCGCTTGTCAGGCTGTGGAGGCACCTCCTGTGGATGGGGTACAGACACGCCACCGAAGGTTGTTAGATCAGCCCGGACTCGGTGTTTTCCGTTTGGTGGTCCGCTCCCTCGCCATGCTGCTGCAGGCAGGGTGGATCTCGTGGCAGTGCAGGAGCGAATTCCGGCGCAAGTGCCCGCGGATGCCCTTGATCGTGATCTGCGTTCCGCAGGAATGAGATGACTTGTCCCGACTGCCTTAAACGGAGTCTGGCCCGGCGCAGGTCCGAGTCAAACCAAGTCCAGCAGCCGGCTCACGGTCTGGTCAAGGCTGAGCCCCCGGCGCTGGGCGAGTGACCGCAACCGGGAAGCCGTCTCGCACCGCAGGGCTATTTTCGTTAGGTGCTGACGGGAATGTTCCGCCTGCCGCATCGCAGCGCGGTACCGCCGCCAGCCCAGCGAATTGGGCCACCGTGCCAGCCAGGCTTCCATTGATGGGACTGTGATGGTGCTGATCGCGCACAAAGCTTCACGCGCTGCCTTCGAGTCGACTGTTACCTCGTCGCCGTCAGGAGCGTCGAGTGCTCGGCTCCAGTAGTCGTGCGCCCGCATCGCGCCGCTCCAGCCGCCTACGTTCACCTTCCGGGGTCGCGCCACGTGCTTCTCCTTCTCAAATGCGTTAGCTCCTGATGCATTATACCGCAGGACGGTTGCCTCAAGCACATAAGCTACCGGGGTGCGCTGGTGGCAAAGACTTTCCGGAGAGGGTGGCTGAGTCTGGCTTACGACGACAGATCAGCCCCAGTGGTCAAGCAACTGGCACGATCCCGCCCTCTGGACCATCAGTTGCTTGCTGCGCTTACTGGTGTATGCGATCAGGAGCCGGGAGCGTTGACCAGCGTCGCTATAGGTCTCTCGAAATCTCCTTCCGGGGTTCCGCAATCCACCTGCCGACATCTGGTCTTTATGACAAATATCGTCAGGTGGACCAGCGCGGTGCGCTCCAAAGCACTGTTTCTTGGTTTCCGCCAGGTTGGCGCATTTGTTGCTTCTCGCTGCGTTGGGTGCCCGATCGTCCGATCAGCGCTCTTGGAGAACCTGGTGGACATCCTATAGGGACCGTCGTGGTAATCACACTGTGCCGAAGTGGTTAAAAGGTGCGCTGGAGATCCGGCGATTGGCGGCGCCTCTTCTGCGATCTCATGTTTTCAACTCTCAAGGTGAAAGCGTTATGAAAAAACAACGAGCAACCCAGGTGATCGTTTCTGCGAGTATAGGCGCATGCTTTCTTCTTTTCGCTTCAATATCATCCGGCTCTAACTTTGGTTACTCGACGCTAGGCATTGATTTAGTGAATACGATATTCGACGACGATGCTTGCGTTCCCCACAGAGGTGGACTGGACTGTTATGATGGAGTTGCCGGCCTCAGTCTAAGTGGGTCCTACCAAGCGTCGGAAAATATCGTTTTGCGATTGTCTGCGAACTACCAGCAGAATGATAGCTCAAACACAGAAATCAACGCGAGTGGTTCGGGAGTGGGCCTGGGTTTCGTCCAGGGCGTCGGAACTCAAACAGACATTGGGATAGCTGTGGATTTTGTTTGGGTGGAGGCGGAGGTGTGTTCGCACGGGTTTTGTGTAAAGGAAGATGACACTGGCATTGGGTTGTCAGCCTTTGCAAGGCATTGGGTCAATCCAAGATTTGAGATCAATGGTGGTGTCGCACGTGTCAACTTAAGCGATTTCGGTGACGAAACTGGCGTGAGTGTTGGTTTGGCGGGCTGGTTTACCGAACACTCCTCTATTCGCGGCGGTGTGACCGTTGCAGATGATTCCACTTCGTTTAGCCTCGGGTATTTGTACACGTTCGGGCGCTAGGAAGGCGTTGTAATAGTCCGTTGAGCGGCTCTTTAGAGCAAGGTCTATTGATACGTCTCATTACCTGCCCCAGGATGTCCCACAGGAGTCCATTTCTGGAATTTGAGACTTGGTTGGTCTATCGTCTAAAACCCATGTGAGACAATTCCAGGGAGACTCCCATGTTGATCGGCTACGCCCGGACCTCGACCCTCGACCAGAAAGCCAGCATCGACGCCCAGGTCCGCGATCTCAAGGCGGCAGGGTGCGAGAAGATCCTGCGGGAGCAGGTTTCATCGGTGGATGTCGCGAAACGGACCCGGCTCGCTGAAGCGCTGGAACATATCCGCAAGGGCGACACCCTGGTGGTCACGAAGCTCGACCGGCTGGCGCGATCGGTACGGCACCTGTTTGAGATCACCGAAACCCTCAAAGAGAAGGGAGCGGCCCTGCGCATCCTCGACCTGGGCATCGATACCGGGAAGCCGACCGGAAAGTTGGTCCTGACCGTACTCGGTGGCATAGCGGAGTTCGAGCGCGAGATCATGCTGGAGCGTCAGCGGGAAGGTATTGCGAAGGCGAAGGCGGCGGGGAAGTACAAGGGCCGGAAACCGACTGCCAGGGCGAAGGCGGATGAGGTGAAGGCACTGAAGGCGCGGGGTGTGGGTCCGACCGCGATCGCGAAGCACGTGGGCATCGGACGGGCGTCGGTGTACCGAATTCTGGGCGACGCCAGTTGAAGATGTTGTCTCATTCTCTGAGCCTCTGGCAGATCTAGTGTGCGGGGAAAGCCGCGCAGGGTCGGACCGGCCCGTCCGGTGGTGTAGTCTTGCCCCACCAGTAAAGGGAGAAGGGCATCACCACAATGAATCAGCAGGCGCTCTCTTCGTTCATCTGGTCCGTCGCCGACCTCCTGCGGGGCGACTACAAGCAGTCCGAATACGGAAGGGTGATCCTGCCGTTCACGGTCCTTCGGCGGCTCGACTGCGGCCTGGATGAGGCGAATGAAGCTGTCCTCAAGGAGTTCGCGGAGATCTCCAGCGAAACCGCCGGAGAGCGCCACTCCCCGTGGCGCGATGTCATCGATGTCGAATCAAGGGATGGCTTGTGGCATTAGAAACCTCCATCTTTAGGGATTCCAGAGGACAAAGGGCGAGTCTTTTCGACCTATTTGCACTGATCCAAGCGGGTGCCCAATTGGAACTCCTGCGCCTGAAGCCGCACCAGCGGGCACCTATGGTCACCGCGCTAGCCGTTCTCATGACCGCGCTCCAGCGCTACGCTGACAATCCTCTCTTGACCGCTGGAGATTGGCAGGCCGAATGGGATCGGCAGATTGGTCCTGAGGCATTACGGCTCGTTGCCCCCGAGGGAGAGGTTGCCTTCTTCCAGCCGCCCCTCGACGAAGGAAAGAACCGGTCGTCGATGACCTTGAGCGACATCGACCTGACCTTCACCAAGGCCGCGCATGCGGCGAAGCCAATTCCTGATGGCGACGCGGAGGAAGCGATCTTTGCGCTGGTGTCGGGGGCATGGTCGATTTCGGTCGTGAAGTGGAACAGCGGAACCCGGCAGTGCCCCTCGGTTGTTGTCGCGTCTGATGACGGGACGTTCGCTGGAGAGGTTCGTCATCTGCTCAAGGCCTACGAGCAACAGTCGCCCTCCATCATTGGCTCGCAGGCACGGGCCACCTGCGCTGCCGATCACCTGTTGTGGCTGCGTCCGGTCTCGGAAGCGGGTTTGGCGGTCGATGAGGTTCCCTATCCCTATCTTGAGGCTAGGCCGGTGCATTTGGTCGAGACCGTGTCGGGACGTTATTGTGGCATCGGGCAACACTCCGTGCCGGCCCGCCTCGCCGGGAAGGGCCATGCCGACGACCCGCACGTTCCCATGATCGACGGCAAGCCCTACCGGCTGTGGGGCGGTCGGGTCTGGTCCATGAAAACCCAACACGCCATGCTTTTTGGATCGCCAGAGGTCTCTCGCCCCAAGGCCCTTGGCATCGCCGGATATCGTGCGCTACGCCTCTGTGGCATCGGTATTGACCAAGGCAAGACGCTTGGCTACTGGGAAGCCCTGTACCCATTGTCAAAACGGGCTGTCTTCTCGCTGAGCGCTTCGCCGGAACGTGCCGCCGACCTCTCACAGCGGGCACTGGGCGTTGCCGATGAGGTGGACGGCATTCTCCGGTGGGCCGTGGGGGCCTTGACTGCTGGCTCGTTCAAGTCCGCCTCAGTGAAAGCCACCAGAGGCCGGGCAAGCGCGATGTTAAGAGATGCCCTGACGAATCCCTTGACTGAGACGGTCCTTGAGTTGTTGGGCGCCCCGGCTAACCCCGCCGCTGAGCAGCAGGCATTGCAGAAGGTCGCAGTCGAGGTGCTACGAGATGTCTGGGCAATCGTGTCGACGGGATGCCCGGATCGGCTTGCCGTCGCCGAGGGCACAGCCCGACTGAACGGGCGGATATTCAAGTTGACAGGAGATCGCCCCGTGGAGACGTTGCCGCAGCTATCGAAACAGGTCTACGCCGTGCTTGGCGAGATCGTTGCCCACCTGACTCCGGGCGATCGGGCGAAGCTGCGGACCATGCTGACGACCGATCCGCCGATGCTGTATTGGACGCTGCTGTCGCAAGTGCCGAGGCAGCTTGCCGATGACCCGGCTGCTGAGGCCGTATGGCGGGCGACCATGCCGGCACTCGGCGCCGTTCGTCTCAGCAAGCGCGGCATCGGTCGGGTTCTGGCTGAGACGAATTATCCGGAGATGCGATTGCGGCAACTGATTACCGCAACGGGCCAAACCCTTGTCGGGCTGAGTGCCGAGGTCGTGCGCTGGCTAGTCGCCCATGAGCAGACGGCGGTGAACCTGGAAGCGCTGGTCACTCTCGGGCTTGCCGACGCCTTGGGCGACGATCGCACCCGGTCCGAGCTTCGTCAGCGCATTGCTCTCGACTACGTACGCTCCGTTGCGCGGGCTAACAAGGGAGAGGCAGCCTGATGAGCGTCGGAGTGGCGTCGTCAGCCACTGCCACAGTCCCGCTGGTGCAGGCGCAGATCGTCGTGTCCATCGGGCAGGCCGCCGTAGCGGTCCGGGGCTCGTTGACAAACCGAGGCATGCGGGACGACAGCCTCTTGCTGAAGACCGCGCTGACTGAGGCTTTTGGCGGTGCGTTGATTCGTCCCTGGCGATTGATGGGCGTCCGCGATAACTGCGCAACCGTGCTTGGCTACACCAGCGGCATCGAAGCAGAGCAGTTGCGGTCGCGTCTCGCCCTGGCGATGCCCGCCTTGCAGCAGGCCGTGTCCGTGGTCGCCACCGCACCGATGCCGGTTCTCGACCAGGGCCAGCTTCTTCGCTTCTCCACCCGGATGGTTCCGACGATCAGGCAAACGTCAGCCGGAGAGATCGACGCGTTTCTCTATGCCGTTCGTCGAGCCCCGGATGCGAGGCACGAACGGGCGCAGGTCTACACGGATTACCTCAACGATCGCCTGAGCGGTGCCAAGGTCGGTTCCGTGAGCATGAAGGGAATGCAACTGACACCGATGCTGCGTCGTGACGGGAAAAAGGGTTGGACAGAGCGGACCTTCCCGGTCGCCGAAATGAGCGGGACGCTGGAGGTGACGGATAGTGCTGTTTTCGTCGCCACGCTGGCGAAGGGCGTTGGTCGGCAGAAGGCCTATGGATACGGGTTGGTGCGTTTGGAGGCGTTGAGGGGTTAGAGCCGGAGGCGCAGGTCTCAGTGTCATCATGGTGACCGGTGCGCCGGCTGAACGGAAAAGAGTTCGATCTCAGGAGCGGGGCCACATGGCCCGGTTCTCGATTGGGGATACATTTCAAGGAGCGCATATGTTCATTCAACTGCACATCCTCTCGTCGTTGCCGGTTCACGTTCCCAATCGCGGCGCCGATGGCCTAGCGAAACGTGCCGTGTTCGGTGGCTATGAGCGGCAGAGGATTTCCTATCAGGCTCAGCAATATGCGCTTCGGCACAGTGACATGATGCCGGAACTGGAGAGAGCGGCGGCTGTTGGTCACACTCACCGCACCTCCCTGGTCGGCGAACGCCTGCTGAAGCCCGCCCTGGAACAGGCGGGAATCAGTGACGCAGAGTCCTGGACGCACACGATCATGGGACTGTGGCGGAAGGAAAAAGAGGCCAAGGATACAGACGGCAAGGAAGACGACACGGGGGAGGTCGAGGGGTCGGCGCCATTGATCGTCGGGGAGCAGGAGGTTCGCCTGTTTGAGGCGGTCGTTCTAGCCTGCGTGAAGGCTGGGGTGGAACCCGTTCAGTTACGCGGACTGATCGAGAAGAAGAAACTGCCGAAAGATACGGACCCGAGCGTGGTGGATGCGATTCATGCGCTGAAAACGAGCCAAGGCTCCATAGGCCTGGACGGTGCGCTCTTCGGTCGAATGGCGACTGGGATTGCGGTCGCCACGGTGGACCGTGCCGTGCGCTTCAGCGATGCGTTGACGACACACGCAATCACGCCGGTCTCAGATTTCTTCCTGACCACCGACGACCTCAAGGATCGTGCCGCTGGGGAGGCGGGCGGCTCCCACATCAACATTCGAGAGGAGTCTGCCGGCCTGTTTTACCGCCACATCCTGATCGACACCAACCAATTGGAGCGCAATGGGGTGCCGCTGTCGGTCGTCGAGCCTCTGGTGAAAGGGATGCTCGTCGTATCGCCGATCGGTAATCGTTCGCCGGCCCGGACCGTGGAAGCGCTGGTGGAGGTCGGAGGCCAGGTGCGTTCGCTCATGGACGCGTTTGCGATTCCGGTTGCCCGCCAGGATGAAGCGGTGCATCGGCTTCGGGACCAATGCGACTCTGACTATGACCTGTACGGTGTGCCCCAGGCGGTCTATTGGTTGTCGGAGCAGGCGCCGGTGAAGGTAGATGCGTTGGCGGCGGCAGTCGGCAGCGTGGTCTCCTCGGAGTCTGGGAAGGCCGCATGAACCGCTGGCTGCGTATGCGCTGGAGGGGGCCGCTAATGTCCCTTGCCGGTGCGAGAATTGATGGGTTCGCCCAACAGATGCCCATTCCTTCAGCGAGTGTGGTCGCAGGAATGCTGGGGGCGGCACTGGGGTATCGTCGTGATGATCGCGGCTTGACCAAACTCGCTGATGCGTTGCGCTATGGCGTCGTCGTGCACCGTCCTGGCACCCCGCTGGTCGATTATCAGACTGCCGATCTGGATGCCATCGGGCGTGAGGCGTTTGCCGTCGATGGCTGCGGGCGCCTCCATCTGTTTCGTCGGGAGGGTTCAGTCGTGGACGAACGTGCGCAACAGTGGCGACCGTTGCTTGCGGATGCCGACATGACCGTCGTGGGCGCCGTTGCCGGGGTGGACGCGGAAACGCTTCTCAAAGCCTTGCGCGAACCGGTATTCCCCCTGTATCTCGGACGCGTTTCATGTCCGCCTAGCCGACCCGTCGGGGAAGGCACCGTGGAGGCCGACACGCTCGATCTGGCGTTGGACTTGGTGCAAGCGGAGGTCGGGGGAGTCAGCTATAGGCCTGTCGAGACGCTGGTCGACGGGTTAGTCGTATCGGTTCCTTCGCGTGGGCGGGCAGCAGCGCTGTTTTCGATCCAGTGAAAGCTGGTACGTTTTTGCGGTACCATTGTTTTTTAACAATTTCAATTGGTTGCTGACAAGAGTCTCTCCCCCGTGCGCGGGGGTTTACCGCGGTCATGCAGGTGGCGAAGGTGCCGGCAGCCGTCTCTCCCCCGTGCGCGGGGGTTTACCGTGTCACCAGTATGCCCAGGGCGCTATGTACTTGTCTCTCCCCCGTGCGCGGGGGTTCACCGGAGGCTGCCCTGAGTGCCCTGGCAACGCATCTGTCTCTCCCCCCCCCTGCGTGGGGGTTCACCGTCGGCCTCGCGGTTGATGGACGCGAACAGGTTGTCTCTCCCCCGTGCGCGGGGGTTCACCGATGGTCATGGTCGGCCCCTTCAACAA
>Ga0207421_10008773_pt1 | contig 10379 bp, 9 predicted proteins | sample SodLakKL_010_SED_4_FD_187542 | JGI IMG/M metagenome (GOLD analysis project Ga0207421, IMG submission 187542) | Alkaline sediment microbial communities from Lake Tanatar, Kulunda Steppe, Russia - 8KL_010_SED (SPAdes) (version 2) | ecosystem: Environmental > Aquatic > Non-marine Saline and...
CCGGCTGCGAAGCGGCGTCGCACGGCTGGCCGCGACCCACCAGGTTCCGGTGGTCCCAGCCTCGGTCGACGGCATCCACGATGTCTGGCCGATCGGTTCGAAACCACGTCTGCGCGGTGGCAGGGTGACCGTGCGTTTCGGGCCCGCCATGGACCCTCCGGAGCCGACACCCCGGTCCCGACGAGCGTTCAACGACACCCTGCAGGTGACGTTGGCCGACCTCGCGGGGACGACGACAGCAGATGATTTCTCCCCCTTCCACGGTGGCGATGGCACGTGAGCAGCGACGGTCCGGTGATCGGCGGGCGCTTCGCCGCGGGCTGCGATGTGGTCGAGGTCGCGAGGTTGTCGGCCGCACTCGATCGGCGGACGGGCCTGCTGACCCGCGTGTTCACCGAGCGGGAGGTGGCCGACGCCCGCCGGGGAGGCGTCGAGCCCGGATCCCCGACGGAGCGTGCACGCCTCGCCGCACGGTTCGCCGCCAAGGAGGCGACCCGCAAGGCGATCGGCAACCTGCGCCTACCGTTCCACGACGTCGAGGTCCGCTCGGAACCCAGCGGCGCTCCGGTCCTGTGGGTCAGCGGGACGCGCAGCACGCTGGTCTGCTCGCTGTCGCATGATGGCGGCGTCGCGCTCGCCGTCGTGGTAGGAACGGTCCTCGACGATCAGACGCCGGCAACCTAGATCCACCACCACCTGGAGGAACCATGCTGCTCGATGGCAAACGACTGCTGATCACCGGGGTCCTGGACCCCCGTTCGATCGCCTTCTCCGTGGCGAAGGTCGCGCAGGAGCAGGGAGCTGAGGTCGTCCTCACCGGTTTCGGACGCGGCATGAAGCTCACCAAGCGGTCAGCCGGGCGCCTGACCCCGACACCGGACGTCCGGGAACTCGATGCCACCAAGGACGAGGACATCGCGGCCGTCGCGGCCGACCTGGCCGACCGGTGGGGTGCGATCGACGGCATCCTGCACGCCATCGGTTTCGCACCTGCCTCGTGCCTCGGCGGCGGGTTCCTCGATGCGCCGTGGGAGGATGTCAGCACGGCCCTGCACGTCTCGACCTACTCCTACGTCGCCCTCGGACGGGGGTTCGCGGACCTGCTCGCGGCCGCGGACAACCCCGCCATCGTGGGGTTGGACTTCGACGCCCAGGTGGCCTGGCCCGGCTACGACTGGATGGGGGTCGCCAAGGCCGGACTGGAGTCCGCCAACCGGTACCTGGCACGTGACCTCGGACCCCACGGCGTCCGGGTCAACCTGGTGGCCGCCGGGCCGCTCAACACGATGGCGGCCCGGTCGATCGACGGCTTCAGTGGCTTCGAGGGGGTGTGGGACGACCGCGCACCGCTGGGTTGGGACCTGAGCGATCCGACGCCGGTCGCGAAGACGGTGTGCTCACTGCTGTCCGACTGGACGCCGGGCATCACCGGCGAGATCATCCACGTCGACGGTGGCGTCCACGCGATCGGGGCCGGGATGCCGGCTGAAGCGGCGGACAGCGACTGACGTGGCGGTCACGCCGTCGGTCACTCCTTGGGAGCCTTGACCGCGAGGACGGCACAGTCGGCGTGCAGCAGGATGTCCTGGGCGTTCGAACCGAGGATCAGCTTGCCGACGGCGGACCGCCGCCGGATCCCGATCACCAGCAGATCGGCGTTCTCGTCCATGGCTGCCTGCAGGAGGTCCTCGGACGGAGCGTTGCCGCGCGCGTACTCGACGAGCCGGTAGGTGACGTTCTCGTCGGCCAGCTGCTTCTCGAGTGCCTCGAAGGCCTCGCGGTAGGTCAGGACGTTCTCGAGCTCGTCGCGCTCGCCGCCACGCATCGAGTGCACGACCAGGAGTTCGGCGTCCCGGAGCTTGGCCTCTTCAACTGCACGATCGAGGGCCGCTCGGCCCTCTGGTGATGTGAGGAACCCGGCCACGATGCGCATGTTGTTCTCCTGTCCGCCAGAGGGATGCCCGATGCTAGCCGGCGGACCGCGTCGACGCGGAACGGTCGGTTGCCGACCCTGCCGCCAAGCCGGGCCGCTAAGGTCGGGGGAAGCGCACCGTGGAGGGTGCGACGACGCTTCCAGCGCCGCGGTGATCCCGGGCGACGGGGCGTGACCACGTAGGGTCCGAGCGGCCACCCCGCACGGACCCCGGAACAGGGAGCCCGACGACGTGTCGACCACAGCGAGCGATCCCAACGACCTTCTGCCGCCCGACGAACCGGTCCACCTGCTGGACCCGGATGGCACCTACCACGCCGACCCCGACCATCCGCTGGACCTCGACGATGGCCAGTTGCGTGAGCTCTACCGCATGATGGTTGTGACACGGAAGGTGGATCGCGAAGCGATCAACCTGCAGCGTCAGGGCCAGTTGGGGGTCTACGCCTCGTGCATGGGCCAGGAGGCGGCACAGATCGGCTCGGCCTACGCCCTGGCTGCCGACGACTGGATCTTCCCGTCCTACCGGGAGCTCGGCGCGGCCCTGGTCCGCGAGGTGGACGCGGCCGGCTTCCTGCACCTGTACCGGGGGACCTGGCTGTCCGACCACGATCCGTACGCCCACAACTTCGGCCTGATGTCGATCCCGATCGGCACCCAGGCGCTGCACGCCGCCGGCTTCGCGATGGGCGCGGCCTTCGACGACAACCCGATCGTGACGATGACCTACTTCGGTGACGGCGGCACCTCCGAGGGGGACCCGCACGAAGCCATGACCTTCGCGGGGGTCTTCAAGGCGCCGGTGATCTTCTTCGTCCAGAACAACCAGTACGCGATCTCGGTCCCCCTCGAGCGCCAGACCGCCGCACCGAGCCTGGCGCACAAGGCCATCGGCTACGGCATCCCGGGCTTCCGCGTCGATGGCAACGACGTGCTGGCCACCTACGCCGTCACCCGCCGCGCCGTCGAGCGTGCCAGGCAGGGTCACGGTCCAGCGTTCATCGAGGCGATGACCTACCGCATGGAGGCCCACACGACCTCCGATGACCCGACGCGGTACCGAACGCAGGAGGAACTCGACGAGGCCGCCAAGACCGATCCGATCGCGCGGATGCGCAACTACCTGACCGCCCGCGACCTCTACGACCAGGACCTCGAGGACGGGATCGAGGAGCAGGCCAAGGCAACCGCGACGGCGGTCCGCGCGGGCATCTACGACGCCGAACACGGCGATCCGCTCGAGCTGTTCGAGCACGTCTACGACGATCCGACGGGCCACTTCGACCACCAGCGGGAACAACTGCAGGCGGAACTCGCCGGCGCGGTCGACGGGGAGGACCTCTGATGGCGGTGACGTTGGCGCAGGCGATCAATGCGGCGTTGGCCGATGAGATGGAGGCCGATCCGAAGGTGTTGATGTTCGGGGAGGATGTCGGGCAGCTCGGTGGGGTGTTCCGGGTGACCGATGGTCTGCAGGAGCGGTTCGGTGACAAGCGGTGTTATGACACGCCGTTGGCCGAGTCGGGGATCATCGGGACCGCGATCGGCCTGGCGATGTATGGCTGGCGGCCGGTGGCGGAGATGCAGTTCGACGGGTTCACCTATCCGGCGTTCGAACAGATCGTGAGCCACCTGGCGAAGATGCCCAACCGCTCGCGGGGCACGGTGAAGCTGCCGGTCACGGTCCGCATCCCGTACGGCGGGGGGATCGGTGCGGTCGAGCACCACTCCGAGTCGCCGGAGGCCTACTGGGCACACACCGCGGGTCTGAAGGTGATGACCCCGGGGACCCCGGATGACGGGTACTCGATGATGCGTGCGGCGATCCGGTCCGATGATCCGGTGATCTTCCTCGAGCCCAAGCGCCGTTACTGGATGAAGTCGGACACCGAGCTTCCCGTGACCACCGAGCCGACCCACGAGGCGGTGGTGCGGCGTGAGGGCACGGATGTCACGCTGTTCTGTTACGGGCCGATGGTGCGGACCTGCCTGGAGGCGGCGGATCAGGCGGCCGACGAGGGCTGGTCGTTGGAGGTCGTCGATCTGCGGTCGCTGTCACCGTTGGACACCGCGGCGATGGTCGCGTCGGTGCAGCGGACCGGGCGCGCGATCGTGGTCCACGAGGCGGCGATGACGCTCGGGATCGGTGCCGAGGTGGCGGCGCGGATCCAGGAGGGCGCGTTCTACCACCTCGAGGCGCCGGTGCTACGGGCGACCGGTTTCGACACGCCGTACCCGCCGGCCAAGCTCGAGGAGTACTGGTTGCCGGATGTCGACCGGATCCTCGATGCCGTCGAGCGTTCGTTGACGTTCTGAGGGGGCTCGAGATGACGGTCAAGGATTTCAAGCTGCCCGATCTCGGTGAAGGACTCGAGGAGGGCGACATCGTCGCCTGGCGCGTCGCTGAGGGTGACGTGATCGAGTTGAACCAGACGGTGGCGGACATCGAGACGGCCAAGGCGGTGGTGGCGGTGCCCTCCCCGTTCGCGGGCCGGGTGGTCGAACTGGTCGGCGAGGTCGGGGACACCCTGGAGGTCGGCAGCGTGTTCGTCCGGATCGACACCGACGTCGATGCTGGCGGGGTCGCCACCGACGCTGACGACGGAGACGCGGCTGCCGCGGCGCCACGCCCGTCCAGCGGTCTGGATGCCGACGAGGAACCCCAACCGCTGGTTGGCTACGGGCAGGGCAAGGCTGGTGGCACGCGCCGCCGTCGCCATCGGGGCGCGGCTGCCGAGCAGGACGCGGCCCCCGCCGAGGATGCTCCCATCCTGGCGAAACCTCCGGTGCGCAAGCTCGCCAAGGATCTGGGGGTGGATCTGGCGGCTATCGCGCCCGGTTCGGGGCCCGATGGGATCATCACCCGCGACGACGTCCAGGCTGCGGCCGACGACACGTCCGCGCCCGAGGCTGCGGCACCGGCCGCGTCGGAGGTTGCGGCTCCGGCGGCTCCGGAACCTGCCCCGGCCTCCGCGCCCGTGCGGCCCGGCGAGCTGACGCTGGGCTTCCGGGGACGCGTCCCCGGCGAGGTCGAGCCGATCCGTGGGATCCGCAAGCGCATCGTCGAGAAGATGGAGACCTCACGGCGTGAGATCCCGGCCGCGTCCTGCAGCCGCGAGATCGACGTCAGCCGCATGTGGGACCTGGCGAAGGACCTGACCGCCGACGCCCGGGATCAGGGCCTCGACGTGAAGGTCACGCCCTTCTCGATCGTGATGCGTGCGGCCGTGCTCGGGCTGCGCCGCTTCCCGACGCTGAACGCCCGCATCGTGGGCCGTCAGGGTGACGAACCCGGCGAGATCCACCTGCTCGAGCACATCCACCTCGGCTTCGCTGCCGACACCGACCACGGCCTGATGGTCCCCAACATCAAGGACGCGCACACGCGGTCCCTGGTGGAGATCTCGGCCGAGCTGGCCGACCTGGCCGGCAGGGCCCGCGACGGGTCCATCGGTCCGGGTGCCCTGACGGGTGGCACGTTCACCGTCAACAACTACGGCGCCTTCGGTAACGATGACGGGGACCCGATCCTCAACCACCCGGAGTGCGGGATCCTCGGGATCGGCGCGATGCGTGAACGGCCGTGGGTCGTGGACGGTGAACTCACCATCCGCCGCACCGCGACCCTGCGTCTGGCCTTCGACCACCGCGCCTGCGACGGTGGCGAAGCCGGCCGGTTCGTCACCTACGTCGGCGACCTGTGCGAGCAGCCGTCACGGATCCTGCTGCACGCCTGACCCGCCGGACCCGACCCGCCCCGACCCGGCGATTCCGGCCGAGGAGCTCTCTCATGCATGACATCGTCGTACTCGGCGGCGGACCCGGCGGGTACGCCGTGGCCTTCCGCGCGGCCGCCCGTGGGCTGGACGTCGCCCTCGTTGAGGCCGACAAGGTCGGCGGCACCTGCCTGCACCGGGGCTGCATCCCCTCGAAGTCGATCCTGCACGTCGCAGAGGTCCTCGAGGAGGTCAACCGCGCCGACGTCCTCGGCCTGAAGCTCACCGTCGACGGTCTGGACGGTGACGGGCTGTCCGCCTTCCGCGACGGGGTCATCAACGGGCTGCACAAGGGCCTCGAGCACCTCGCGACGTCGCGTGCGACGGTGCATCGCGGTCGGGGCCGGCTCGCCACCGGTGACGACGGCCGCGTCGCGGTCGACGTCACCGACGCCAACGGCGAGGTCACCCGTGTGGCGGGCCACCACGTGGTCATCGCCACCGGCTCGACCCCGCGGTCGCTGCCCGGCGTCGAGATCGACGGCGAGGTGGTGCAGACCTCCGATCAGGCCCTGTGGTTCACGACCCCGCCACAGCGTGCCGTCATCATCGGAGCAGGTGCGATCGGCATGGAGTTCGCCTCGATGTGGCGTCCGATGGGCTCCGAGGTCACCGTCGTCGAGGCGCTGGACCGGGTCCTCCCGTTAGAGGACGCGGACGCGTCAACGGCGGTCGCCAAGGCCTATCGGCGCCGCGGCATCGACGTCCTCACCTCCGCCCGGGTCCAGGCGGTCCGTGTCGACGCCGGCACCGGTGCCGTGGACGTCGAGGTGGATGGTGACCAACGGACCCTGGAGGCGGACCTGGTCCTGGTCGCCGTGGGGCGCGGACCGAACACGGCGGATATCGGTGCCCAGGAGTTCGGCGTCCTGGATGACCGCGGCTTCGTCGAGACCGATGGGTACGGCGCCACCTCCGTCGACGGCCTCTGGGCGGTCGGTGACGTCCGCCCGACCCTGGCACTGGCCCACGCCGCCTTCGCGGAGGGCCAGGTCGTCGCCGATCGCATCGCCGGGGTTGACCGGGTGCAACCGGTCGATCACGTCCAGACCCCACGGGTCACCTACTGCCACCCTGAGGTCGCATCGGTGGGGCTCACCGAAGCCGAGGCCCGCGAGCAGCACGGCGACGACGTCGTGGTGTCCACCGCGTCGATGAAGGCCAACGCCAAGGGCATCATCGCCGGTTCGGACGGGTTCGTGAAGGTGGTCTCGCTGGCCGGCGAGACGCCCGTGGGCGCGATCGGCGAGGGCGGCGCCGTCCTCGGCGTGCACATCGTCGGTCCCCACGCCACCGACATCATCGGTGAGGCGACCCTCGCCACCGCCTGGGAGGCGGTCCCCTCGGAGCTGGCGGCCATCACCCACGCCCACCCGACGCTGTACGAGGCGATGGGCGAGGCCTTCCAGTCCGCCGCCGGCCTGCCCTTCCACGGGCACTGACCGCGCCGGGAGGTCCGCCGATCCGAACGTCAGGCATGGAACCGATCGCTGCCACCGCCGTCCCGAGTCCGTCCGTCGAGCCCATCAGTCGGGAACCGCTCCACCCGGTGACCCGGCCCGTGATGACCATGCGGTGGGACCGGCTGAGCTACCTGCACTGGTCGGTCGCGCCGGAGCTGGTGCAGGCGCAGCTTCCGGTCGGTCTGACGGCGGATCTCCACGGGGGCCGGGCCTGGGTCGGCCTGATCCCCTTCGTCATGGGTGGGATCCGTGCTGGGGGCCGCGTCCCGCTGCCGCAGGGAACCTTCCCGGAGACCAATGTCCGCACCTACGTCGTCGGACCGGACGGGGGCCGGGGGATCTACTTCCATTCGCTGGACATCACCCACCTCGCTCCGACGGCGGTCGCCCGCGGTGGCTACCGCCTGCCGTACTGCTGGTCGCGCATGCACGTCTCGCGGCGCGGTGAGCAGATGGGCTACCTCGCGCGGCGTCGCTGGCCGGCACCGGCGGGCGCCACCAGCCGGGTCATCGTGCGGGTCGGTGCGCGGGTCCCAGACTCTCAGATCAGCCCACTGGACGACTTCCTGTCCGCGCGGTGGGCGCTGTACGCGGCGACCCCGTCGGGTGGGCTCCTGCGCGCCCGGGTCTCCCACGAGCCGTGGCCGCTCCGCGAGGCCGGGCTCAGCGTCTGCCAGGACGCGTTCACCACGGCCGCCGGATACGACGTCGTCCACCGCCCACCCGATCATGTGCGCTATGGCGGGGACGTCACGGTGCGTGTCGGGCCGCCACAGCGGGTCGCCTGACCTCTTCCTCGGAGGACCGCTGCGGAACGGTTCCGCTGCTACCGTTCCGTCATGGTCCGCACCGGGTGGGGGAGGGCGTCGTGCAGAAGGCCGCTCGCTGGGTGACGCTGGCACTGCTGGGGCTCGTGATCGGGGTCGCCGCCTGCACCAGCGATGCCGACACCCAGCCAGGCGCGTCGGCGCGCGTCAACGTCGCCATGGAGGACAACTTCTTCGGGCGGGACGTCACCCGAATCGGGGTCGGGGACACCGTTCGCTTCGCCAACCGGGGTGTCGTGCCCCACAACGCGATCGACGTCGACGGGTCCTGGTCCACGGGGCTGGCCGCCGGTGAGGACCTGACGGCTCTGGTCGATCCCGGCGACCATGTCGACGTGACCTTCGACGAGCCGGGTGTCTACGACTTCTACTGCTCCCTGCACGCCACCTCGGATGGTCAGCAGGGCATGGTCGCCACCCTCGTCGTCGGTGACGTCGACTACCAGGCCGCCGGTGACGCCGCTCCCGACGAGCCCATCACCGAGTGGACCGGGACCACCCGCTCCGTACCTGACGAGCATCCGACGATCCAGAACGCCGTCGACGCGGCCGAACCCGGAGACCTGGTGCTGGTCGCCCCGGCGCCCGAGACCCCGGACCACCTCACCACCGATGGCACCTACGCCTACCGCGAACAGGTCGACGTCACCACGCCCTACCTCACGATCCGCGGCATCGACCGCAACGCGGTGGTCATCGACGGGGAACACGAACGCCCCATCGGGATCAACGTCCAGGCCGCCGACGGGGTCGCGGTCGAGAACCTGACCGTGCGCAACACCACCGGCAACGGCATCTACTGGACCTCGCTCCGCGGCTTCCGTGGGTCGTACCTGACCGCCTACAACAACGGCATCTACGGCATCTACGCGTTCGACGCCGCTGACGGCCTGTTCGAGCACAGCTACGCCAGCGGGTCGGGCGACGCCGGCTTCTACATCGGCCAGTGCGATCCATGCGACGCGGTCATCACCGACATCATCGCCGAGAACAACGGACTCGGGTACTCGGGGACCAACTCCTCCGAGGTGTTCCTCGTCAACTCCGTGTGGCGGAACAACATCTCCGGCATCGTGCCGAACACGCTCGATTCGCAGCGCCTCCCACCGTTCGGGCGGGTCACGATCATGGGCAACCTGGTCCACGACAACGACAACCGCGACGCCCCCGCACTGGGTTCGGTGTGGCCGACGTTCGGCAGCGGGGTGGTCCTGGCCGGTGGCCTGGACACCCTGGTCGAACGCAACACCATCCTGAACCACGACCGTGCCGGTGTCGCGATCATCCCGAACCTGTCACGCAACTTCTGGATGAGCGGCGGCAACGTCGTGCGTGACAACCACATCGAGGCATCCGGGTACGGGGACATGACGCTGTCGGGCCCGGCACTGCCCGGCAACTGCTTCGCCGACAACGAGCACGCCAGGACCGTCCCGGTCGGCCTGCAGACCATCGCCGGCTGCGGGCCGGACGCCGTCGCCGGTGCGCATGCCGACACTGCCGACCCGGACCGGGGTCCGCTCCGGCTCCCATCCCGCATGGAACTGGCCTCCACCTGGTCGCTGATCGGGTTGGTCGCGGAAGCCGAACTCGGCCTGGACACCCAGAACGACTACCGGGACACACCGCCCCCGCCCGACCAGCCGCAGCTGCCAGACGGTCGCGATGCCCAGGTGGTCCCCGCCGTGGACGTGTTCGAGAGCTACGACCTCGATCTGGCCGGGATCCAGCGCCCGGAGGTCCCGGGGGACCTGGCCATCGGCCGTGGCGCGGTACCGACGGTCGCGGGTGTGCCGTTCGGGATCGGCGCGCCGTCCACCTTCTTCGGCGTCGTCGGCTGGTTGCTGCCCTTCACGCTGTTCGCAGCGTGGGTCGCGCTCGCGATGGTCGACGTCGCCCGGCGCGAGGACCTGGCTCCCGCGGGCAAGGTGGGCTGGACCGCAGGGGTGCTGTTGGTCCCCTTCGCGGGTGCCGCCGGGTACCTGTTGGTGGGCGGTGCGGAGCTGCCACGCTGGTTGCGCATCGTGACGGTGATCGGCGGGACCGTGGTGCTGCTCGCGGTCGTCGCGACCGCGGCGGTCGTGGGAGGCTTGGTATGACGCTTGGAGCGACGGTGGCGATGCTCGACGAACGAACGGAGCGCTGATGGGTGCCCTGCAGGTCTTCCTGGGTCTCTACGCGACGGTGTTGCCCTTCGCGATCCTGGCCGCCTGGCTGGCGTTGTCACTGTGGGACATCGCACGCCGTACATCCGACGAGTCGCTCGCGCGCGGGGCGGCGGTCGGGTGGACGCTCGGTGTGTTGTTCGTCCCGGTCGTCGGTCCGGCGGGCTACCTCGTCGGCGGGTCGTCATTGCCGAGGTGGTTGTCCGCCACGTTCG
>Ga0207421_10008774_pt1 | contig 10379 bp, 7 predicted proteins | sample SodLakKL_010_SED_4_FD_187542 | JGI IMG/M metagenome (GOLD analysis project Ga0207421, IMG submission 187542) | Alkaline sediment microbial communities from Lake Tanatar, Kulunda Steppe, Russia - 8KL_010_SED (SPAdes) (version 2) | ecosystem: Environmental > Aquatic > Non-marine Saline and...
GGTATTTATTATAATGTTAATGTTTTTGGCATTAGCAGGTCCTCATTTAAATCACTGGACTTATTCAGACCAGGTTTTGAAAAATGCTAACGAACCGCCTGGAAATGGATACTGGTTTGGCACAGACTCTTTAGGAAGAGATTTGTTTACAAGGGTCTGGCATGGCACCAGGATATCCCTGTTAATCGGCCTTTTTACCGGATTATGCAGTGTGACCATAGGTGCTGTTTACGGGAGCATATCAGGTTTTGTCGGAGGCCTTACCGATGAGATTATGATGAAAATAGTGGAGATATTATATGCCATTCCTTTTTTATTTTATGTAATTTTATTAATGCTGCTGCTGGACCCAGGGGTTAACACTATAGTGCTGTCCCTTGCTGTAGTAAGCTGGTTAGGTACTGCTAGAATTGTAAGGGGACAGGTACTAAAGATCAAAGAGGAGGAATATATTTTGGCAGCCCGTATTTTGGGGGCCGGTAAAGGCAGGATAATTATGCGTCATTTAATTCCCAATACTATGGGCCCTTTAATTGTAATGGTTACAGTTACCATACCTGATGCCATTTTTGCCGAGGCTTTTTTAAGTTTTTTGGGCTTAGGGGTAAGCTTTCCTGTTGCAAGCCTGGGGTATCTGGTGAATGAAGGGATACAGGGGATCCGTTCATATCCCTGGCAGCTATTATATCCCGCTGTTTTATTAAGCCTTATTATTCTTGCCTTTAACTTGATTGCCGATGGACTTCGGGATGCCTTTGACCCAAAGACAAACAGCTAAAAAAGGTGAACAATGGAAAATAAAAAACATGTTTTAGAGGTTAAAAATTTAAAAATTTCTTATTACATACCTGATGGTGAAGTACAGGCTCTAAGGGGAGTTTCCTTCCACCTGTCCAGGGGTGAAACTTTGGGTATTGTAGGTGAGTCAGGCAGCGGTAAAAGTGTGACAGCCCTGTCTATAATGGGGCTGATACCTTCACCTCCAGGCAGTGCGGTAAGCGGCTCCATAAATTATGATGGAAAAGAGTTAACCTGTAAACCAGAAAAACAGATGCAGAAGTTAAGGGGAAAAGAAATAAGCATGATATTTCAGGACCCTTCAGCAGTGCTAAATCCGGTAATCTCTGCAGGCAGGCAGATTATAGAGGTTCTAATGATACACCAAAGGCTGCCGAAGAAAGAAGCCAGGGCCAAAGCCCAGGAACTATTGGATATGGTTGGATTAAACTGGCAGAAATGTTTTAGTAAATATCCCCATGAATTAAGCGGAGGTATGTGTCAGCGGGTTATGTTAGCCATAGCTTTGGCGTGTAATCCATCTGTTATAATTGCAGATGAACCTACCACAGCTTTAGATGTTACTATACAAAGACAAATCATGGGTCTTTTAAAGGACTTAACTGCGAGAATGGAAACATCAGTACTTTTTTTTACCCACGACCTTTCTCTGGTGTACGGTTTTTGCAGTCGTGTGCTGGTAATGTACGCGGGGCAGGTTGTGGAAGAAGGGCCTGTTCAGGATATTTTTAATAACCCCTGCCATCCTTATCTTAAGAGTCTTTTAAAATCTGCTCAAGTTATTGAAGGCAAAGTAAAGGGATTACATGTTCCTGCTGGCAGGGAACTTCATGACTCATTAAAACCTCCTTCAGGATGTGCATATGCTCCTCGCTGTAAGTTTGCTGTGTATAAGTGCAGCAGTTCTAAACCAGGCATGTACACGGTTTCAAGGGGACACCTTGTGTCATGCTGGCTTAGCAGCACAGGGGAGGGGAATAATTAAATGAATTCCCGTTGGCTGGTTAGTGTTAGAGATTTGAAGAAGTACTATTCAGGGGGAAGGGTTTTAAACAGCTTTTTTACTCCAGCAGTAGATGGAATTTCTTTTGATATATTTCAGGGCGAAGCTTTTGGCCTGGTAGGGGAGAGCGGTTGTGGCAAATCCACCACAGCTAAAGTGCTGGTAGGTCTATATAGACCTACATCTGGTGAGGTCCTGCTTAAGGGAAAAAATATTTTTAAAAACAAAAATAGAAGTTCGTTGAAGCTTTGTAAGAGTATGCAGATGATTTTTCAGGGATCCTCTGCTTCATTAAATCCTGTTATGGATATTGGAACAGCAGTTGGGGAGGGGCTGGATATTCACCACCTGTCAGGTGCTAGAGAACGTAAATCAACAGTTGTTAAGCTTCTTGAGCAGGTGGAACTGAGGGCTGAAGAATATAATAAGTTTCCCCACGAATTAAGTGCTGGTCAACGTCAGCGGGTGAGTATTGCCCGGGCTCTGGCTGTAGAACCTGAGTTTTTGATATGTGATGAACCTGTTTCAGCTTTAGATGTTTCTACTCAGGTTCAGATACTTGCTCTTTTAAAACGCCTTCAGCAGGAACGGGGGTTAACCTATCTTTTTATATCCCATGATTTGCAGGTGGTTAAAAACATCTGCACCAGGGTTGCCGTAATGTACTCAGGGAAAATAGTGGAGTTGGCTCATACCAACAGCCTGTTTACCAGTCCTATGCATCCTTATACACGTCTTCTATTCTCAGCCCTGAATCTGGACAATAGTTGTGAACCTGTATTTATTAATGGGACTCATAAAACAGACTTGTCATCTGGCTGTGTTTTTGCCGGATCATGTAAGGATGCAGCTGAAATATGCAGGGAAATGGCTCCAGAATTGGAGGAAGTAGCTGAAAATCATTTTGCAGCATGTCATTTGTTTTAACTTATTTTGTCAATAATGCAGGAAATATCTGGTCTAAAGTCGAACAGTTCCATTAATGGTAGGATTTGAGGGGGAATAAAATGTCTATGTTTGGTGAATCTGAGTTAAAACCGGGTCAAAGACAAATAGAAGATGTTATAAATCAGATCAAAGGGACTATTTCCTGCAGCGCGGTTATTGATGGTGAAGATAACTGTGTGCAGGAAATACATGTGCTGGCGGAATGCAGCAGGCCACCTAAAAAAATTGTAAGGGACATTGAATCCGCCGTTAAAATCCGGTTGGGCATTGAGCTTGACCATAAAGTAATAAGTGTTGTACATACCAAGGAGGAAAATAGTTCCAGCTACAACAGGCTTTTAGTCGACAGGTTAGAAGTCAATGGCACCAGGAACTGGATAGTTTCCAATGTTTATCTCAAACTTGGAGATAATGTTTATAAGGGTCTATCTGAAGGACCTGACACTGGGGTTAACAGGTACAAGCTTTTGGCTACAGCAACTATAAGGGCAGTTGAAGGGCTTTTAAATCCGAAAATCATGTTGGTTGTTGAAGACTTTTCCTGGCAAACTGTAGCTGGTTTTAATGTAGGAATAGCTGTGCTGTCCTGTGTTTCAGAAAACAGGGTAGATAATTTGGTTGGATCATGCCTGGCTGACCAGGGGAAGGACATATCCACTGTTAAAGCGGTGCTGGATGCACTAAACAGGCGGATTGATGTAATTATATAATTATTATGGGGCCGTATTTTTAGCGGAGACGATTTTAGCGGAGCGGGAAACCCCCACTGATAGCGGAAGCAGTGGGAGAACCTAAGAAGGGGGGTTTCCTGTGGCCAAGTTGTTTACTGTTGCAACTGCACTAATGGCGTTGTTATTAGCCGGCGGTGCTTCATGGAAATGGTAGAGTAAAGATTTGCGGCCCCATTTTAATAGTTTAAAGCTGGTGATCTTATTATGGAAGAAGATAAGGGTAAGTTAAATCCAATAGTTAAATTATATATAGGAGCAGTAATTACTTGTGCCCTTTTTTTTGCTGGAGTGTCATTAATCAATGCCCGGTGGGACATTTCATTGTTGTTTGGTTTTATTGTTTTTTCAACATTAATAGTGCTGTCTAACCTGTCTCCTGTAAAGTTACCTAAAGTAGGAACTGTTACCATAACTTATGCACTAAATATGGCTTCCATATTTGTATATGGACCTGTAGTTGCGATAATTTCTGAACTCATATCAAGCATGATTATTGTTTTTACCAAACTAAAGGATGAAAAGATAAAAGAAATTTTTAATGTAAGTCAGCTGGTAATATGTATTTTCTTGGCGTCTTTACTTATGGAGCCGTGGCTTGGCAGGGAGATTCAATTTAATTCAGCACTGTTAGCAACAGCTTTCCTGGCCAGCTTTACATATTTTGTTGTCAATACTCTTTTAGTAACCCTGGTTATCAGCCTTCACCAAAATCTTAATCCTTTAAGTGTATGGCTTACTAACTTTAAGCTTCTTACCCCTCACTATTTAATATTGGCGCCGTTAGGTCTTGGCGTTGCATCAATCACCTATTACCTGGGTGTTCTAGGAGTTATTTTATTCTTCCTTCCTCTTTTATTAGCCAGGCATTCTTTTAAACTATACATGGACATGCGTGAATACTATTTGAATACTATAGAAACCTTAATCAAGTCCATAGAAGCAAAGGATGAATATACTAAAGGACATTCCGACCGGGTGGCGGCATACAGTATGGCTGTAGGAAAGAGTATGGGGCTAGATGAGCTAACCCTTGAGCAGTTAAATTACCTGGCCTTATTACACGATATAGGGAAGGTAGCTGTTAGCGATACTATTTTGAATAAAAATGACAACTTATCTTGTGATGAATATGATTTAGTTAAGAATCATTCCACAGTGGGAGCAGAAATCATAAAAGATATTAAACTTTTAAAAGATGAACAAAAAGTTGTACTCCACCATCACGAAAGGTGGGATGGGGGGGGCTATCCATCTGGCATAGAAAAGGATAGCATTCCTCTACTGGCAAGGATAATTGCCGTAGCCGATTGTTTTGATGCCATGACCAGCGACAGGGCTTACAGGAAGGGATTATCTTATGAAATAGCTATTGAAGAAATAGTTTATTGTTCTGGAAGCCAGTTTGATCCAGAGGTTGTTGGAGCATTTATTGAATGCCTGCCTGAAATATTACCTGATGTTGATGTTTCTGAGGTGGTTGAGAGCATGAAGGAAACAACAAATCTGGCTTATTAAGGTGAGGTATTATGTATATAGAAGCATTTATTATTAGTATTTTAGTAGGTCTATTTAGAAAAGGCAAAATAAGTAACTTCAAATCAATTTATTTTCAAAAGGTAGGATTATTATTTATAGCTGTTTTAATTCAGCTCGCTATCAATTATATCGGGATGGATAATCAAGCAGGGATATTGCTGCATATTGGCAGCTATTTCATGCTTTTTATTTTTTTCTGGGTTAACAGGGACCTTTTTAATTATATGCTGCCTTTAGGGGCTGCACTTAATTTTTTAGTAATTGTTTTTAATGGTGGTTCTATGCCTGTTTTTACAGGATATATGCCGGATATAGCTGTAAATCAATTAACATTAAGTGTGACCCATACTGTATTAGATGAAACTACTAGAATGCCCTGGCTTGCTGATATTTTATATATAAGATGGCCGTACCAGCAGATGATTAGTATCGGTGATATTTTTTTAGTTATAGGTATTTTTATATTTGTGCAAAGAATAATGGTGAACGCAAAATAACGGAACACATTTCCCCTGGAAAATATTTGTTCTATATGTTATAATGACTAATACAAGATAAAAGTTTCCGAATTTGCTTTCGACATCTTGTCCACAGCAGCTAAGGTGTCGATTTTTAATTGAATAGAGTTTTTCCAGCAGCCCTGATGAACGGGCTGCTCATTTTTCCCAAGCGGCAAGGAGAATCCCTCCATATAAGTGAAATGGAGGGATTTATTTTTATCTTATTTTAGAGATAATAGATGAATATGAATTATGCAATATTGAGGAGGTGTTGAAAAATGTTTTTAGAATTGTTAATCATAATAACTATAATGGCAGTTGCCAACTGCTTAAGTACTTTAAAAACTATATTCGTATCAAAGAAGTTTTTACAACCGGTATACTTGATTGTTTTTGTGGATGCAGTCATTTTTGCTATAGTAATTTCAAAAGTGGTTGCTACAGAACAAGGGCTTTATTATGTATTTGCCTTTGCCCTGGGAAAGAGTATGGGAGTTTTTCTAGGTGGTATAGTAGAAAGCAAGGCAGCCCTGGGACTTCTGGAAACCAGTGTTTATTTTAATGACAAAATCAAGATGTCTTCTATCGCTGACCAATTGAGAAGTTCAGGATATTCTGTAAATACGGTGGTTGCCTTTGGTTTCAGTGGTAGGAAAAGGTATGTTGTAGAAACCACCTTAAAAAGAAAAGACTTAAAATCCTTTAGTAGTTTTGTGGAATCTCAAAACGGGAAAGAACCCACCATGGTAGTAAAAGAAATAAATAACGTATATGGAAACCTGAAGGAAAACATATAAAAATATTCATGCAAAACTTAGACAAAAAGTTACAAAGTTTGCAGGTAAATCATGGATAGGTGTAGAATACTTACTGTTTAAAACATTATTATTTAGTAAATGTGCCACTAGAAACTACAGGAGGAATCATATGAGCCAGGGAAATGACAGGTATCGGTTACTGATAGATAATATGCCCGACGCTTTTGCTCATCACCGGATAATCCTGGATGAACAGGGGAATCCTGTGGATTATGAATATTTAGATGTAAACAGTGCTTTTGTAGAAATGATGGGCCTTGACCAGGATAAGGTTATCGGTAAAAGGGTGACGGAAGTACTTCCCGGAATCCGGGATAACGACTTTGATTGGATAGATATCTACGGTAAGGTGGCTTTAACCGGTGAAAGCACCAGGTTCCAGGATTATATTCAACTGCTGGAGCGTTGGTATGATGTATCTGTCTACAGCGAACAGACCGGTTTTTTTGTCACGATATTTAGGGATATTAGTGACCTGAAGCAGGCGGAAGAAGATTTGATAGAACAAAAAAATCTCCTGGAGGGGATAATCGATGGTATTCCAGATGTTCTGGCTCTCCAGCACCCCGACCATACCATAGAACGCTATAACCAGGCGGGTTACCAGTTATTGAATATGACCCGGGAGGAAGTCCAGGGGAAAAAATGTTTTGAACTTATAGGCCGCAGCCGTGCATGTGACCAATGCGCCACAGCGAGAGCTTTAGAATCAAAGAAAATAGAAAATCAGGAAATATTTATCCCGGAACTGGACATACACCTGGATTGTTACAGCAATCCCATCCTGGATCAAGACGGTAACGTAATCAAGATAGTTGAGCAGCTAAGAGATATTACAGAACAAAAAGAGCAGGAGAAACTGTTAATAGAAAGTGAAGAACGTTTTCAAAAAATGCTCTCTCTTGTTCCTGATATGATTTCCATACAAGACTCTGAAATGAATATTGTCTACAGCAATTGGAACGGGTTTGCAGCTGTTCCTGAAGAAAAACGGGTCCTGAACACAAAATGCTACAAAACATACAGGGACCTGGAGGAAATATGCCCGGATTGTAAGGCAAAAGCCGTTCTTATAACTAAAGAATCTTTACAGATGGAGACTAAATTGCCCGGTGGCAGGTGGGTTGACCTGCGGGTTATACCCATATTAGACGGAAATAACAATGTTGAGCTTTTTGTCGAATGGGTTAAGGACATTACCCAGCGCAAAAAGGCGGAGGATCAGATTCTCTATCTGGCCTATCACGATAAGGTTACTGGACTTTACAATCGGACCTACCTGGAGGAAGAAATAAAAAGGGTGGACACCAAAGGACAGCTGCCCATCAGTATTATTATGGCTGATTTGAACGGGCTAAAGCTGATTAACGATACATACGGATATTTTACAGGAAATGAATTGTTAAAGTGTACAGCCGAGATTTTAGAAAATACTTGCCAAAAAGAAGATATCATTGTTCGCTGGGGCGGTGATGAGTTTGTAATTTTACTGCCCCAAACCACAATAGAAAAAGCCCTGGACATATGCAAAAAAATTTATGATGAGTGCAAAAAAACTTATGTGAAAGGTGCTCCTGTGCCTATATCTTTAGGTGCAGCCCAAAAGAATAGCAAAGATAAGCACCTTTCCGAGGCTTTAAAGGAAGCCGAAGATAATATGCATAAGCATAAGCTTACGGAAAGCCGCAGCGGAAAGAGTGCAGTGCTAAAAGCCCTTTTAAAAACCTTAGAAGCAAAAAGTTTCGAAACAGAAGCCCATACCCGGCGCATGCAAAATGTAGCCCTGAAAATTGGCAAAAATATAGGACTTTCCCACTCCGAACTTAAAAGGTTAGAAATATTAATAAAACTGCACGATATTGGGAAAATTAATATCCCTGGGGAAATATTAATTAAAAAAGGTGCTTTAACCGCAGAGGAATGGGAGCTTATGAAGGAGCACCCGGAAACGGGATACCGTATAGCCTGCTCCACAGAAGAATTTGCCCATGTGGCCGAAGATATTTTAGCCCACCATGAGCGCTGGGATGGTAGCGGATATCCCCGGGGTTTAAAGGGGAAAGAGATACCCCTGTTAGCCCGGATCACTTCCATTGCCGATGCTTACGAGGTGATGACCAACGGCAGGCCCTACAAAAAAGCCCTGCTCCAGGAGGACGTGGTGGAGGAGCTGAAAAAATGTGCCGGCACCCAGTTTGATCCGGAAATGGTGGAGGTTTTCCTGTCAATTTTAAGGGAGCTGTGAACAGTAGACTGACTTTGTTTTTTGTCAGTTTTAAAAATAAAATAGTTTGTTGCGATTAGCAGGAAAATCATGTATAGACATAGTAATAGTTAACATAGGCTATATATTTTTTTATACCTATTAAGTAAGCAAGTAAGTTGATAAAGGCAAAACTGATGAAAGTCAGGGACGCAAAGACACGGGTCTAAGGTATAACAAAGTATACTAAGATAGCCGGTTACCACTTGCTTAAGCTTCGGGACATCTCTTTATATGTTAAATAGATGGTCTTGGTTTTGTGCTAAGTTTAAAAACATGGTAACCCATGTTTTTATTTTGTTTTAAGGAGGCATATATCTTATGCGCCGGGAAAACCTTGAACTTGAAGATATTATTGATATTCAAGAACTCCAGTCCTTAATGGATGAATTTCATAAAATCACAAAGCTCCCCATGTCCATCATTGATATTAAAGGTAGGCTTTTAGTTGGGGTAGGCTGGCAGGATATTTGTACTAAATTCCACAAGATTCACCCTGAAACCCGGAGAAACTGCCAGGAGAGTGACAATTACCTCACCAAAGGTATTTCTGCAGGGACATTTAAAACTTATAAATGCAAAAATAACATGCGGGACACCTCAACTCCTATTATTATAGAAGGGGAGCATTTGGGTAATATATTCGCAGGGCAATTTTTCTTTGAAGATGAGACTGTTGATTATGAGCTTTTTCGTGCCCAGGCCAAAAAGTATGGGTTTGACGAGGGAGAATATATGGCTGCCCTGGAGAGGGTGCCCCGATGGCCCCGGAAAACAATTTATCAGGCAATGGCTTTTTATGCGAAACTTGCCCATTTTATTTCTCAGCAAGGCCATAAAAATATCAGGCTTTCCCAGACCTTAAGGGAGCGCCAGAAAGCCCAAATTGATCTGGCAGATGCTCACCAGAGAGTGCTTACCATTCTGGATAGTATGGATGCCCTGGTTTATGTTGCTGATATGGAAACGTGCGAAATCCTCTATATAAACCAGTACGGCCGCAGCGAACACGGAAATGTGCATGGAATGAAATGCTGGCAAGTTCTTCATGAGGGGCAGACCGGTCCCTGTGACTTTTGCACCAACGATAAATTATTAAATGCTAGCAGCCAACCAACGGGGGTCTATTACTGGGAGCATAATAAAACGAAAACCCAGAAGTGGTACGCGTGTCGTGATATAGCTTTACAGTGGACTGATGGGCGCATGGTGCGTCTGGAAATAGCTACTGATATTACCCAGCGTAAGAAGGCGGAAGAAGCCTTGCAATCTCAGCTTAAATTTGAAAAAATGGTTTCCGAAATATCCTCTTATATTGTAAGCCTGCCCCCCCAACAATTAGACCAGGGAATCACCCACGCCCTAAAACTGACCCTGGAGTTCTTTCAGATAGATCGTACCTATATATATCAGTATTCTGCTGATGGAGAGAAAATGAGCATTACCCACGAGTGGTGCTCAGAGGGGATCGAGTCTCAATTAGATGAAGCACAAAACTTTACGGTGGATGCATCCCCCTGGTGGGCAGAGCGTATCAGGAGAGAAGATCATATTAATATCTCTGAGGTGGACAGTATGCCCCCGGAGGCAGAACTTGAAAAAAGGGCATTTAAATCCCAGGATATAAGTTCTTTATTATGTATACCCATGATAAAAAACGGGGCTCTTTTTGCATTCCTTGGTTTTGACGCGGTGAGGGAAAAAAGAGAATGGACCGAAGGCCAAATAACCCTGTTAAAAATTGTGGCAGAAGTGATAGCCAATGCCCTTATAAGGCGTCAG
>Ga0207421_10008776_pt1 | contig 10376 bp, 11 predicted proteins | sample SodLakKL_010_SED_4_FD_187542 | JGI IMG/M metagenome (GOLD analysis project Ga0207421, IMG submission 187542) | Alkaline sediment microbial communities from Lake Tanatar, Kulunda Steppe, Russia - 8KL_010_SED (SPAdes) (version 2) | ecosystem: Environmental > Aquatic > Non-marine Saline and...
CGCACCGGTGGCGAGGATCAGTTTTTGGGGACGGATCTTCTCCCACCGCCCCCGCCGCTCTACCCCGAGGACGCCATCGTCGTAGCGAGCGACCACGTCGGCTTCTCGCCACACCGCGGCGGATGGACTGGCCTCCAACCGGTCGTGGAGAATCCCGGCGATGTCGATGCCGCGGGTTCCGGCCCGCTGGGCTTCGGATCCGAAGAAACGGTGGGTTTGCTTAACCAACTGGCCGCCCGGCATGCGGTCGCGATCCAGTAGCAGCACCCCGGCGCCCCACTCGGATGCCTCGGCGGCGGCGCACAACCCCGCGGGTCCGCCGCCGACCACGGCGATCTCGCAATCAAGCATCGTGGTTTCCCTCCGCGGCGCCCCGCCGAACCCGCATGCCGGCCGCCAATGGGGTGATACAGGAACGGACGTTGGGTTGTCCGTCGATTTCCATCAGGCACTCGGAGCAATTCCCGATGGCGCAGAAAAAACCGCGGGGTCGGCGTAGCTTGCGGCTGTACCGCAGGACGCGAACGCCGGCAGCATGGAGCGCGGCGGCCACGGGTTCTCCTTCCCTGCCGAAGAGGCGTTGACCTTCGAACCAGAATTCCACCGTATTCGCAGGACGAAAGTCTACGATGGGGTGTTCGTGTATGCGCAAATCGTTCTCCAAGGGAGCCACCTCCGATATCTGTGTGCAACGCAGCGGACTGCACAAAAACGAGCGATGCCGGTTCTCCCACGCGGCATCCCCCATTCTCTCGTTCTCCGCCCCGAACCGCAATCCTCTTCGTGGGCAAAGAAGGATCCCACCGCCTTATGCGAAAATCATTACGGGAGTAGTTCGCCATCGAGGCCGGATCGTGTTTCTTCCTGGAGGGATTTCACGCATGCGCGTTGCCCTAGTCTACAACGACGTCACCTCCGATCGGGATGCGCTGATGGAACGCAACCCGCACGGAATCGAGCAGTTAGAAGTGACCGTCGCCGCGGTGGAGGATGGCTTGATAACCGCGGGGCACGAAGTCGTCCACCTGGCCCTCGGACCCCTGCCGGACCTGGAGGTCATTCCCCGTTGCGGGGCGGAGGTGTTTTTCAACCTTACCACCGGCATCGTCAATAAGCGGATGCAGTTGCACGCCGTGGCCATGCTGGAGTTGGCGGGGGTGCCCACGGTTGGCAGCGATCTCATCACCCACGGCCTCGCCCTGGACAAATTCGTAACCAAGGTGTTGCTCAGCCGCGCCGGCGTGCCCACCCCGCCCTTCCAGTTGATCCCCCGCCACGGAGACTGGGCCCCGGATCCGCACCTGGATTATCCGGCCATCATTAAACCCTGTCGCGAGGGCTCGTCTTTGGGCATCACCAAGCGCAGCGTGGTGTACAGTGCCCAGGAGGCGATGCGCCGCGGGAACGCGATGCGTGAAGAGTTCAACGGAGACCTCCTCCTGGAGGAACTGGTCATGGGACGGGAGTTCACCGCGGGTATCCTCGGGAACGATCCGTTGCGCATTTTCCCGATCCAGGAGATTCTTTACGCCGATTGGCCCGAGGATGAGCCCGAGATCTACAGTTTCGACGCCAAGGTGTGGGAGTGGGCCGCCAGGGCGTGCCCGGCGGACGTAGAAGATGGCCTCTGCGCGCAAATGCACGCTATGATCCGGCGAACGGTGCGGGTGCTGGGATTACTGGATTTGGCGCGAGTCGATATCCGCCTGGATCGGCACGGGCAACCCATGTTCTTGGAGGTCAATGCCCTGCCGGGTCTGCAACCCCTGTACAGCGAGTATCCCAGGATGGCGGAGATCGCGGGCTTGGATTATCCGACCCTCGTGGATGCCCTGGTCCGCCTGGCGGCGGAGCGAGGCTCGGGGACGCGGTGAATGGGCGGTCGGCTCTTCGGGGCACCGCGGATCGCCCACCGGGGGTGCTCTTCCGCTAGGACTCTCCTTCCTCCAGGAGGCGTCGATGCAGCGATTCTTCGAAGGGACTCAACCACTTAAGAAGATGGCTTTGGGTGATGCGCAGTACCTCGAGGGGCGTGATGGAAATCTTACCCGCCCGCACGGCGGCCAGGTCCGTTCCCTCCTCGGCCACTTCCCGGGACGGATCCACTGCAAGATGATAGCATCGACGTCCTGCATGATCCTCCCCCACCAGAACCTTGTCTTCGTACGGGCAAGGTCCCAGCTCGGTGAACTCGATGCCGGCCAACTCCGACCGCGGTCGGTCGGGGACGTTGATGTTCAAAAGCCAGGGGTTTTGGGGTATATGGGTGGCGATCTCGGTCATGGTGGCCGCGACCCGCGCGGGAAAGGCGTAGTCGCCCGATGTGCCATCGACCCGTCCGCTGGATATCGCCAGGGCCGGCACACCCGCCAGGACGGATTCGATGGCGGCGGCGACCGTCCCCGAGTACAGTACGTCCGTGGCCAGGTTGTACCCGAGATTGATCCCGGACACCACCATATCCGGCCGGCGGGGAAGCAGGCTGTACACGGCCAGTTTCACGCAGTCGGCGGGCGATCCCGACACCGACCAGGCCCCGACTCCGAAGCGGTCATCGTCCAGGGCATCGGCGTACACCGGGTGGCGGATCGTGATGGCGTGCCCGCCGGCGGACCATTCGTGCTCCGGGGCGACCACGAAAACCTCCACATCCTCCAAGGTTGTCAGCGAATGGACCAGGGCGGGAAGGGCGGGTGAATCGATGCCATCATCGTTGGTCACGAGTAGGGTCTGCAAGACTTCGACCTCCAAGGCGGATACTTGTTGACTCATTGTAGCGGCATCGGATCATCCCCGCAACTGCGGGTGGTTTCGGATTTCCGGGCTATCATGCATCACGATTGCCCGCGTCTTCTTCCAGTACTCGGTGGACCAGGTCGACGAGTTCCGCGATCATATCTTCTTCGGCGACCCTGCGCAGAATGCGGCCCCGCTTGACCAGCACGCCGCCGCCCCGACCACAGCAGAGTCCCACGTCCGCTGCCCTGGCTTCCCCCGGTCCGTTCACTTCGCAGCCCATGATGGCCACGGTGAGGTTGCCCTCCACGCCCTCCAGGGCGTCCTCCACTCCTTGGGCCACGGGGAGCAAATCGACGCGACATCGCGCACAGGTGGGACAGGAGATGATCCGCAGGCCGCCGGGCGCCAGGTTCCAGGCCCGCAGGATCTCCAGGCCCGCTTCGACTTCCAACACGGGGTCCGCCGTCAGGGAGACGCGCACGGTATCCCCGATGCCTCTCCCGAGCAGATATCCGATGCCCACCGAGGAGCGGATGGTACCGCGGCGCGGGGTCCCCGCCTCGGTGATCCCCAGGTGCAGGGGGTAGTCGGTCTTCTCCGCCAGGATCTCGTTGGCGCGGACCGTGGTAGTTACATCGGACGCCTTTACCGAGACCACGATGTCCTCGAAATCCGCCCGTTCCAGGATCCGGATTTGTCCCAGGGCGGCTTCGGCCAGGGCCTCCGGACCCGTCCCTAGGTCGCGCCGAATGTCTTTGGGCAGCGATCCCGAGTTGGCGCCGACGCGGATCGGGACCCCCCGGCGTGCCGCGGCCTCTACCACGTGCTGTGCGCCCCCTTCGCTCAGATTCCCGGGGTTCAGTCGCACCTTGGCGACGCCCGCCTCCAGACTGGCCAGGGCAAGACGGTGATCGAAGTGGATATCCGCCACCACCGGGACGGGGCTCTGTGCGCAAATGGCGCGCAGGGAGCGGGCGGATTCCATGTCCGGGACCCCTACCCTGACGATGGCGGCCCCGGCGGCCCGGAGTGCGCGAACCTGGGATAGGGTGGCCGTCACATCCCGCGTATCGGTGTTGGTCATCGACTGTACGGTGATGGGAGTTCCATCCCCCAGGGGAACGGCACCGACGTACACGCGACGCGTGGGGCGGCGATCGGGAATCATGAAGGGTGCACTTCCTTATCCGGTTATGCGAAGGATGTCCTGCACCGTCACGTAAAGGGCGAGCAGGATCAACAAAGCCACTCCGACCAGGTTGATGAGACTCTCCTTTTCCGGGTCCAGGGTCTTCCCCGAGACCGCTTCGACGCCGAGGAGCACCAGGCGGGAGCCGTCCAGGACCGGGATGGGTAGCAGGTTGATGAAACCGATGCTGGCACTGATGGATCCCATCAGGGACAATAGGCTGGCCAATCCCATTTGCGTCGCGCGACCGACCTCCACGCCCATGCCGACCACGCCCATGAGCTGGTCCGATCCGGTGGTCCCCACGACGATTTCCATCAGCGTGCGACCGAGTAGGACGATGACCATGAAAGTCCAGCTGAGAGCCTGGACCAGGGCGGTGCCCGGGGAAAGTCGGATGGTATCCAGTTCGGCACCGATGCCGGCAAAACCGATTACCTCGCCGTCTTCGGACCGGGTCTCGGGGACGACCTCTACGTTCAGCTCCCTACCGTTTCGCACCAGGGCGAAGGTCATGGGATTCCCCGGATTCTCCCGGACCCGGCGCACCACGTCCGCCCACTCTTCTACGGGTTCGCCGTTGAGGCCGACGATCCGATCGCCTTCCTGGATCCCGGCGGCGGCGGCGGGATACTCGGGCTGGACTTCCGCGACGGTCAAGCTCGGGAATGGCACACCGACCGCGGCATAGATGGTGAAGAACAGGACGGCGGCCAAAACGATGTTCGTCAGTGGTCCGGCGGCCATGATGGCCGCCCGGGCGCCCACGGACTGGTCCCCGAGTCTCCGACCCACCTCGGACTCGGCGGGCACCTCGCCCTCGAGGGCGCTGGCGTTTTCCCCGGCCATCAGTACGTAGCCGCCGAGGGGGATGGCGCGAAGGGAGAAGGTGGTTTCGCCGCCCTCCCAGGAGTAGATCTTGGGGCCAAAGCCGATGGCGAACTCGTGGCAAAGTACGCCCACGCGACGGGCGACCAGGAAGTGGCCCGCCTCGTGCACGAGGATCAGGATGCCGAGCAGTACAATTGTTAGTAGGGCCGTCACCATGCTATACCGTCCTCATCTAGTCTCCGTCATCCCGGCGCATCGTCGCTACAAAATCTTCGGCGCGCCGGCGTGCCCAATCATTCGCCTCGAATACCGCTTCTACACTCGGGGAGGTCTCGCCTCCCATGCTACGGGACGAAGCGTGTTCCAGGGTTGATTCTATCACCTCGGCGATCTGGGTAAAGGCGATGCGTCCATCCAGGAACGCCCGTACCGCGATTTCATCCGAGGATACCAGTACGGTGGGCATCAAGCCCCCGGCCTCTCCGGCGGCCCGGGCCAGGGCCAGGGCGGGAAACAGGGAAGGATCGGGCCGATGGAAATTCAGTTGCGTATCGGCCAATTCGAAGGCCCGGAATCCCGGGTCCGCCCAGCGGTCGGGGTGGCCCAGGGCGTACATGATCGCGTAGCGCATGTCGGTAGGTCCCAGGTGAGCCTTCAGGGAACCGTCTCGAAACCGGACGAGGGAGTGGACGATGCTCTCGGGGTGGATGACGACTTCGATGGCCTCGAAGGGTACGTCGAATAACCATCGCGCCTCGATGATCTCCAGTCCCTTGTTCATCATGGTTGCCGAGTCTATGGAGATCTTGGCCCCCATGTCCCACCGGGGGTGGGCCAGGGCCTCCTCGGGACTCACGCTCCGAAGCGAGTCCGGGTCGCGATCCAGGAACGGGCCGCCCGAGGCGGTGAGGATTAGGGCCGACGCCGGGTCCACCTCGCCCAGCAGGCATTGGAACAATGCGGAGTGCTCGCTATCCACCGGGATCAGGGATCCTCCCGAATCCCGCAGCGCATCCAGGAGCAGGGAGCCGGCACAGACGACGGCTTCCTTGTTGGCCAGGGCCAGGTCCGCACCGGTGGACGAGGCGGCGAGGGTGGGACGCAGCCCGGCGAAACCGGAGATGGCGGCCACTACGGTGTCGACGGAATCGTCGGCGGCGATCTCGGCCACTCCGGCCTCCCCCGAGAACACCGCGATGCCCGCGGGCTCCAGGGCTCCGCGGACCGCGGCCAGGCCCCTCGCATCGGCCAGGGCTACGGCCCTTGGTCGAAATTCCAACGCTTGCTCGATGAGCATCTCGGCGTTGGAACCGGCGGTCAACCCGACGACCTCCACGCGTTCGGTAAACCGGCGCGCTACGTCCAGGGTCTGGACGCCGATGCTCCCCGTGGATCCCAGCACAGTAATTCGTTTCACGATGTCACCCCTCGTTTGCATTTTCTACCCCAGCAGACCGGAGGAAAACAGCAGCAGCGCTACGGGCAGGGCGAAGAGGAGGCTGTCCGTCCGGTCGAGCATTCCGCCGTGCCCGGGGAAGAGGGAACCCGAATCCTTCGAGCCCGATGTGCGCTTGATGAAAGATGCGAAGAGATCGCCGAACTGCGCCGCGACGGCCGTGGCGAGTCCGGCGGCGAACATGGAAAAGCCCGGGTACCCGATGAAACTGCCGACCCCCGCACCTACCGCTCCACCGGCCACCAATCCCCCGATCGCACCGATCCAACTCTTTTTCGGGCTCAATTGCGGCACCATTCCCCCGTTGCCCCAGCGGGATCCGATCAAGTAGGCGCCGGCGTCGTTGAGCCAGACGACGAGCACGGCCCACAGGAAGATTTCTCTCCCGGATTCGATTCCGCGCAGGACGGGCCAGACTGCGAACAGACCAAGGTAAAAGGCGGTCAGCACCGTCGCCTGCCACCTTTGCATCACGGATTGCCACTCCACATCGGCGCGGCGAGTAAAGAGGGCGATGGCCGGTTCCAGGAGGAGCAGTGGATAACCCAAGAACAGCAGGTGCGGCGCTCCGTATGCGGCGGCGAGGGGCATTGCCACGAGGGTGATCCGGGCGCTCCACATTCGCTCGGAACCCAGGAGGTTCTCCATTTCCGCCGCGGCCAGCTGGGCGACGACCAGGACCAGGAGGAGAAACAGGGGACCCCCGAAGTAGATGGCGGCGAGGAATACGGGCACGAACCGGATCAAACTGCTCACGCGTGGTCCCAGGTCGACCACGACTCAGCCACCTTCCGAATCGTCGGTGGGCCGCCCACCGAATCGCCTCTGGCGCCCGGCATACGCTTGTAGTGCCGCGGCCAGGTGCTCCGGCCCGAAATCGGGCCAATAGACCGGCGAAGAGAAGAACTCGGCATACGCTGCCTGGAAAAGATAGAAGTTGCTGAGGCGCCATTCGCCGCCGGTGCGGATGATGAGATCGGGGTCCGGATGGGGGTAGCTGAGGAGGTATTCCCCCAGCACGCGCCCGTCGATTTCCTCGGGACGCACGTGTCCCTTTAGGCATTCCTCGGCCAGGCGGCGCGCAGCGCGGGCGAGATCCGACCGACCCCCGTAGTTGACGGCCAACAGAAGGGTGAGCCCCTCTCCGGACGCCGTCAATTCCGCCAGGGAGCGCAGTCCCATCCGGGCCATGGCGGGCAGTTCGTCGATGGAACCCATGGGAATCACCCGCACACCTTGGTTTCGCAAATCATCGGCTTCCGAGCGCGAGAACTCGGCCATGAGGGCCATGAGGGCGTCTACCTCGTCGGGGGGGCGGCTCCAATTCTCGGTGGAGAAAGCAAAGACCGTTAGATAGGATACGTCGAGGCGATCGCATTCCTCGATGATACGTCGCAGGCTCCGGGCACCCGCACGATGTCCGTGGACCTTCGGTAGACCCCGGTCCGATGCCCACCGCCCGTTTCCATCCATGATGATGGCTATGTGATCGGGGAGGGTCGGGGTCATATCATCGCTCCCCGCAGGAATTTTGCAGAAAGCGCGCGACGGAGTCGGAGGGAGTGGGAACCTCGGCTACCTCCATGCCGACGCTGCCCGGCCCACTCCGACGAATTCGCACGACCCGGGGCGGGGGTGCAAAGGTGAAGTCGATACGGCTTTCGGGTGCCGGCAACGTCGTCACGTGCACCCGCTCCCCGAGGGCCTCGAGACGTATTCGAGCTTCCCCGCCGGGCAAACCGAGAAACCGGTCATACGCGTCCCCTGGGATGGGTCACACCTCCATGATTTCGCTCTCTTTGGCTTCCATGATCTCGTCGATGCGGGCGATGTGTTCATCGGTGATTTCCTGGTTCTTGGCCAGTAGGCGTCGCGATTCATCCTCGGATATTTCGCTCTGCTTTTCCAATTTCTTGATGGCATCGTTGGTGTCCCGGCGGATATTGCGAATGGCGACACGGCTCTCCTCCGCCTTCTTCCCGGCCAACTGTACCAGTTCCCTGCGCCGCTCTTCGGTGAGCTGCGGGATCGCCAGGCGGATGACGTTGCCATCGCTGTTCGGCATGATACCGAGGTCCGAGCGCATGATGGCCTTTTCGATGTCGCCGATGGCATTCTTATCCCAGGGTTCGATGACCAGGAGACGGGCTTCGGGTGCACCGATAGAAGCGATCTGGTTCAGGGGTGTCGGGCTACCGTAGTAGTCGACGGTGAGGTCGGTGACCAGGGCGGGATTGGCTCGCCCGGCCCTGATTCCCGCCAGTTCCTTCGCGAAAAAGTCCACTTGCTTTCGCATTCGTTGGGCACCCTCGTCGAGAACTTCATGATCCATTGTTCTTGCCCCCTCGCACGTACGTGCCGATATGCTCTCCCATGATTACCCGCTTGATGTTACCGTATAGACCGAGGTCGAAGACGATGATCGGGATGTGATTGTCCATGCACAGGGATATGGCCGTGGAGTCCATGACCCCCAGCCCGCGGTTCAAGACGTCCAGGTATTGGATTTCCTCGTATTTTTGCGCATCGGGGTTGCAGTTGGGATCCGAGTCGTAGACGCCCGAGGTGTTCGTCGCCTTGAGCACTGCGTCGGCCTCGATCTCCGCCGCGCGAAGGGCGGCGGTGGTGTCCGTGGAGAAGTAGGGATTGCCGCTGCCGGCGGCAAAGATGACCACGCGGCCCTTTTCGAGATGGCGGATGGCGCGACGGCGGATGTAGGGTTCGGCCACCTCTTTCATCTCGATGGCGGTTTGAACCCGGGTCTGAACCCCGTGGTTCTCCAGGGCATCCTGTAGGGCCAGGGCGTTGATACAGGTTGCCAGCATGCCCATCGTGTCGGCGGTGGCGCGATCCATGCCCCGGGTCCAACCCAGGGCTCCCCTCCAGATGTTGCCACCCCCCACGACGACGGCCGTTTGAATACCGAGGACGGCGATCTCCCGGATCTGCCGCGCCACGCCGTCCACGATGGCGGGATCGATTCCGAAACCCTTCTCCCCGGCCAGCGCTTCACCACTCAGCTTCAGAACTACCCGCGAGAAAACGGGTTTCGCCCCTACGGATGATTCACCCATAGCCTCTTCGCCTCCTGGAGGTCGTCTTGGGGAGATCCGGAGACCTCGGTATCAGTCGCTCTCTCCCAGGGCGTAACGCGTGAAACGGCAGACCTGGATGTTTTCGCCCAGGGTGGCGACGTGCTCTTTGATCAATTCCTCCACGGTGCGGTCCGGGTCCTTGATGAAGGCCTGGTCCACCAGGCATATCTGGGAGAAGAATTTCTCCAGGCGGCCCTGCACGATCTTCTCTGCGATTTCCTCCGGCTTGCCCTCTCCCTTGGCCTGGTCCATCAGGATGCGCCGTTCCTGCTGGACGATTTCCTCGGGAACTTCCTCCCGGTCCACGTAACTGGGATCTGCGGCCGCGACCTGCATGCAGAGATCGTGGGCCAGGCTCTGGAATTGCTCCGTGCGCGCGACGAAATCCGTTTCGCAGTTGATCTCCAGCAGGACACCAATCTTACCGTTCATATGGATGTAAGAGTCGATGAGTCCCTCGTTGGTACTGCGACCGGCCTTCTTCTGCGCGTCCGCCAGGCCCTGGGTTCGGAGGAATTCGGCGGCCTTGTCGAGGTCTCCCCCGGTTTCTTGCAGCGCCTTCTTACAGTCGAGGACACCGGCCCCGGTGACGGCCCTGAGATCCTTCACTTGACTGGCACTAATGTCGACCATATGCGTATCTCTCCCTCAATTTGCTCTCGGCTCAGGCTTGCCGTACCTGTACGCCCTGCCGGCCTTCCAGCACCGCATCGGCGATCCGGGAAGTCAGGAGGCGTACGGCGCGGATGGCGTCGTCGTTGCCGGGTATTACGTAGTCGATCTCATCGGGGTCGCAGTTGGTATCGACGATGGCGACCACGGGGATGCCGAGGCGATTGCACTCGCGGATGGCGATGGTTTCCTTGCGCGGATCTACGATGTAGACCACGTCGGGAATCCGGCGCATATCCTTGATTCCGCCGAGGAATTTCTGCAGTCGCTCCCGCTGCTTTACGAGAAGAACGACTTCCTTTTTGGGGAGGTTATCCCAGACGCCACTGGCTTCCTGTTCTTCGAGGTCCATCAGGGTGCGAATCCGCTTCTTGATGGTTTCGAAGTTGGTGAG
>Ga0207421_10008777_pt1 | contig 10376 bp, 6 predicted proteins | sample SodLakKL_010_SED_4_FD_187542 | JGI IMG/M metagenome (GOLD analysis project Ga0207421, IMG submission 187542) | Alkaline sediment microbial communities from Lake Tanatar, Kulunda Steppe, Russia - 8KL_010_SED (SPAdes) (version 2) | ecosystem: Environmental > Aquatic > Non-marine Saline and...
GGAGCCGGTAAAACCGCTGCAAATTTATGGTATTTTATTCAAACTCTGCTTTTAATATTCGCATCACCTCTTCCACGGTTTCCTGCTCCAGATCTGTTCGGTTTACCAGATCATCCACCGTAAGGTTCAATACACTCTTTGCTGTATCACAGCCGATCCGCTTCAGCTCCTCAATGATCCACCCTTCAATCTCATCTCCAAACTCCTCAATATCAACGTCTTCTCCGTCAATTTCAGTTTCCCTGTATACATCGATTTCATACCCCGTCAGCTGACCGGCAAGCTTGATATTAAACCCGCCTTTACCAATGGCCAGCGAAACCTGGTCTGGCTTCAGATAGACCTCAGCGCGTTTGTTTTCTTCATCAATGGTGATGGATGTAATTTTTGCCGGACTCAGCGCCCTGGATATATAGAGGTTCGGATTGGTCGTGTAGTTGATCACGTCAATATTCTCATTCCTTAGTTCCCGGACAATGCCGTGAATTCTTGAACCTTTCATCCCCACACAGGCACCGACCGGATCAATGCGGTCATCATAGGATTCCACTGCAACCTTTGCACGCTCACCGGGAACCCTGACAATTTTTTTAATGGTGATCAGGCCGTCATATACTTCCGGAACTTCCTGCTCAAAAAGACGTTCCAGAAAAACAGGAGAGGTCCGGCTGATGATAATCAGCGGGTTGTTGTTTTTGATCTCCACCCTCGAAACCACTGCCCGCAGGGTATCTCCCTTGCGGTAAAAATCAGAAGGGATCTGCTCTGTTTTTGGAAGGATCAGTTCAATATCTTCATCGTCGAGGGTCAGGATCTCTTTTTTCCACACCTGGTAAACTTCTGCTGTGATCAGGTCACCGATGGAATCCTGGTATTTCTTGTACACACTATCTTTTTCCAGCTCAAGGATCTTGGACGCCAGATTTTGCCTGATGGCCAGAATTTCCCGACGCCCGAAATCACTCATTTTTACCGGTTCAGAAACCTCTTCACCGATTTCAAAATCCGGTTCAATTTTAATGGCCTCCGAATAAGCAATCTGAGAATTCTCATCCTCCACCTGTCCGTCTTCCACAATCACCCTGTTGTGCCATACCTCAAGGTCTCCCTTGTCGATATTCACAATGATGTCAAAATTGTCGGCCGATCCGAATTTTTTCTCGAGCATGCTTCCGAACACATCCTCCAGGATCAGCATCATGGTAGAGCGGTCAATGTTTTTGAATTCCTTAAATTCCGAAAACGACTCAACCAGGTTAATTGTTTCCATTGTTTACTAACTGTTTAGAATAATCACTTTGTTACGCCCGCGTACGGGCAGTTTCCTTATTTAAAAGATACCTGCACCCTGGCCTCGTGTATCTGTTCAAACGGAACATATACTGTATTACCGGCATCGGTCTCGGGTTCTTTTTGCCTCTTTTTCCCTTTGCGGGGTTTGTCTTTTTCAAGGGTCACACCATGTTCATCCACCTGAATCAGTTTCCCGGAAACCTTCTCACCCTCCGGGTCTTTCAACTCCAGACGACGTCCGATGTTGTTTCTGTACTGACGGGTTAACTGCAGCGGATGGCCAACACCAACCGAAGAAACATCCAGCTCAAAATCCGCCACATCCCTGTCAAGCAATGACTCGATGTGCCTGCTCAGCTGCACGCAATCAGCAATACTGACCCCGGAATCACCATCAATAAAGACCATGATCTTGTTCTGGGGGGTGACTTTGACTGCCACCAGGAACTGATCGCTGTCCTTCAGATAGTCATTGACAATTACGGAAATGTTTTCTTCACTGATCATAGCCGTGTACCCTAATAAAGAAGGGGACTTCCTGCCCCCTTCCTTGCCTGCAAAAATCAATTTTGCCATGCAAAGGTACACAAATAATTTCAAAAGAAAAAAATCACCCTGTTTTTTAGCATGTTAGACAGGGTTCAGTGCCTCATTCCGGGTTTAACTAAAACCCGCCGGCCCACCTGTCATAATAGGTTTCAAAGATCCGGCCTGAACGCTCCGCCAGCTCTTCCTGCCCGTATTCATCAGTGATGTGCGCAATCCGCTGCATCATGGCAAGGCTTTCCTGTTTCTTGCTGTCTACCATGGATGCCCTGCCACCCCTGAATGAGAAATAGTAAGAGAGGTTCTCTTCGTGGATGTCAACCATCCGGCGGGTAATTTCATTGGCCTTGTCATACGCACCTGCCCTGTAATAGTTTTCAGCGATCAGGAAAGTAAAATAGTTGTACGGGATATTGTACTCCGGCATTACCTCCATGGCCCGGTCAAGTACGGCAATGGCCCGCTCATCCTGCCCTTCATCCAGCAGAGCGCCGGCCAGCCGCTGGAACAGGTTGCGGTAGCTCACGGTTATACGGCGGTGGTCTTCATCAAGATAAACGGAAGGATCGTACATATTGCCCCAGTTGAATGTATTCATGAGGTTATCATACAGTATCCGTGTATTGATGCGACCCGGTTCGTTGGGGTCACTTTCGGTCCGGATCGGAACAAGGCGGTAAGCCATCCCTTCCAGCTGAAAATAATCTTCCAGCCCCATATAGGATTCACTGCCGGTGGTAATGGCAAAATAAACAGGCCTGTCCCAGTTGTTTTCAGCCAGGAAATCCAGGGCCATCATGTGGTTTTTGTTCAGCCCCTGTACAGGCAGTTCCCACTCCACAGCGTCCACGATCAGGTGGGCATCTTCAGGTGCAACAGTGCCGTTATCCACAACTTTGGCAGAATCTACCGGCAACCTGAACCTGTTGGAGGGAATATAATCCTCCATTCCCCGTCCGGTGCGTATACGGGTACGGTCGCTGTCATCCCTGACAAACTCCATCAGCCGCCGAACGTTCTGGTAACCCTCCAGTCGCTCAATCACATAAATGTAATCCCTGGTTCCGTCACGGTACTGCCTGGGCTCAAAACTGAAAGGCAACGGATCGGCCTCATAGGTTTTCCGGCGCAACATGTTGTCTATGTACCAGTCTGTGTTGAGCAGGCTCATATTCACCACCTTGATATCCGGCCTCACTCCCTCCACTTCCTGAGCATACCAAAGCGGAAATGTATCGTTGTCGCCATTGGTAAAAATGATGGCATTGGGTGCACATGTTTCAAGGTAATTAACAGCCACATCCCGGGCTCCGTAACGACCGGAGCGGTCATTGTTGCTCCAGTTCTCACTGGCCATATTCACCGGAACAACCAGCAAACTCAGGGCTGTGATTGCCGCAACCAAAGCCGGGCCTTTCCGGCCTTCCAGGTTTACTTTCTTTTCCTGAAGCTTCCGGTACGCTCCATCAGCAAGGGCCAGGACTCCAAGCCCCACCCAGATGGAGAAAGCATAAAACGATCCGATATAGGAGTAATCCCTTTCACGGGGCTGAAATGGTGTCTGATTCAGGTAAATAATAATGGCCAGCCCGGTCATGAAGAACAATAGCCCCACAACCAGTGCGTCATTGGGTCGCCTTTTCAGCTGGTACAGAAAACCAAGCACCCCCAGCAGGAAAGGCAGCATATAGTAGCGATTGTAACCGGGATTGGAGGTCATGCTTTCCGGCAAATCCTGAGGCCCCAGGCGCAGGTTGTCAATAAACGGGATCCCGGTAATCCAGTTGCCCTCAACCGGGCTTCCGTGCCCCTGGATGTCATTCTGGCGGCCGCTGAAGTTCCACATCAGGTAACGGACATACATATGCCCGACCTGGTAGGAAAAGAAAAATCGCAGGTTTTCACCAAAAGTGGGGCGGTTGACGGTTTCGGTGGTTCCGTCGTGCCTGGTTGTGGTCACAGGCCTCCCCCTCACATTGCCCCAGTCTTCATACCCCCTTACGTGCTGCGAACGGCTGCTGTGCATCCTCGGGAACAGGGTTGTAAACTGCGGATCGTAAACGGGTTCAAGCCCTTCACGCGGGTTGATGATCTCATACCGGCCGGCTTCACGGTTTTTACCCCACACGGGATTTCCGTCTTCCATATCAATCACAGGGGCGTTGTAATAGGGCCCGTGAAGCAGCGGCCAGTCACCGTACTGTTCACGACCCAGGTAAGCCTTCATGGACAATGCATCTTTGGGGGCGTTTTCATTGATGGGCACCTGTGCATTGGACCGGATGGCCAGCATGAAAAACGAGGAATAGCCGATCACAATGAAAGTGACACACAAGAAAATGGTATTCCACACCACCCGTTTCTTTTTATGCGTATAATACAGAGCATAGGCCAGGGCAGAGATCAGCACAATGAAATAAATGATGGTGCCGCTATGGAAGGGAAGTCCGATGGAGTTGACGAAAAAACGCTCAAACTGCCAGTCCAGGTTGAGCAGGCCGGGAATCAGAATTGATTGCACAAAATACAGAAGGCCCACTGCGACCAGCCCGGTGAACACAATTCCTTTAGGGGTGGGTTCATATTTCTTAAAATAATAGACGAACACAATGGCAGGGATCGCAAGGAGGTTGAGCAGGTGAACCCCGATGGAAAGTCCGATAATGTAAAAGATCAGCACCAGCCAGCGGTGGGCATCCCTTTCATGGGCACGCGCCTCCCATTGCAGGATGGCCCAGAAAACAAATGCCGTCAGAAAAACAGACGTTACATATACCTCGGCTTCCACCGCAGTAAACCAAAAAGAATCACTGAAGGTCAAAGTCAGTGCACCGACCAGCCCGCTTCCGAAAATCATGATAGCCCTTGCCGGAGACATTTCAGCAGCCTGCCCAACCAGCTTACGGGCCAGAATGGTGATGGTCCAGAAGAGAAACATAACGGCCAGCCCGCCGGCAACGGCCGACATGGCATTGATCCAGAAAGCCACCCTGGTCACATCTCCGAGAGCGAACATGGAGAATACCCTGGCCAGCATCTGGTAAAGAGGAGCGCCCGGCGGGTGACCGATCTGCAATTTATAAGATACGGCAATGCGTTCCCCGGCATCCCAGAAGCTGACAGTAGGCTCCAGAGTCAGCATAAACATCAGGGTGGCAAAGGCAAATAAGCCCCACCCGATGTAATTATTCAGCTTACGATACAAAATATCATCCATTGAGATCAAGATTTATTTGTCTTTGAGCAACTTATACACATTGTTCCTGCCTGCCGGCGGATTGCGAAAATAAGAAAAAAAGCGGCACAAATGCACATTTTTAACATCTTACCCGTTCATGAAACAATTGCCTGACAACATGCGCCTGTACCACATACAACGTTCTGCTGCATCCGGTAAGTACACATCCGGACAAGATACAACGTTCTGCTGCATCCGGTAAGTACATATCCGGTCAAGATTTTTCCCAAAAAACATTGCACTTAAAAAATTTATTCTTAATTTTGCCACCCGAAAGGAATTGACCGATGGTGTAACGGTAGCACTACAGTTTTTGGAGCTGTCTGTCCAGGTTCGAATCCTGGTCGGTCAACCATCAAAAAAAGCGCTGATTTTCAGCGCTTTTTTTGTTTATCCCTGACAACTGCCGGTCGGCTGGTTGCCGGAAGCCGGGCAAGCTGACAGTCCGGGCACGGGCTTATCCGGCCGGAGCGTTATTTCCCAGAAGCTGATCCATTTTTTCCAGGAGCTCTGCCGCCTTGAACGGCTTGGAAAGATAATCGTCGCAGCCCGCGTCAAATGCCTTTTTGCTGTCGGTCATCAGGGCATGGGAGGTTACCGCCATTACCGGAAGGTCGGGGCGCTCCTCCTTGATCAGCTTTGTGGCCTCCAGTCCGGTCATCACCGGCATTTTAATATCCATTAATACCAGACTGATCTGAGGGTTGGAGAGACAGTGATCCACCGCAAGCCGTCCGTTCCGGGCATGGATCACCTCATAGTTATGCAGGTTCAGTATGGTTTTCATCAGCAGAAAATTACTGTATTCGTCTTCTGCAATCAGTACGGTCGTTTTATTTTGATGCCCCATATGGAAATGCTGATCAGTTTAAGAAACTTTTTCCCTGCGGGTGTTGACAGGCTGGTACGGAATTTTAAGGGTAAAAACAGCCCCTTTGCCGGACTCAGAAGCCACCCTGATTTCACCCCCCATAAATTCTGCAAGTTCTCTGGCAATGGACAATCCAAGACCAAGACCTTTCAGCACCCTGTCTTTCCCGACTTCATCCTGCCAGAAACGCTTAAAGATCAATTCCTGATGATCCGGATGAATCCCCGGACCCGTATCAGACACCCTGAAAACCAGGTTATCCCCTTCAAGCTGGCACAAACATGCTATGCGGCCCTGTTCGGTAAACCTGACGGCATTCCGGAGCAGGTGCGACAATACCAGGTACAGTTTTTCGCGGTCAGCATAAAACATGGATCTGTTTTCAGACAGGTCTCCACTGCATGAAAAAGACACCTTTGCAGTGTCCACCATATCAGCAAATTCACTTCCCAGCTCGTCCAGCAGTCGGTGTATATGAATTTCGTCCCTTGCAAGGATTTCCTGGCCGGCTTCAATTCTTGCAATATGGATAATGTCTGTAATGTTGTTCAACAGGTGTCGCGTATTGACGTGCAGCTGGTCAATAAATTTTTTTCTCTCTTCCTCGCTGAATGAAGGGTCTTTCAGCAGGTCTGAAAACCCGATGATGCTGTTCATCGGGGTACGGATCTCATGGCTGAGGTTGTTGAGGAAATTTGTTTTTAACCGGTTGCTCTCCTCTGCCTTTTCCAGTGCCTTTTCAACCGAACGGAGGTATTGTTCCCTGACGGCAGTTTCTTTCTGCAGGGATTTCCGCACCAGGAAGAAAAGAAGAACCGCTGTGGCGAGCACATAAAACCACCCTTTATACGTCTGAGCCATTCGCATGGTTTCAACATCATCAATAACCAACAGAAGCAGGTAGTCAGAGAAAGCAATCCAGGCCCAGCCTATAACCAGGTAAATGATGGTGATCTTCAATGCTTGATTTATGTGATTGCTGGCCATGAGGCGAGGAGAAACTGCTTAAGCTTAAATTTCACCCTGCAATATAATAAATTATATAACTATACGGCATTTTTTCATGATAAATTTTTTTCACCTTGTGTCATCCGTCACGGTTTTAATCAGGTCACCGGCCTCCACCCTGTCATTCAGGCCCATGTTATTCAAAAAGGCATACTCCTGCAATTCGCCTTCTCTGACTCCAAAATGGCGAAGCGCTTCTGCCAGTGTCCCGTCCCGGGCCACCTCCCTGATCCTGATCCGTTGCGGGGAAACATCGATCCTTGCACGATCGGTCAGTTTGTCAAAATGATTCATGCTTTCCTCAAACCGCGGAAGGTAGGACTCAAAATGCTGTTGCAGTGACAACCCGTGAAATTCATAATAGGTCCCTGAGACGTCATAAAAATAGGACAGCACCGAAATGGTTTGCTCCTCACCTGTTTGCTGGTTCTGTGAAATCTGGGTGGAATGCGTGGCAAAAACCGGTATTCCGTTGACAGATTTTTCCATCTCCTCTTCCACTTCCAGGTCAAGTCGCCGAAGGGTTTTACGGGCAGCTTCTTCAAGGGTAGGACCATCAGAAAAAGTGAATATCATCAGGGCCTCTCCGTCTTCGGGTGATACCGTAACCTGCAGCGGGGAGTTCTCAAGCTTCCACCCGGAAGGGAATGAAAAGTATATCTCCTCTTCGGGATGGTAAAAGGTATTTTCCTCCACATAGCCCTGCCGCGGGTCTTCGCCGTAAACCATGCCGTCGATCATCTCAAGATAACTTTCCCGGTTTACCTTCCATTCTGTCCGGTCCAGGCTGTCTTTCCACTCCCGCGACATACGGGTAACGGTGTTAAAACGGTCTCCCGGGTTGGGATGGGTGGAGAGCAGTGTGGGCACCCCGGCCTGTTCGCTGGCCAGTTCCATGCTTTCCAGCAAAGAAAAGAACTGTGCAAACTTTTCACTGTCGTAGCCGATTTTTGTCGCGTACTCAACCCCCAGGGCATCGGATTCGCGCTCATCATCGCGGCTGTATTTCAGGAACAAAAGTTGCATCCCCGCCATGGCATAGGCCCCGTATTCACGGAACTCCTCAAAGGCGATCATTCCCCCGGCAAGCAATAACTGGGCAAGCTGCTGACGCGATTGCCGGCTCACTGAATGCCTGGCCGTAATATGGCCCATTTCGTGCCCGAGCACCCCGATCAGTTCGGCCTCACTGTTGAAATGCGCCAGAATCCCGCGGGTAAAGTAGATATACCCACCCGGCACTGCAAACGCATTCACAACCGGGGTATCCAGGATGCGGAAATGATACTCAAGGTCAGGCCGGTGGGATATTTTTCCCATCTCGGTGCCCTTTTCCTCAATGAACGCCAGGAGTGCTTCATGTTCATATTCCCCGAACACACCGATAATCTGCGGGTCATATTCCGCGCCCATCTGAATTTCCTGACGCTCCGACATCATCACAAACTGCCGTTTGCCGGTGACCGGATTGGTGGCGCAGGAAGGGAGGATCAATAAAACCGTGAGTAAAATAACAAGCTTTTCTATCCGGAATGCTTTCATTGCATATTCGATTGATAGTTAAACCATCCTGAATATGCAATATAGTGATTTCGGATGAAAAATCCTTGTCGTGTTCCCGGGACTTTACCTGTGCATCCTCATCATACCTCCCCGGCCTGCTCCATCAAATACATTCATGCTGCTGTTCAGGGAATAGGTAAAACTTAGCAGAAAATAGCGGCCAAGGGAGTTGGTCACCTGTTGCTCAAGGAAGTTGGTATCAACCCGCTGTGAAACGCCCAGATCCCTGTCGAGCAGGTTATACCCTGACAGTTTCAGCTCTCCGCTGTTGTTTCGGAGAAAACGCCTGGACACACCAAATTCAAGCATGGGGATCTTCTGGTCGAACTCGCTGCTCCGTCCTTCATAGATCTGATAGCGAAGCTCTCCCTGTATCCGGTAGTGGTCAAGAAAGCGCCAGTTCACATCTGCCCCGTAGGTTTGATTCAGGTAGGCCTGCTCGAGTGTACTGAATTCATAGGCTGTCAACTGCCGGTTCAGTGAGGCAGACAGGTTGGTCTCGAAACTGTCTGCCGGGCGGAAGCTGTAACGCAGGGTGCCGTTGATCATGTTGTTGGTGATCCGCTGCTCCAGTTCATTCAGAATATTGGTGCTTTCCATGCGGGTCAGCGTTGTTCCGAGCATCACCCGGCTGTTTAAGCGGTCCAGCTGGAAGTTCACATTGGTATTTCCCGAAAGGTTCAGGTTGTTGGCTGTATTGACCGGCATGACAGTTCTGACACCGGCATCATCCATCTGAACGGCATTGGTAATGGCATCCCTCACATAATCTACGGAAGCAAAGGCAAAAAACCCGAAGGAGGTCAGCGGATTGAAGGAATTGAACCGTATGTTCAGCCGGTTGCGGTAAGAAGGCTCAAGATCGGGGTTGCCCTCATAGATATTCAGCGGATCCCGGTTATCCACGATGGGTTGAAGCTGCTGCATGCGGGGTTCCTGGACACTGCCCTGGAAGTCCACAGAAAGCCGCCTGAAGGAAGTGAATTGGTAATTGAAACGGGCAAGGGGCAGCAGGTGAAAAAAGTTCTCGCGTAAAGATTGATCATGCATCGTCAGCTCACCCTCCAGGGTGGTTGACTGGGCATAGCCACCCACTGTCAGGTTGAAATTGTCTGCGTTGATCATGAGGTTGACACCTCCGCGGTGCGACACATGGGTGTTGTGGTAAATATTGGTCAGCATCTCATTGAGCACCTTTTCGCCGTCTGTAATATCAAATACCTGCTGGTCTGCCTCATTGCGGGTTCGTGTAACCCGGTAATTGAATTCAAGGAACCGCCGGTCCAGGATTGGTTCGGTATAGGTAAAATTGGCAGAAGCGGTACGTTGCCGGTTGTCCTGGATGTTGTCCTGCAGGATCAATACTTCTGTAACCGCCTCCTGGTAAAACCGGTTCAGCCCCTCCAGACTCATATTCTGATCACCATCGTTCACCGAAAAGTCAATGCGCCCGGTCAGGGTGCGTCCGGGCCTGGACAAACGCTGTCGCCACAATAAGCCTGATTGGACATTCAGGCTTTGCCCGTCGGCCTCCGTCAGCTGCTCACTGGTATTCTGCAGCATGCCATTTACCCGGTAAGTTTTACTGTCGTTGTACCGCTGACTATGGCTGTCATTCAATCTTCCGCTGAAAGTCAGCAGCACACTGCTGTCGTCACTGAAGGAATGATCCAGCCGCAGATTCGCCCTGTGGTTCCGGTTTTCATTTTCCTGGGAGCTTTGCTGCAGGAAATCATAACTTCCACCGGGCATATAATTTTCCCTTTCCAGATCCTGCGTCACATCGTGTCCCAGCTGGTTGTAAAAGTAACTCGCGGTAACCTCGGTATCGTTTTGAAAGGTTCTGTTGGCATTCAC
>Ga0207421_10008778_pt1 | contig 10374 bp, 7 predicted proteins | sample SodLakKL_010_SED_4_FD_187542 | JGI IMG/M metagenome (GOLD analysis project Ga0207421, IMG submission 187542) | Alkaline sediment microbial communities from Lake Tanatar, Kulunda Steppe, Russia - 8KL_010_SED (SPAdes) (version 2) | ecosystem: Environmental > Aquatic > Non-marine Saline and...
TTACTTTCTGGCAAATCTTGTTTTGAAAGTTGGGCAGACTTAAGAAAGTAAGTGCGGGACCCAGTTTGCCGAACCTCCGGACCCTGGCTTTTCGCCCGCGGTGCTGAATAGTTATAAAAATTTTACTTGAACAGATTGCCGGTTTAGTTTTGGACACTATTGTTATATAGGATTTTCCCAGAGTAATGGCAAGTCCGGAAGCAGTCACCCGAAAAATATCTGCATGGCCCAGGTCCCGGCAGGCATGAAAGCCGGGGAAGTTTGCCTGCCCGGCCTTCATGGTATAAGCTTCTGACGCAGCTGTTCTGCTGCATCATCCCTGATCCTGGCCCAGAGGCAGGAGTTATTGGGAACCAACAAGCTGTTTTTTGAGGAGAATGACCAAAATGATACAGGACAATTATGGCCGGGGAGTGAGCTACCTGCGCCTGAGCATAACCGACCGCTGCAACCTGAGATGTTTTTACTGCCGGCCAGTCAAGGGCTCCGGATTTACTCCCCACAAAAATATCCTGACCTACGAGGACATGCTGTACCTGCTCCAGGCAGCTTCAGGCATGGATATACAGAAGGTCAGGCTGACCGGAGGAGAACCTTTTGTCCGCCGGGACATACTTTATTTTCTGCACCGGCTAAAAAGCAAACTGCCGGACATGGAGATAAGACTGACCACCAACGCTACCCTTATTGCCGGGAAAATCCGGGCCCTGCGCGACATCGGCATCAAAGGGCTGAATATCTCCCTGGACACCCTGGACCGGGACAAGTACCAGCGCATAACCGGACAGGACAAGCTGGGCAGCGTCATGGCCAGCATTGACCGCTGCCTGGAAGAAGGGATCAGGATCAAGATCAATGCCGTGGCTCTAAAAGGGGTAAATAATGACGAGCTGGGGGATTTTATCCGCCTGGCCATGGACAGGCCCCTGGATGTTCGCTTCATCGAGTTTATGCCCATAGGGGAGAAGACCCTGTGGGAAAAGGATTATTACTGGTCTTCTGCGGATCTTTTGGCTCAGGCGGCAAAGCTGACAGATCTGGTGCCGGTGGACAGTCTGAGTCTTAACCATGGGCCGGCCCGTATGTATAAACCCGGTCAGGGCCTGGGCCGGGTGGGAGTGATATCCCCCTTGAGCGAACATTTCTGCGCCACCTGCAACCGCCTGCGGGTTACAGCCAATGGACGTCTGCGCACCTGCCTTTTCTCGGATAAAGAATACAGTCTCCTGCCCCTTATCCGTTCGCCGAAAGTCGGCCCGGACAGGCTGCGTCTTGTCATGGAGAGGGCCGGCCGCAAAAAACCCATGGGACATGAGCTCATGTCCGGTGGGAGGAAGGAAAAGAGCCTCTGCCGGCGGGTCATGTCCTCAATTGGCGGATAAGCAGGGACTGTAAACATGCTTAAGGTAGAGATAAATTCCCGGTGCCTCAAGGATAATTTTCTGCTTCTTGGCCGCAAGACCAGCAGTAAGGTTATGGCGGTGATCAAGGGTGATGCCTATGGACACGGGCTGGAAGAAACGGCCCGCAGCCTGCATCAGGCTGGAGCGGATCGTTTCGGCGTGGGCAGCGTCCAGGAGGGAGCGCGCTTGAGAAAGTGCCTGGAAAATTCTCAAATCTATTCACTGCTTGGACCGGTCTATTCTGAGGATTACCAGCTTCTGGACCGGCAAAGGATCATTCCCTTTATCCATTCCTGGGAGCAGTTGAAGACCTTGAAAGAGGTCGCCTGCAGCTTCAGGGACAAAGTTCCGGTGGTTCTTAAGCTGGAAACCGGCATGAACCGGCTGGGGTTCAGAGGTGGAGACCTGCAGGAGTTGCTGGAGATCTGGGAGAGCTGCCGGGGGCTCAAGCTGCACATGCTGGCCTCTCACCTGAGCCAGGCGGATTCTGTCCAGGGCAGGCAGGAGGTGCTGCGACAGCTTGACAGATATAAAGACTACTGCCGGGCCTGGCAGGCCAGAGGATATGTATTTGAAAAGTCCCTGGCCAATTCCGCGGCCATTCTGGCTCACCCCGAAACCCATCTGGACTGCGTGCGCCCCGGTATTTCCCTTTACGGGGACAATCCCTTTGAGCATACCCCCTGGGCCTATAAGGGTGAGGGCCTGGCACAGGCCATGCAAGTCAGGGCCCCTGTTCTGGCGTTGCATGACCTGAAAAAAGGAGCAGGGGTCAGCTACGGGCTCTGTTTTAACGCACCCAGGGACATGCGCATGGCCGTCATCGGCTGCGGGTATGCGGACAACTATTTTCGGGGGCTTTCCAACCGGGGCTGGATGTTTTATCAGGGCCGCAGGCTGCCTGTGCTGGGCCGGGTCTGCATGCAGCTAAGCGTTGTGGATGCCACCGGGGTGAATGATCTTTGTCCCGGCTCACAGGTGTTCGTTCTGGGCGGCTCAGGAGCCGGGGGAATAAGCGCCCGGGAGATGGCCGGATGGCTGGACAGCATTTCCTACGAGATCTTCTGCAGCCTGGGCAAGAATCCCAGGACCCATAGCAGGGCCGGATAAGTAAATCGCATGTGGATCGTTCTGGCCTTTATCACCGCCGTTTGTGAAGCTGCCAAGGACGGGCTGTGCAAGAAAAGCCTGCAGAGCATGGACGTATTCACCATTGCCTGGGTGTGGAAGGTTTTCAGCCTGCCCTTTATCCTGCCCCTGATCTTTTTCACCCCCATTCCGGTTCACCTGCCATCTGAGTTCTGGTGGGCCCTTCTTGTGGGCGGAGGCCTGAATATCCTGGCCACGGTCCTTTATATCCGGGCCATCAGCACTTCTGATCTCTCCATCACCCTGCCCCTTTTAAGCTTTACCCCGGCTTTTCTGCTTTTTACCTCTCCCTTGCTGGTGGGGGATATTCCCACGCCCCTGGGGTATGCAGGGGTGCTGTTCATTGTAGGCGGCTCCTACCTGCTGGGGGTGGGCAAGGAGGCCACGCTGTCAAGCCCTATCAGGGCTCTGGTGCGCGATCCCGGGGCCAGGCTGATGCTGATGGTGGCCCTTATCTGGAGTGTGGCCGCCAATATGGACAAGATCGGAGTCATGGCCACCAGCCCCTTTTTCTGGGCGGTGTGTATCCAGAGTTTTATCTCCCTGGGCCTGACAGTGGTTCTTTTCTGTATGCGGGGACGGCTGCAGGGCAAAATGCAGGCCAATCTGACCCCGCTTCTGCTCATAGGCCTTGTTACCGGAGTGGGCTTCGTGTGTCAGATGGCGGCCATAAAGATCGGGCTTGTGCCATACGTAATTGCCATTAAAAGAACCAGTATTGTCCTGGGGGTGCTCATTGGCGGCTATTATTTCCTGGAAAAGGACATGAAGACCAGGGTGACAGCCACTCTGGTCATGCTGGTCGGGGTTATGCTTATTGCCGTGTCCTGATGCTCAATCCCCGGTTCTTCTGCGGAAGAAGGCCTTTTCCATCTCCACGGCCAGAAACAGGATAATCCCGAAGAGTATTATCCTGATCCAGGACTCCAGGCAGACCGGCTCGGTCTGGAATATGTACTGCATGAAGGGCAGATAGGTAAAACCCAGCTGCAGTACTGCCAGAATGGCAATGGAGATAAGCACGGCCCGGCTGCCCAGAAAACCACGGATGCTCCAGGCCGGTTCGTGGATGAAACGGCTGTTTATCAGGTAGAAGACCTGTCCCACCACCAGGGTGTTGATGGCTGTGGTGGAGGCGAGTTCGTGGGAAGCACCTCCCGCCAGCATATACTGGTAGTGCCACAGAGTCCCGATGACCAGGAGCACTGATACCGAGGCCACGCGCCAGATGAGAAATCCCGAGATAAGGGGTTCGTCCGGGGGTCTGGGGGGGCGGCTCATGACGTTTCCTTCCGGGGGCTCGAAGGCCAGGGCCAGGGCCAGAGTGACCGCTATGATCATATTGATCCACAGAATCTGGGGGGGGCTTATGGGCAGGGTGTACTCCCCTCCTTCGCCCAGAAGGCCGATGCCCAGCACAATGGAAGCCATGACCACCAGGGCCTGCCCTCCATTGGTGGGCAGGATGAACAGGATGGCCTTTTTAAGATTGTCGTAAATGGTGCGGCCTTCTTCCACGGCATTGGCAATGGAGGCGAAATTGTCGTCGGCCAGGACCACGTCCGAGGCTTCCCTGGCGGCCTCGGTTCCGCCCTTGCCCATGGCCACGCCCACGTCGGCCCTCTTGAGTGCAGGGGCATCGTTGACTCCGTCCCCGGTCATGGCCACGATGTTTCCCCCCGCCTGCAGGGCCTGCACCAGTCTCAGCTTGTGCTCCGGGCTGGTGCGGGCATAGACGTCCACCCCTGTGACTTTCTGATCAAGTTCCTCATCGCTCATCTTTTCCAGGTCTTTGCCCGTCAGAAAGGTGCGCCCGTCGCCTATGCCCAGCTCGTCGGCAATGGACACCGCTGTCAGGGCATGGTCCCCGGTGATCATTTTTACGTTTATTCCAGCAGACTGGCAGTCGCGCACTGAAACGCACCTGCCGATGAGCCTTGCAGCAGCCTTGACCGCTTCTTCCCGTGGAGGATCGATTATCCCGAACAGTCCAAGGAGAGTGAAGCCTTCCCGGGTATCCTCCTCCTCAAGACCTTTTTTGTTCTCCGGGACTTCCTTGTAAGCCACCGCAAGCAGCCTCTGGCCCCTGGAGGCGATGGTTTCGCCGCTCTTGTGCCAGAAATCCGGGTCCAGTTCTTCCGGGCCCTGCGGGCCGGACTGGTGGCTGCACCTTTCCAGCACACGTTCCGGGGCGCCCTTGAGGATGATACGCCGGCCGCCTTCCTGCTTGTAGTCGTGCAGGGTGGCCATGAATTTTCTGTCCGAAGAAAAAGGGATGCTGTCAATTCTTGGCCGGTCCGTGTTTTCCTGTTTCTGGTCCAGTCCGGCCTTGATGGCTGCCGCCACCAGGGCTCCCTCGGTGGAGGCCCCTTCCAGGCGATAGGTATCCTCATTTTCTTCGTGGTATAGATGGGCCTCGTTGCATAACAGGACCGCACGCAGGGTTTCGGCCAGCAGAAAGTGCTGCAGGGGATCTATGTCCTGGCCCTCCAGCCTGTATTTCCCCTGGGGATTATAGCCTGTACCTGTTACCGAGTACAGGTCTTCAGAGGTCTGAATACTCTGCACCGTCATCTGGTTCTTGGTCAGGGTCCCGGTCTTATCGGAGCAGATGGTGGTCACCGCCCCCAGGGTTTCCAGGGCCGGGAGTTTGCGGATAATGGCGTTTCTGCGGGCCATTCTCTGCACCCCTATGGCCAGGGTTATGGTCATTATGGCCGGCAGGCCCACGGGTATGGCGGATACGGCCAGGCCCACCCCGGCCATGAACATTTCAAATGGCTGAAGTCCGCGCACAAGGATGCCGAAGGCGAAAGTGGCCAAAGCCGTCACCAGAATGGCAACAGTGAGGAAGTGGCCGAACCTGGTTATTTTCTTCAGCAGAGGGGTGGTCAGGGTCTGTACCTGGGCCAGCATGGTGCTTATACGGCCTATCTGGGTATGAGCCCCGGTGGCGGCTACTACTCCCGCTCCCTGCCCGTGGGACACCATGGTTCCGGAAAAGGCCATGCAGGAGCGGTCCCCCAGGCCGGCTTCGGGATCTGCCTCGTAAATGTTCTTGGCCACTGGTACTGATTCCCCGGTGAGGGCCGCTTCCTCGATCTGCAGGTCCCTGGCCTGGAAAAGGCGGAGATCAGCCGGAACCTTGTCTCCGCTTGAAAGTATTACCACGTCTCCAGGGACCAGTTCTTCCGCGGGCAGAGTCTTTTTCTGTTTATCCCGCAGGACTGTGGCTGCGGGGGCCAGCATGCCCTGCAGGCTTTCCATGGACTTTTCCGCCTTGCCTTCCTGGATGAATCCGATGAGTGCGTTGACCAGGCAGACGGCGAAAATCACAGCTGAATCCACCCACTGCTGCATAAGGGCGGTGACAATGGTGGCCACCAGCAGAACATATATAAGTACGTTGTGAAACTGCAGCAGAAAACGCTTGAAAGGCCCCTGTTTTCTGGCCCTGGGAAGCTTGTTGGGGCCGTACTTGTCCAGCCTTTGCCCGGCCTGGCTGGAATCCAGGCCGTCTTCAGAGGTCTGCAGATGACCAAGAACCTCTCTCACCGGCATGGAGTGCCAGGAAGCTTCCTTGTCTATCTTATGGTCATTGTTCAATTTTTCCTCCAGGGGGTGAAACTGCAAAAAGTTAAAGACTGGTTTCGGCTTTTAAAAAAAGATCTGTAACTCTTTGATTTTCCTGCCTGACACACCAAAGGCTTGATGAATCCCTGTCTTTATTTCCCTGATGCAGCAGGTCCTCTGCACTCTGTCTTTTGTAATCTCTTGGCGTGACAAAAGGGATTCTTTCCAGGCGCAGATGACAGAGGGTCTACAGCACTGGTCCTGGGTTGATAACCGGGAGTGGACATTGTTTTTATCAAGAGTGTCCAGGCTTAAATCTTGTGATATTTGTAACTGATTTAATGGTTGTCAAGTCCTTGTAAGCAGAAACACCTCCATAGGGTGATCCAGCCTTACGGAATTAACCGCTTCAGTGTTCTGTATCAGTCGGCAGGTCCCGGACCTGACTTTACTTCCCTAGTCTGTACTTTTCCCTCAGGAATTTATTTCAGATGAAAAGCTGCCTTTTTGCCGGCGTCTCAGGAAAGATGAAGTTTTGAACATACTGTCCTTATTCGGGGTTATTTTTCAGTAAAAAACAGAAATTTGAAGAAAAAATTAATTTTGGTTTCTACTAATAAGTGTTTCTTATCTGAAAAAAGGCATTATTGCTCCCATATCTCATTGATTTTTAATCACCCTTGTATACTTCAATGCCAAGGCCGTAAAACAGGTTTATTTAAAATTAAGTACAACTATATCAACATTTTGTATTTAAAAGTGACAAGGGGGCTGTCCTGATCAAAAAGGCGTAATTTGCCGTTTGTGTATGTGGAGGAGGCTTTGCTAAAAGCTTTACCCATGACAAACGCATGGGAACGAATTCAGATAATTCTCGAAAAATCCTTGAAATCCGGTGTTTTTCAGCTATGGATTAAGCCCCTTCAGGGCGCATTCGATCCGGATCAGAAGGCACTCAAGCTGCAGGCCCCTAATGAATTCGTGGCTTCGTGGGTACGTGAGCGCCTCCAGAACATGATACTGGAAGCCGGACAGGATGTTCTTGGGTTCACCCCAGGTCTAAAGATCACAGCAAGCCGGGAGGGTGAGGCCATTGCTCCCCTGGGTGCCTCGGAGCAGGCCCCTGTCAAAGAAATACGCAGGCATCTGCCCCTGCAAAGCAATATCCAGGTTGTTTCCAGGTTCAGATACAGTTTCCAGGATTTCGTGGTGGGCCCCAGCAACGAGCTGGCTTTCGTTGCCTCCAGGAGTTTCTGCCGGGAACAGGTATCATCGGACCAGCTATTCCTGTGTTCTTCCACGGGTCTGGGCAAGACCCACCTGGTGCAGTCCATGGGCAACAACCTGGCCAATGGAAGCAACAGACAGACTCTGCGCATTGCTTACCTGACAGCTGAAGAGTTTGCCTGCCAGTTGATTCAGGCCATCAAGTCCAAGCAGGTTGAGCGGTTCAAGGCCAGATACCGGGATCAGATCGATATCCTCATGCTGGAGGACATCCATTTTTTCCAGGGCAAGGAAAAAATTCAGACTGAATTTCTCTCCACAATTAACTCTTTGCAGGGTCAGGGCAAAAAGGTGGTTTTAAGCAGCACATTTCTGCCCAAGGAGCTGAATGATCTGGATTCCAACCTTGTTTCCCGGCTGTGCCGGGGGTTCATGGCGGTCATTGACAAGCCCGACCTGGGTACCAGGCAGGAGATACTGCGCCAGAAAGCCTCCAGCCTCCAGCTCGATCTGCCTCAGGAGGTGTCCCATCTTTTGGCGGAGCGCATCCAGACCGATATCCGCCAGCTTGAGAGCTGCCTTAGCAACCTGGTAATCAAGGCAAGATTACTCAAGGAACGCATCACCAAGCAGATGGCCCTGGAAGTGCTCAAGAACTATGAGCTTAAAGAGCAGAGCCTGGATCTGGAGGATATCATTCAGTCCGTCTGCCGGGTATTTGATCTGCCCCGGGAGAAGGTCTGCTCCAAGAGCCGGAAGAAACAGCATGTACAGGCCAGAAATCTGGCATTTTTCCTGGCCCGCAAATATACAGAGCATTCCCTCAAGGAAATAGGGCGGCGCTTCAACCGCAGGCACTCCACGGTTCTAAAAGGGGTGGCCAATGTGGAAAAAGAGGTCAATACCGATTCGCCGCTTGGGCGTCAACTAAAAGACGCTGCCAGTAGAGTCATACCCAACTGACTATAAATTTTTCATCCGGGATGTCTTTCTTTCCGGATTTTGAAACTGTAAAGCTGTAAGCTCCATATCCCCCATCACCGCCATGTCTTCACCCATCTGGGCCAGCACTCCGCTAATATGTGTACCCAGGAATTTATCGGCTATTTTGCTGAGACTGGACAGGCCTTTTCGGTCCTTGATGAGATTGCAAAAGGCAGTGGCAGCCGCATCAGCCACTGCCCCGCTCTGCGCCTTGACCGCCACCAGGTCTCCTTGTCCCAGGCTCAGGGAGTGCCCCACTTTGGCCGAAGAGGAACATACCGCGCAGGGAAAACCGGTGGCGGGGATGACTATGCCCAGGGACATGTTCTCCTCAGGATGGGGCAACAGCCCTATGGTCCGGGTGCGCCGGGAATACAGGTAGATGTCGCCGCCGTTTTCAATTATTATTTCTGGTGAACGGGGAGCAAGAAAGTCCGCAATGTCCTGGGCGATGGCCCCGGCCACGGCGGCCATGGGTCCCACTTGAAAAAGCTCTCCGGCCCGGGCCATCTTCCTTACTATATCCGGGGACCGGGAATGGACGGAAAGGGGAGAGAGGGAAGTAAGAAAATCCGGATTGAATTGAGAGTACCCCATTATCCGTCCCCGCACCAGGTGCAGCCGTTCCAGGGCCGGGGCGCTTAAATCCAGGGCGCTGGTGATATGCAGATCGCTTTGCTCCAAAACCACCTGGTAGGATATTTCTCCGGGTCCTGGAGAACAAAGGCCGCGGTATGCGCGGTGTGTGTTTTTGTGCATGATTTTTATTCAACCGCCACAACAAGTGGTCTATTAAGCTTATCCATGTTGTTTTTATGCTGGTCTCGGTGATTATTCCCACTTACAACCGGGCTGGGCATGTCGGTTGTGCCGTACGTTCGGTTTTGAGCCAGACCTTTGAAGGTTTTGAGCTCATCGTGGTTGATGACGGCTCCACCGACGCCACCTTTGAAATTCTGTCCGGGTTCAAGGATAAGCGATTAAGGGTGGCTTATCAAGAAAACAAAGGAGTGGCTGCTGCCCGCAACCTGGGCCTGGGCCTGGCCAGGGGCCTTTATGCGGCCTTTCTGGATTCCGATGATTACTGGATGGAGAAAAAGCTGGAACTTCAGCTTGGCTTCATGCAGGATTCAGGATTTCGCATTTCCCAGACCCAGGAGGCCTGGATCCGCAAGGGCAAAAGGGTGAATCCCGGCAGCAGGCATCAAAAGTTTGCCGGCTGGATTTTTGGCAGGAGCCTGAAACTCTGTCTCATCAGCCCTTCCTGCGTCATGATGCACATGGATCTAGTGCGGCAGGGCTTTTTATTCAAGGAGTCCATGCGGGCATGTGAGGACTACGACCTGTGGCTGAGGGTCACCCGGCAGCATCCGGTGGGGCTTTTGCCCCGGGTGCTCACCGTGAAACAGGGCGGCCGCGCGGACCAGCTGTCAAGAAGCATCGTCGGGCTGGACCTGTGGCGTATCCATTCCCTGATGGATATTCTGAAAAAAGGAAGGCTGGAGCCGGAAAAAAAGGCCCTGGTCGTGCAGGCATTGCAGGACAAGTCCAGGTTATATGTGGCCGGATGCCAGAAAAGGGGCAGACTGGATGAGGCGGCCAGGGTTAAGCTAAAGCTGGAGCTTTGCCTTAACCTGGCAAGCATCAGCAAATAAAAAAGCGGCCCAGGTTTAGTGAGCCGCTTTTTGTTTTTAGATCATGCGCAGTCTTTTAGACGCACCCGGTGGGTTTGGGCAGACCGGCCATTTTACAGGCGCCCTTGCCGGGTCCGGAGGGGAACAGTTCGTAAATGTGCTTGAGCTTGAAGCCGGTGACCTTGGAAAGAATACGAACCATGGGTGCAATCCCGTTCTTTTTGTAGTAGTCCTGCAGGAACTCGATTACCTTTTGGTGTTCGTCGGTGAGTTCTTTGATGCCTTCGCTTTCCTTTACATAGTCCACCCATTCAGGGGACCAGTCCTCGAATTTCTGCAGGAAGCCGTCTTCATCTACTTCAAATGTTTTGCCCTTGAATTCAACAGTTGCCATCTTTGATACC
>Ga0207421_10008780_pt1:2500-10373 | contig 10373 bp, 13 predicted proteins | sample SodLakKL_010_SED_4_FD_187542 | JGI IMG/M metagenome (GOLD analysis project Ga0207421, IMG submission 187542) | Alkaline sediment microbial communities from Lake Tanatar, Kulunda Steppe, Russia - 8KL_010_SED (SPAdes) (version 2) | ecosystem: Environmental > Aquatic > Non-marine Saline...
TGGCATTGGCGCAGCACACACCCACGCACCCACACATCCACACACACACACACACACACACACTCACACACACACACATTATCCCCTGCAAGGTCGTGCGAGCCCAGCTGCCTCGACGGGTACATGCTGGTTGCACTGCAAGAGCTGCAGTGCCTGGGGCCCCCGCCCCCGCCTGCACTGCCCGACAGCCGCTTCAGTGGCGTGACCCATGTCCCCCGCGCTCAGATGGGTGAGTGTGCGGGTGGGCACGCGCGGGGGAGGTTGTGGGGTGGCCTGCATTGGCACCGGTACGAGGTGATGGGGTGAACACACCCGCGTTGGCTTGCGGTTGCGTAGCTCTGGTCTGGCTGCGCGTCATGGTGATGGAGTGCATCATGCAAACCCCTCTTTCTTTTCCAGAATGCACATCCATGGCTCGGTCGCCTGTGATACGGGCACATGCACCCCCACCCCCTTCACACCAGGCAATTCTTCACTGACCTTGCCATCCTCCTTTCCCTCTCCCATGCGCTCAACTCCCCAACCCCCCACACCCCACCCACTTCCACCACAGGCACGGGCATCCTCATCAAGCCCAGCATCAAGGATGCGGGGGGCAACGTCACGCTGGGCGCCGACTTCACGCACTACGTGGTCGTGACGGGCGTGTACGCGGACGCCCCTGCGCGCCAAAAGCTGGTGAAGAGCATGGGGCATGCTGCGTACCTTGGGTGCATGTTCTGCTGCCTCACGGGCGAGTTCATGCATGGCACGATGAGGTTTCTGGGCTATGCAGACCCTGCACCCATCAGCAGGGGCCTGGGGGTCCACAGGTTTGCATCTGCAGGCTCTGGTGTGCCTGTGGCGCAGATGGTGGTGGATGCTGACAGACTGCACATCCATGATGGGCTGCAGTGGCTGCGTGCGATGGGAGTTGAGCATCCAGCGGCAGGGGCTGCCCCACCTGACCCTGCCTTCATTGGCGTGTGCGGCGTGTCCGTGTTCTTTGATTTGCTCTGGTACTCATCCTTCACGCAGCTCTTTCTTGTGCCCCTGTGCCATGCTTTCCACCATGGAGTGCTGAAGAACTTTTTGACAGCCATTGTGGGGAAGGAGGGGGGCAAGAAAGGGGAGGGGGGGGGGCAAGAAGTTGACATTGTTGATGGCTTTGTTGATGAGGGGCGGGATGATGAGCGGGTGCTTGCGCCGCGGGCGCTGCGCCCTGAGCACCGCCTTAGCCGGCATGAGCGGGCGGAGCTCAGGGCGCGCTCGGAGGTCATGGTGCTGACTCAGGACTTTGGCCGGCGTGTGCGCTGCATCGACCCCTCGGTGAAGGCCCTCACCATGGAGGAGGGCATGCGCGCCATCGACTGCGTCCTGCCCGTCCTGTTTGCAGAGGTGGGTGCAGCTGGGGGGTGCCTTGGGTTGGGGTCGGAGTTGGCCTCGAGTATGCCGCCTTGTTCTCGCCGCCTTTTTTTGGTGGCGAATGCCCTCGCATCCATCCTGCTGCCTGTGTCCCATCGCGCCTCCAACGCCATATCGCTGGATGGGGCCTGAAGCCATTGCCCCCTCTCCCTTCCCCTGCCCCCCTCCCCCTCCCCTGCAGAACGTTGACAACCACGTGGTGAAGAAGGCGTTCGGGCACCTGCGGCGCTTCGCAGCCACCCACTCCCGCCTGCTCCCGTGGGCATCTGCTGAGCAGCGCGCGGAGCAGCTCGCAGCCGCGCAGAGCGAGCTCCTGAGCTACGCCAAGCTTGCAGAGACGGTGCGTGCGTGCCGCCTCCTTGCACCCCGGCTGCGTGCGTGATGTCCACCAACGTTGGTGGGTTGAACGGACTGCTCACAGCTGAACAGGCGCCACGCACTCACCACTGCTCACTCTCAGCCTCCAGCCTCCCACGCCTTGCTTGCTGCAGCCCTCAAGGGGGCCTGGCTTGCCCTACCGGCTGGCCCCCCAAGGGGATTGTTTGCAGGCACATTACCCTCACACACTTTGCTTTGCACCGCGCACCACTCGCCCGCGCAGGAGCTCAGCCTGAGCTTCTGCACCAGCAACCTGCACCACCTGGTGTGCATGCTGACGGCGCAAGCCGAGGCCCGCGGGGACACGCGGCACTTCTTTGAGCTCTTCGTTGAGCGCGGCATCCAGTTTCTGAAGCGCCGCACCAAGTTCCGCAGCACCAGCAAGCCCGAGAGCGTCATCGCCAATGGGCTGGGGCTGGGCAGCAAGCTGCATGACCTGCAGCAGCAGAGCACCGCCCCCATCCTCTCCCTTGCAGACCTGCTGTCGGGCCGTGCGAGCAGCAGCGCCAGCGCCAGCAGCGCCAGCGCCAGCGCCTGCGGCAGCGGCAGCAGCGACAGCAAGGCCAGCGCGGATGAGGACGGCTCGTTCCTGTTGGATGCAGGTGTGCTGCTGCGGGGTGGTGATGCAGAGGCTGTGGTTGGTTTGATGGTGCAGGAGTTCTGCTCTGGGCAGGGTGCTGTGGGCCTGTGGGGGGGGTGGACGGAGGACATGCTGCGCAGCGAGTTTGTGCGTGTGTACGTGCATGGGCGTGCCTCGTTGGGGGATGAGGAGCTGGTTACGTCGCGCGAGTACAAGCGCGCCAAGGTGAGGGACAGCACGCACGTGCTCGTGCCCTACGTTGGTGCAGATGAAGTGGTGCAGCAGTGGGTTGGCCAGGTTCAGCGTTTTGTTCGCTTTGAGTTTGTGGGGGAGGGAGGCGGCGAGGCTGTGCGGCCCTTGCGCGTGGCACTTGTTGATTTTTTTGAGTACACCCCACCTGTGAAGGACGAGTACGTGGGCGTGGTGCACAAGGTGCTGCTGGGGGGTGATGGTCTGCTTCCAGTGGCTAATTCTTCCTTCCCGGTACGGATCTGCAGCATCAGCTGCAAGTTGATTTATGCGAATGGGGTCGCGCGTGTCGGGCCGCACGCTGGCCAGCGCGTGCGCTACCTCGCACCATATAACCACCTGTCTGGCCTGCTGTGAGGGACCAGACGTGGCTGCTGCTGCCCTCCTTCTCCTGTGCTGTTGTGGCGTTGTGTGCGTGATGAGCCTGGGCTGCCGCTCCGAGACGATGCGTTGCCGTGCGTGGTGCTGCAAGGTTGCTGCAGCCCTCTCACTTGTTTTCTTCTAAGCCGTGTAACGACTCGCCGGCTTCTGGGCACTCAAATCAAAGGCCAGGATGGCCATCCCCCCACCCAGAGTTGAGCTCCTCTGCCTCGCGGATGGCCAGGGTGCCATCCTGGCGCGGGGGGCGGTTGGGTTCTGCGAAGGCGCGGAGCTGCTGGCGGACGCTGCGGCGGCCGCGCAGCAGCCGCCGACAGCTGCGGCGCGCTGCCACCTGGGCGTGACGTTGGTGAGCCTGACGAGGCTGCTGGCTGGGCTGGAGCGGGAGCCCACCCAGGTGATGCCGCATGGCGCGGCAGATTACTGCAAGGAGGCGGGGGAGGGGGTGCGCGCGCTCACAGTGCGCATCTCCTTCCCGCCCCCACCCGTGCCCCTCCCCCTGCCAGCCCCACCAGCAGCGGCCCCACCAGCAGCAGCAGCCCCTCCAGCAGCAGCAGCAGCAGCAGCAGCAGCAGCAGCAGCAGCAGCAGCAGCAGCAGCAGCAGCGAGTGCCCTGCAGCACGCAGGGCCAGCAGGCGCCAAGGGCAAGCGGGCGCCGTACCAGTTTGTGGGCATCAAGGATGAACTCAAGTATGCGGTCAACTGGCTTGTGCCCGTGGAGAGGGTGACCACGTTCACCATCTACAAGCACGGAGGTGAGCGCGTGAGGTTACCCTCACGCCGGTGTGACCTGCGAACTTGAGGAAACCCCATTGGATAGCAAAGCAGTTGTGCCACAGCCTCTGAGCAGCCGCGGAGCAGCCCATGCCGCCTCATCAGCAGCCCAGGCCATGGCTTGGGGTTCGCGTGTGAGTGGGCTGCCCGCGCGGTCTGCGCGGCCTGCGCAGCACTGTGCACTGTGCACATGCATCCTTCTGCGCGCACGCATGGATGTACGCACGCGTGCAAGCACGCGCGCGCAGGCGGGGTGCATGCACGCACGCGGAAGCGGATGCATGCGCATGCTCGCGGACGCACAGGCCGTTGCCCGCATATCCAGCCTGCGCAGCTGCGCCACCTCCTGCTCTGCACCAAGAGCTGCGGAGCTCATGTGGTGCAAAGCAGGCACACACACCCCTGCACGCACACCCCCGCTCATGCAAGCATGAGATTCGCCCACGCACTCACTCGCCCCACACACCCCTCACGCCCACCCCACTCCGCAGGTGGGGAGGAGACAGTGCAGGTGCCGGTCGCGCTGCCTGCGGAGCAGGGCCGGCCCTGCGTCGACGCGCTGTTCCTCCCGCTGTCGGTGTCGGTGGCCAGGAAGGGCTTCGCCAAGCGCGTGCGCGTGCTGGATGCCTTCGTCGGCAGCCTGGGCAGCCGCATGGACGTCGCCCCGGCGGTAGTGTGCACGCGGGTCCATGAGTGAGTGGGCTTGCAGGCATGCATGCTTGCTTTCTGTCGCGGCTGCATGGCAAGCAGATTCGGCAGCAAGCAGTCTTTGGCAGCATGCATCTCAAGTGCAGTAAGCACCTGGATTAGGCAGCAGGAGGGAAGGCCCCTGCCCCTGCGACGTGGCGGAACCATCATCATCGTCGGCCGGGCCCAGCAGTGCGGCAGGAACCTCCGTTCCCCATCTGAAGCGGCATGGCACACACATACACACACACACACCCCAACACCCTGCGCGCAGAATGATGTCCAATGCGCGCACGGACCAGCTGGCCTTCGCCAGGGCCGCATACGCCGCACAGCACCCCCACACGCAGCCACACTGCAAGACGCCCTCGTCCGAGCAGTTCATGCAGCAGCAGCAGCAGTACCGAGCAAGCCTTGAGGCGTGGTACAACTTCCAGGAGGACAGCACGCCGGCCAAGGACGTGCTGCAGAGCATCTGCGCCGGCAAGAAGACCTACCTCAAGCGCCTGAGGGGTGGGTGGCCGTGAGGAGTGCATGCGTGGGTGCGAGAGGGTGGGCCCACTCTGTGTCCTCTGTGCGTGTGCTCAAAGGTGAGCCATTCGTCACCCATTTTCCAACCTTACTCACACTCACACAGACGCATACCCCGAGGCCGCCTTCGCCCAGCCAACGCAGCAGCTGCCACAGCCGCCACTCCCGCAGCCGCAACCGCCGCAGCCACAGCCGCCGCCGCTGCCCCAGCCGCTGTCTCAGCCGCTGCCACAGCCGCAGCCGCCACAGCCGCTGCCACAGCTGGTGGAGGGGGGGCTGCGCGGGCCCTCCTCATCAGGTAGACGCTCAATAGTCGGCTGATGCATTCTTGGTTGTGTGCGGGGTTGCGCACCGTCATGTGCGTGCATGCGTGCATGCGTACCCTCACCCTCACCATCTGCTCCTGGGCGGGGCCACACATCACAACCTCACCGCAATGCGTGCATCAGCAGGTGCTGAGCTGGACGCTGCTCAAGGCCTGGGGGGCAGCGACGGCGGCCCTACGAGCTGGGATGAGGAGGAGGTGCGTGTGCTTGGGTTGCTTGGGAGCGATATTCCCACTGGACCAGGCAAGCGTTGCTGCCGCGTGCGACAGCCTTGCGTTCACGTGCAGCCTTGCTTCTGGAGGCGAACAAGCACTGCCCCCTCTCACTGCCCTTGTGTGTACATGCACGGCCAGCAAGTGCACTGCCTGCCACCAGCCTGCTGCTCCTTCAAATGGGGCAAGCGACGGCCGGCCGGCAGTGCACCCGCCCCAGCCCCCCCCCCCTCCACCCCTCTGCGCTCAATCGCTCTACCACGGTGCAGGGCTACGACGCGGGAGAGCATGCCAAGATTGCGGCAATTGCTGCTGCCAACATGGGCGCGGTGGGTGTAGGGGTGGAGAGTGACCATGGTGGGTGCCGTGGGTCGCTGCGCAGCGACAACGGTGGCATCGCAGCCAAGGCAATGGACTGTAAGCCGCACCACCCCACTCTCTCCCCCCCCCCCTTTCCCCTTCCTGGCGCGGCTGCCATCCTCCACGGCCCACAGCCCCCCACTGCCCCCCACACCTCTCCCCAGGGCATGCACGCGGACGGCACGGCTGTGGTCGATGGTGAAACGCCCCGGGTTAGTGTGGCATCCTCAATCTGCCTGCCTGCCTGCAGTCCGCCACTTGGAGCTGTGCCGTGCAAACAGAGTGGTCGAACACAGCAATGCGTGCCTCAACCATCTTCAATGCAGGGCCTGGCGAGCCTGGGCGGCGCACAGCCAGCCATGACGGGTGGGTCAAGACTCCATGAGGCTTTGCTTTGCACCTCAGCCGCCTGCAGCTGCCTCGAAGACCTTGAGGAAGGCACAACTGTGTTCATGGAGACCCTTGCCTGCAGGTTTTGACATGCACGCACGCGCACGCATGCACGCACGCTCGCACGCACACACACACTTACGCACGCACGCAGGTGGGCGGCTGGAGGGGGACGGCGCTGGCGCCAGTACAAGCCAGGTGGGAGCAAGGGGGCAGCATGAATACACGAGGCCGCCTGGCGCAGGAAGCACCTGGCACGCCCGCACCGAGCGCGCCAGCCTCCTTGGTTCCTGGAGTACACAAGATGTGCCCCCTCTGCCTGCTCACGCAACACAGGCCGCCGCCCCGCCACGGACGCCCTTCCTCACTCCCCGCCACGAGCAAAAGGCGCACGAGGAGGCGGAGCAAAAGGCGCGCGAGGAGGCGCTGGAGTTGGACGCGGCGTTCAAGGTGAGAGGGTGTTGGGCATTGCATGCGTGGGTGGTGGCAGCAGGCGCTTGGGTTCAGCGCGCACCACAGAGGCGGACTGGAGGAGGGCGGGGCGCCGCTGTGCTCCGATGCGTGTGCTGCAGTGGTGGTTGGTCGTGTGTGTGTGGGGGGGGGAAGGCAGGTGCACGCGAGTGGGCAGCGGTGCGCAAGACGTGGGTGTGGGCCGGAGGGCAGGGGTCGCAGCCAAATGCACTCTGGACACGGAGGCGCATCGTTCACGCTCCCCCTTGCCCCCCTGCCCCTCCCCCCAGGCTGCCCCGCCAGCCAAGGCGCCGCCCAAGCTGGGGTCGCGCAAGCGGGGTGGCGCTGGTGCGGGTGAGCCCAAGGGGACGAAGCGAGGCGCCCCCGCGCTGGAGGGCAGCAGCAATGAAGAGGGGGAGCCTGTGCCGAGGGAGCGCGTGCGCGGTGATGGGGCGCGGCGGGTGGTGCCGTCTGCCAAGGCGCGCGGGGGTTAGCCTGCAGTGGACACGCGCACAGGCCCTCTTTGACCTCTTTGTCCTTTTTACTTCGCTGTGGAGGGGCCGCTGCGTGTGTGGGTCTTTGCGCTTCCATGTTACACATTCTTTTTCAGTGTCAGGTCATCGTCTATCTTTCCTATGTGCCCTTTGTGGCTGCTGCAGAGGAGGCATCCGCGCAGCGGCGGACGGCGGACGAGTGCGAGCATGCTTGTTCCCCCTGCAGAGCCCCCTTGGTGTGAAGTGTGGGGTGGTCCTGGCCTGCCTGCAGGTGTGGTGGTGGTGGGGGGGGTGTCCTGGCCTGCCAGCACCAGCTGCTGGGCGTGCGGAGGCTGTGAGGAGGAGCCGGTGTAACGCCTGTTTGACTGCGCGCTCCGAATGGTGTCCGGCGCACCATCCAGGCACCATCCAGACACCTTTAAAATGGATGGTATCTTGCACACCTGGCGGCACACCTTGCGGCACACCTGGTGCGCACCTTGCAGCCCCCACCTGGAAGGCAGCGGGAAGGTGTGGAGATGGTGGGGCTGGTACCCATAGTGGTGGAGAAAGTTAGCCTCAATCACGCAGCCATCTGGACCGAGTTGGGTGGCCCGGGTTAAGGAGGGAGGGACACCTTCGCATGCCCCAGTCCTTTTCTCCTCAACCTCTCCTTTGATC
>Ga0207421_10008781_pt1 | contig 10372 bp, 8 predicted proteins | sample SodLakKL_010_SED_4_FD_187542 | JGI IMG/M metagenome (GOLD analysis project Ga0207421, IMG submission 187542) | Alkaline sediment microbial communities from Lake Tanatar, Kulunda Steppe, Russia - 8KL_010_SED (SPAdes) (version 2) | ecosystem: Environmental > Aquatic > Non-marine Saline and...
GCATTCTTCTAATATATGCATGACCAGGTAATTTGAATAAACCGCTGTAGAGGCCGGTTTCCAAAGCACTGTATTTCCGGCCATTGCCGGAGCTGTTGGTAGGTTTCCGCCAATTGCTGTGAAGTTAAAAGGTGATACTGCAAAGATAAAGCCTTCTAATGGACGATACTCTACTCTGTTATTTATATTCCTCAGTGAATCAGGTTGGTTTTTGTATATTTCATTCATATAGTAAGTATTGAAGTGAAGAAAATCAACCAGTTCACAAACTGCCTCGGTTTCTGATTGAAAAATGTCTTTTCCCTGTCCCAGCATGGTGGCTGCATTAATGGTAGATCTGTAAGGTCCGGCAATTTTCGCTGCTGCCTTTTTAAAAATTAAAGACCGCTTATCCCAGGGCATCCGTTCCCATTCATGTTTAGCTTCCAGCGAGACCTCTATTGCCTGTTTTACCTCTATTTCTCCGGCCTTGTGATAACGGGCAATCACTTTGTTATGATTATGGGGCATCCTAATTTCGCCCATATCACCGGTTTTTACTTTACGACCTCCGATAATCAGGGGAATTTCTGTAATTTCTGAAGATAATACTTTTAATTTTTCTTTAACTGCTTTTTTTTCTTTGCTCCCGGGAGCAAAGGAAAAGGGAGTTTCGTTAGCGGGTTGCCTAAACTCAATCACACAGTTTTTTGACATAGCATTCACTCCTCGTTAAATTAATATGCATATATCTATTTAAACATCTTATATAACAACCTGCAAGAAATATTAGAAAAATGTTGACAGATAAAACAGTTCTGCCGGGTGTTTATCCTGTCACGAACACACCACAATGTGCAGTAATAATTATGGCTATCCTTCATTTTTAAATTGCTTATTATGCCGGCTACATTCTGGTCTGGCCGGAACCGTAAATTAGGTATTTAAGACTGGTCAGGGCTTCTAAGCCCATCGGTCCGCGAACATGAAGTTTTTGAGTGCTTATACCCATCTCTGCACCTAATCCAAACACCATACCATCAGTAAAACGGGTTGAAGCATTAACGTATACAGCCGCTGCGTCAACCTGGTTTAAGAATAATCTGGAGTTTTGATAACTATCGGTAATGATTGCCTCCGAGTGACCTGTTCCATAGCAATTAATGTGTTCTACAGCTTCTTCAACACTATTAACGACTTTGATGGCCAGGATAAGGTCAAGGTATTCGGTTTCCCAATCTTTATGATTAGCAGTCTTTACCAGGGTAGAATACATAGTCGTTTTTTTACAGCCTCTAACTTCTACTCCCTGGTCGGTTAAGGCTGATATAAGTTTCGGTAGGAAATCAGGTGCAATATCACGATGAACAAGCAGGGTTTCCATAGCATTGCATACACCCGGCCTCTGTATTTTAGCATTAAGGGCAATGTTATATGCTGACTCAAGGTCGGCACTGCTATCGATATAGGTATGGCAGTTTCCGGCGCCTGTTTGAATTACCGGTACTGTTGAATTATCGATAACAGTCTTAATTAGGGATGAGCCACCACGGGGAATAAGCAGGTCAAGGTATTCATTTGCTTTCATCAAGTCAAGCGCAGCAGCGCGTTCAGTATCTTCAATCAGAGAAACAGACGCGGCAGGTAAGTTTAAATTATTTAGGCTTTGTTGAATAATATTAACAAGCGCTTTGTTGGAATTTAATGCTTCAGAACTACCTCGCAAAATTACGACATTACCGGATTTGAGAGACAAACCAGCTGCATCAATGGTTACGTTGGGACGAGCTTCGTAAATAATGCTGATTACTCCAATAGGAACCCGGGTCAAACCGATTTGTAAACCGTTAGGTCGCTTCCACATCCCGGTGACTTCACCAATGGGATCCTCGAGGGCAGCAATTTCACGTAGTCCCTTAGCCATGTCACTGATCCGTTCTTCGGTTAAAAGTAAACGATCATGAAAGGCTTTAGTATAACCTTCACTGTTTTTTAATAGATCTAGATCCCGTTTATTTTCTTTAAGGATAACTTCTTTATTGTTTTCCAGGGAATCGGCGATATGCTCTAAGATATTATTCTTTTGATTTGCAGAACAATTGGCTAAAATACTTTTTGATTTTTGGGCTTCGATACATTTTTTAAGAACTTCAGGGTGCAACAAACTCATCTCCTCACAAAAGTATTTAATAGATAACCAGGTTGTCGCGATGAATTACCTCTTCAGCAGAAGATCTATTAATAATAGCAGTAATCTCATTGCTTGGACATTGCAGGATGCTGGACAACTCTTCAGAAGAAAAATTACTCAACCCGCGACCAATTTCATTGTTGTCGGGATCTGTAACTGCTATCAGATCACCCTGGGCAAAATCACCTTCAACTGAAATCACACCTACTGGTAAAAGACTTTTGTTACTACTGCATAGGGCATCACAGGCTCCCCGATCAATAACAACCAATCCTTTGATTTCCTGTCCATAGGCAATCCATCTTTTACGCCGGTTAAGATAATGCTTCTGGGGATAGAAATAAGTTCCTACGTGCTCACCGTCAAGCAACCTGGAGATAACGCCGGGATCTGAACCATCTGTAATATACATACTAACACCCGAATTTGTAGCTATTTCAGCGGCATGAAGCTTGGTTATCATGCCGCCTGTGGCAAGATCATCATGTGATTTATCTGCTCCTGCTTTTATCTGAGCATCAATTTTTTCTACTTCAGGTATTAATTTTGCATCGGGGTTTTTACGGGGATTGCTGGTATATAGGCCGTCGATATCGGTTAGAATAACCAAAAGGTTTGCATCACTTATACCGGCTACTAGAGCGGAGAGCCTATCGTTGTCTCCAAACTTAATTTCTTCTACTGAAACTGAATCATTTTCATTAATAATGGGAATTACTTCTAATTTAAGAAGGGTTAAAACGGTATTGCATGCATTGATATAACGTTTTCTGCTCATGAGATCAGTTCGTGTCAGCAGGATCTGGCCCACAACCACTCCATATTCGGAAAACAATTTTTCATAGATTTGGATCAGCAATCCCTGGCCCACTGCTGCGATAGCCTGTTTTTCAGGAATCGAAACAGCACTGCGCATAATATTAAGTTTACCCCGCCCGGCGCCTATTGAACCTGATGATACAAGGATCACTTCATGTCCCTGATTATGCAGGTTAGCCAGTTCGCGAGACAGCTTTTCCATGTAGCCCAGATTTAATTTGCCGGTGGAATGAGTAAGTAAACGAGTTCCAATTTTAACAACGATCCGACAGGGTTTGGGAAAGGTTTTATTGCTTAGCTTAGACACTACGCAGCTCCTTTGCACGCCTGGTTGCTTCAATCACTGATTTAAGAAGGCAGTGCCGAAAACCGGATTCCTCTAAAACCTGCAGGGCAGTGGCAGTGGTTCCTGATGGAGAGGTAACAATGTTTCTTAATTCAGCTGGATGTTTATCGTTTTCCTGAAGCATAAGTGCCGATCCAATAATATTCTGGATGACCATTTCAGAGGCAACGTCGCGGCGAATTCCAACCGATACTCCTGCATCTATCATGGTTTCAATGAAAAGAAAAACGTAGGCGGGTCCAGTACCGCTAAGGCCGGTTGCAGCGTCCATAAGATATTCGGGAAGACGAATTGTCAGTCCCAGTGGTTTGAGTAATGCTTCAACTTCTTCCTGTTCATCAGGAGTAACATTCTCGCCTACGCTTATGGCAATTGTTCCTTTGCCTATCAGGCAGGGAGTGTTAGGCATTAACCTGACAACCTTGCTCTCATAAGAAAGGCAGCTTTCAATATAATCGATAGTAATGCCGGCAGCAATTGATGTAAAAATTTGTTCCTGGTTAAACATATCTCTAACTGAATAAAGGACACTTTCGAGATCTTGTGGTTTCACTGCAAGGAATATATGCTGACAGTGTGGTACAAGCTCAGATAGGTTTTCTGTAGTTCGCGCATTCAGTTCATCAGCCAGGGCATGCATTCTTTCTTTGTTTATGTCATAGAGGTAAAGCAGGGAAGGATCAATGCCAACTTTTTGTACGAAACCCTTACCTAAAGCTGAACCCATGGCTCCACAACCAATCAAACCAATGTTTTTATTATTCATTGTCAGGTTTCCTTTCTTTAAAAGCTTAAACTTTATTTTAACGGAATAAAAATATTTATGCAACAGGTCCGAAGATCCAAGTATAAACTCACCCCCGTCAGGGTGAGTTTATACTTATAAAGCATTATTATAATTGGAGATAATAATTGGAGATAACCTAATAATCATTAAAACAGGTTCCAACAAGCTTTCAAGCACTCCCTCAGAATTGCAGCTAGACCCATCTGCAGCTGTGATTCTGCCACCGCCTCTGGATGGTTTTCTCACAACTTCCAGGTTTTTGCTACTCTTCTGGGTTCGGGGAACCTAAACAAATAATCATAATGATACTTGCGGTTCCCTCAGTGGTTTGACCATTGGAATTATCCTTACACGGATCCTGGAAAGTCCATCATCCACTTCGGTTTTTCCTGATGACCAAACCTTTTGCTATCCAGTCTATCGGAACCTGTTATAAACATTATTGATCGCATATTTTGATTTGTCAATCCCTTTTGCAAATTACAAATGTTATTTAATAATTAACACAGTTTAAGAAAACAGGATTTTAATTTTATCCAAGGCCCAGTCCAGGTCATCTTTGCCAGCCATTAAGGGCGGAGTAAACCTGATTACATTATCGTGGGTTTCTTTGGCCAACACTCCGAGATCCATTAACTTTTCACAATATGGACGGGCTTTTTCGCTTAGTTCAATACCGATTAGCAAGCCTTTACCTCTGACTTCGATTATTTTTGGATGCTTTATATTTTTGAGTTCTTCCATAAAATAATTTCCGAGCTCTTCGGAATTCTGAACTAAATTTTCTTCTTTTAACACATTCAATGCTTCAATGGCAACGGCGCAGGCCAGGGGATTACCACCGAAGGTTGATCCATGCGAACCGGGTTCAAAGACACCTAAGATGTTATTGTCAGCAGCGACAGCTGATATTGGTAGAACTCCACCCCCAAGCGCTTTCCCTAATATATATATATCTGGCTTAACACCTTCCCAGTCACAGGCAAAGAGTTTACCGGTTCGTCCAAAACCGGTTTGTATTTCATCTGCCATAAAGAGGATATTGTTTTCCCGGCATAGTTGGTATGCTTCTTTAAGGTATCCATCAGGAGGTATGAGGATCCCTCCTTCACCCTGGATTGGTTCCATCATAAAACCAGCTGTACGGGGAGTTATTGCTTCGCGGAGGGCCTTTATGTTTCCATATTCAATTAACTTGAAGCCGGGCGTAAAAGGTCCAAAATCTAAACGGTATGATTGATCGGAACTGCATGAAACAGCAGTTACCGTCCTCCCGTGAAAGTTGTTGCTGCAGACAATTATTTCTGCCTGGTCGGCTGATATTTTTTTTTGCCGGTAACCCCATCTGCGCACAGCTTTAATCGCGGTTTCTACAGCTTCAGCCCCGGTATTCATAGCTAATACCTTCTCTTTGCCGGTCAGTTTGGCTAGTTTCTGGCAGAATGTGCCCAGCTGGTCACAATGAAAAGCTCTTGATGTAACAGCGATTTGATCAACCTGTGCTTTTAGAGCATTTACAATCCTGGGGTGACGATGGCCAAAACTCAGGGCTGAATACGCGCTGAGCATATCCATGTAACGATTTCCTTCCGGGTCTTCAACCCAGACTCCCTCACCCCGGGATAGGACTACCGGCAGCGGTTTATAATTGTGTGCGCTGTACTGTTCAGTTAAATTAATAATATTCTCTGTGGTGGACAATTTATAACACTCCTATTACCTGTAAAGTATTTTGTAGCTTTATAAATTTACGCTTTCGATTAAAAGCTTCCGGGCGGCTTCAGGGTAATTATTGTGCATTACTCCTATTGCTGCCATCAGACAATTACGGTCGATATATTATGAATTTTTACCTTTCTGTAAATCTACGATCATGAACAAACGTGTCTAAGCAATGAAGCTTTCAGGGCTTGTTCGGCCACTGCCTCAATTAGATATTGCTGGTCTGTTGTTGGAATCGATGACAAATTTATTATGTCCGAATCTTATATGCCTGTCAAGCTTCCTCCTGCCTGGATCAATTTTATGACCCGGGATGCGTTACGGTTAAACTCTTCTCGTTTTATAATATTTAGTTCCCCTCCTTATATTTTTCCTCGATCCATTGTTCGGGGCTGCTTAGTTCAGCAGCAAGGTATTCAATTTCATGTGGACTTAATGGATCACCGTTTTTTTCTGCACGGGCTTTATTGAGATAGGAACCCTTAAGTCCTTCAAGTGCAAGCTGTTGAGTTGAGATCTGGGATGGAGATTCGGGTATGATAATACTTTCTCCCGGTTTACTCTCCACTGGGTTGCCCCGTTTGATTGAAATGCCCTGCTTGCGGGCAAATGTCAGCTGAGGATTGGGATGCTTCCCGGCTCCAGTGTATTCCGTTTCCTGAACTACCAGGATATCCTCTCGTTCCATTTCCTGGGCCAGGGCGTATGCTGCTGCCAGTGAAGTATTCCCCGCAGGTCCTCTTTCCAGTCCTTCAAGATGGGCCAGAAGTTCGGTCATGTAGAAAACTTCGCCCTGGGTTACAGTATAATAACTGTCAAGGTAACGCAGTGGACGGGCAGCATTGCGAGGGACATCGGCCCGATCAGGCCAGGCAGCGAAAGGAACCCCAAAACCAGTATGACCGGTGGTAAATGATTTGCGGTTAAAATCAAGATCACTTGCCATATGCAACCCACTTAAGTCTACACTGGCTCCAATTACTTCAGTATTTTTTGCCCCGGCTTTTTCAAGACCTCTGGCGGTCCCTGTAACATTACCGCCGCCGGCATGGGTAACAATAACAGCGGTAGGATCACTGCCGGTGTCCTGCCTGACCTGTTCAGTTAATTCATAACCCAAAGTTTCTATACCGGCTATTCCAAAGGGGGTGTAAAGCGATGCATTAAAGAATCCGGTTTCTTCCAGCAGGATCAGAAACTTGTAAAAAAGTTCCGGTCCCACAGAGAGTTGGACCACTTCTGCCCCATAAGCTTCACAAGCCCGTCCTTTTTCAAGAATTTCCGGTTGACTTAAACCCTGGCTGTCATAAAGTTCTTGAACTACAATGCATTTTAATCCCCGTATAGCGGCCTGAGATGCAACTGCTGCCCCGTAGTTTCCGCTTGTCGCGGAAATAACGCCCGGATAGCCAAGTTTTTGAGCCTGGTAGCAGGACAATGCAGCGCGTCTAGCCTTGAAACTGCCGCTCGGGTTGCAGGCTTCATCTTTAATGAATATGCGGGCCCCTTTACCTGGTTTTGCATCCAGACGGGCTAGTTTCGTAAGGTTTTTTAGTTCGATAAGGGGTGTATTGCCAACAGAAGTTTCTACCTGGATTTTTTGGACCTGATCCAGGGAATACCCGGCTTTTTTCATCATTGCCTCGTAGTCAAAAGCAAGGCCTTCCAGTTCGAACTGACTGTAATCGATTCCGACAGCCCGTTTCATAATATCGTTTTTTCGGGCCATCACACCCCGGTAACTCTGATCAATTTTAGCGCTCATTGTTTATCCGCCGCCTCCCGCAAAATTTCCCGGGCTTCGAAACCGATTTTTAACAGTTCTTGTTGTGGCTCTCCAAAGTCAATTTCATACGCAGGGTTGATCACAATAAGCTCTCCCTGCACAGTTCTTCCTGTAGCAGTATGAATTGTGACCGTTTCACCGGTCCGGGCAGCTTGATCCGCTAAGAAACCTTTGACTTTCATAGTTAGCGGAACTGCCGATGTTTCGGGTGGCAGCCCCGGTGCCCTTTCTTCCGGACTTAAGATTACTTTGAAAATCTGGACCCAATCACCTTTTTTGGCACTTTCCATAAACAATTCTCCTTTCAGAAATAGCCGTTTCCTAAAGCGCTTAAAACATATAAGATTCGGGAAGCTACAGGAACATATTATTAATCAGACAATACTTTCTCCACATAAGGTGATGTCATTGCTGCGAGCAGAGCAGCGTAGCCGGGAACAAAATCTACGACATCTCCTACCTTCAGGCCTGAATTAGCGGAAGCATCAATAATCAGGTGATCGCTACTGGCTCCTAAAACTTCCAGGCCGGGGTCGAGTGGTTCGAGGGCCAGGTTAATGTCCTGACGTCCTATCGCCAGGATGGCCCGCCGGTGGATTCCCCGATCGATAAATTCAGGAATATCACCAAAAGCGTCCTGACCCACTGTACCAAATGGTATCGAGGGTTTTTCTTTGAGTTCTATAACTTCAGCCCTGATTTTGAAAGCATCAAGATGTGCCCCCGGAATAGGTTTCCGGTTAATGGTTTCCCGGCCTAACAGAATGCTTTCTCCCAGGCGAAGGTGATTAATTTCTTCAGGCATTTTGTTTTCCAGTAAAAGTTTGATTGAACTTGAGTTGCCTCCCGAAAGGATCTTTAACTGATCTGAGTTGCGCTCCCAGTTATTTTTCAGTTCACCTAATCTTGTTAGGTTATAAACATCGGGAACGATCCCGCCGTAACAGCTTAGATTAACACCCAGTCCTTCAACATGAAGCGCTGAAAATTGGGAAACCGTCTGCTGCACTTCATCTAATTGATGCGGACAGAAACCTTCCCGCAGATCGCCTAGTTCGACCATCAAGATAATATTGTGTTTTAAACCTTTTTGTTTTGCGTGATTCTCCATCTGCTGTAATACACTTAATTCCGAATTCAGGCTGCTGTCACATAGAGCGGGAACTAAATGATGCTGTGAAAGCATGGGCAGGCGCAGCAATAAGAGTTTAATATTTTGGTCAAAATGGTTACGCAGGCTGGATAAATTCTCCAACCTTGAATCAGCTAATTCTTTAAACCCGGCTTCCAGCAAAGCTGCTGAAATTTGCAAGTTACCGCAAACTGCCTTAGTTACCGCGCAGGGCTCGATCCCGCTGGTATGACAAAGCTTAAGTAAAAGGCTTGCATTTTCCTTTATCTTTTTTAAACTGATTTCAATTGATGGATACATGCACAACACCCTAACTATAAAAAAAGCGGTTGCTTTTTTCCGCTGTGAAACATTTGAGACAATAAATTTCGGCTGGCCGACTATCTGTAAATTTTAATTTATGATTCGTTTTTTATGAAAAGACCTTCCATCTTACGCTCAACAACTTTGTAGCGCTGGTAGATTCCTTCCCAGGAAGCATAAGTTTTATTGGCTGACTTGCTGTTCCACTCTTTTTTAATATTTTCCCAAAAAGCTTTTGAGCCTTTTTGGGGAGGGCCGCCTTTGTCCTGAACAAAGTAGAATAATTTCACTTGTTCTTCACTGAGGGTCTTGGATTTTCGAATGTTTAATTCCTGCCGGTATTGATCATAAATTTTTTTAAGTTCTTTTGGGGAGAGGTCTGCGGTGTGGATTTCAATTTTAATGCTCTTTCTGGAGAGGCTTTGTTTATCTCGGTCAGTGTGATCATTCCGGGAAGGAAGTTCAGCCTGACCGATGCTCAGATTGGTTGTGACGCGGGGTAAAACTGGCTCCAAACCGGTTAAAATATAAACATTAAGGGCAGTCCTGGTAAAACCGGTGGCCTTGGAAATACTCTTTATTTTGCGGCTTAGATTATAAAGTAATGTCCCCGGCTGGACCCATAGCACTTTTATGCCGTTTTTTGTGGGAATTAAAATATCCCTCATCATAAAAGGGACAATTGTTTTTTCTTGTTCTGCTATTTGATTAATTAATTTTTTCGTGGAAACAGCAACGGGATTACTGCTTTCCATATCAAGCCGGGCGGTTGTTTCCACCCAACTCAGGGCACTTTCGAGATCATCGTAAAAAGGGGGTTCCGGGGCTCCTAAAAATTCTTCCCGCACCTGTTTCACCCAGTATTCAATTTTATTAACCAGGAAGTCACTGGAAACCAGATCCTGCAGGGATAATTCCAAATCGTTTTCCATGCTGAGCAAATCGTCTTCTTCTTTCAGGGAATTTATATGTATTCTTTTGGCCAGCCAGAAGATATCTTGCATCCGATCAAGCTTTAATGTGCCGTCGATCACTTCATAGAGTTCAGATGCTTTGACAAGAGAGCTGTGCCCTTGTAATTCCGGGGGAGCATTTTTTTCCAGCTTTTTAAATACCTTTTGCCTGGCCATTAAGTGGACTCCTTCCAAATCAAAATCTGAAGGGTAAACAAATACATTTAAATGAGATGCCGCAAGTTCTTGCGGCATCTCATTTAACTCAGTGGCAGGGGAGACAGGACTTGAACCCGCAGCCTGCGGTTTTGGAGACCGCTGCTCTGCCAGTTGAGCTACTCCCCTTTACGCTAT
>Ga0207421_10008783_pt1 | contig 10369 bp, 7 predicted proteins | sample SodLakKL_010_SED_4_FD_187542 | JGI IMG/M metagenome (GOLD analysis project Ga0207421, IMG submission 187542) | Alkaline sediment microbial communities from Lake Tanatar, Kulunda Steppe, Russia - 8KL_010_SED (SPAdes) (version 2) | ecosystem: Environmental > Aquatic > Non-marine Saline and...
CCGACTAACTTAACATTATGACTACAAACCTGATCAACAACCCTGAAAAAATACGCCAGATCATCGACAAATGCGATACATGCTATGTAGGCATGACGGATCCCGAAGGCAAACCCTATGTACTTCCTTTTAATTTCGGGTACGAAGAGGGGTTTATTTATCTGCATATGGCTCCAGAAGGGAAGAAACTGGGTATTCTGGAAAACAATCCGAATGTATGTGTGGCATTCAGTACCGACCACAAGCTTTTTCACAGGAATGAAGAGGTAGCATGCAGTTACGGCATGCACTACCGCAGTGTGCTGGCCCATGGAAAGGCAGAGTTTGTGAAAGATTACGATGAAAAGGTGCGTATCATGAATGTGACCATGCGCAAATATACCGGGAAGGATTTCGCCTACAATCCGCCAGCCATCAAGAACGTGTGTATTGTCCGGTTAAGGGTGGAAAAAATTGAAGGAAAGCTATCCGGTTATTTTTAACCCCCGTCAACATGGTAACCCGACAACACGGCACATGGTAACCCGACAACACGGCACAGGGTAACCCATCAACCCGGCAAACAGATCATTCATTCATCATTTGCCAGAGGCGGTCTTTCAAGGACTCAATGCCCATGGTTGTGTGAGCTGATATATAGCTTTTCGACACATCCGGCAATGAGGTGTCCAGCTTCTTTTTTAATACATTAAGATCATCATCAGGAATCAGGTCGCATTTGGTAACAGCCAGCATTCTTTGTTTATCCAGCAATTCAGGATTATAGGCTTCAAGTTCATTCAGCAAAATACGGTATTCCTGTTCTATCTCTTCCTTATCCGCGGGCACCATGAACAGCAGTAAAGCATTGCGCTCAATGTGACGTAAAAACCGATGCCCAAGTCCCTTTCCTTTATGCGCCCCTTCAATTATCCCCGGAATGTCAGCCATGACAAAAGAGCGGCTGTCGCGATAGGGTACCATCCCCAGGTTGGGCACCAGGGTAGTGAAAGGATAATCGGCTATTTCCGGCTTTGCCGCACTGACTACAGACAACAGCGTTGATTTTCCTGCATTGGGAAACCCGACCAGTCCCACATCCGCAAGCACCTTTAACTCCATAATAAAGGAACTATCCCGGCCGGATTCACCGGGTTGGGCGTAACGGGGTGTTTGTCGCGTGCTTGATTTAAAATGCACATTACCCCTCCCCCCTTTGCCACCAGTAAGCAAAACATGTTGTTCTCCGTCTTTTGTAACCTCAGTAACAACCTCTTGGGTGTCGGCGTCCTTTACCACCGTTCCCAAGGGAACCTCGATCGTAACATCTTTGCCGGAAGCCCCTGTACTGCGCTGCCGACCTCCCGGTTTTCCTGCTTCTGCAGATAAGTGACGGGTATACCTTAAGTGCAGCAGCGTCCACAACTGGCTGTTGCCCTTTATGATAATATGCCCGCCGCGTCCACCATCTCCCCCGTCAGGACCTCCTTTGGGGATAAATTTTTCACGACGGAGATGTGTAGACCCTGCTCCCCCCTTACCGGAACGGCAATAGACTTTGATATAATCAATAAAGTTCGCGTTCATCGAATTAATAAATTTCCCCTTCTGTATACAAAATGGGGGTTATACTTTTTGTTTGTCCAGAAAGCCATCAACGGCGTTGCATATCCGGGAAAACACTTCTTCTACGGGCGCCATCCCGTCAATAGATACGATCTTACCCTGGGCCTTATAATACGATATTAGGGGGAAAGTTTGGTCTTTGTATATCTGCAGGCGTCTTCTGGCAATCTCCGCAGAATCGTCAGAACGGCCGGAATCCTCGCCGCGACCCATAAGCCGGCTGAAAAGTTCTTCTTCCTTAACTTCTACCGAAATTACCAGGCAAATGTGGGATTCTTTCTCCTGCAGCAAATGATCCAGGGCTTTGGCCTGAACGATGGTGCGTGGGAATCCGTCAAAAATAAATCCGGGTGCATCCAGGTGTTGGGTTACATATTCATAGAGCTCTCGCCAGACAATATCATCGGGAACAAGCAGACCCTGGTCCATATATTTGCTGACCTCTCTGCCAAGGGGGGTGTCCTTTTGCATTTCCTCCCTGAGCAATTCGCCGGTAGACAAATGAAGCAGATCATACTTCTGGACAATCTTGGCGGACTGGGTTCCTTTTCCTGAGCCGGGAGGCCCGAATATGATAAGGTTTAACATGACATAAAAATTATTCCCGGGAAATGAATTTATATGGATTTTTTCTATTCAGCAATTTTGTAAATATCTCTGTAGTTTCTTCCAAGCCCACTATAGTCAAGGCCATACCCGACGATGAAGTCATTGGGGATTTCCAATCCGATATAATCGGTTGGTACTTTGTTTTGCAGAGCTGCAGGCTTCAGCAACAAACTGGCCACTTTGACACTGTTCGGGTTAAATTCGCTTAGATGTTCCAGTAAATGAGCTACGGTCGTACCGCTGTCAATAATGTCATCAAGAATTACAATATCCCGGCCATTAAGATCTTCGCCAAGGCCGATCAAAGTATTGACCTTTCCGGTGGAAGAAGTTCCTTCGTAAGATGCATATTTAATGAAGCTTACTTCGCAATTGCCCTTGTATGCCTTGAACAAGTCGGCAGCAAACATAAACACCCCATTTAAAAGGCAAAGGAAAACCGGGGTTTTATCGTGGTAGTCAGCATATAATTCATCTGCCATCCGCTTCACTGCTCCCTGGATCCTTTCAGATGAAATAAAAATCTCAAACTCTTTATCCAAAATCTTAATACGTTCCATAAGCATTATAAAAACTGATGCGGACTAAAAATAAAGCACAAAAGTACATGATTAGCTGCTGAACGCCACCATTATTCAACGAAAATAATGAACAAATTATAAAAAAAGGCAATTGCTTCGGAGTTTTTATTGGCTTTTCTCAATAATCATGCAGTTTCTGAGTGTCACCGGAAGAATAAAAGAATATCTTTGAAAAATCCATACGATTTTAAGAATGCCCAAAATATTGCACTGGAATGAAACGAATAGGCCTGTTATCCGACACACATGGTTTTATACACCCGGAAATTCCACGCATTTTTGCTTCCTGTGACGAAATCTGGCATGCGGGAGATTTCGGCAGCCTGGAAGTTATGCAAGAGCTCAGTTCCATCAAACCGTTGCGTGGGGTGCACGGCAACATAGACGGGCAGGATATTCGGCAAATCTACCCGCGCTTTCTGCGTTTTCGCTGCGAAGATGCAGACGTCCTGATAACCCACATCGGGGGATATCCGGATCGCTACACCCCGGAAGTGAGGCCAATCATTGAATCAGGACCACCTGATCTGTTTATTTCCGGACACTCACATATACTGAAAGTAATGCCCGATAACCGGAATCAACTATTGCATATCAATCCCGGTGCGGCCGGGAAAAGCGGATTTCACCAGGTGATCACCATGGTACGTTTCAGCATCGACGGCCAACGAGTTAAGGATCTGGAGGTCGTAGAGTTTCAACGCCCCTGACTTCCCAGCGATTCCATCACTTCTTCAATTGCCCGGTCAAGTTGCGGGTCATTTCCGCGCAGACGGTCATGGAATGTGTTGTGTACTTCCACATGTGGGGCTACACCGGTCATCTCCAGGTTTTCTCCTTCCAGGCTGTAACAGCCCCAGCTGGGCAAGCGGGTAAACGATCCGTCCACCATTGCCTTACCCGAGGTAAATATTATCCAGCGGTAGGTTTCGGTACCGATGATGGTACCCAGTTCCATTTCCCTAAACCCCTGGGCGGTCATTTCCGCATCGCTCAAACTACGCTCATTGATCAGCATCACGATCGGATTCCCGGAAGGGGAAAAATTGGGTTGAGGGGCATCTGAACCGCCCCTGTAACGCCACTTCATATAGGGTTCCTGCGCCAGAAATTGCAACACATCGTCATGGACGTTTCCCCCTCGGTTAAAACGAATATCAAAAATGAGCGCATCCTTTTCCCTTGCATGCGTTGACATATCAATCAGAAACTGATTCAATGCCCCTGCCGACATGTTCTTCATGAACACATATCCGACCCTTCCACCGGTGTTTTTAGCCACATAACGCCGGTTTGATTCAATCCACTCATCATAACGCATGTTATCGATATGACCCGGAGAATGCGGTTTCATCCTGACCATCACTTCTTCTCCGTTACGGTCAAAGCGCATTTCAAGCTCATCAGGCATCCCCGAAAAGTAAAAATACCGGTTGCGGTTTTCCCGGGAATTGACCTCACGACCGTTTACAGACAGAAGCACATCCCCCGGCCGGACCACAGGCTCTGACAAATCCAGGTTACTGCCCGTTAATACACGTTCTACCATAAAGGGATTTTCTGTGGAAAAAACGATGCCTGCTTCAGCTGTATAAGCAGAGTAAAAAATTTCTTCCTCCTCACCCGCACTGGAAAACCCCGTATGGGAGGCATTGAGTTCTCCAAGCATATCGTTCACAAGCCTTCTCAGATTATCCCTGGTCATCACATAGGGCAAATGACTGCCATAACGGTCGCGCATTTCCTGCCAGTCAATGCCATGAAAGTCTTCTTCATAAAAATTCTCATCCAGTGACGCCCATGTTTCATAAAAAATCTGGGAGAATTCGTTGGAAAGGTTTCGTGAAAAGCTGTGACGAATATCAATGGCCTCCAAATGTCCCGGGCCTGTCTGAATCTGCTGAATATTTCCGCCTGCAAGGAGGTAAAAGTTACCCTCAGCTTCCACAACACGTAAACCCTGACCGGGAGAGGGGCCCTCTATCCGTTCCGGCTGAGGTGTTTCAAAAGGCTTAATCTCTGTCTTCCACAACGCCCATTGCCCTTTGTCGTGGTTGGAAGTAAAAAACATGAGCTGGTGGTCGTTATACTCATAAACCCGGGGTGCCCACTGCCTTCCGATACTCGCTACACGCATTGGTTCCCAGCGCTCTGCAATCCCTTCCAGGTCGATCTGAATTTGGGATGTGCCATTGTCTCCATCTCCATGCTCTGAAAACATGGCATCGAATTTTTCTGATTTGAGCGTTTCCGCAAACCGGTACAAAGGAATACGGTATATCCTGTCCTGGGTGTTTCCCCGCGGATAATTGGGCTGATATCTGTCCGTAGCAAAATAAATATATTTTCCACATGGCGACCACGAGGGAACCCGCTCTGACATCCCGGTGTTGGTCAACTGAATGGTTTCACCATCCACGAGGTCATGGATATGGATATTTTGCTCGAAATTATGATAAGCGGTAAATAAGATATACCGTCCATCGGGTGAAAATCCGGGAGGTGAATTCTGAAAACCCCATAATTCTGCCTCTGCAATTACCCTGGTTGTAGCCTCTTCCAGGTCAACAAGTTTTACCTGCTTCCGCCCGTTGAGGTATACGCCTTTGGTACGGTCAGGACTTAAAGAAAGCAAACGACTAGTGGCCTCATTTTCTTCCAGTGCACGCTCGCTGCTGTTTCCGTCAGCTGAAATGGTAAACAGGTTGGTCCATCCATTCACCGTGCGGAAATAATAAAGGGTTTGGTTATCGGCTCCCCATAGAACTTCTGTAACCCTCTCAGCCGGGTTAACCTGCATTTGCCGGACATAATTGCCCTCAATATCTGAAACAAATAACTCGCCCCTTGAAACAAAGGCAAGTTTCTTGTTGTCAGGAGACACATCAAACCAGGTGATGTTGTTTCGTACATTAAAATCCTGGTCAAGCGGCAGGGTATTCTTGTGGGAAAGACGCACCTCAGGACGAAGTATATCACCGGAGGCCACATCATAGACATATAACTGGTAATCCCTCTCAAATACCACTTTTTCACCGTTGGCACTTACCCGGGGACGTCCAATGGAAGTATCAAACTGTGTCAGTGCCACTTTTTCGTTATCAACTAAAGCGTATAGGTTATATTCCTCATTCCCTTCATCAGAAACAAAATACAGATTGCCCATGCGATCAATGGTAGGCCATAAATCCTTGCCTTCAAAATCTGTGAGCTGTGTATAATCATCACTTTCAGCATGGTAAGACAGCAGATCCGGACTGTGCGAACCCCGGTAACGTTTTCGCTGGGGCTGGTTCAGGCTTTCCCAGGATTCGGTAAAAATCAGGGCACCGTTATCAGGATGTTCAACCACATGATGGGGAATATTGAAATAATGTTCAAGTACTCTTTCGGGTGTTTCTCCATCAATTCCCACCCGGTACACTGAACTCATATTTTCCCTGGAAGAATGAAAGTAAATGTGGCGGCTGTCCCATGACCAGCTGTCTACCCTGTCAAAAGACTGATGAAAAGTCAACTGGGTGATCTCCCCACCTCCGGCAGGCATCAGGAACACATTGGTGTTTCCGTCGACGGTGCCGGAAAAGGCGATCCATTCTCCATCAGGCGAATACCGGGGCAAAGATTCCCTTCCATCCATCGCCGTGAGCCGCAACGCCCGGCCACCATCTACCGGCACTTCCCACAAATCATCGTCATATACAAAAGCCACGTACTTTCCGTCAGGCGAAAGCGAAGGATCGGAGACAAAACCTACTGGCTGATCGGATGCAGCTGCTTTCCCGGCCAGAATAACCAGCATAAGAGAAAAAAGAACAACAGTTTTCATGCTTGAGTCGGTTAATTAAAGAAAAGGTTTGAAATAAAAAGGCAGCAGTGCTTTTCTGCACTGCTGCCCAAATATATAAATATTATTCATAACAGACATCCTGCCCTGCGGAGAATCGGCACAGCCGAAACGGGCAAGGAGCTGAAGATTGATTTAACGCCTCCGCGCTTCAGCGCTTTCATCACGAATCTGACGAAACTCGTTGCCTTCGTACCAGTTGGGCCACGTATCGCTGTTGGCCAGCTCATACCCAAGATGGTAATACATCCACATATCCTGGTGCAGACCATCCCACACCCAGCCATCATGAATCTCATCGCTTGGTGCGTGGTAGCGGTCAGCCATATCCGCAGCTACTTCTTCCGCATAACCTTCATCCTTGCCGATATAATCGTTACCACCCTGTGCGTAGATCATGGGTACTCCCTGGCGGGCCAGGCTGATGTGGTCAGAACGATAAAAATATCCGGCCTCAGGCGTGGGTTCTTCTACCAGGTGACGATTCTGGTCGGCAGCGTGCCTCCGGAGGTAATCTTCCAGTTCAGAATTGCCATACCCTACAACCTGTACATCCCAGGTAGGCCCATACACGTTGAGTGCATCAATGTTTATTCCACCTACTGTAGTCTCCAGCGGGAAAACAGGGTTTTCAGCATAGTAAGCAGACCCCAGCAATCCCGACTCCTCAGCAGTAACTGCAATGAATGCCAGTGATCTTTTGGGTTGCTCGTCCTGGTTGGCAAAACGTTCTGCAATCGCCAGAATGGCACCTACGCCGGTGGCATTGTCAACGGCGCCATTATAGATATCCACGCCATCCTCTGTTTCTACCATTCCCAGGTGATCCCAGTGACCCATATATACAATGGTTTCATCAGGATACTCAGTACCTTCGATATAACCTACAACATTGTAGCACTCAGCATGATCGAACTCGTTGTTGAAGTCCACACTTGCCGTCAGACCTAGATCAAAGGCCTGAAAATCGGGGTTAACAGTACTTTCAAGGGCTTCATCAAGATTTACTCCGGCCATGTCAAAAATCTCCCTGGCCACATCAAGCTGAATCCACCCCTCAGCTTCCAGTTTGGGATCGTCGCTTTCTTCCCCAATGCCATACTGGGTTCCTGACCAGGAATTCCTGACCACGTCCCAACCGTAACTTGCGGGTTCGGTCTGATGGATAATCAGGGCTCCGGCAGCACCCTGGCGGGCAGCTTCCTCAAACTTATACGTCCAGCGCCCGTAATAGGTCATTGCACGGCCTGAGAACAATGCTTCGTCTTCCAGCATAAAACCGGGGTCGTTGATCATCACAACCACGGTCTTGCCTTCCACGTCTACATCTTCATAGTCATTCCAGTTGTACTCGGGTGCAACCACACCGTATCCGACAAAAACCAGCTCGCTCTCCTCAAGAGCTGAATAATCCTGCAACCGGGTAGTGCCAACCACCATGTCGTCAAGATAATTGTAAGCCGTTTCGTTCCCCTCTCCCCGGATAACCAAGTCAGAGAAATCATACCCAGTAATCTCCACCAGCGGAACCGGCTGCCGGTAACTACCATTCACAGCGGGCTTAAGGCCAATGCGTTCCATCTCTCCTTCAATGTATTCAACCGATTTTCTCCCACCGGGAGTAGCAGGCGCGCGTCCTTCAAACTCATCAGAAGCCAGGGTTTCTACATGGCCGCGAAAGTTTTCGGAAAAAGTATCAATATCTGCAGTCTCGGGGCCGCCGCAACCATAAGGAAGCAGGAGAAAAGCCACCAAAAGAGCAGCCATTCCTTTCAGCGTCAGGTGATTAATGTTCTTTTTCATAGTTCAGTCCTCCTGTATAATGTCAAGGGTTTATTTCTTTTCGCTTTTATTCCTGTGCTTGTTTTTGTCCTTCATCATCAACAAGTCATAGGCAATGGGTGCTGAGTTGAACAGTGAGGAATAAGTACCCACGGCCACACCGATCATCAATGCAAAGGCAAAACCGCGAATCACCTCACCGCCAAAGAGGAAAATAATCAACAGTACCGCAATGGTGGTACCCGAGGTATTGAACGTACGCGACAGGGTCGCATTCAGGGCATTGTTGATATTGGTCTTAAGCTCCCTTCTCGGGAAAAGCTTGATATTCTCCCTGATACGGTCAAAAATAACCACGGTATCGTTCACGGAATAACCGATAATGGTCAGAATGGCGGCAATAAATGCCTGGTCAATTTCCATGGTCCAGGGCACCACATTGTATAACAGCGAATAAAGCGAGATTACAATGATGGCGTCATGGAAGAGCGTAGATATACTGCCGAGCCCGAACTGCCACTTCCTGAAACGGCTGGCAACATAAGTAAATATGATCAGCAGTGCAATGGCCACACTGATTACAGCACCTACTTTGATATCCCTGGCCACTGCAGGTCCGACTTTTTGTGAACTTAAACGACCAACAACCTTGTCATCATCATCCGCCACATACTCCTCGTAGGTCATTGGCTCCGCAAAGAAGTCTTTAATTCCCTCGAATATTGCCCGCTCGGCAATGGAATCCGCTTCCGTTGAATCATCATCGATCAGATAACCGGTCGTGATACGTACCTGGTTGGAGGGTCCGAATGTGATCACCTCAGCCGGCTCTTCCAGCTGCGAAACCAGATTGGATCGCATATCCACTGTATTGACATCCTCTTCGAAACGTACCACATAAGAGCGGCCACCTGAGAAATCAATCCCATAGCTCAATCCGCGCACTGCAAATGATCCGAGTCCAAGCAGGATTACAATGGCGGAAATCACATAGAACCGCTTCCTGACACCAATAAAGTCGAAGTTGACCTTGGTCAGCACATCCTTGGTTATTTTGTTATTGAACCGGAAACTTATATTCTTATCGAGCCAGTAGGTGAAAATCAGGCGGGAAAGGAAAATAGCAGTAAACAGGGAGCAAATAATACCAATAATTAGTGTGGTCGCAAATCCCTGCACCGGGCCGGAACCAAAAATATACAGCACAACACCGGTAAGCAGGGTGGTGATGTTACCATCAATGATGGCAGAATAGGCATTGTTGTAGCCGTCGGTAATGGCCAGCCGGAGTCCTTTACCGGCCCGTAATTCTTCGAGGATCCTTTCGTAAATGATCACGTTGGCATCCACAGCCATACCAAGGGTCAGGACAATACCGGCAATACCGGGTAAGGTCAGCACGGCACCCAGTGATGCCAGCACTCCCAAAATGAAGAATATGTTGGCAACCAGGGCAAGGTCAGCCACAAGGCCGGCACGGCTATAGTAGAAGCCCATGTAAATCAGTACAACGATAAACGCGATAATAAATGAAGTGAACCCTGCGTTAACTGCCTCACGCCCGAGCGAAGGCCCAACCACCGCCTCTTCAGCGATTCTTGCCGGTGCCGGAAGTGAACCGGCCCTCAGAATGTTGGCGAGGTCCTGGGCTTCCGGTACGGAGAATTGTCCGCTGATCTGGGAGCGCCCGCCGGAAATCTCGGAGGAAACAGTTGGGAAAGAATAGACATAATTGTCAAGCACAATGGCGATGGAGCGCCCGATATTGTCGCCTGTCATGCGGCGCCACACACGGGCACCCTCATTGTTCATTGACATAGTGATCTCGACCTGGCCGGTACGGTCGAAATCCTGTCTTGCATCGGTAATCACCTCGCCCGTCAGCGGTGCCGCGCCGTCACGGGTCGTTTCCCTGATGGCGATCAGTTCATGCATATTTTCTGCA
>Ga0207421_10008784_pt1 | contig 10367 bp, 14 predicted proteins | sample SodLakKL_010_SED_4_FD_187542 | JGI IMG/M metagenome (GOLD analysis project Ga0207421, IMG submission 187542) | Alkaline sediment microbial communities from Lake Tanatar, Kulunda Steppe, Russia - 8KL_010_SED (SPAdes) (version 2) | ecosystem: Environmental > Aquatic > Non-marine Saline and...
CAATCCCAAAAATTTCCGACCCGGAGTTGTTTTTAAATAATTTTCTCTACGCTTGGCGTCTTTTCTATTATCCTCCATTTTATTCTTCAATACATATACTATATACATAATAGAAGAAAATACTGAATGTTGTATTTCGGGCCACGGCCCGTTTTACTTTTCTTTGCTTAAAGTTTTAATGCACTTCGTGCAAGCAACTATTTTTTTTCCGGCAAATTTCTTAAACCCTTCTTTTGAGACATTCAAAGGAACAAAAGTTTTTTGAAGATTGGGTTGCTTCTTTCTTTTGGGAGTAGGGTTATACATGGACATCAATTTTTTTCTACCACTCTCCATCACCGGTTTTTTTTCACAGATTTGACACTTCTTTGACATTTTTTTACCTTTGTTATTTAATAACGTGCGTTATTATACACACAAAGGTTAAAATTTTCAATAGTCTTGTAAAAGTTGCCTTATAGAGGAATTTCGGTTATCATAAAAAAGTATGGGAGAAGCATGGATTTTTATTTTAATAATTCTTATTTTTTCGGCGATATTTCACGAATATGCGCACGGTTTTGCTGCTTATACTCTGGGAGATCCAACGGCAAAAAACATGGGAAGGCTTACGTTAAACCCTATTCCGCACATTGATCCTTTTTTTACTATTCTCCTTCCGGCAATGATGATTATTATGCCGGGGATTAATTTTATTATAGGAGGAGCAAAACCCGTTCCGGTTAATCCTTTGAACTTAAAAGGTAAGCACGACCACCTGAAAGTTGCCTTGTCCGGCCCTGCTTCAAATATTGCTCTTGCTATCCTTTTTGGGCTTTGTATTCGCTTTATTCCTCTTATAAGGGAAGACGAGTCTTTATTCCTGGCTTTTGGAGCGGTAGTTTTTGTGAATCTCCTGCTGGCCGTCTTTAATCTTCTTCCCATTCCACCTCTGGATGGATCGTACCTTTTGTTCACCCTTTTTCCTGGAATTTCTCGCCAAGTAAAGATGTTTTTCTCTCAATATGGATTTTTTATTTTGCTTGGAGCTCTTATTCTTTTTGCCCCTTTTATTTTTACTATTATTTTGACTATTATAAATCTGCTGTTTAACGCTATTACAGGAATTTCTTTTTTGAATTTCTTTAATCTCTTAGGATAATCGAGGGACTTCTGTCTTTTCGGGGTTGACTTTGTCAGATTTTTGTGTAATATAAGGCAGAGTGAAGGCTCTTCCTAGGGTCTTTACGGTTTATTTTTGTTTTTAGAAACATATGCCAACAATCAATCAACTTATAAAAAAAGGAAGAAAAAAAGTAAGGAAGAAAGACAAGTCTCCTGCGCTTTCTTATGATTTCAATAACATAAGAAACAAGAAGTCTTACAGCCCTTCTCCTTTTAAAAGAGGAGTGTGTACCAAAGTTTCTACTGTTACTCCCAAGAAGCCTAATTCGGCCCTTCGAAAAGTGGCCAGGGTTCGTGTTTCAAACGGAGCGGAGGTTACAGCTTATATCCCGGGAGTAGGACACAAGTTGCAGGAACATTCGGTAGTTCTTATTCGTGGAGGAAGAGTTAAAGACCTTCCCGGAGTAAGGTATCATGTGATTCGTGGAGCTTTGGATACTACCGGAGTAGAAGGAAAGAAGAGTAGTCGAAGTAAGTACGGAACAAAGAAAAACCAAAACTAAGAAAAGAAAATGTTCGAGGAAAAAGGAAAAAAAAGTTACAAAATTCATCCGATAGAGCCCGACACACAGCACGGTAGTGTTATGATTGCCAAGTTTATCAACCATGTTATGAGCAAGGGGAAAAAAGATGTGGCAAGAAAAGTTGTTTACAAGGCTTTAGAAAGGATAAAAGAAGGTGAAAAGAAGGATCCTGTCGAAATCTTTGACAATGCTATTTACAATGTTTCTCCGACGATGGAAGTTCGCTCTAAAAGAGTAGGAGGAGCGACCTATCAGGTTCCAATGAAAGTTAACAAGAAAAGATCTGTCAGTCTTGCGATGCGATGGATTATAGAAACCGCTAAGTCAAAAAAAGGAAAGCCTATGGACAGAAAACTTTTTGAAGAGCTGGTAAGCGCCTCCAAGAATGAAGGAGAGGCAATTAAAAAGAAAGAAAACATGCACAAAATGGCGAAAGCGAACAGAGCTTTTGCTTATTTGGCAAAATAGAGAGGTTAACGATTGATTTAAATTATTATGCCAAGAGAATATCCTATAAATAGATACAGGAACATCGGTATTATCGCCCATATTGACGCGGGAAAAACCACTGTAACGGAGCGTTTTCTTTTTTATACCGGGATTTCCCACAAAATAGGAGAAACTCACGCAGGGGAGTCCGTCATGGACTGGATGTCTCAGGAGAAAGAGAGAGGAATTACCATTACCTCTGCGGCTACTACTTGTTTTTGGGTCCCTTCCAGTATGGAAAAAAATAAGGAGAACGAATACAGAATAAATATTATTGATACTCCCGGACACATTGATTTTACGGCCGAAGTTCAAAGATCAATGCGTGTTTTAGACGGGGCGATTGTTGTTTTTGATGGCGTAGCTGGAGTAGAACCTCAATCGGAAACAGTATGGAGGCAAGCTGATAAGTACAATGTCCCCAGAATGTGCTTTATAAATAAAATAGATAGAACAGGAGCTTCTTATGAAGACTCTTTGCAGTCCATTAAAGAAAAACTTACTTCCGACGTAGTCCCGATGCAGCTTCCTGTCGGAGAAGAAGAGAATTTTCAGGGAGTGATAGACCTTATCAAGAGAAAATTCATTAAATTTGAGGGAGAATTCGGAGAAGAATTAAAAGAAGAAGAGGTCCCCGAAGAAATGAAAGAAAAAGTTGAGGAGTGGAGAAGTGGGATGGTAGAGAAAGTGGTTACCGAAGACGAAGAACTTTTTGAAAAATACATGGAAGGAGGAGAAATTAGTGAGGAAGAAATAAGAAGAGCTGTAAGAAAAGCCACCTTAAACTACAAGGCGGTTCCTCTTTTTTGCGGAACAGCTCTAAAAAACAAAGGAGTACAGCCGGTGCTTGACGCTGTTTGTCATTATTTTCCTGCACCGACCGACCTTCCACCCGTGGAAGGAGTTCATCCCAAAACAGGAGAAGAAATGAAAAGAGAATTGAAAGACGAAGAACCTTTTGCTGCACTTGCCTTTAAAATTGCTAGCGACCCTTTTGTGGGTAGCTTAACTTTTCTCCGCGTTTATTCCGGAAAACTTTCCGGCGGTTCTTACATTTTAAATGCTAATAACGGTAAAAAAGAACGTATTAGCCGAATACTGCGAATGCATGCCGACAAAAGAGAGGAGCTTCAAGAAATTTATGCCGGAGATATTGTAGCTGCCGTAGGGCTTAAAGAAACTTTTACGGGACATACTCTCTGTCAAGAGAATAATCCAATTATCCTTGAAGAAATTACTTTTCCTGAGCCTGTTGTGTCGATTAGAGTAGAGCCGAAAACAAAAGAGGACCAAGAAAAAATGGGAATTGCCCTAAGAAAACTTTCTGAAGAAGATCCTACATTTCGCGTTTATGGTGATGAAGAAACAGGAGAAACCGTTATTTCGGGAATGGGAGAACTTCACTTAGATATTATTGTTGACAGAATGAAAAGAGAGTTCAAAGTTGATGCTCAAGTGGGCCAACCCCAAGTAGCTTATAAAGAAACAATCAAAAAAGAAGCCGAGGCGGAAGCAAAGTATGTAAAGCAAAGCGGGGGAAGGGGTCAGTATGGACATGTCAATTTACGTGTCGAACCCCTGCCTGCAGATAGCGAGAAAAGATTGGAATTTGTTGACGCGATCAAAGGAGGAGTTATTCCTCAAGAATTTATTCCTGCTGTTGAGAAGGGAATTGAAGAAACAATGGATGAGGGGATTCTTGCCGGATGTCCGGTGGTAAACGTTAGAGCGACTCTTTATGACGGATCTTTCCATGAAGTTGATTCTTCCAAGATGGCTTTCAAAATAGCCGGATCCATGGGATTCAAGGAAGCTTACAAGAAAGCAGACCCTGTCATTTTAGAGCCCTTTATGAAGGTGGAAGTTATTATTCCTTCGGAATTTTTAGGGGATGTGATGGGAGATATCTCTTCCAGAAGAGGAGAGGTGGAATCTACCGAGGAAACGAAAGGAAAGGTTCCACAAAAGGTTATTCGAACCAAGGTTCCTCTTGCCGAAATGTTCGGTTACGTAACGACATTGCGTTCACTTACCAAGGGAAGAGGAAGTTATTCCATGGAATTTGACAGTTATAAAGAAGTTCCTTATAATATCGCGCAGGAAATTATTAACGGGGAAAGATAAAAAATTCACATTATAGACTTTTTTCAAAAAATAAGTTATTATTACAAAGCAAATTATTAATCCTTAAGCAGGTTTAAAACCAAAAAAATATGGCAAAAGGAACATTTGAAAGAGGAAAACCTCATCTTAACGTCGGAACTATTGGTCACGTGGATCACGGTAAGACTACTCTTACCGCTGCAATGATTAATGCTCTTCATCTTAAAGGTTACTTGGACAAAAGAGTAAGCGTGGAAGATATTGACTCTGCGCCGGAAGAGAAAGCAAGGGGGCTTACCATTTCTATTTCGCACCGCGAATACGAAACGGAAAATCGCCACTATGCTCATATTGACTGTCCGGGACACGCTGACTACGTAAAGAACATGATTACTGGTGCGGCGCAAATGGACGGAGCAGTTTTGGTTGTTTCCGCTACCGATGGTCCGATGCCCCAGACAAGAGAGCATCTTTTACTTGCTCGCCAAGTGGGACTTCCCTCTTTGGTTGTTTTCTTGAACAAGGTTGACATGGTTGATGACCAAGAAATGATTGATCTTGTGGAATCCGAAGTAAGAGAGCTTTTGAACGAATACGAGTTTCCCGGAGATGAAACTCCTATTATTAAGGGATCTGCCCTGAAAGCTTCGGAGGCTACTTCTGTCGATGATGAATCTTTGGTGCCGATCATGGAGCTTTTGGAAGCAATGGACTCTTATATCCCCGAACCCGAGAGAGACGTTGATAAACCTTTTCTTATGGCAGTAGAAGACGTTTTCTCTATTGAAGGGAGAGGTACGGTTGCTACCGGAAGAATTGAAAGAGGAATTGTCAAGGCTGGTGAAGAAGTGGAAATTGTTGGGCTTCGAGACACTGCGAAAACTACTGTAGTTAGCATAGAGATGTTTAATAAGAGTTTGGCAGAAGGAAGAGCCGGGGATAATGCAGGTTTACTTCTTCGTGGAACCAAGAAAGATGATATTGAAAGAGGACAAGTTCTAGCAAAGAAAGGATCTATTACTCCCCATACCGAATTTGAAGCAGAAGTTTACATCCTAGGAAAAGAAGAAGGAGGAAGGCATACCCCGTTTTTTAAAGGATACAAGCCTCAGTTTTATATGAGGACTACCGATGTTACCGGAGAAGTTGATCTTCCCGAAGGGACAGAAATGGTTATGCCGGGAGATACTGCTAACTTGAAAGCTAAACTCATTGCTCCGATTGCAATGGAAGAAGGTATGCGCTTTGCTATTCGTGAAGGAGGAAAAACAGTAGGAGCTGGAGTAGTAAGCAAGATAGTTAAGTAATTTTATAGCTGGTTTTAACATTTAGAAATATATCCTCAAAGGTGCTCAGGCCCCATCCTCATGTCTTCGGACATGAGGATGTGCTAGGTAAAAGCTCTCTTTAGAGATATTTGTTTAAAAAAGAAGCAAATGGCAAAAGAGAAGGAAGTAAAATCAAAAATCCGTATTCGTCTTCGTGCTTATGATCACAAAGTGATTGACACAAGTGCGAGACAAATCATTGATACTGCCCTAAGGCATGGGAGCGAGGTGGCAGGGCCCACCCCCCTTCCCACGGAGATAAAGAAATATACTGTAAATCGTTCGACGTTTGTTTATAACAAGTCAAAAGAGCAGTACGAGATTCGCATACACAAAAGAATCATCGATATTCTTAATCCGGGGGCAAAAGTTCTTGATGCCTTGAGAAATTTGACTTTACCTACGGGAGTCAATATTGAAATCAAGATGTAAACGGTTTTCAAGTAGGAGAGATTTTGTAGGTTTTCGTAATTTAAATATCGAGGAAAACCTCGGTATTTAATTTCGCTTGACCAAATAACCAAAAAAAGAAAAAGTAAGCATAAAAAAATGAATTTCATCCTTGGAAAAAAACTTGGTATGACGCAAATCTTCAGTGAAGAAGGAGAGGCTTTTCCTGTGACGCTTGTTGAGGCCGGACCTTGCAAGATTACCGATATAAAAACCAAAGAAAGAGATGGATATGATGCTGTTCAGCTCGGTTTTTGTGAGCTAAAGAAAGAAAAAATGAAAAAATCAAAAAAGGGAAAACCTTATCGCTATCTTCGAGAAATTAGAGGAAACTTTGAAACTTCTTTAAACGACACTGTTTCTGTTGATTCTTTTTCCCAAGATGATCAGGTAAAAGTTAGAGGAATTTCTAAAGGAAAGGGATTTGCCGGAGTAATGAAAAGATGGAATTTTAGTGGAGCGGGAACTTCTTCCCACGGGACGAAACACAATAACAGAAAAGGGGGTTCTATCGGTTCGATGTTTCCCCAGAGAGTAATGAAAGGAAAAAAAATGGCGGGAAGAATGGGGACGGATAGTGTTACCGTAAAAAACCTTCAAGTAATGAGTGTTGATACAGAAAAGAATATTATTGCAATAAAAGGAGCTCTTCCGGGGAAAAACGGAGGACTAGTAACTATCGAGAAAATATGATTAAAGCCGAGCTAAAAAATATAAAAGGGAAAAAAGAAGGGGAGATTAATCTTCCAGAAGAAATTTTTGGAATGAAAGCTAACACAGATCTTATTTATCAAGTGATACGTGCGCAACAGCTTTCCAGAAGACAAAATTCGGCTCATACAAAAGACCGAGGAGAAGTAAGAGGAGGAGGAAGAAAGCCTTGGCGACAAAAAGGAACCGGTAGAGCAAGGCACGGATCGAGCAGGTCTCCTATCTGGAAAGGAGGAGGAGTAACTTTCGGACCGAGAAATGAAAGAAATTACAAAAAGAAAATCAATAAAAAAGCAAAAAGAAAAGCTCTTTTTATGGTTCTTTCTGCAAAAAATGAAAAGGGAATGATCTCTTTTGTTTCTGATTTCAAGGTAAAAGAATCGAAAACCAAAGAGATAATTGGAGTTATTGAAAAGTTATCTTGCAAGGGAAAGACATTAGTTGTTCTTCCTGAGATGGATAAAAAAGCGATTCTTGCTGCGCGCAACCTTCAGGAGGTTGATACCATGCAAGCAAAAGACATTAATCCTTTTGACTTGATGTGTTATAAAAACCTTGTAATTCCTGAGCCTTCAGTAGAAGCAATGAAAAACAATTTTTTAAAAGAAGAAATTTCTTCCGAGAAGAAAACAAGCGAGAAAAAGTAATCTAATTTAGAAAAATGGCTGAAAAGCAAAAAACCGAAAAAAGAAAAAACGATCATCTAAATGAGAGATATGTCTTGGTGAGACCTCATATTAGCGAGAAAGCGACTGATTTGGCAACTTCGAATTTTTATGTTTTTCGGGTAAAAAATGATGCCGGTAAAAGAGAAGTAAAACACGAAGTGGAAAAAAAATACAAAGTGAACGTTTTAAAGGTAAGAATGATAAAAACTCCTTCTAAAAAGAAAAGCATGGGAAGAAAAACGGAAGGAGAAAGAAGGGGTTATAAAAAAGCTGTTGTGAAAATTAAAGAAGGTCAAAATATTGACTTAACGGCTTAAGAAATTTGAAAAGCTTCTTTTTGGGATGATATTTGACAATAAGAGGCTTGGAATGTAAAATATGCGTTGCCGTTTCTCCTTTTAACAGAGTAAAAAACGAAAAACATCTTCCAGAAATTATGAATTTAAAAGCGAAAAAAAGAAAAAATCTGATAACGCCGCTTAAAAGAAAAGCAGGAAGGTCTTCGCAAGGAAAGATAACAGTGCGTCATAAAGGGGGAGGTGTAAAAAGAATGTACAGGGTAGTTAATTTTGGACAAGACCCCTTAGGAAAAGAGGGAACAGTAGCGGATATTGAATACGACCCTAACAGAAGCGCTAATATTGCTCTTGTTGATTACGGAGAAGGAGAATTCAAGTATATTATTGCTCCTCAGAAATTGAAGAAAGGAGATAAGATCATTAATGACGAAGAGGCGGAAATAAAGTCCGGAAACAGAATGAGAATTAAAAATATTCCCGTAGGAACAATGGTTTATAACATAGCTTTGCATCCGGACGGAAAAGGGAAGATAGTGAGGAGTGCCGGCGTCGGCGCACTTATCCTTGCCCATGAAGGGAAGATGACTCACCTTAAAATGCCTTCCAGGGAAGTGAGAAGGGTGGTTAATATGTGTTTTGCCACTGTAGGAGAAGTTTCCAACCCCGAGCATCGTTATAAAAATATCAAGAAAGCGGGAACGGCAAGAAAAATGGGAAGAAGGCCGACTGTTAGAGGATCAGCGATGAACCCCGTAGATCATCCGCACGGAGGAGGAGAAGGAAGGCAACCTATCGGAATGCCCTCCCCGAAAACTCCTTGGGGTAAAAAAGCACGCGGAGTAAAGACAAGAAAAAGAAAAAACACCGACAGATATATTATTAAGAGAGCCACTAAGAAAAGAAAAGGAAAGAAATAAATAATTAAAATTTTAAATTTGTAAAACATGCCCAGAAGTTTGAAAAAAGGTCCCTTTATCGACGAAAAATTGGTTGAAAAAACCAAAAAAGTTAAGCCAGGGGATAAAACGGCTGTTATTAAGACTTGGTCGAGGGACGCAGTAATAACTCCGGAGATGATAGGATACACTTTTGGCGTTTACAACGGAAAGGAACATATTAAAGTTTATGTTACCGAGGAGATGGTTGGGCATCTTTTAGGTGAATTTTCGCCTACTAAGAAGTTCATCAAACATGGAGGAAGAATGCAAAGAGATATAGAAAAGAAAAAGTAGTTTTAAGTATAAGTTAAATTTATGTCCGTTAAAGCAAAACTTAGCTATTCCAGAATTTCCCCAAGGAAAGTTCGTCTAGTTGCCGATCTTGTTAGAGGTTGTAATGTTATTGAAGCGGAAAACATTTTAAAATTTACCAACAAGCGCCCGGCAAAGTCGGTTTTAAAACTTTTAAGATCGGCTATTGCTAACGCGGAAAATAATTTTAATTTAAAAAAAGAAAACCTTTATATTTCCGAAATAAAAGTAGATGGAGGGCCGATTATGAAAAGATTTAGGCCAAGGGCCAGGGGAGCGGTTTTTCCTATACACAAGAAAACATCGCATGTTTCCGTAGAACTCAAAGAAAAAGGTGGTAAAGAAGAAGAGAAGAAAGGAAAGAAAGAAAAAATCAAAAAGGTTTACAAAACCGAAAAACCGAAAGAAGAAGAGGATTTAAGGAAAAAAAGAAAATCGACGGAAGGAGAGAAGCAAGAAGAGAAGAAACATAAAGACACCAAAGGAGAACAAAAACAAATATTTAGAAGAAAATCAATATAAAAATGACACACAAAGTCCACCCAAAAATTTATCGTATCGGAGTTACCAAGGATTGGGATTCTAAAGGTTTTTATGAAAAACGCTTTCCGGAATTCTTGCAGGAAGATTATGAGATAAGGAGTTTTTTAAAAGAGGCTCTTCGTGGAAGTAGTGTAGAAAAGGTAGAAATTGAGCGCTCTTTTGATGAAGTTGGAATTTTAATCTACAGCTCCAGACCGGGACTTATTATTGGCAGAGGGGGAGAAGGAGTGAAGAACCTAAAGAAGAAGATAGAAAAGAAAATTAGCCGCCTTGGAAAGGAAGAAAAAAAGAATGTTCGGTTGGAAATTAAAGAAGTAAAAGATCCTTGGTTTTCGGCTTCACTTGCCTCGCAAGAAATAGCAAGGCAGCTTGAAAGAAGAATGCCTTATCGTAAAGTGGTCAAGCAAGCATTGCATAAAATTCTTATGCACAAGGAAGTGAAGGGAGTACGAATTCAGGTTGCCGGGAGGCTTAACGGCATAGAGATAGCCCGTAACGAATTTTTCCAACAAGGACAATTGAAAAGAGCGACTATCAGAGGAGATCTTGATTATGGATTTGATATGGCCCGCTGTCCTTATGGAGCTATCGGAATAAGAGTTTTTATTTACAAAGGTGAGAAGTTTTAATCATGTTATTTCCCAAGAAAGTAAAACACAGAAAGCACCGCAAAAGAAGACCTACAGGAATTGCGAGGCGTGGCTCAAATGTTAACTTTGGAAGCTATGGATTAAGAGTGGAAAAAGAAGGAATGATTACTGCCAGACAAATTGAAGCTGCAAGAAGAGCTATTATTCGTTATTTGCGGAAAGGAGGAAAAATGTGGATTAGAATTTTT
>Ga0207421_10008786_pt1 | contig 10365 bp, 13 predicted proteins | sample SodLakKL_010_SED_4_FD_187542 | JGI IMG/M metagenome (GOLD analysis project Ga0207421, IMG submission 187542) | Alkaline sediment microbial communities from Lake Tanatar, Kulunda Steppe, Russia - 8KL_010_SED (SPAdes) (version 2) | ecosystem: Environmental > Aquatic > Non-marine Saline and...
TGACATCATCTTTGCGCTCGAAGACATGGGCTTCGAGATCGAAGCCAGCCACCACGAGGTCGCCGAGGGTCAGTACGAGATCAACTTCGAGTACGACGACGCACTCACCACCGCCGACAACGTGGCGACGTTCCGAACGGTCGTCCGCGCGGTCGCAGCACAGCACGACCTGCACGCGACGTTCATGCCAAAACCAATCCCGAAAATCAACGGCTCGGGAATGCACACCCACATGTCGCTGTTTGAGGACGGCGAGAACGCCTTCCACGACGGCGACGACGAGTTCGACCTGAGCGAGACAGCCCACTCGTTCCTCGCCGGTATTCTCGACCACGCGCAGGCAATCTGTGCAGTCACCGATCCAACGGTCAACTCCTACAAACGCCTAGTGCCTGGCTACGAGGCACCAGTGTACGTCGCTTGGTCGGACCGCAACCGCTCGGCGCTTATCCGCAAGCCAGCAGCCCGCGTCCCAGCCGCCAGCCGTATTGAGGCTCGCTTCCCCGATCCGTCCTGTAACCCATACTTGGCGTTCGCCGCGCTTCTCACCGCCGGTATCGACGGCGTCGAACGCGGTCTCGAAGCACCGGACCCAGTCCGCGAGAACATCTACGAGTTCGACGAGGCAAAACGAAGCGAGTACGGCATCGAGACGCTCCCAGGCAACCTTGGTGAGGCAATCGACGCCCTCGAATCAGACGAGGTTATTCTCGACGCACTCGGTCCGCACGTTGCCGAGAAGTTCGTCGAAGCCAAATCTGCCGAGTACGACGACTACCGAATCGACGTCTCGCAGTGGGAACTCGACCGTTACCTCGAAACGTTCTAAGGTCGCCCCGGCTCCAATTTCTTTCTTTTTGCTGTTAGGTGCCCAGCAGTGGCAACAGTAGGATACAACTAACCGCGAGCCCGCTTGCGAAAGCTGCTCCTACTGTCGACACTACACCGGCGTACGCCATCATCCATAATCCTCCAGCGACCATCAGTCCGACCACGGCGACCGGCAGCGAGACGGGTGGGGCCGCAGTCAGCCGTTGGGACCACCGATACCAGATTCCTGCGCCGGCGACCGCCGTCCCAATCGCAATCGCCGCCTGTGTGAGTTCGCGCGCATGGCCTGCCTCGGCGGCGACTGCGAGGCCGACAACAGCTATGACTGCTGCAAGGCCGAACAGTCGATCCGGGCGAAGTCGCTCGCCGTCTCGGCCAACTGTGAGCCCGACCATGAGAATCATCCCGCCGATGAACAATCCAGCAGCAACATCTCGTGGATAATGGACCTCTAAGACGAGCCGTGAGAGACCGACCAGTCCAATAACCCCGGAAGCTGCGAGATACCGAACGCGTCGTCGGCCAACCGACAGAAGCACCGCGAGCCCTCCGTATACGACGGTTGCGGCAACGGTATGACCGCTGGGAAACGCAAAGCCGCTGGCGTCGGCCTCGCTTGCGACGAAACTTCCAACTACAGCCGGGAGGCCAGCGGGATCGAGCGGCATCGCGGCGGGCCGCGGAAGCGAAGTCGCCGTTTTAATCGTCAGTACGATTGCCAGTCCGATCACGGCGAAACTGACACAGACAACCGCAATCGGCCGAGCCGCTTCGATGTATCGCGGGCCGATCCAGTACAACAACGAGAGGCCCACGAGCACGAACCACGCATCTCCCACCAGCGTCACGAACGCAAACAGCACAACTACGAGATCGAAAACAGAGACCAGCGGACTCACCATCGTGGCTCGACGTTCGCGCGCAGTATATAAACAGGGCGGGGTTGCGGTCAGTTGCGTCGGTCGCGCGCCATATCAATCGCCTTTCCGGGCACACCAAGAAGGTTCAAACCGACGCCAACAGCAATGAAAACAACATAGAGGCCGAGCGTCGACAAAAAGATGATAACCATTGCTGCAATGGCAAGCCAGTCGCTTTGGAACAGATAGAAGGCTCCAAGCGTCAGCGCGGTGCCGTACAGCAAGACGAGATACGGCCCCCAACCGCGGGCATGCCCTCGGCGCATCTTCGAGCGCACGTACCGTTTGAGCTCGGATTCGACGCTGGGTTTGTCGACCGTTCTGTTGCGAACGTCGGCCTCAAAAGCCTCAAGATCGGCTCGCAGTTCGTCGACGCGGTCGTCGATCTCGCCGATGTCGGGGGCTCCGCGCGGCTCAACGCGATTTTTCTCGGCGACACCACTCGTCTCTCCGGCGTCGTCGGTCGACGCCTCACGTCCCTCAGGCGGCATATGTTCTACATCTTGGCTGCCGGCCTGTTGTAACTGCCGGTCGGCTGACGTTGCCTGATTGTCATCGGTTGCCTTCGATTGGTCACCAGCACCGTCGGTTTCAGTTGAAAACGGCGGACCATCGTCGGCTTCATCAGCGAGAACAGCGTTAACCACCGCGCCGAGAATGACGAGAATTGCCGCGAAATAGAGCCATGTCACCAACAGCAGAATCCCGCCGACAACGCCGTAGGCCTCGTACTGGCCGGCGTTGGCAGCGTAAATCTGAAACCCCGCCTGCAGCAACGTCCAGCCGACTCCCGCAAACAGCGCGCCGGGCAGTGCCTCCCGAACCGGGATCGGCGGGTTCGGGAACTGCCGGTACATCGGCAAAAACGCTACCGTCAACACCGCGGGCAGCGCAAGAATGCTCACAATCCGGCTTGCAGGTCCAAGCGGGAGCGCGGCAAGCACGGTTCCGGCGGCGACCATTACACCCACGCCGACCCCGATCCCGATCAGTACCGCTGTCGCGTCCTTAATTTCACTGACGAAGCTTGATGTCTCGATCTGGCCGTAGATCGACAGAAAGGCGGTGTCCAGCGCGCGAAACACCTTGAGCGTACTCCATGCCAACACGCCGACACCGACGACTGTCGCGCCACCGCGGCCCGGTGCGTCCGCAATCGCCCCCGCGATTGCATCTTCACCCGCGGGTGTCAGAAACTCTTGGGTGAGTCCGACCAGCTGTTCTGCCATCGCATCACCGGCAATCGTTGAGGCCACAACCAACACCAACAGCAGTGCGGGCAACAGCGAGACAAAGGCGTAGTAGGCGACGCTGGCAGCCAGAAACGTGATCTGTTGGTCCTGTGCGGTCTCGATGACCTGCTTTGCCGTCGAGAGCCGCGAGCGAGTCGGAGAGGTCACTGTATGATCAGTCTGCAAGCGTCCAAATAGTATCACGGATATTTCGTCTTCGTAGAACGTTAGTAGCTGGTTATTACAGTGCAGTAGTCACTTACTACCAAGCAGGAACTCGTCAGTCAGCAGCGGGCGCGGCGGCTTCGCGAATCTGTTCGACCGTCGCGTCTGTTTTAAATGCGGTACCACTGTAGTGGGCCTGCGAGGCCTCGTAACCGGCGTTCCGGATATCGGTTATAAACTCGTCCATCGAGTTAGCCGGGACTCCCCACTGCTTGCAGAGCCGGTGTTGGTCGTAGTGGGTCGGGGTATCGAGTTCGGATTCGAGCGTCGACAACAGACGGTCGGCCCGGCTGGCGGTACCCATTTCGGGGCTCAACTGCGCACGCACGTTGCTCACGAACTCGCTGTCTTTGACCGTGCCGAGCCAGAGCGGGCCCGCCGTTAGGGTTCGACTACTCTCACAGACTGGACACTTCTCAGGCACTGATTGCGGGTAGTGGCCGAACTCGTGTCGACGGACGAGACAGTCCTCGCAGTGATGAACGAAGCCGAGGTTTTCCAGCAGGCTGTCGGCCGCCGTCGCCCGATGGTCGAGTTCGAGATACGTCCGTGCATAGTGCCGCGAGACGTGCGAACAGATCGGCTGGGCAGCCACATCGTAGCGGGCAGCGGTTCGGATCAGGGCCGAAAGCAGCGTTCGAAGCCCCATCTCGGGGTGGTAGTCGGTGTTCTGGGGTACTGCGCTGTATTTCCGAATGCCGCTCTGAAGGTGGGCGCCACACAGCGGTGCGGTATCGGTCGCAGTCACACAGACGAGATTACGAGTCGTGGCGAAGGCGGCATCAGCAAAGGGAATTGGTGTGCCGAACGGATCGAGGTCGACCACATCGAACATCGATTCGTGAAGGAGGGCGTTGACGTTCCGCTGTTCGGTTGTGCCCGTGAGGTCGTTTCGCGCGAGATTTGCCTTTGCGAGTTCGACGGCCTCGCTGTCGATATCACAGCAGGTGACGTCGTACCCCTCGTTTGCAGCCCGGACCCCTCGGATCCCGGAGGCAGCCATCGCATCCAGATACGTCGAGACCCGTGGTTCGCGCTTTTGATAGGCCCGGAGGACCGCGACCGTGATATCGCGGTTGAGCTCCATCGTCGGGTTGAAAAAGACGCCGTCGCCGCTGCCCTCGCTGGTGCCGTCACGAGGTTGGTCGACCTCGATTGTCAGGCCCCCTTCGGTGAGTTCCATACCATGAGTCGACCAACCCACTCAAAAAAGGATGCGACCCGCATCGAACCTGTTTTCATGTCGCTGTGAGTAGAGCCGCTGTGGCCGAGATCGACGACTGGCGAGCGGCACTCACAGCTGCCGGCGAGCTACAGCCCGAAATCGTCACTCGAATACTGTCGATTCACGGCGACCGCGGACAGCGAGCCATCGAAGCCGTCTCGGAACGTCGGGTCAAACGCTACCGCGATTTTACGGTGGTCGTCGGCTACGACGAAGAGTACGTTGTCGAAGACGGCGGCTGTACCTGCAAAGACAGCCAGTATAATCTCGATTCGGCCGACCCCACACAACGGTGTTGGCACGCACTCGCAGTCGAAATCGCCGAACGGATCGATGCGGTCGACGACCACGACATGTGGTACTCCGACGTTCGCGAGTTCATTTGAAAACAGGCCGTATGAACTGCCTACGCTGTAGTAGGCATCGACTACTCAAGGAGTGAATCGAACTCATCGAGCAGCTTGGTCTCCGAGATCGGTTTCGTTACGTAGCCGTCGGCACCGGATTTGGCTGCCTCGCGCATCTTTTCTTCCTGTTCGACACTCGTACACATGACGATAATCGTCTCCGGTGAGCGACGTTTGATCTCCTTGAGCGCTTCGAGACCGGTCATCTCGGGCATGATGATATCCATCGTGATCACATCTGGTGTAAGTTCTTCGAACTTCGAGACGGCCTGCTTTCCGTTTTCGGCCGTATCGACGACATCGAACCGATCATCAAGCGTGTCGGAGACGATCGTTCGCTGAAACGATGAGTCATCTACGACGAGCGTCCGATACGTCATACTGGTCCTGCGATGGAAGCGTATAAAGTGCTTATCCATGCGGTATCTGTCAGCCTCCCGGTTTTTTACGTGGGAGTCGTGATCGCCGCTGCAATCAGCGGGCCGAAGACGGCCGCGAGTCCAGCAGTGACCCATCGGTCGAGTGGTCCGCCAGTGAGCACCCCAACCGCAAGCAGTCCGCCAGCCACTGTAAGTCCCGCCAGTGGGAACCATCTGCGGCGTCTGGGTCGGTTGTGAGTGGTCGACCGCGTGCCGTAGACGACGCCTGCGACAAACACCACCACGGCACTGACCGCACCAGCGGCAGCCCCCGTTAGCAGGCTGCCGGCAAGCAACAGGCCTGCTAGCAGAACGCAACCTCCTTCGAGTAGCCGCGGTCGAACCCACGATGGTGGCTCGCCGTAGTGACCTGCGTAGGCCGCCGCCGGGAGGAACACACCAACTGCGAGCAGCGAGCCAAGCAGCGCGGCCTCGACTGTTGAGCCGAACTGGCGAATCGAATCCGCTAGCACACCGGCAGCCGCGATACCTGCGGTGACTGTCACTGCTTTTGGTGGCAACACCGTCGACGGCTCGTCGTCCGTATGGATCGCATACGCTGCAAACGGATAGCTACACAGCGCACAGACAACCGCCGCCGAATAGAACTCACCGAGCGTTATGAGGACGAACCCACCGAACGCACCACCGAGAACAACACCGGCAACGAGCGCCAACTCGGGGGCATAGCGGTTCATATCCATTCTTCGGGCGGCAGCAAAAAGAACAGCCCGGTTGTCAGGGGCTCCAGCGGAAGCGTTTAATCGGCACCCTGAGTACGGACAGATATGCCGAACTGTCCACTGGCGGATGACTGCCCGAGCTTTTCGGAGCGAATCAAAGGCATGGGCTGTCAGCATTACGGTGATCGCGGCGGCGCAGAGTGGTGTCAACACTACAGTATGCCGATCCGTGAACTCAAACAGCAGCCGATCCAACCCGGCGAGGAAGTGATTGTCGAGGTCACAGACATGCACGAAAGCGGAGCAGGTGTCGGCCGAACCGAAGACGGCTTTATTGTCTTCATTGACGGCCTGCTACCTGATGCGCGCGCAAAGGTTCGAATCGACCGTGTGCTGTCGAACCACGCCAAAGCCAACGAGGTAATCGAACGTCTCCCGCTCGAAGCCGACGAGGAGTCCGATGCCGAGACTGACGCTGAGACCGACGAGGACGCAGCCGACGACAGCGATGGAGACGACAACTCGACCGGTCGACGTGGGCCGGACCGAGACCGCTTGGGCAGCCGCGAGAACTTCTGGGGCGGCTAACTCTCTGTCAGGAGTGTGTCGCGCCGGTGGACAGTCAGAACTGTAGCTTTTTCCGCACCCCCTCCGAACGACTAGCTATGACAGACGGGACCGACAGTGACGACCCGGTCGAAGTGGGGGACGTCGGAACAGATGTCGAGACGCTGCTTGAACGAGCTGGCTTCGATCCCGACACGAACGTATTGACGCGCAGACAGGCCGAAGTGCTCGCCTTTCGGGAACGTGGCATGCGACAGCGGGATATCGCCGACCGACTGGGTACCTCGCGGGCCAACGTTTCTAACGTTGAGGCCAGCGCGCGTGAAAACATCGCCAGAGCCCGCGAAACTGTCGCATTCGCGGAGGCAGTGGCCGCGCCGATCCGTGTCGAGATTCCTGCCGGCACGGATCTGTTCGACGTCCCGACAATGGTGTACGACGCCTGTGATCCAGCGAGCCTGAAAGTCAACTACACTGCTCCAGAGCTCATGACCGCGATCAGTGAGGCCGCAGACGGCGCAATCGAAGGCCGGGCAGTTCACGAATCGCTTCTCGTTGGTGTGACCGACGACGGCGAGCTTCGGATTCGACAATCAGGCGAGTAGGCACTGCCTACCAGGTCTCGATAATCCCGTCTTTGATATCCTCAACACAACCCACACAGTCAGTGTGGTCCGGATCGAAACAAGCTGGTTTTCCCTCACTGTCGAGAGCGACTGCGCGCTTTTCGGCATGTCGACGACAGACAATTTTGGCACGGTTTTCGTCGTCGACCGGCAGCTCATCGAGAATCGCCGCGCGCCGGGGCTCGCCTTTGCCCTCGGCGTAGGCTCTGCGCGCGCGTTCGTACTGTCGGCCGAGTTCGCGTAACCGCTCGGAGACGAACCCGTCGAACCGCTCGTCCATATCCGCTGTTCGGCGGCCAGTTGTATAGCTCCGTTGCTGGTCGACGCTGCGAACGCGTCAACACCACCGACTCGATATTCCCCGGCGCAGTCTATCGGTTTTACATTCACTGTCCGCCCGATACCTTTTATACGATGAGGGGCCAACCTCCACATGTCTCCCATTGAAAATAGAGCGGAGACAGTCAAACCATGAGTGAGTTGCAGACACACGCAGCCGAGATAGCCGAACAGTTCTCGGATCATATCGACGTCAGTACCGACGAAATCGAAACCAAGCTCCAGCGACTGGTAACCGAATACAAAGTCCCAGTCGACGAAGCCAAACGCAGCGTCACCAACAGCTACCTCGACGAAGCAGATATCGACCGCGAGGAGCTGGGCCGTGGCGGTGCCGAATCGGTCTTGGTCGGCGAGATTGACCAAGACGAACAGTGGGTCGACGTCACAGTCAACGTTGTCGAGCTGTGGGAACCCCGCAGCGACTCGATTTCGCAGGTCGGCCTGGTCGGCGACGAGTCCGGCCGCATCAAGTTCGTCTCGTTTGCGACCTCCGAGCTCGACGAACTCGAAGAGAGCGCGAGCTACAAGCTCTCGAACGTCGTCACCGACGAGTATCAAGGTGATTACTCGATCAAACTCAACCGGACGACGACGATCACGGAACTCGACGAAGAGATCGAGGTTGGCGACAACTCGACCACTGTCGAGGGCGCACTCGTCGACGTCCAGTCCGGCTCAGGACTAATCAAACGCTGTCCGAAGGAGGGCTGTACGCGCGTCCTTCAGAACGGTCGGTGTTCGGAACACGGCGAGGTCGACGGCGAGTTCGACCTCCGCATCAAGGCCGTCGTCGACGACGGCCACGAAGTTCACGATGTGATCTTCAACCGCCAAGCCACCGAGGAACTCACCGGTATCGAACTGGAGGCGGCCAAACAGCAGGCGATGGACGCCCTTGATACGACCGTCGTCGCCGATGGCATCCGCGAGGATATCGTCGGCCGCTACTTCCGGATTACTGGCCCTACACTTGGCCGGTATGTCTTGGCAAACGAGTTCGAACAGCTGTCTACGCCGACAGATACCGACGCAATCCTGACCAAAGTGAGGGCCCTCCAATGAGCACTGATCAGTCCGTCCCAACCCGAGAAGTCGCCCAGCGCGTGTTTGCCGAGGAGTTCAACGCCGCAAGCTACACGTTCAAAGAAAGCGATGACGACCGCGCGCCCGTCTACGCGCTGTTGCCGACCGGCGAGCGCGCCAACCGCGTGTTTTTTGTTGGCACGCTGACCGAAACCGACGACGTCGGCGAGGACAACGAGTACTGGCAGGGTCGGATCGTCGACCCGACGGGGACGTTTTTCGTCTACGCCGGCCAGTACCAGCCCGAAGCCGCCAGCACGCTCCGCGAACTCGAACCGCCCGCCTACGTTGCAGTGGTCGGCAAACCCCGAACGTACGAAACCGACGACGGCAACGTGACTGTCTCGGTGCGGCCCGAATCGATCACTCCAGTCGACGCCGCAACGCGTGATCGCTGGGTGGCCGAGACCGCCGAGCGCACACTTGAGCGGATTCAAGCGTTCGACGACGAGGCCAACGAGTACGCCCGCATGGCCCGCGAGCAGTACGGCGAGGAGCTCTCGACGTACAAACAGGCGGTCGTTGCGGCACTCGAAAGCCTTGACGACGAGTCGACTGACAGTGTCGAGAGCCAATCCGAGACGACTGTTGACGGCACACCAGAGCCATAGGTAGCCGTAGGCTACTGGACGACCTTTTTATACAGCAGTGTTCACGCCCGCTGTGAGCGTGTCTGACAAACGATTAAGTAACTAGGGTGCGGCAGTCCGTACAGAGAGGTCAGTACGGATGGGAAACAAAAACAAGACGATCTCGTTTCGGGTCAACGAAGATGCCTTTGAGACGCTCAGAGAAATCGCCGAACAGCGCGACATCTCGCTTTCGGCAGTGTTTCGGGACTACGTCGACATGCTCGTCGAACACGACGGCCAGATCAATGTCGTCCCCGAAGGTGAGTTTGAGCCACTAGCCGGCGACGACAGCGAGTTTCCGCCAACCGTCGAGGTACCAAAGAGCTTCATTCGGGAACACGAGCGTCTCGAACTCGAAGCCGAGCATCTCCGCGAACAGTTGGAAGAACACAAACAGTACATTACCCATCTCCGCGAGCAGGTCGACGAACACGACGAAGAGGTCATTTTTCTCGAAGACCTCGACAGCGAGCGTGACGAACCTTCCTTTCAGATCGGTTGATTCTATCTCCCGTCGGTGAGTTCGCGTTTGGCTTCGTACAGTTCGTCGCTTCGATTGCGGCCGGATTCGGTTTTCGCGAGTGCTTCGGCGGCTTCAAGGGTGCGGACTGACTGGTCTAAAAATGAGAGAATGTCGCCCGAATAGGCGTACAGCATGTAGTCGTCGCCCATCACGTGAACGATATCGTCGGGGCTGTGGCCCTCAGCGCGGAGTTCCAAGAGATAGCTAATGAACTTGCGTTCGGCACAGCCGCAGTAGGGGTGTGACTCACAGTCGCAGTCTAGGAAGTCCTCGGCAAAATCCAGGACACGATCACGGGTGGTCGAATCGAGTTTGGCGAGGCTATCGCCGGTAAACAGCAAATCAAGCGTCGCGCCCGCGAACGCGCTTTTCGGAAAGCTCGTATCAAGCTGGGAAGCGAGTTGGCGGTGGTTTTTGACGTAAATCTTGTCCGTGATAGCCACTGTTGTCGACCCATGGAGTAGCTCGCTGAAAAACGTCGCGTTCGATTCAGTGGTGGTATGACAGGCCACCCCGCGGCGGTCGCCGAGTCGTAACGTATTTCTTTACGAGTAGAGTAGCCATGAGTGCGTGTCCGGGTTGGGGTAGTGGACTATCCTTCAGCCTTGTGGAGGCTGAGACGCGGGTTCGATTCTCGCACCTGGACCTTT
>Ga0207421_10008788_pt1 | contig 10363 bp, 9 predicted proteins | sample SodLakKL_010_SED_4_FD_187542 | JGI IMG/M metagenome (GOLD analysis project Ga0207421, IMG submission 187542) | Alkaline sediment microbial communities from Lake Tanatar, Kulunda Steppe, Russia - 8KL_010_SED (SPAdes) (version 2) | ecosystem: Environmental > Aquatic > Non-marine Saline and...
CACGTGCAGGCCGGGGGGGCGGAGACCGAACGGCGCGACCGCGCACGACCAGCGGCGTCCGAGAACGAGGACGACTGGCACGCACGCGAGCTCGAGCAGGTGTACGACTCGCTCGAGAGCTCGTCGGAGGGGCTCACACGCGAGGACGCTCGTTCGCGTCTCGATCGGTTCGGGAAAAACGAGATCGAAGAGACAGCGGGCACGTCGGTGCTCGAGCTGTTTGTCGCGCAGTACAGGTCGGCGCTGATCTGGCTGTTGATCGTGGCTGCGGGCGTGATGGGCTTCGTCGGCCACACGATCGACGCCGGGGTGATCGCTGGAGTGGTAGTGTTCATCACCGTCTTCGGCTTTCTTCAGGACTACCGGGCCGAACAGAGCATCCGGGCGCTCAGGGAGCTGTCGACGACGGAGGCGCTCGTGCGCCGGGCGGGCGAGAAGCTGGCGATCGACGCCAGAAACGTCGTCCCGGGGGACGTGGTCTTCGTCACCGCGGGCGATATCGTGCCGGCGGACGCGCGCTTACTCGAGGAGTCGAACCTGCGCGTCGACGAGGCAGCCCTGACCGGCGAGAGCGTCGGCGTCTCCAAATCCACCGATGTCGTCGACGCGGATACCTCGCTGGCCGAGCGGACCAACATGCTGTTCAAGAATACCGTCGTCGAGCGCGGCTCGGGCGTCGGGATCGTCGTCGGGACGGGCGCGGAGACGGAGATCGGCCGAATCGCCACCGCGCTCGAGGAGGCCGAACAGCGCGACACGCCGTTTGAGGCGGAGATGGATCGCCTCGGGAAGCTCATCGCCGCCGGTGTGGTCGCCATCGTCGGACTCATCGCCATCACGGAGCTGGTCGTCGGCGACACGGCACCGCTCGAGGTGTTCCTGACGGCGGTCGGGATCGCCGTCTCCGCGGTGCCCGAGGGGCTACCCGCCGTCGTGACGCTCTCGCTCGCCCTCGGTGCGCGGCGGATGGCCGAGAAGAACGCGCTCGTTCGTCGCCTCCCGATCGTCGAGGCGCTCGGCTCCGTCGACGTGATCTGCACCGACAAGACTGGCACGCTCACCGAAGAGGAGATGACCGTCACCCGGCTGTACGCCAACGGCGAGACCTACGAGGTGACCGGCACCGGCTACGACACGGATGGCGAGATACGCCGTAACGGCGAGAGCGCCGACAGCCGGGTGAGCGAGCTGTTGCGGTGTGCGATGCTGTGTAACGACGTCGACGTCGGACGGCGTGAGCAGAGCCCGACGGCCGCGGCGACCGGCGAGGCGGCCAACGGAGAGGGTCGCACCTACCTCGGCGACCCGACGGAGATCGCGCTCTTTGTCGCTGCCCAAAAGGCCGGCTTCGACCACCGACAGCTGGCCGAGACCTACCCGCGCACCGGCGAGCTCGAGTTCACCTCCGCGCGAAAGCGGATGACGACGCTCCACCGCACCGACGACGGCCACGTGGCCTACACGAAAGGTGCACCCGAGACGGTGCTCGAGCGGTGCACTCGCGTGCTCGTCGACGGTGAGGTCGTCTCGCTCACCGACGAGCGCCGAGCCGAGATCGAGGCGGCCAGCGAAGCGTTCGCGGAGGACGCTCTCCGGGTGATGGCGTTCGCGTTCCGCCCCGACGCGCCGAGCGAAGCCGACGAGACCCTCGAAGAAGAGCTCGTCTTTCTCGGCCTGCAGGGGATGCTCGACCCGCCCCGGGCGGAGGTCCCGGGCGCGATCCGTGGCTGTCTGGACGCGGGCATCGACGTCGTGATGATCACGGGAGACAACGCGGTGACGGCGGCGGCGATCGGTCGGGAGGTCGGCATCGACTCACCGCGGGTGGTGACCGGTCCAGAGCTCGAGGAGATGACCGACGAGGAGCTCGCCGCGGTCGTCGAGGAGGTCGACATCTTCGCGCGCACCTCGCCCGAGCACAAGACGCGCATCCTGCAGATGTTCCAGGAGAAAGGACACACCGTCGCGATGACCGGTGATGGCGTCAACGACGCTCCGGCGGTTAAAAACGCAGACGTCGGCGTCGCGATGGGGATCCGCGGCACCGACGTCACCGAACAGGCGTCGGACATCGTGCTGCTGGACGATAACTTCGCGACGATCCGCGATGCAGTCCACGGCGGGCGGCGGATCTTCGACAACGTCCGCAAGTTCGTCAACTACCTGCTCTCGGGCAACGGCGGCGAGGTGACGATGATCTTCACCGGGACGATGGCCGGGCTCGGGCTCGTCATCACGCCGATTCAGATTCTCTGGATCAACGTCGTCACCGACGGGATCCCCGCGCTCACGATCGGGGTCGACCCCGCCGCAGACGACATCATGGAGCGCGAGCCCCGCCCGCCAGACGAGGGCGTCATCACGAAGCGGATCGTCGCCTCGATCGTCGGCATCGCGGCGTTCATGACCGTCTGTCTGCTCCCGCTGTTTACCCTGAACTACACGGGCGAGCTCGTCCCCGGCTACGACGTGACGGGCGCGCTGCTCGGGTGGAGCCCAGGCTACGAGGTGAGCAGAGAGCTCGCCCAGACGATGGTGTTCACCGGGTTCGTCGTCATGGAGATCGTCCGCATCCAGGCGATCCGCCACCGCTACGGTCTCGGGCTGTTCACGAACCGGTGGCTGGTTCTCGCGGTGCTCGTCGCCGCGGGACTCCAGCTGCTGGTGCTCTACACCCCGACCGGCCAGCTGCTGTTCGGCGTCGAGCCGCTCGCGCTGATCCACTGGGCACAGATCGCCGTTGCGGCCGTCGCGTTCGCGCTGCTGATGGCGCTGTTCGTGAAGCTCCAGGATCGGTACTTCGACCGGTACTGATCGCGCTCATCTGGTGTGCGCACACCAGCGGCGCGCACACTGGATGGGCTTCTCAGACGATGCGAACGCCCGGCCGATTCTATACTTCGGCGAGCGTACCTGTTCCAGAGGCTACCCCTATGTACGACACGATCGTCGTCGGAACCGACGGGAGCGCGTCGGCCAGCGACGCAGTCGAGCGAGCGCTCGCACTCGCGGGTCATACCGGCGGAGACCTGCACGCAATCACCGTGGTCAACACGCGCCGCTACGGCGAGCCCGCGCTCGGGAGCACCGAACTCGTCCTCAACGAGCTCGAGAGTCGGGCCAACGAACAGCTCATGCAGATCCGTGATGAGGCATCACGGCGCGACCTCGACGTCGTGACGAAACACTTTCACGGCGATCCAAGCGAGGAGATCGTCCGGTATGCCGACGCGGTCGATGCCGACGTGATCGTCCTCGGTTTCCGGGGGCGGACCCACAGCCGCGCTCACATCGGCAGCACCGCAGACCGCGTCGCGCGCACCGCCGACCGCGCGGTGTTGTTGGTGTGAGCGTGTACGAGCGGCTGCTGTTGCCGACCGACGGCAGCGACGTGTCGGTCGTGGCGGCGAAAGCGAGCTTCGCCCTCGCCCGGCGCTTCGACGCCGAGATCTACGCCGTCCACGTGGTCGAGGCGAACCGTGACACCACACACGGCGAGACGGTGATCGGAGCCGTCGAGGAAGCAGCGGAAGAACTCGATCTCGAGACGACGACGGCGGTCCTCGAACGGACCGAGCCCATCCACCGCCACCTCCTCGAATACGCCGCTGACCACGACGCTGATTGCATCGTGATGGGAACGCACGCCCGGCGCTCACTCCGCAGGTACGCCCTCGGAAGCGTCACCCAGCGGACGCTCCGGGAAGCACCCGTCCCGGTCGTGACGGTCCACGAGGAGACACGCGTCACCGACAGCGTCGAAGCGCTGCTCGTGCCGACAGATGGGAGCGAGTGCGCGGACGCAGCAGCGGAACACGCCGCCGCGTTCGCCGCGGCGACGGACGCATCCGTGCGAACAGTCCACGTCGTCGACGCGACCCACATCGACGCGGACGAGGCAATCTACGATGCGCTCGAAGCTGACGGCCGAGCAGCGGTCGACCGGGCCATCGATGTGACAGCGCGTGCGGGGGTATCACACGCCGAGGCAGCCCTCCTGAGCGGCGTTCCCCACCAGGCGATCCAGGAGTACGTCGAGGGACACGAGATCGACTACGTGTTCATGGGTACACACGGGCGGACCGGCGTAAGCCGATACCTGCTCGGAAGCGTCACCGAGCGCGTCGTTCGTCTCGTCGACGTCCCGGTCGTGGCTGTCAAGGTGGCCGGGCCGTGAGCGATCAGCCGTTGGCCGGGACGACGAGCAACGGGACGGTCGTCATCCGGGCGAGTCGGTCGGTCGTGCTCCCGAGCAGCGTCTGGGTGAGTCCGTCGCCACGCTGTCCCGCGACGAGCAGGTCGGCATCGATCTCCTCGCCGTACTCGAGCACCACGTCGGCAGGGCTCCCACGGCGGACGTCGCCCCGAACCTCGACGTCGACACCGTCGTAGGCGGCGACGATCTCGTCGACGAGGTCGGCTGCCGCACGGTCGATCGTTTCGATCTCGTCGACGCCGAACGTCATCGGGTTCGAGGTCGTGTCGACGACGGTGAGGACGTGGACGGTGGCGGCCGTGCGCTCGGCGACGTCGAGCGCGTGCTCGAGCGCCGCACGCGCCTGTTCACTGCCGTCGGACGCCACGAGGACTGTCTCGTACACGTATCGCGTTTCTGGTTGCACCGTCTTTGCTGTGTCGACAGCACGACACACGAAAGGGTTCTTTGGGCTGGATGGCGAACGTCAGGATATGACACGAGAGACGTTCGACGCCGGCAGCGTCACGCTCGAGCGCGTCCGCGAGTACGTCTGGGAGATGCCGCGGGAAGGGGAGATGCGCGTTCCCGCTCGCGTGCTCGCGAGCGAGCCGCTGCTCGAGGAGATCGCCGAGGACAGGACCCTCGAACAGCTCAGAAACACCACGCACCTGCCGGGCATCCAGAAGTACGCCATCTGCATGCCCGACGGCCACCAGGGCTACGGCTTCCCCGTGGGTGGGGTCGCCGGCCTCGATACCGAAACCGGCTGTATCAGCCCTGGATCTGTGGGCTACGACATTAATTGCGGCGTAAGAATGTTAAAAACGAATTTGGATTATAAAAAAATAAAGGGGAAGGAGAGCGAGCTCGTCGAGGCGCTGTTCGAGGCCGTCCCGACGGGGCTCGGCACCGGGGCGATCGTCGAGAACGCGCCGGTCGACGAGATCCTCGAGCGTGGCGTCGAGTGGGCCGTCGAGGCCGGTCACGGAATCGAGTCAGATCTGGCACACTGCGAGGACGAGGGTCGTCGGCCGGACGCCGATCCCTCGAAGGTCTCACAGAAGGCGAAAGACCGGGGGCGGAACCAGGCCGGGAGTCTGGGCAGCGGCAACCACTTCCTCGAGGTCCAGCGCGTGACAGACGTCTACGACGCCGACGTCGCCGCGGAGTTCGGGTTGGGAGAGGAGCAGGTGGTCGTGCTCATCCACTGTGGCTCGCGCGGCCTGGGCCATCAGGTGTGTACCGACTACCTGCGCGAGATCGAACAGACACACCAGGGGCTGTTGAACCAGCTCCCGGACCGGGAGCTTGCGGCGGCACCCGCCGGCTCACAGCTCGCTGAGGACTACTACGGGGCGATGTGTGCGGCGATCAACTTCGCGTGGGTCAACCGCCAGCTCATCGCCCACCGCACCCGCGAGGTGTTCGCGACGGTGTTCGACCGGCCCTGGCAGGAGATGGAGATGGAGCTGCTGTACGACGTGGCTCACAACATCGCAAAGAAGGAAGTCCACGACGTCGGCGGCGAGGAGCGCGAGCTGTACGTCCACCGCAAGGGGGCGACCCGGGCGTTCCCAGCGGGGCGGCCGGAGCTGCCGCCGGCGTACGCCGACGTCGGACAGCCAGTGATCATCCCCGGCAGCATGGGCGCGGGCAGCTACGTCCTCCGGGGCGGGGAGCAGTCGCTGTCGGAGACGTTCGGCTCGACCGCCCACGGCGCGGGCAGGCTGATGTCCCGGACGCAGGCCAAAGGCGAGTACTGGGGCGAGGACGTGATGGACGAGCTGCGCGAACGGAACCAGATCTACGTCAGAGCCCAGAGCGGCGCGACCGTCGCCGAGGAGGCCCCCGGCGTCTACAAGGACGTCGACGAGGTCGTTCGGGTGTCGGACGCGCTGGGGATCGGCGACCGGGTTGCACGCACCTACCCTGTCTGTAACATCAAAGGGTGACGACCGAGAAGCTGCTTACAGTAAGCAGGGTGTACCTCCGCCTTTCACGAGGGTGTATTCGCGGCCCGAAACTGTCCGTCTGGGTGCGTGACGGCAGGCTTCACGGCGGTCCGAGACCGGGCCAGTGCCCGGCGGTCCCCGCCAGCAAGTGCTGTCGCGTAGCATGCTCTTAACTATCTGTTACGCCGCTGGTCTCGGCGTATGGCAAAACTGAGACTGCTGCTGGTCTCGGTAGTCGGCGTGGTCGTCTCGGTCGTGACGCTGCGCCGGTTCCGACGCCGGAAAGAGGAACAGGACGAAGAGCCAGGAGCGAAAGCGGAGATCAACCAGGCGGCAGAGCACTCGGCTGCAGCGCTCCAGCACGCCCGTCAGGCGGGCGAGAAGGCGGTCGAATCAGGGAGAGAGAAGGTCGCGGCCCGGGCGGCAGACGAAGACACGCGCTGATCGGCGACGGAGCCGTTCCGCCACGCATTTGACGGGGCTGCTCGAAACGGCCGACGATGGAGCTCCCGCGGGTGGCCGCGTTCACGGACACCTACCTGCCGACGGTCAACGGCGTCACCTACACCGTCCAGACCTGGCGCGACCGGTGGGAACGGTCCGGCGGGCGGATGGACGTCGTCTACCCCGACAGCACACACGTCCCGGCCGTCGGCGAGCACCCGGTTGGGAGCGTGCCGTTCCCGTTCTACGAGGGGGTTCGTGTGGGCGCGCCACAGGTGCCCGAAACGGTCGGGGAGGTCGACCTCGTCCACGCACACACCCCCTTTGGCCTGGGGCTCGCGGGTAGACGGCTCGCCCACTCGCTGTCGGTTCCCCTCGTTGCCACGTTTCACACGCCGACGGCCGAGTACGCCGGCTACCTCTCGCCGGTCACCGCCGTCGAACGGCTCGTCCGCGAAACGGCGACGAGCTACGAGCGGTGGTTCTACTCGCTCGCTGACCTCGTGATCGCACCGACGGAGACGGCAGCCTCGCGCGTCAGTGCACGCCTCGGCGAGGGAACGCCGGTTCGCGCCGTCTCGAACGGGGTCGACCTCTCGACGTTCCGGCCTGTCGACGCCGCGGGCTTTCGCGAACGCCACGGCCTCGAGGGCAGGCTCGTCGGCTACACCGGCCGCCACGGCGACGAGAAGGCGCTCGAGGTGCTGATCGAGGCAGCCGCGGCGCTCGAGGTGACGGTCGTCCTCGCCGGTGACGGGCCGGCCCGCGAGCGGCTCGAACGCCTCGCACGGAGACACGGCGCGCGGGCGCGCTTTCTCGGTTTTCTCGACCGCTCTGTGCTTCCGGCGTTTTACTCGGCGCTCGACGTCTTCGCCTTCCCCAGCCCCGTCGAAACACAGGGCGTCGTGGCGCTCGAGGCGATCGCGTGTGGCACACCGGTGGTCGGGGTCGACGCCGGCGGCCTCCGCGAGACGGTCGTCGACGGCGTCACCGGCTACACGGCGCCACCGGGTGAGCCCGACGCGTTCGGGGAGGCGATCCAGCGAGCGCTCTGCGACCTGCGAACGCTCGAGCAGGGCTGTCTGTCGAGGCGTGACTCGCTGGCTGTCGACCGCTCCCTCTCTCGCCTCCGCGAGCTTTACGCCGACCTGCTCGCCTCGCGGACGGCGTGAAAACCGATAAGTGCCAGCCGGCCGACCCGGCTCGTATGGAACCGGAGTTCACGCCGCTCGACGCACACCTCGAAGATACGGGCGTCGACGGCTACCTCATCGACGCCGCCTCCGACGACGCCGACCAGTACTACCTCTCGGGCTTCAGCGCGCCCGACCCCTACCTCACGCTGTACGACGGTGACGTACACCTGTTTTTCTTCCGGAGCCTCGAGTACGGCAGAGCGAAAAAAGAGGCGCGCGCGGCGACGGTGGCCCGCGGCTCCGACTACGACTACGACGCGCTGATCGACGCCCACGGACCCAGAGAGGCGCGCGCCCGGGTGCTGGAGTCGTTCCTTCGCGACCACGGGGTCACGTCCGTCGCGACGCCCCCGCGCTTTCCGCTCCGGACCGCAGACCAGCTCCGCGCGCGCGGGGTCGACGTGTTCGCCGACGAGGTCAGCGCCGTCACCGACATCAGAGCGTTCAAGACCGACGCGGAGCTCGAGCACATCCAGAAGGCACAGCGTGCGAACGAGGCGGCGATGGCCCGGGCCGAGGAGCTCATCGCCACCGCCGACGTCGAGGACGGCCAGCTCGTCCACGATGGCCAGCCCCTGACGAGCGAGCGCGTCAAAGAGGAGATCGAGGTGACGCTCCTCCGGCGGGGCTGTGGGCTGGACGAGGCGATCGTCGCCTGCGGGAGCGACGCGGCTGATCCCCACGACCGGGGAAGCGGCCCGCTGCGCGCCGGCGAGAGCATCATCGTCGACATCTTCCCCTGGAGCAAACGGACGCGCTATCACGCCGACATGACCCGCACGTTCTGTCGGGGCGAGCCGCCGGAGCGGATCCGGGAGTGGTACGAGCTCACTCGGGAGGCCAAAGAGGCTGCACTGTCGGTCGTCGAGGCGGGCGTCACCGGCGAGGCGGTCCACGCCGCCGCCTGTGACGTCTACGAGGCCGCTGGCGAGCCGACACAGCGAACCGACCCGGCGACAGAGACGGGATTCATCCACAGCACGGGCCACGGCCTCGGGCTGGACGTCCACGAGCAGCCGAGCGTCTCGACCGGGAGCGGCGAGCTCGAACCCGGTCACGTGATCACGATCGAGCCGGGGCTGTACGACCCCGAGATCGGGGGAGTGCGCATCGAGGACTTCGTCGTCGTCACCGAAGACGGCTACGAGAACTTCGTCGACTACGACGAGCGCCTCGTCGTCGGCGAGTAGCCCTATCGATCCTCCACACGACTGAGCTCACTCGACCAGGTGTGACTCCTCCGGGGGCTCAACATCGAGGACGCTCAGCTCCTGCCCGCGCCCTTTGCGGTCGAACGCCCTGAACGACTCCTCGGACCACGGCGGCACCGCGAGGAAGACGACCTCTCTGAGGTCGTCCCGTCTGGTGACTTTCAGCTCACCGAGCGGGTGGGAGACGAACACGCCGGGCGTCTGGGCGGCCGGCGTCTTGAGGTCGACGCCGAAGACGGCGTTGAGCGCGTCACCCGCGTTTGGCATGTAAAAATGAGTGAACACGGGCGTCTCCCCAGCGAGGTCGGCCGCAGGAAGCTCGCTGGCGGGCGTCACCGAGAGCGGGACCGTCACGCGGTCGGGGTCGGACTCCGCGGCGAAGCGCAACAGCGTCTCGACCAGCCCGCGCGTGATGTAGATCACAGAGACGAGTACGAGCGAGAGACACTTAACTCGGACGGCGTGCTGGCGACCAATCGGGGCACGCTCGGGGGGGTCACGATCTCTCGTTCGCGTGCTGGGAGTTCCCATCAACTACCACCGCCGTGAACGGCGGGACTCTCTCGCTGCATCAGGTAGTCAATACGGAAGCGACCTCTCACGGCGGGTTGGGCTGTTGAAGACGGTCGAGGTCACCGGACTCGACGGTATCCCGCCAGAGCTGGAGGACGGCGAGCGTGACGACCGGGACCGCCTCGACTTCGATACACGAGGCGACGGCGTGGTTCGCATCCGGCGGCTCGTGGAACTGCTTCTCGGGAACGTCCGCTCGGGGGTGGCGGTCGTAGCGGTAGTTGAACGCCTCGCCTTCGGTGTAGTGGTAGCTGTAGTAGCCTTTGTCGGTCCACGCCACGTCGAACCGGCCGGCTTCGGCCCGGATGCCAGCACCGACAGAGAGCTGGAGCGTCTGGGGGTCGACTGCCGAGTCGAACGTCGCCGCGCTGATGAGCGGTTCGTACGCCGTGGCGACGGTCCGCGCCGTCTGGAGGCGGTTCAGGTCCAGGGTCCCGGTTTCGACCCGCCCCCAGTCGTCGACCATCGGCTATCTCCCGGTGAGCCGGTGGGCTTCGTCGACCTGAAGCGCGGCCTGGGCGATGGCGAGATTCTGTCGCGTCGCACGCCAGCGGCCGACGTCTGCCCAGCCGTCTGCGTCAGCACCGAGTGTGATGGCGAGCTCTTCGGGTCCTTCCACCCCGTAGGTGTCGCGGTACTCCTGCAGCTGTGCTTTCATCTCGCGGATACCGTCGATGAGCGCTTCGCGCGAGGTCGTCTTCCGAAGCTCATCGATGCGATCGTCGACCTGCTGACCCTCGTTGCGCTTGTACAGGGTGGCCCGGCCGTCCTGGGTCGCGACCCCGATAG
>Ga0207421_10008790_pt1 | contig 10363 bp, 15 predicted proteins | sample SodLakKL_010_SED_4_FD_187542 | JGI IMG/M metagenome (GOLD analysis project Ga0207421, IMG submission 187542) | Alkaline sediment microbial communities from Lake Tanatar, Kulunda Steppe, Russia - 8KL_010_SED (SPAdes) (version 2) | ecosystem: Environmental > Aquatic > Non-marine Saline and...
GTTTCTTCTTAGTCATTCTTGGTTCGGTCATTAGTTAAGCCTTGCTTTCTTTTGAATTTTTATGGTTTCAGTTATTCTGTCGTGTTGAGCTTTCTCTGCGTTCTCGAAGCCTTTGTGGTAGCCCTCTTCAAACCCGCGCATGTAGGTTCGACGCAGCAGATCGTCGTCTTGCTTCTTTTTAACCGGGTGGTTGAACTTATAAAACCTGACTAAAACCCACCCCGTTAAAAATCCCGCTACTATCCAGAGTATCTCCACGTCAGTACCCCCGCATCGTTTTCTGCTTCTTCAGCGCGTTGTCAATACGCTCTACGGTTTCTTTAGGCAACTCCATGCCGCCGCTGTACTGCGTCAGGTAGTCCACGATGAACTCGAGTGTGAGCGTGTCGTCGAACGGGTAGACAGCGCGTCCTGCATGGAATCCTATGACGCCGGTGTGGAGCACTGGGTAGCCCGTTACATTAACAGCCATACGGCAGAAGTAGTAGTCTTCAGACAAGTACAAACCCGAGTCCGGGTCTACACCTACTTTGAAAAAGTCGTACTTCTTATAGGTAGACTTGTCGTCGTCGGTGTTTTTGTAGGGCTCCACGAGCCTGCGATCTATCATACCCCGAAACACCGATCGGTGAACCATCATGTAGCCGGTGCCGCACTCTTTCATTTCTCTCAAATGCCCTTCAGATGACATGCAGAAGTTGGCGACCGGGCGGTAAGGTATGGTTTTCTTGAAGTACATACCGCACACAATACCCCGACCCTTTTGAGCGACATCATAGAGCTTCTTTATGTCGTCAGCAGCGAAGTGAATGTCGCTGTCGATGAACAGCAGGTACTCTTTATCAGAGTCCAGGAACCGGGCCACGAGCGTATTACGGGCTCGCGTTACCAGGCTGTCTCCGTTCTGGAAGAGCAGCGTTCCGACCGGGTTGGTCGGATCATAGAGCGCGTGGTAGGCAGCTCTGGCCGTGTCTACCTCTATCTTATGGTCGTAGCACGGAATAGCCATGGCTACGGTTTTGATGTTTGTGGGTGCGTTTTCAATTTTCATTTCTTACCCCCGTTCTTAGGACGGCGAGGTACAGAGCGCACTCTGCGTTCCCACTCCACGACTTTAAGATATTCGTCTATTTCAGACTTCTTGTACCTTGCAATCGTGCCGATCACGGTCGGCTTCGGGAACTCGTTGTCCCGATCGTTCTCCCAACGCCACAATGTCGACCGGTCTATTTTAAAAAGGCGGCACACATCGTTGCGTGTGTAATGTTCGTTTTCCATTAGTATATTGGTTTGATTAAAATGGTAATTACTGCACTCACATAATACAACACTCTGCAACACTATGCAACACCATGCAACAAATGAAGTGGGTTTTACGCTCGCCGACTACCAAGACACTTTTATCAACGATTTAGACATGCGGGTGTGCGCCATTGTGGGCGCTAAAGGCTCGTCGAAGACGTGGAGCGCGTCGAAATTTGTGCTTGTGCAGATAGCCCGCGCTATGGAGAAGGATATACGCGAGCAGGGTCTTATGATGTTGAACTCACGCCAGCAGGTGCTCGATGTATATGAGCAGGACGTGCGCCCCGTGCTGGATCAACTCAACTGGCCGTATCACTTCAACGCCCAACAGCTCAATCTGCGAGTGTTTAACACCATTATCCACCTGCGCTCCGCTGACCCCGACGCGGTTAAGAAAATCGAATCCATTGCCTATGATTGGGGGTGGGCCGACGAGGCTTCCTATTACCCGCCTGAAACCCTGCGGACGTTCGTATCACGCATCCGTAAAGGCCCGGCGCTGGTGCGCATCACGTCGATGCCCGACGAGCCTGACGCCTACATATATGAGTTTATAGAGTCTATTGTGGAAGCCGAGAAAGCTATGGGTAATCGTGCAGAGATGTTCGAGATCACGTTGGCTGATAACCCCGACCGTGAGTTCGCTGACCGGTACGAGCAGTTCCTGCGAGCCACCTACTCCGGCGCACAGCTCGACCGGTTCCTGTATGCGAAGCGCGTATCGTTAGACGGCGAGGGTCTTTTCGCCGTAGAGTCGCACATGCGGGTAGACGACATGACTATTGACCGGACGAAAGAGTTGGTCTTGAGCTGGGACTTTAACGTGGAGTACCTGGCCGTGTCCGCGTGGCAAACCATAGGACATAACGAAGAGGCCGTCCCGCGCGTCGGCTGCGTCGCCTCGTGGCAGCTCAAACACCCCACGGTGAAAGAAAACGCCGAGCAGCTGTGTATGGAACTCGAAGGTTTTGAGCCCCGTATATACCTCCACGGCGATGCTTCGGGCGATAACCGCACCGCGCAGGTGACCGATTCGATGTGGAAAACCGTCCGCGAGATATTTCAAGAATTTTTCCCCGATGTTCGTTATATTGTCCCCAGGTCGAACCCACCCGTTAAAGATACTATACAATGTCTTAACTGGGCGCTACGGTCTAACCTTATTGAATTTAACCGAGACGAACGCAATGTATATATGAGTCTTCAGGCCGCTAAGTCCGACAAGTTTGGCGAGATGGATAAGTCTTCCGACTACAAGGCAGAAGGCGGCGCTAAGTCTCACGAGGCTGATACCGCACGGTATGCAGCCTTTCATTTTTACCAACACCTCTACCCCGGCGGTAGCGGAAGATTTTTCGTTGTATGATTAAAGACAGGCAGAAACTGACTCTGGGCTTATCCAAGGCGTTATCCAAACACGTCCAGCCTGAGTCAGCTAAACACATCGCCAGTCGTATATTTTCTGCGATGATTGTCGGGCAGGGTTCTTATACCCCCTCGCGGTGGAACAAACGACTTATTGTGGAGCAGGCGTACGAAAGAAACCTGCCTTTCCATTTCGCGGTGAATCTTATAGCACAGACCGTGGCGTCTATACCTTTGGTGGTCGAGTGCGGTGTGCGTGGCAAACGACAACGTACCGACACGCACCCCATGCTTAAGGCCCTTGCTCGGAACATGGACATTTACGACCTGTTAGAGCGATTGACAAAGAATTACGTGGTGCTCGGCGAGACTCACGCGCTGATCGTAAAGTCCGACCTGAATAAAAAACCTCTCGGCACCATTGTTATGCCGGAGGTAAACGTGAAGAACATCGAAGGAACGTGGCGTAGACCCATCGCAGGTTTCGAGTACAGCGACAAGGGCCGCGTAGAGAGGTTTGATTACGACGACGTAATACACATATACAAGCCTTCGTTATCCAACTATTTTGAAGCCATGCCGGTAGCCATTCCGGCACAGGACACCATATCGTTGAACAACGCTGGCATCACTTGGAATAAAAACGTGGCTCAGTCGGGCGGTATGCCGCCTGTCATAGCACAGATGAGCGGAGCTAACGAGAAAGTAGCCCGCGAGTTCAAGAAAATGTGGGGCGAGCAGAGCGGCGCGGCCAATGCGGCAGATATAAAAGTCACCCCTGACAACGTAGAGTTTAAGCAGTTTAACGTAACCCCGCACGACGCGGAGTGGGAGCGAGCCGTACTGGCTTCGCTTCGTTTTATTTTGATGTCGCTGAACGTGTCGTCTACAATGGCGAACGACGCAGGCAACAAAACGTATAACAACGTGAAGGACGCCCGCAAGGCGCTCTACACCGAGGCGGGCATACCGGTGGCCAAGCGCATTGTAAGCGCCATAAACCGAAAAATGAGCCCCTATTATGAAGACGACCCTATTTTACTTGTCGACGAAGACGGCATTGAAGCCATCCAAGAGGATAAAGCGAAACAGTGGTCGCGTATCATACAGGGTATCGACGCAGGTCTTATTACGCAGAATGAAGGACGCGACGAGATCGGTAAACAACCAGGAAAAGGCCCGACTGCGGATTTATTGCAAAATTCCAGAATAATAAATAACATACCGAAGGTGAACGGAACCGGTGACACGCCTAACCCCGACAACCAAAACGAACAGGACACAGACGATGGACAAGAAGATTGAAACTCTCATAAGTAGCCTCGAGCAAGCCGCTGACAGCTACGACGAACTTAACACGGAGACGATGTATGAGGTCGGCGACGTGGTGTCCTTCGATATGGACGGTGACAGCGTGGTAGGCGTCATAGAAGACGAAGACAAAACCGGCTATCACGTTCGCGTCTACGCTACGGCAGGCGATACCTTCGAGCCCACCGATAAAATAGTGGTGAAAGGTGAAGGTGATCTGGCCCTGTACGAGACCGAAGACTCAGAGGAGAAGAGCGAGCACACCCACGTCAAGTGGTACTCTGAAGAGGGTCTTACGTTCGGTATTGTTCGTAAAGCAGGTAAAACCAGCTCCGTCGAGGTGTATGCTGAAGAAGACGAAGGGTTCGCACCTACCGGCGTACTCGTAGACGTCCCGCTCGTTGGTCTGAAGACTACCTATATGAAATTGACCAAGACCAAGCCTAAGATTATGGCTAAAATGGGCGAGGTTAGCATGGAGATCGACGAGGAGCGTAACATTGGTGTTATACGAGGTATCGCTTCGAGCTACGGCAACGTAGACCTCGGCGGCGACACCATACCCAAGGGCGCCTACACGCAGACGCTTCGCCATAAGAATGGCAGGGTTAAGTTCCTGTTCGACCACGGCTGGACAACCCACGACATCGCTGGCGTGTCCTTCCTCGAAGACGCCGAAGGCGGACTTATGATGCGCGGCGAAATGCCTTTGGATGCGACTGACGTTAAGAACGCGTTCATCAAAGTTAAATTTTTAGTAGACAACGGCGTAGACATGGGCCTGTCAATCGGTTATGACGCGGTGAAGACCACGCATAACGCTGACGGAACCCGTACGCTGAACGAAATTGCGTTGCACGAAGTGTCTCTGACGCCCTGGCCGATGGACACTCACGCACAAGTATTGGAGGCCCGAGCCAAGCGGATTAGTTTCACCGCTAAATCGCACAAGTGGGCAACTCTCACAGACGCGCCCGCTAAGGGCAGTCTGACCGATCAAGACGCTGGTGAGGCACTTGAGGTATTAAACCAAACCTTAAACCAACTCAGAAAAACAAATGTCTGAACAACTGACGCAGTACAAAAACGCCGTCGGTGAGCTGAAGGATATGATCGCTGGGTACGGTGCGGATTTGACGAATCTAAAAGATGAGTCGTCCGAGTTCAAGTCTCACTATGAGAAATTGAACGAGAAGCTGGATTCACTCGAACTCGAGATGAAGAAAGCTGCTCCGAAACCGTCCCCAGAGGCCGTTAAATCGGCTCAGACCGCCGCGTTTCAGAAAATGGCTATTGACTTCGCGTCCAAAAAGGGCGAGCGAAGCTCCTTAGCAGACCGCTATAAAGAGGCTATCACTGACAGCTACCACAAGTCGCTGAAAGGTGAGACCAAGAGTGACAACCTTGTCCGTTTCGATTACGCAGGCGCTGGTGCGCTGCTTCTGCCGGAAGTGATCCAACAGGAGATCATCCGCGACGTAGTAGAGTCCACCCCTGTTCTCGAAGTGGCCCGTGTGACCACGATTGGCGCCGAGGCTCTTAAGCGCAGAATCCGCACTTCTACACCCGGCGGTCGCTGGTTGGAAGAAGAAGCGGAGAACGTGAAAGGCAAGCCGAAGTACAAAACCAAGCGCATCCCTCTGCACAAGTGGGCTTCATACTACGGTGTGACCATCGAGCAGGAGCAGGACGCGGCTTACAACATGATTGAGGAAATGATGATCGCCTTCAGAGAAGACTTCGCGGTCGACTTTGGTGACGCATTCCTCAACGGTGGTGGAAACGGTAAACCTACAGGTGTAGTTGGCCGTGTAGACTCTGTACCCTCAGAGTCACTTGCGCTGACATCTGACCTGCTCATCAAGCTACAAGAGGAGCTGAAAGGCCCTTATCAGGCTAACGCCGCGTGGATGATGACTCGCCAGACCCGAGGCTACGTACGCACGATCATCTTTGCCGCTGGCAATGATGTGAATGGTGCATGGGAGCCAGACCTGACCCGCCGTACGCCTACGCTTCTGTTAGGAGCTCCGGTTGTATTGGCCGCGCCGGGTGATCTCGCCGGACAGTTCAAGGGCGACTTCACAGCTGGCGAAGTGCCGATCATCTACGGTGATTGGTCGCAAGGCTACGAAGTGGCTATGGGCTCGCAGATGTACATGATCGACGATCCGTACTCTGAGGCAGCCAGCTTTGTGCGCAACCTGCACATTATGAACCGCGTAGGCGGTGACGTAATTAAGCCGGAAGCGCTTAAACAACTCACTATAACCAGCTCGTAAGGAGGCTAACCGCTATGGCATCACTTGATTTCGCAGCAAAAGTAGCCTTCCAATTTGCGTTTGAAGGAACGATCTCAGCGAATACGAACACCGCAGCCATCGACACCCAAGGGTTCGACGGCGTGGCGTTTGCTACCTCGGTGAGAGCGTCCAACGTCGCAGAAGGCACGGAGATTGATGTTAATTTCCTGGAAAGTGACGACAGCAACATCGCTAACGCGACCGCTGTTGAAAGGGTGGTATTCAACCCACCGATTTCTGAAGCAAACACCGTAATCTGGGCCTCACCGGTTCCAGCCAAACGGTACTTGTTTGCTCAGTACATCCCGAGAGGCGCAGGTCAGGCGACTGTCCACGCACTCGGCGCGTTAGGTTACGCTCGCAATGAGCCGACCTACAACGAGTAGTAAACAAAACAGCTGCCCGGTTTAGGCCGGGCGGCTTTTACTTAACCAAACAGACCCATGAAAGTCACCTTTAAAGAAGACCAGAAACTCAGCTATGACGGACGAAACGTTAAAGAGTATAAGAAAGGGCAGACGTATGAAGCCCAACATCCGCATGAGGCTCGAGTTTTTGAGTCTATGGTTGGAACAGGAGTTGCGGAAGCACCTGCACCTGCTGAAACAGTGGAAGACGCAGAGAAGCCTGCGCCCAAAACCAAAAAATCGTCCGGTAAGAAAGTAACCAAACCGACCGCTAAGAAATGAACAACCTGTCCTATGGGTCTTTGTCCCCGACCGTAGACTACTCGGCCATAGCTGACTCCGTGGAGCAGATGTCCCGAGCTGACGTGGCGGTTTCACCAAGTTCGGTGAAGCCCTACCTGCCGGTCTACGACGACGACGACGACGAGATAATATTCGACCTGGCAGCTGACGCTCAGGCGGCAGTGGAGCGCTACGCCGACGTGCATACGACCAAACGTATGTGCCGCGCGGAGTTTCTACGCCCGTTAAGACGTATAAAACTGCCCTTCGGCCCGCACACAGTAGTCAAAGTGGAGCAACGCTCGTCCGTCGATGAGGAGTACGAAGAAACGCAGGATTACAAGACCGTAGGACTTAATTTCTTGTCAATCGAGTTGATGTACCGGCGCATGACCCGCGTCACGTTTGAGTCCGGGTGCGAAGCAGTACCCCGGCAAATAACCACAGCCATAAAGCAAGAGATTGCTTTCAAATATAAAAACCGGAACGACCCCGAGCAGGTGGCTGCCGAAAGCCGCGCTGGGCTAAGTGTGCTCACGCGCAATAGCCTCGACGTGCTCGATCGTTCCCAATTCAGCGCAAATGAGTTCTCCGGGTAGACAGTTCGAGGAAATTATGAAGAAGTGGGTAGCTAAAGGGCTGTCCAAAATGGCTGTCGAGCTTAACGAGGAGGTCGTGCGTCAAATGAACGAGAACGTAGACCGAGGTGAGAGTTTTCCCGGAGAGGCTTTCGACTCGCAGTACGCAGAGCGCACGATACGCGACCGTAAAAGAATGGGTTTCCAGACCAACCGGGTTGACCTTCAGCGCCGTCGCAAGCGGATCAAACACACGCACACGTTTGAACAAGGTGTGGGCGTGGCCCGAACCAAGTTCAGGGCACAGACCGACCGCAGAGGTCAGAACGCGGGTGTTATCATGCAGGCGCATCACAGCGGAGAAGGCAGACTGCCTGTGCGCAGGATTTTTCCTACTAAGAAGTCCACCGTGCCGAAAGAGGCGTTAGAAAAAGCCGCCGCAAAAGGATTAGAGGTTTTTAATGAATTATAGCAATGCGTCTTCAGTAGAGATCGTAGAGGTGCTTATGAAAGACCTCTTGAAATACCTGTATGCGAATATACAGGGCGTTCCTAACCGGTTTATATTCCACCAGTTTTTCGGCGTACCCTTTTTTGAACTCGAAACCGATAAGCGCATACAGTTCGCTCGGGTGGCATTGTATGAGCAGCCCGAGGTGGTTGACTTATTTGTCGACGACCACCGCGCTAACCTGTCCGACCAAGCCTATCACATAGACTTATCGGTCGTACGGGCTTACACCAAGGACGATCACACCCGCGGCGAGTTCCCCCTCATGATGCTCAAAGACGCTATCGTGGATTGGAGCAAGCAGGTGGATGCTTCTCAGCTCACAAATGGTTATATTTACACATTCGGTTACACCGGTACGGACATTATGGAGCGCAATGAGCGCCTGGTGAGCCGTAGCTTGATATTCACGGCACGTCGTGACTTATACAAACCTCAAATAAAATAACAAAACAATGGCAGCTACAAGTCCAATTATCTATAGAAACGTCTCCGTAAACGGTGTGCAGTACAATCTGCACCTGAGCGAAGGCGCTGAGGTCACGATTGAACCTGTGACCGATCTCGTTGAAGACAATCAAACGCTCAACTCGGCGTACGATGTGAACTTCAGCGTTACACTGTACGACGTAAACGTCGCCACCGACGCAAACATCTACAGCAACACGGCCAGCGAGCCCGTTCGGGCAACCATGCTGTTCTCGGGTGCTGTAGGCGCAGCTAACACATCCATCTCGAATGTGATTGTAAACGCTACGAAGGTCTACGACCAAAACCGCGTCGGGTTCACCCTGACAGGCAGCAAGCGGGTAACATCGCTTGACGAAGCAACCACCGACTCCTAATTAACTGACCTATGCTAACCCTCTTAACCGAGGTAGCCGTCCAGAACACCTCTTCGCCGTCCAGTATTGCTAAACTCAGCAATATTATGGACGGTGTGGATGGTTCGGGCGCGTTTAACCTCTCTCAGGAAACTGAAGCTATACAAGTCGAAGATAACCAGCGGCGCCAGATAAGCGAGAGCATTACGCTGGATTTGAGGGTTATCGAGGACAGCGGGCAGTCGGCTATTATCGACGCCATACAGGCCGCCCAGGACAAAGCCCTTATCACGGCTTACACACCGAATGGTTTCGTTGTGTTTCCCGATCCGGTTCTTTTGATGCGCAACAAACAGTTTGACGGCGTTCTCGCTTCAGCTGTGTTTGCCACCCTCAAAGGCACTCCGGGCTTCCGAGGTAACCCCCGAAGCCGGTACTTCCATGCAGGCCGTAATCTTTTAGGTGTGTATGATGTGACAACAACAGACGACTCCTTGCAAGGTTTAGAAGTAATTAACGGCTTCGACAACAGCTTCACCCCTGGTCAGATTGCGAGCTCTATCTCCGTGCCCGACCCAGTGACGGGTGGGCAAGGAATGGATTTAGAAGCAACAGACGGATTTTATTCGTACACATTTCCTTTTTTATTCCCGTTTGGGGGCCGCCAGCTTACCTTCAGCTTTACTACAGGATCGGGCATCGGAACACCTACTGCCAGAGTACGTTTCTACGATAGTTTGGGCAACACAGTGGGTAATACGGACGCAGCGGGCCAAACTCAAGTGACTGCTACTGCCCCGGCAAACGCAGTGACGGTTCGGTTCGGTATAAATACTGGTACAGACACCATAGAGATATTTAGACCAATGGTAACCATCGACGGATCAACCAACTTTGAATTATGATAAACGACAAATATCTTTTAGTAAACGGGATTCAGGTTCGCGTACTACCCTACTCTGAGAAACGGTACAACATGTTAGCCGATGTGGAGAAAGAGCAGCAGGAGTATTTCAGCAAAAACCCGGCTATGAAAATTGCCGAAATACCTCGTGAAAAACGCGCGGAGTGGTATAAGCGGAAGGCTGAAATTATGTGGGAGCCTCAAAGCGAGTACCCCAAGAATTTCTTTGAATCCGAAGACTTTGAGGCCGGGAGGCTCAAAGACACCGAGGATTTTTTCGTGAGTCGCGTAGCCTATCTATAGATAAGGCTACGCACCACCTGAAGCAGGCGTATGCGTTTGACTCAGGTGGGGGCTCCAAAGACGCAAACCGTGAAAAATGGATTCAAAACATAGGCGAGTATAAATGGTTTTCCTTAGTGCTCGCTGAATTTAACCCTGTTGAGGCTGATCGTATTTTCGACTTACCGGCACACGTGATTACTGAAGCGTATGTCAGCCAGCGGGCAGCCAACTATGTAAAACCTAAAAAATAATGTCTAAAGAACTTACCTTTGATGTACGCTTAAACCT
>Ga0207421_10008791_pt1 | contig 10361 bp, 11 predicted proteins | sample SodLakKL_010_SED_4_FD_187542 | JGI IMG/M metagenome (GOLD analysis project Ga0207421, IMG submission 187542) | Alkaline sediment microbial communities from Lake Tanatar, Kulunda Steppe, Russia - 8KL_010_SED (SPAdes) (version 2) | ecosystem: Environmental > Aquatic > Non-marine Saline and...
AACAGCCTGCGCTACTTCTACCCATGCCGTCGGTGATGCCTGGCACATCATAAAACGCGGTGATGCCGAGATAATGCTGGCCGGCGGTGCAGAAGCAACGTTAAGCCACCTGGCTTTCTCCGGCTTTTCCTCCGCCAGGGCCCTTTCCACCCGCAACGATGAGCCGGAAAGGGCTTCCCGCCCTTTTGATAAAGAGCGGGATGGTTTTGTAATGGGAGAAGGTGCCGGAGTGGTTATACTGGAAACCCTGGAGCATGCCCAAAACCGCCGGTCTGAGATACTGGCTGAAATCACAGGCGCGGGCTGGTCGTTTGATGCCGTCAGCGAAACCTCCCCCGGCATGGCAGAAAGGGCCCGGGCCATGAGCCTTGCATTAAGGGATGCCGGTATTTCCCCCGGAGACGTAGATTACATCAACGCCCACGGCACCGGCACCAAACTGAACGATGTTTCCGAGACCCGGGCCATAAAGTCGGTGTTTGGTACTGGTGCCTATAGCCTGCCGGTAAGTTCAATCAAATCAATGATAGGACATCTGGGATGTGCCGCCGGCAGCGTTGAAGCGGTAGCGGTGGTGATGAGTATTTTGAATAGTACCATACCCCCGACCATAAACTACCAGACACCCGACCCGGAGTGCGACCTTGACTACGTTCCCAATGTATCAAGACGGCAAAGCCTTGATGTTTGCCTGTCCAATTCATTCGGCCTGGGCGGTCAAAACTGCAGTCTTATTTTCAGGCGGTTTAAGCAAAATGGAACTTAATAACCGGGTAGCGCTGGTTACCGGCGCCTCCAGAGGTATAGGCCGGGCAATTGCTGTAAAGCTGGCCCGGAGCGGGTGCCGTGTGGCCATAAATTACAATACCAGCCAGAAGGAGGCAGAAGAGGTAAAGGCAGAAATTAACCGTTCTGGAGGCACCGCGGTGCTTGTAAAGGCCGATGTTACCAGTTCCACCGCTGTAAAGGCCATGTTTGGTGAGGTCAACCGCTGTTTTTCCACTGTTGATATACTGGTAAACAATGCCGGCACCGTCAGAAATGATCTTGTTTTGAGAATGAAAGAGAAAGACTGGGATGAAGTGCTGGACACCAACCTGAAGGCGGCATTCTTATGCACCCGGCAGGCATTAAGGAGGATGATAAACCAGGAGTGGGGCCGGATTATAAACATTGCCTCGGTTGCAGCCCAGCGCGGCAATTACGGCCAGTGCAATTATTCCGCATCCAAAGGCGGCCTGGTTTCCTTTACCCGGAGTGTTGCCCGGGAAGCAGGCTCAAGAAATATCACCGTAAACGCGGTTGCACCCGGACTCATTCAAACCGAAATGCTTGAGACGGTTCCCGAAAACCACCTCAAGGAGGTGCTAAACCGCCAGGCAATACCCCGGCTCGGCACCCCCCGGGACGTAGCTAGCCTGGTTTCATTTCTGGCCTCTGAGGAGGCAGGTTTTATAACGGCCCAGGTTATCAATGTCGACGGCGGTTATATTTAATCTTGCCGGGTAGCAATAAAAACGCATCCATGCAACCAAAATGATATTTTATGAATCAAAACGTTGACTTTGGTTACAACACGGCTTTCTATATTAATTCAGGTCTTGTGACCTCCTGCCAGCAGGAAAGGTTGAAGCAGGCCCGGATAACCATCCACGGCATGTTTGCCGGTGGCGCCATCGCCATAATGCTGGCTCGCTCTGGAATTGGCAACTTCACTTTAATAGATCACAGGCGCTACAGCTTGGGTGACATCAACCGGGACGCGGGCTGCTATGCCGACACCCTCGGTTTATTAAAAGCAGAAGTTATTGCCGGTCAGATAAAAAGAATAAACCCCGGAGCCAGTGTACGAGCGGTTACACAAAGGCTTAACCTCGAAGAAACCCGGCAGTATATAAAAGGCTGTGACGTTTATTTTGCCCAGTCCAAAGATATAGCCTTCAGCTGCCATGCGCTGATAATAGCCCAGGAGCTAGGCGTGTTTGGCATTACCTTTATGCCCAGCGGCATGACAGGCTATGTAGAAGCATATCCCCCCGGAATGAAAAAGGTGGTAGACCCGGCGGCATTATTTGGGGCCCCGGCGGGAATGGGCTATAAAAAACTCTACCACTTTTTGCGAAACCCTCTTAACAGGTGCGGACGTCGGTGGCATATAACCGAGGGAAAGTGGCGGATTGACTGGTTCGTGCGCTGGCGAGACAGAAAGGTGCCCGAAGCCCAGCTGTGCCCCAATCTGTGGCTGGGAGCCGGGCTGGCAAGCATGGAAGCTTTAAAGTATATCACCCGGACATGGCCGGTGGTAAAGGTGCCCAAAATGTGGCATTTGGTTCCCGCTGAATACCGGATAAAAGCCGAAAAGTTCCGCCGCCGGTCATGGTGGTTTGAAAAAATAATATACCGTGTCTTTAACATAGGCTTTTGGGGAATAGGAAAAAAATATCAAAAATACACTGCCAGAAGGCTTTTTAACGAACTGGAGCATATGCAAAAGCAGGAAAACCAGGGCATTGAAGTAAAGCCCCCTTTTATGTGGCGCCACTTAATATAGAGGTATTACCCGGATAAAACAATGATCAAATGAAGATAGTTCTTGTCTCAATCGGCACCCTTGGAGATGTCTACCCGTATGCGGCACTTGGCAGAGGCTTGAAAGATGCCGGACATGAGGCAGTAATAGCTACCCATGCACCATTCGAGCCCTTTATAAGGCAAAAAGGACTTTTATTTTCACCGCTGGCCGGGGATCCGGTACAGTGGCTTGAAAACGGTGAACTGCTCTCTCTGATACAAAAAAGCACCAATTTTGTAAGCTGGCTGGCAAAGCTGAGGGAGCTTTCCGATGCAATTATTCCTGATATACTTGGATCGTGCCGGGAATCATGCCGGGGTGCTGAGGCCATCATATATTCGCCCCTGGCCTGGGCAGGGTATTCAATTGCCGAGGAGATGCGGGTAAAATCAATCGCTGCGTGCCTGCAGCCCCTGACTCCCACTGGCAAGTTCCCATCTGCCTGGTTTCCAGCTAATAGCCTTAAGGTGCCATTATTTAACCGGCTCAGTCACAAGCTGGCAAGGCAGATTTACTGGCAATTCTTCCGGCCCTACATTAACCCGTGGAGAAAGCATTCACTGCTCCTGCCTCCCCTGCCCTTAATGGGCCCATATGCCGGTGAAACATGGAAACGTCAGCCATTCCTGTATGGTTTCAGCCCCCATGTTATTCCAAAGCCGCCTGACTGGCCGGAAAATGCCCACGTTACCGGCTGGTGGCTTTTTGAGTCTGACCCGGGCTACGTGCCCCCATCACCGCTGGAAGACTTCATCAGCTCTGGCAACGCCCCGATATATGCAGGTTTCGGCAGCATGCCCCAGCGGAACCCGGAACAACTGCTTGACACAATACTGCTGGCAACAGAAGCATCAGGAGTGCGGGTGGTTATTCAGTTGAAGGCGGAAGGCCTGCCAGAAGGAAGAATAACGGACAACCTTTTCAACGCAGGCTGGGTGGATCACACCTGGTTGTTTCCACGCATGAAGGCCGTTGTCCATCACGGAGGTGCTTCTTCTTTTGCCAGCAGTCTTTATGCAGGCGTTCCGGTAATTACCGTACCCCATGCCTGGGATCAGTACTTCTGGGGCAGGCGGATTGCACAGCTCGGCCTGGGCCCCTCTCCGATAAAGCGGGCGGATTTAAACAAAGACCGGCTGACAAGGGCAATACGCATGGCGGTTACAGGCCCCGGGTATCTTAAGCGCTGTTCTGAATTATCTGGCAAATTAAGGGCCGAGAACGGAGTTGCCAGTGCGGTTGGAGTGATTGAAAAGTACCTTAAAGTGGATTGATTTACAAAGGTATTTGATGCACCAAAATACACCAGGTGTATAACCTTTCTTACTTTTCTCATCCATAAAGTACCCCGGGCACATTTTGAACCGCTCAGGTAAACAGCTATTTATGCCACAGGCACAAGAAAACGAGGTTACAGGTTTCGGTGTTTAAAACTTTGTGAAAATGGTTAAAAGGAATTAAGAGTATATTACAAGCCTTGCCATCGATGGTCGCTCACCCCTATCTTTTTGCTGACTACAGAGATGGTTGCTCCCTGATTGAGCAGTAATTCTGCCTCCGTAGCTTGTTGATGATCTGTTCCGGTGCAAACCTTTTTTGGCCATCTATTACCCCCTTTTTTACGAGATTATAACTGGTGCCGTTTTCGGGGGGCAGGCCAGCGGGATTATAATGCGGTTGCTGTGCCAAGGGTATGGTGGGCGGTATTGGACTCGAACCAATGACCTCTGCGATGTCAACGCAGCGCTCTAACCAGCTGAGCTAACCGCCCGTATGTAATTTATATGTAAACTACATATTAATTAACACTCAAAGATAAAGCTACCTTGAATGGTTTTCTTTTGGAACGATTGCCAGTGCAATCAATCCTGCCACAACTGCTTTTATTATATCACCAAGTATAAAGGGAGCAACACCAAGTGTTAATATACCAGACATTCCAATTTGACCTGCTCCCATGGTGTTTAGCCATATTCCCAGCCACGTAACTCCTGGAATATAATAGAGTAGCGTAGCCACCAGCATGAGGCCAATCATGGGTAAAAGGCGTCTGGCTTTGACATATTTATCTACAAAATGTCCAAGGAAAAGTGCCGCTGGAATAAAACCTATAATATAACCACCGGTAGCACCCAGGCCACTGGCCATACCTGCAAACCAGGGTACTCCGGCTATGCCAAGCCCGGCATAAGCAGCCATACTGGCTCCACCCCACCATCTTCCTAACATGATGCCTGCCATTAATACAGCCAGTACCTGACCTGTAATAGGCACCGGTGTAAAAGGTAGTGGAATCCTGACCTGGGCCAGCAAACCGGTTAAACCTGCTATTGCTAAAAGCATGGCTATCTTTGCAGGGATACTCAGGCTGTTACGCCAGTCAAAAAATCCGTGCCTCAGTCTTATTACGTTTGAAATTGCTTCCATAATCCTTCTCCAGTTTCAGTCTGCAATCTGGCTATACCGAGGGTTTTTTATTGCCGATCATCGAAATTTCTACGTTACGACCACAGTGCGGGCAATTAAGCGTCAACGAAACCGGTTGCACCATAACACGCTCTATTACGGCCGAAACCATCGTGTCTATGTCATCCAGCCGGTGGTCAAGCATATCAAGGCGCCGTTTAATGTCTTCAGTTTCCTGCTGAGCTTTTTTGTCTTGCTTGTTTTTGTCTACCAAAATATCCTTTTACCTGTTGTTTTCGGGCTTATTATAGTTATTTGGTGTCTGTAATGTCAAAATAATTAGAAAATTATCCAATTCAAGTCAAAAACTTATTGATTTGGGCTTTAACTGGATTTATACTTGATGAATAGCTATTTGTTTATTAAGGAGGTTGCTTTATGGCTGAAATGGAGATTGGAGTCGTTTCAGATTACTTTGCCCATCCAAATGTTGCTGGTATAGAATTGACCGGAGAGCTGAGAGTCGGTGACACCATTCATATTCTGGGGCACACCACCGACATTGAGTTTATCGTAAATTCCATGCAGATAGAGCACAATGATGTAAGCCGGGCTCAACCAAACCAATCAGTAGGCGTTAAGGTGCCTGACAGAGTGCGAAAAGGGGATAAAGTATTTAAAGTAACCGGTCAGTAGTGCTATTTCATTGCTTTAATCAGGTTGGCCATTTCAATAGCACTGGAGGCAGCTGCAAACCCCTTGTTACCCATCTTTGAACCAGCACGCTCGATAGCTTGCTCTAGATTTTCGGTTGTTATAACTCCGTTGATTACCGGAACCCCTGTGTCAAGGTTTACTTTTGCAATTCCCTTGCTCAACTCAGTAGCAACAAAGTCAAAATGTGGCGTTCCGCCTCTTATTACAGCTCCGAGGCAAATAATAGCATCATAATTTCCCTGCCGGGCCAGTTTTTGGGCGATAAGAGGTATCTCCAGCGCTCCAGGTGTCCAGGCAGTATCAATTGTTTCACGATTAACATTATGACGAATTAGGCCATCCATAGCCCCATCGTACAATTTATTTGAAATAAAATCATTAAATCGTGATATGACCAGGGCGATTTTTAATCCACTACCATCCAGGTTACCTTCAAAACAGTTAGACATTTCCCTCTCCTTATCAGGCTTCGTTTGATTTAGATTCATTAATGTTTAATTTATGCCCCATTTTGCTTTGCTTTGTCTCAAGATAGCGCCGGTTGTGTTCATTGGGTTCGACTATTATAGGCATCGTATCAACAACCGTCAAACCATAACCTTGAAGGCCAACAACTTTTTTGGGGTTATTGGTCAGAAGTATTATTTTGCTTAGGCCCAGATCGGCCAATATCTGTGCTCCGGTACCATAATCTCGAAGATCGTCTTTAAAGCCAAGGCAGATGTTTGCTTCGATTGTGTCCAGCCCTGTGTCCTGGAGTGCATAAGCCTTTATCTTGTTGTGGAAGCCGATACCCCTCCCCTCCTGGCGCATATATAATAAGACACCGCTTCCCTGCCGGGTAATCCTTTTTAGAGCTTCATCAAGTTGCTGGCCACAATCACAGCGCTGGCTACCAAGAACATCACCTGTAAGGCATTCACTGTGAACTCTGACCAGCACAGGACTTGAAGTATTTATATCACCGTATATCATGGCGAGATGCTCGCCACAATCAGTTACACTTGAATAGGCAATTGCCTGAAATTCTCCGTATTTGGTCGGCATTTTGGTATTAGCCACTGCAGCAACCAGCTTTTCATGGCGCATGCGATATTCGATAAGATCTGCAATACTTACTATTTTAATGCCGTGTTCATTGGCGATATCTTCAAGTTCGGGCAATCGAGCCATTGAACCATCGCTATTTATTATTTCACAAATCACACCTGCCGGATATAGACCGGCCAGATTTGCGAAATCAATAGCGGCTTCCGTGTGACCTGCTCGTACAAGCACTCCCCCTTCCCTGGCACGTAATGGAAAAATGTGACCGGGTCTGGCAATATCTTCAGGTCGTGTAGCTGGATCGATAACAGTTTTTATTGTCTTGGCTCGATCATACGGAGATATCCCTGTAGTTACCCCCTCTTTAGCTTCAATGGATACAGTGAAAGCAGTGCAATGGGAAGATGTGTTCTGATTAACCATCATTGGGATGTTAAGTTCATCCAGGCGATTTCCCGTCACCGGCATGCATACCAGGCCGCGACCGTACTTTATCATAAAGTTTATGGCTTCGGGTGTGACTTTTTCAGCCGCCATCAGAAAGTCACCTTCATTCTCCCTGTTTTCATCATCGACAACAATTATCAATTTACCGGCTTTTATATCTTTAATTGCTTCTTCGATAGAAGAAAGTATCATCAATTAACCTCACTAACCTGCAGAAAATCCATGCTCAGATAGAAATTCAGCGGAAATTTTGTTTTTATTTGGCCTTAAGAACTTTTCTACATATTTTGCAATCACATCAACTTCAAGATTTACAACCCTTGGTACGTTAAAATCGCTCAGTGTAGTATTGGCAAGGCTGTGGGGAACTATCGATACTTTGAATTCATCATTATTAACTTCAGTAATGGTCAGGCTGATTCCGTCAATACAAATAAATCCTTTCTCTACAATATAGCGCATTATTTCACTTGAAGCTGAAACAGCAATCACAGTTGCTGAGGTGCCATGCGCTATCCGCCTGATACGACCGGTGCCATCGACGTGACCCTGTACAAAATGACCGCCGATGGGTTTAGTTGGGTAGAGCGGACGCTCAAGGTTAACTTTGTCGCCATTTTTGAGTATTCCAAGATTGGTCCTATTAAGCGTTTCGGGCATTATTCCGGCTGTAAAGCTGAATTCATCGAAATGAGTAACAGTAAGGCAAACCCCGTTAACTGCAATGCTGCCTCCAATTTCAAGGTCAGCCAGAACCTGCTTTGCATTTATTTTCAGGTTGTTTTGGCTGGCAAGGTTTAAAGTGCCAACTTCTTCAATAATACCGGTAAACATCTTAACCTCTGATGTATCCGCTAATCATGACATCGTTCTCAAACTGTTCAATGCTAATATTATGTAAACGATATGCATCTTGAATTTTTTCAATTCCCTGGCCTCCAACGGGAGTGCGGGCATTTTCGCCCCCGATGATTACCGGGGCAACAAAAGCGACAACTTTATCTACAAGGCCCTGATCAAACATGGATCCCATTATTGACGATCCACCTTCAACCATTATACTGGTAATTTCTCTTTTGCCAAGTTCCTCAATAAGAGCTTCTAAATTGACAAAGCCGTTAACAGCCTTTAATTCAAGAAGCTGGGCACCTTTATCCCCTAAATTCCTTTTGTTTAATTCTGAAACATGGTCGCTAATTGCTATAATGGTATCGCCTGCTTCATTTAATATTTGAGAGTCCAGCGGTGTTCTTCCATAACTGTCAACAATGACTCTAATGGGTTGCTTGTGCGAAGTACCCCCTCTGCCTCCGCCGCATCTAACCGTTAACTGTGGATTATCTTTTAAAATAGTATTTATTCCAGCCATTATTGCGTCATGCCGGTGTCGGAGATGATGTGAAAAACAGCGAGAAGGCTCGCAAGAGATCCATTTTGAGTCCCCGCAAAATGTAGCAATTTTTCCATCGAGGCTCATGGCAAATTTTGCCGTGACAAATGGAATACCGGTTGTGATGTATTTTATATGACCTTCTATTATTTCCCGCACCCGACTATGTTCTTCTCCAACAGCTACTTTAATACCTGCCTGTTCAAGTAATGCACGTCCCTTGCCATTGACAACAGGGTTTGGATCAAGCATCGATATGTGCACCTCGGATATGCCGGACTTGATAATAGCATCGGTACAGGGCGGAGTCCTGCCATAATGACAGCAGGGTTCAAGCGTGATATACATTGAAGCACCTCTTGCTTCTTCTTTTGCCTCCTTTAAAGCAACGACTTCAGCATGATCATTACCGGGAGGCTGGGTGTAACCTCGCCCTACAATAACATTATCCTTGACTATTATTGCACCAACAGCCGGGTTTGGGCTAACGTTGCCCTCAGCCAATCTTGCAAGAGATAAAGCTTCCTGCATGTATTTCATGTAATGATTCTATCACCCTGTTTCTCAAACCTGCAAATAAAATAAGAACAAAACAAATCTTATTGGCGGAGGAATGAAATTTCGAGTATAATTAGCCTTGATATGAATAACGCATTCAAATACTGGGCTCGCGAAATAATTGTCGTTTTGACAGCGGCACTGGCTATATTTTTCGTTCTTCAATTTACTCTGATGAAGGCAGAAGTTGTTGGCGAAAGTATGGAGCCCAGCCTGGTCAGGGGCGAACAGGTCATGATAAATAAAATGGCCTATACCTTCGGGCTCCCCCAAAGAGGTGATATTATTGTTTTCACCCCACCCGAATCGGTCGGTTCAACGCAAAACTATATAAAAAGGGTTATAGGTCTGCCCGGTGAACAGGTCAGTATTTATGGTGGCAAAGTACATATTACTGGTAATAACGGTTCTGTACACGTTCTTGACGAGCCATTTGTCGATAAAAACCCCTTGCATGACTATGAAAGTGGCGTCATCCCCGAAGACCACTACTTTGTCATGGGGGATAATCGCACCAACAGCAGCGATTCGCGGGGTGGATGGACTGTAGACGTGGACGATATTATTGGTAAAGCCTGGATTTCCTTCTGGCCGCTTTCAGAGTTCGGCGGTGCTCCGAATTATACGTTTTCTGATTAGTATTATGGCAAATACAAATAACAATTATGCTGAAAATCTGTTTTTAAACGCAGGTGCTGTATTAAAAGGCCACTTTCTTCTAACTTCTGGCTTGCATTCACCAGTTTATTGGGAGAAGTTTAAAATTCTCCAGTATCCGGAATATACTTCAAAACTTTGCCAGATGATAGCCATGCATTTTAGTAATGACGATGTCGAAGTAGTGGTGGGGCCAACTACCGGTGGCATTATTCTCGCTTATGAAACGGCACGCTATTTAGGTGTAAGGGGTATATTTGCTGAAAGCACCGTTGATGGAACAAGGGAATTAAAACGCGGTTTTAATATCGAGAAAGGCGAAAAAGTATTGCTGGTTGATGACGTTTTGACTACCGGCAAATCAATTAAAGAGGTATACCAGGTGATTAAAAAATGCGGCGGAATTTTGGCCGGGATTGGTGTTTTGGTTGACCGTTCTAAATCCGGAGTTGATATAGATACGGATTTATACAGTTGCATCCGGTCTGCTGAAATAAGTTATTCTCCGGAAAAGTGTCCATTATGTAAAGAGGGTGCACCTTTAATTAAGCCCGGGGGTAAAACAGG
>Ga0207421_10008793_pt1 | contig 10359 bp, 6 predicted proteins | sample SodLakKL_010_SED_4_FD_187542 | JGI IMG/M metagenome (GOLD analysis project Ga0207421, IMG submission 187542) | Alkaline sediment microbial communities from Lake Tanatar, Kulunda Steppe, Russia - 8KL_010_SED (SPAdes) (version 2) | ecosystem: Environmental > Aquatic > Non-marine Saline and...
AACATGAGGGTTCCATGGATTAAGAAGTAAAAACATTAATTTTATCGATTATACTTTATTAGAAATCAGAACTTTAAATACATTTTATTCAAATGAAACTATCAATAATCGCAGCTGTTGCCAATGGCAGTGTAATAGGAAATAAAAATCGTTTAATCTGGCATATGCCGGCAGACCTAAAACGGTTTAAAAATATGACCATGGGCCATACACTAATTATGGGTCGTAAAACTTTTCAGTCTATTGGCAAGCCCCTTCCCGGCAGAAAGACTATTGTTATTACCACGCGGGCGGAATTAGATACGCAGGGCTGTGCTAAAGCTTCTTCTTTCAAGGAAGCCATCAAGCTCGTTAAAGACGAAAAAGAAGTTTTTGTTGCAGGTGGCGCCGAAATATATAACCAAGCAATAGAATCATACTATACAAAAAAGATTATCCTGACAAGAATTTTTGCCAATTTTGAAGGCGATGCTTTTTTTCCTGATATAGATCCTGAAAAATGGGAGTTAGTTGAACGAGAGGATTATGAAGCTGACAAAAAGCATCCATATCCTTATTCCTTTATGGTTTACAAAAGAAAAATCAAGAAAAAACCCAAAAAACTATAGCATAATCAGGTTTTTCTCTCCTGGGGACGTGCCGCGGGGAACAATACATTATTAAGTATTAGTCTATATCCCGGAGAATTAGGATAAAGATCAAGGTCAGTTGGCGGATCACCTACAAAATGCTGATAATCTTCCGGATCATGACCACCATAAAAGGTAAATGTGCCATTACCAAAAACGCCATGAATATACCTGGCTTCGCCTTTGGATTTGTTTTCACCCAAAATAGTCACAGTAGACTTAATATATCTTTTCCGAAAGGCCGTGGTTTGCCCCATAAATCCCTTAACAACAGATTCGTGATTTTGTGTGAGCATTGCGGGGATCGGATCCCATTTAGCTGAAAACTCAAATAATGTAAAAAAATCGGTTTCTTCATTTCTGCCGGTTTTTGGCACATCTATACTGGAATGGGAGTATTCATAAGGATTGGTCTCGATAATAAAATCTGTAAACGCAAATGTGTTTGAAAAATCCAGTTTTTCTTGCGCGTTGGGATCTAAAGGTTGTTCGTCAAAAACTTCAGGAACAATATCGACATCTTTACCGGCCAGAGCAACATCTATAGTTTCGGGTGCAGAACACATTGCAAACATGTATCCACCACCGGCAACAAATTCCTGTATCCTGGTTGCCACTGCTAATTTTAAATCAGGCACAGTGGGGAAGCCTAAGTCATTTGCCAACCCTTCTGCCAGTTCCACATCCTCCCGGTACCAATCTGCATAACGATAAGCAGCCCAGAATTTACCATGCTGCCCGGTAAAATCCTCATGATGCAAATGAAGCCAGTCATACATAGGCAATACACCGGATAAGACTTCTTCATCATATACTTCGTCATAAGGAATTTCAGCATAAGTTAATGCCAGGGTAACAGCATCATCCCATGGCAAACTGTTTGGAGGAGTATATACGGCAATCTGCGGCACCTGGTGGAGCCTGATCTCTTCCTTGTTCACATCCGGATCGCTAACTGACTCTAAAATAGAGGAAGCTTGTGCATCTGCAATAATTTCGTAACTCACACCCCTCACCCGGATTTCTTCCTCAAAATCAGCATGATGAGGAAACATAAAACTGCCCCCACGATAATTCAACAACCAGCTAACTTCCACATCATAGGTTAACACATGATAGGCAATACCATAGGCTTTTAAATGATTCTGCTGTGAATCATCCATTGGCACAAAAATATGTGCAGAAAAACCAAAATGGCTGAGCAAAATAAAAGTTAATACTAATAATAATTTTTTCATATCTAATGTGCCTTACGATAGTCTAATTAGAATTAATTGAATATGCCTTAATTCTTGCTTTAAATTCAAATTTAATTAAAAATATTTATTATTAATAACCAACCGAGTATAAATAAAGTTAAAAACCGTAGGTTTACTTAATAATAAGCTGCCTGGAAGTTTATAAATAAAACGCTCATTAACCAATCGTTCACAAAAGATAATGATAACATCAAACTTAGGGATGCCATCCCTGGGTTAAAATTAAATATTCGTAATTAGTATATTCGTAGGAATTCGTTATTCGATAAAATAATTATTTAAAAAGGTACATCCTCATTATCCTGGTTATCGTCATTATTCATTTTGGAAGGTAGAGTTACGGTTTTAACAGATGAGTCCTCAAAAGAATCTGAAGGACTTAATGGTTCAATATTATCAAAGTCTGATGACTCATAATCAGTAAATTTAGCAAAATTAGCTATAAATCTTAGTGGTATATCCTCTAATCCACCGTTACGATGTTTAGCAACGATAAGTTCTGCCAGGCCTTCTGTAGAATTTCCTTCCTCGTCTTCCATTAGTTTATAATATTCCGGGCGGTATATAAAAAGTACCATATCGGCATCTTGCTCAATCGCCCCTGACTCTCTTAAGTCTGATAAAATCGGCCTCTTTGAGCCGCCCCGGGTCTCTACTGCACGGCTAAGCTGAGATATAGCTATAATTGGCACATTAAGTTCTTTGGCAAGACTTTTAATTGATCTTGATATATTACTAATTTCCTGTTCACGGTTACCTCTGCCATCAGTGCCGGCAGACATAAGCTGCAAGTAATCAACTATGATTAGCTGAACATCATGTCTTGCTTTCAAACGTCTGCATTTGGCTCTAAGTTCGAAAACTGATAAAGCCGGAGTATCGTCAATAAACAAAGGAGCATCAGTAAGTGTTTTTATTCGGGAATTTAGCTGTTCCCATTCATAATCTTTAAGATCTCCCCGCCTTAAGTTATCCGATTTTAACTGAGCTTCACTGGCAATCAGACGTGTAACAAGCTGTACTCCACTCATTTCAAGGCTAAATACAGCCACAGGTTTATTAAAATCGACCGTCATATTGCGAGCCATAGACAAAACAAAAGATGTTTTTCCCATCCCCGGACGTGCGGCTAATATTATAAGGTCAGATTTTTGCCATCCGGCTGTAACCCGGTCAAGTGCAGTAAATCCACTCGGTATCCCGCTGATATGCCCTTCCTGCAAACGTGCACTTTCAATCTGCTTAACCGCTTCCGTTACCAATGAAGGCATATCATCATAACTGCGCCTGAGATTGGTCTCGCTAACAGCAAAAAGCTCTTTCTCTGCTTTGTCCAATACATCAAATACATCCATAGAATCTTCATAAGAATCTTTGATAATATCAGAGGATATACGAATCAACTCACGCTGTAAAAATTTCTCAAGAATTATCCTTGCATGGTATTCAACATTTGCAGCGGATGCAACCCTATTGGTTAATTGTGATATGTAGTAACTGCCACCAACTACATCAAGCTCGCCACGTTTTTTGAGTTCCTGGGTAACAGTTAAAATATCAACAGGCTCTGATTCGGAAAATAAATCAAAAAGAGCACTGAATATTTTTTGATGTGCTTCCTTATAAAAAACTTCCGGTTTAAGTATATCAACTACATTTGTTAAAGCATTTTGCTCCAACATCATAGCCCCTAACACAACTTCTTCCAAATCAGTCGCCTGCGGAGGCACACGGCCATGATCCAGATAGTCCATAGTAGGCGCATTCTTTCGCTTCCTTTGTATACCGGTTTGGCTTGTTTTTTTATCTCCTGAATCCATAGTTCAAATATAAAAATAAGAATAATTTATAACATAAAAATAGCCATGTTTTTTTATTAACAATCCCAAAACAATTGCCAGGCAAGAAAGAACAAGAAAATACTGATAATCAATTGTCTGCATAAGTTGTTTATCGCCAGTATTTTATATTGTTAAAACAACCCCATTATAAAAATTTTTCAATTTTCCAAATTTTTTCCTTTAAAAAATATTTTTTTCCAAGTATAATTATCTTTTAATTTTTACTTAATTTGGTGCACTGCAAACTAGTAAAAATTTGAAAACATGCGAATAAAGAGATTACAACAGTCAAAAAGCCTGAAATACGACACCTCGCAGGTCGATCTTTCACTTATGGATCCTTTAATTGAAAAATACCGTAACAGAAAAGGGATTTTAATCCCGCTTTTACAGGACGTTCAAGAAGCTTACGGGTATATACCTTATGTCGCTTTTTTGAAAATAAACCGGGAACTAGGTTTGGAGCTAAATGAAATGTATGGAGTAGCAACTTTTTATGCGCAATTCAGGCTCCAGCCAGCAGGAAAGTACATGATCAAGGTTTGTCACGGAACAGCCTGTCACGTTCAAAACGTATCATATATTACAGAAGCACTGCTAGATTACCTGGAGATAAAAGATGGCGAAACTACTCAAGACGGGGTTTTCACATTGGAAACCGTTGCTTGCCTGGGTTGTTGTTCTTTAGCTCCGGTTATGATGATTGACGACGCCACTCATGGTAAACTAAACTCAAAACAAGCCCTTAAAATAATAAGGGAAATCAAAAGAAAGAACCAAAGTTGATAAATAAATTTTTTTATTACTGAAAAAATACTTATACAATGAATAAATCTACCGTAATAGTGGGTTTGGGTTCTTGCGGAATTGCTGCAGGTGCCGATAAAACCTTTGAAGAATTTAAGCGCATTAAAGCTGCTGATAATCTGGATTTTAATATAAAAAAAACAAGCTGCGTAGGTATGTGTTACCGCGAGCCTTTAGTTGAAGTTCTGGATGATTCAGGTTCTTATCTTTATGGCGACGTGGATATTAAGCGCGTTGAAGAAATAATTGAAAATCATGTAAAAAATTATTCTCCACTCTCTGAATACATTGTCTCTTCCAGTAAACACGATGGCAGTGAAGAAGAGTTTTTCGAAGGCCAGATGAAGATCGCATTACGCAACTGTGGGCATATTGATCCCGAATCAATAGAAGAATATGAATCCAACAACGGCTATGAGGCAATAAAAAAAATCAAGCATGATTCCCCAACACCGGAAGATGTAATACAAATGGTAATGGATTCCGGCATAAGGGGCCGTGGCGGTGGTGGATTCCCGGCAGGCATGAAATGGAGATTTGCCAGGAATAATGCAGCTGATCAGAAATATGTTATTTGTAATGCTGATGAAGGTGACCCCGGAGCTTTCATGGACAGATCACTAATTGAAGGCGATCCTCACAGTATCCTGGAAGGCATGATAATTTGCGGCTACGCAATTGGCGCCAATGAAGGCTACATATATTGCCGTGCAGAGTATCCCCTGGCAATAAAAAGGCTTAAGATCGCTATCGGGCAAGCTAAAGAGAAAGGCTATTTAGGAAAAGATGTTTTTGGAATACCCGGCTTTGACTTTCAAATACATATAAAAGAAGGAGCCGGAGCTTTTGTTTGCGGAGAAGAAACAGCGCTGATAGCTTCTATCGAAGGCAAGCGAGGCATGCCCCGTCGCCGCCCGCCATTCCCGGCTGAAAAAGGCCTTTGGGACTATCCTACAAACATAAATAATGTTGAAACCCTGGCAAACATACCATGGATAATTTATAACGGCAGTGAAAATTATGCCCGATATGGTACTGAAAAAAGCAAAGGTACAAAGGTGTTTGCCCTTACAGGTAAAATAAGACATGGCGGATTAGTGGAAGTGCCAATGGGCATCACAATAAAAGATATTATTTATAAACTCGGAGGCGGCATTATCGATGATAAAAACTTTAAAGCCGTCCAACTGGGAGGGCCTTCGGGTGGTTGTATCCCCGAACACCTGTCAAACACCAAAGTTGATTATGACTCCGTAACCGCTACAGGCGCTATAATGGGCTCGGGTGGTATGGTAGTTATGGACGAAACCACTTGCGTGGTAGATATATCAAAATTCTTCCTTGACTTTACACAAAAAGAATCTTGCGGAAAATGTACCTTTTGCCGTATCGGAACAAAAAGAATGTTGGAAACACTCAATAGAATAACAGAAGGTGAAGGAGAAGAAGGTGATTTAGAAAAACTGGAAAGCCTTGCGGAAACAATAAAAGACAGCTCACTCTGTGGCCTGGGACAAACCGCCCCTAACCCGGTGCTGACAACCATTAAATATTTCAGAGATGAATATGAAGCACACATCCGCGACAAAAAATGTCCGGCTATTAGCTGTAAAAGACTTCTTACATACGAAGTTATCCCTGACAAATGCACCGGTTGTATGGTATGTGCTAAAGCATGCCCTGTTAACGCTATAGAAGGAGACAAAAAAGAAGTGCATTTTATCCACCAGGATATATGCACGAAATGCGGAGCTTGTTATACCAAATGTAATTTTGACGCAATTAAAATAAGCTGAGCAAAAGTTGATTGTAAAATGTTAATTATAATTTTCCAACTAACTATAAGATAAACACTAAAAAAATATATATAATGTCCAAACTCAATATAATATTAAACGATACAATAGTAGAGGGTTACGAAGATGAAACTATTCTTCATCTTGCAAATAAAAACAATATAGAAATACCAACTTTATGTAGCGATCCCAGGCTTAAACCCTATTCATCATGTTATTTATGCGTTGTGGAAGTTGAAGGTATGCGCGGGTTACAACCTGCCTGCTCAACGTATTTAAAAGATGGTATGCGTATTGTTACCGACAATGAACGGATCGTTAAATCCAGGCGATTTGCTTTAGAATTGCTTGCCAGCAACCATTATGCTGATTGTGTTGCACCTTGCCAGGAAGAATGCCCCGCAGGTGTTGACGTACAGGGATATATCGCTTTAATTGACCGGGGATTGTATAGTGAAGCAGTGGGGTTAATAAAACAAACGAATCCTTTGCCGGCCATTTGCGGCAGAGTGTGTGTAAGGCCCTGCGAACTTGTCTGCCGAAGAAATTTTGTTGACGAGATAGGTGTTGGAATTGATTATCTTAAAAGATATACTTCTGACAAAGACTTGCAAGCGCAAAACCCATACAAGCCCAACGTTAAAGCCTCTACAGGTAAAAAGGTAGCCATAATAGGCGCCGGCCCGGGTGGACTTACAGCTGCACATTTTCTTGCTATTGAAGGCCACCTGCCGGAAATTTTTGAAGCCAACCCCCACCCTGGTGGAATGTTGCGTTATGGAATCCCACCATACCGGCTACCCAATGACATTATTGACAAAGAAGTGGAAGCCATTGAAAATCTCGGCGTTAAGATACATTATAACCAAAAACTTGGAGAAAACCTGAGCTATAAAGAACTAAAAAATAAATATGATAGTGTAGTCCTGGCAATAGGCTCTCAAAAAGGCACAAATATCGGTTGCGAAAACGATGATGCCGGCAACATCTTTTCAGGTATTGAGTTCCTGAGAAATATGGAAATGACAGGACAACCTTATGATTTTACCGGCAAAAAAGTAGCCGTAATAGGGGGAGGCAACACTGCTATGGACTGTTGCCGCACTGCCATGCGTTGTGGTGCAGATAAGGTTATGGTGATCTACCGCCGTACCGAAAAACAAATGCCTGCCAACCCCATTGAAATACATGAATCAAAACTGGAAGGTATTGAATACATGTTTCTTACATCCCCTGCCAAAGTTAATACTGATGAACAAGGAAATCTAAAAACTCTCACCTGTATTAAAATGGAGCTGGGAGAACCCGATGCGTCAGGAAGACGCCGACCCGTTAAAATAGAAGGTTCTGAATTTGAAATAGAATTAGACTATATTCTCGCAGCAATAGGCCAAAAAACAGTGGTCAACTTCATTGATGATATCAATCAAAACACGGAATCTGAACTTAAACTTAATAAATGGGGCGATATAGATGCAAACCCCGACACACTACAAACATCCATTTCCTCTATTTTTGCTTGTGGAGATGGTGTAACAGGCCCTGCTACCCTTATAGAAGCTATAGCACAAGGCAGGAAAGCAGCATATAGCTGTAATCTCTTTTTAAATAATGAAAAAGTCGCTCCTGAACCGGGCGAATTTATAAGCTATAAAGACAACTTTAAAGAACAAACAAGCGAAGATTACATCAATAGATTCCCAAAACAAGAACGCAGCGAAATGCCTACTTTAGACCCTGACAAAAGAAAGAATTTCAAAGAAGTTGAGCTGGGTTATTCAGACGAAGACGCCATGCAGGAAACACAACGCTGCCTTGAATGTGGATGCTCAGAATTATATTATTGCGATCTGAAAAAATATTCAACCGATTATAATGCTGATCAACACACATTCTTTGGGGATTACAAAGAACATATAGTTGACTTTTCACACCCTTATGTAGAGATAGATAATAATAAATGTATACTATGTAGTAGCTGTATCAGAATATGCCACGAAGTAGTAGGGGCTAATGCGCTCGGACTTGTAAACAGGGGATTTGAAACTTATGTAGCACCCAGCATGGAAGGCAAACTCGCAGATACTAAATGCGAATCCTGTGGATTGTGCATATCTGCATGCCCTACAGGCGCAATAACAGAAAATATTCCCTTTAAACCCGGGCCTCTTAAAAATGAAACCTTCAATACTATTTGCAACTATTGCTCAATAGGCTGCGAAATGACAATGCACCACAAATCCTCACTTTTTAATAAGGTTACAGGTAATAATGGTTTGGTTAACAAGGACAGTAACATTTGCAGATATGCCAGGTTTGGTTACAAATACCTCAATGATAATACCAGAATAACAAAGCCCCTGGTAAAAAAGAATGGAAAGTTTGTAGAAACATCCTTTGAAAATGCCTTTGAATTGATAGCAGAAAAAATTAAAAACTCCCGGCCGGATGAAAATGGATTTTTTGGAGGAGCAAGACTTACCAATGAGGAACTGTTTATGATACACAAACTGGCTAAAGAAGGAGTTAAAACCACCAATGTAGGCAGCTTTCATTATACAGGAAGAGGCAGTGGTTACTACCATAACTCAAAACTAAACGTGCCTTTTGAACAACTCAAGTATGCCGGACACATTTATGCTATCGGAACAGACCTGAACTATGAAAACAGCGTGGCGGGATTTGAAGTATATAATAGTTCATTTATGAAGAATATACCACTTGAGTTAATAACAACAAGTGATGATAACAATATGGCACATAAAGCCACAAAAGTACTCAAAATCAAATCATATTATCATTTTATAAAAGCTGTCAACCATTATATAATAAGCAACAAAATGTACAACAAAGCTTATACAGATGGTTGCAATGGTTTTGACGAGTATTCTAAAAACCTGCTTTCCGGGAATTTTGAGCAGTTAATTAAACAATCAGGCTTAAGTGGAGATGAATTGAAAGAGTTTTGCAACAATTATATCAAAGAAGAAAAGGCCATATTAGTTTTTGGAGAAAAAAATCTTTCGGCAAACACCTGCTATGAGATCAGAAATCTGGCAATGATAACAGGTAAGTTAGGGAAGACCGCCGCTGGTATTATATCACTTAAAGAAAAGAACAATTCACAAGGCATTTTCGATATAGCTAAATGTACATCCTTAGTTGCTGAAAATGACGCTAAAGACACTCAAGAGTCAGTTAAAGACTCAACCGTTTCCGGCAATCCGGCACCTAAGGACCCGCAGTTGTGGGATAAGCTTATTAAAGGCGAATTAAAAAACCTTTTCATTTTTGGCGAAGATCCCACAGGATGTGCTGTTGACAAGGATGCAGTAAGCAAAGCCCTGGCAGAGGCAGACTTTAAAGTAATCCAGGATTATTTTTTGACAGACACTGCAAAAGAGTGCGATCTTATTTTACCTGCTACCCTGCCATTTGAAACGGGAGGAAGTTTTGCCAACACACAAAAGTATATTCAGCAATTCCATGCTACTATACAAAGCCCGGTAGAAGAATCAAACTTTGATCAGCTTTTGTCATTACAGAAAACCCTTGGTATTACTGACGAAATTGTATCCCCATCGGACGCATTTGAAAAGATAGCTGAAAAACTTAACAAGTTATCCGGCAACGCCAACAACGATAAAACACTGGTTTATACAACCGGGGACAATTATAACAGGATGTTCGAGCATGGTTGTGATTATCTTGTAAAACGCTTTGATGAAGAGTTTCACAATGCGTTTTAGGTTATATCACACCCCCGAACTCCGCCACATGTGAGCTGGAATTCCCCTTTAGGTATTAAGGGTAGGTTTAAGAAAGAACCATTATAGCGTTGAGTGCGTTGAGATTACACTAAAGACCGGTTTAGAAATAATCTTGCCACAAAGCGTTCGCAATTTAAATAAATTGAACATGAATACAGATAACTAAAAATCGTTTTTTATACTAAGAAAATATGCAAATGAAACCCTCATTAACTAAACGTTCACAAAAGATAATGAATATTACATGAGGGTTCCAT
>Ga0207421_10008794_pt1 | contig 10358 bp, 6 predicted proteins | sample SodLakKL_010_SED_4_FD_187542 | JGI IMG/M metagenome (GOLD analysis project Ga0207421, IMG submission 187542) | Alkaline sediment microbial communities from Lake Tanatar, Kulunda Steppe, Russia - 8KL_010_SED (SPAdes) (version 2) | ecosystem: Environmental > Aquatic > Non-marine Saline and...
CCGTCGGTGCCGACGAGCCGGAGCTCGCAGCCGACGAGGCGGTCCTCGCCGGTCGAGACGAGTCCCCGGACGCCCGAGTCGTACCGCCACGTCGCAAGCGCGCTCCGCTCCCGGTAGAGCCCGTAGACACGCTCTGCGCCGCGACAGTCGACCTGTCCCATCACCCACTCGACCGGCGTCTGGTCGGTCACGTACCCGCACATGTCGAACAGGTGTGTCCCGTAATCGTAGAGATCGTCTCCACCGATTTCGACGCGCCGGAGCGAGCCGATCCGGCCGTCGTCGAGCAACGACTTCGCCGCCCGGTAGGGTGCGGCGAAGCGCCGCTGGTGGTTGAACGTCAGCTGCACGTCTGCCGACTCACATGCCGCGACCATCTCCCGGCACTCAGTCCAGCGCTCGGCCATCGGCTTCTCGCAGTGGACGGCATCGACGCCGTGGCTCGCACAGTCGAGAACGATCTCCGCGTGGGTCGCCGTCGGCGTGCAGACGCTCACGATGTCGGGCTTTTGCTCCGCCAGCAGCCGCTCGTGATCCTCGTAGACCTGTCCAGGCCCGAGCCCGAACGTCCGGGCGAACGACCGGGCGTTCTCCACGACGATGTCTGCACAGCCGACGAGCTCGCAGTCGTCGAGGCGGTCGTAGCCGCTGGCGTGACGGTAGGCCATCGCGTAGCTCCCCGCACGCTCGGGGTTGCCCGTGCCCACGACCGCAACCTGATAGCTCATCACTCTGTACTCGACGGACCGTTCCTCATCGTTATGTACACAGTTACCGTTCGTGGTGCAGGCGGGTAAGGCCCCTTCCTCAACGAGTGCCGGGCTTCCGGCGTTCGCGCCGGAAGCCCGAGCGAGTAGGGAGGGGATACACCGGCCGTCATCGTCTTTCGTGCGTGATAGTAGAACGGGTTGGAAACCCCAAACCGTTCCACGCACTGCGCAGTGCGGTCATCTAGGCATGGGACGGGCCGAATCCACGCCTCCGGAGACTGCGACCGCTGTGGATTCCCTGCGAATCTGCAAGTCGCCTCGTTGAACGAGGAAGCCCCGACCTCGAGAAGCGAGGGGTGAGTAACCCCGAGCGCGGTAGGTGGGGGGAGTTCACTGCACGTCGTTTCTCCCAAGCGGGGACGTTCTGGGCTGTTTGACCGCCAGCTTTATTCGCTTCTGTGGCGTACGTTGCTGCGGGACCCGGCTAGCACGTACCATACCAGCTTGTGTGCCAGCAACTGTGTGCAACGCGGCCCGGGCCCCCTTCCTGACGAGAGCGCCACGACCACGAGCGCCGCGGTTGAGACGGCGGCGTCTGAGGCTGGCTGGGGCGAGTAGGCTCGTCATTCTCGCAAAAGCATCAGCTTTCACGGGCAGAAAGGCGGTCTCTGCGACAGCAAGGTAGGAGGAGGCACCACGACCCCCGGTATGCATTCCCTTCTCGGACGTGGATAGTTTCCGGTTTCTTCTGGTTTTCTGCCCTGATACTCACGTCTTCGTGAAATATATAACTAATGTAACACATCTTGATATAGGTGTGTCGTAATGGTAGATGTATGGCACACAAGCTGGGAGAAACGGACGAGAGCGATCGGAGTGACGAGAACGACGCGAGTGACGCGTACAGCCGGCGATCGTACCTCACAATCGGCGCTGCGATGGCGGCGGGAGTGCCGTCGGCGGTCGGCGTCGGCACGGCGGCCGCCGAGCGTGACGGTCTCGAGTTTCGACAGGTGTGCGACGCCGTCGACGATCTCGGGATGGATCCGACGGGGGTCGAGCCGGTCGACGCGGCGCTCGACCTGACCCAAGCCGACGTGTTGATCCGGTTCCCGGAGGGGACGTACCGGTTCGACCCGGACACCCCGACGGTTGAGCTGTGCGGCGGCGCGTACGGGTTCGAGGGCGCAGGTCGCGACGTCAGCTTTCTCGCGCCCGAGGGACACCGCGGCCCGCTGCTCGAGTGCAACGGCGTCGAACGGGTGTATCTCGGGGGAATCGACATCGACCAGACTGCCGACAACGCCGCCGCTGGGCTGCGGCTGTGCGGCGATCACGTCGTCGTCCGGGATGTCGAGGTGCGTGGTCCGTGTGACGTCAGAGACGGCGGCTACCCGCTCTTTTCGAACGCGGCTCCCGACGGGGGAACGAGCACGTTCCAGAACGTCGTCGCCCGGGACGAGCCCGGGGTGCGTCCGGCGTTTGGCCGCCCCGGGATCTTTCTCGAACGGGCCCACACGGGCGTCGCCGAGATCCGGGACTGCGATCTCCGGCACTTCCCCGACGCAGCGGTCCACGCGTCCGGACACGCCGGGACGGCTCGAGTGATCGACTCCTACTTCGAGAACAACGCGGCGGCGATCCGGCTTGCGGGCGAACACAGCGCTGTCAGGCGGTGTGAGATCGTCCTCGACGGCTCCGACGCTCCTGTCGGCTCGAACGCGGCCGCCAGCCCGTACCTTTCTTACGGGATTGCGATCGCAGAGACGGCGGTCACAGACGGGCAGCGATCGCGAGCGGGCGTGACAGTCAAAGAGAGCAGTGTGCGGGTCAGCGAGGGATGCGACGACAGCCCGGCGCTGGTCGTCTCCGCATCCGGAGCGCCACTCGAGGTCGTCGACTGCGAGATCGAGTACGACGCAGATGCCGAGGCTGCGGTTCTCTGCCGCGCTCCGGGACCCCGGGGGGGTCGGCGACCGATCCGCCCGCTCCGGCTCCGTGGTCTCACAGTCACCGGCGAGGGGTCGGTCGAGGCGGCGATCGAGGTCGCGAACGTCGACGGCTGTGAGATCGAGGAGCCAGCGATCCGGCTGCCGCAGGGAGAGACCGGGATCTCGCTCAGTGCGGCCGACAGCTGTCTGATCACCGACACCGACGTCTCGGTCGGCCACCTCGGGGGGTCGGACCCGGAGCGCGAACGCCGCCCCCGATCATCCACCCACGGTGACGACGCGGCGGCTGGCCAGACGAGTCGGCTCGTCTTCGGCGGTGACGGCGACGGGACCTCATACGCCTTCTCCGCTCCGGACGGCGATCTCGTCTCGGGAGTCGTCACCGCGGGAGCCGACTCTCACTGCCCCGCAGGGGCGTTGAGATCGCTCTCCATGAGCGGCACCGCCTCGTTGTTCTGCAACAGCGCCGAGCCCCACACGGGCTCGACGGGCCGCTGAAGGACTCTCAGACCGTCTCGGTCACCGCTCGGGGCTGTCAGAGCGTTTCGGTAGTCGTTTCGAGAGAGTGAGCCAGGTCACGGCCGTCAGCACGAACAGGACAACGGCGAGCACGGACACACCAGCGGAGCCGAACTGCACAATCGAAAGGCCGACGCCGGAGGCCAAAAGGAGGATACCGAGCGCCAGCGCGGCGATCCGGAACGGCCGGTCGCGACAGAGCGTCACGAACAGCGAGACGAGCAGCCCGAGCCCGTGGCGCACCGGGTTCTGCGTGTTCGCGTCCTCGACGTCGTAGTCGATCTCGGTAGGAACCTCCGCGACCTCGTAGCCTTCTCTGGCTGCCTCGAAGAGAATGTCGAGGCTCGCGCCCATCCCGGCACCGACATCGGAGCCGTTTGCGAGCGTCTCGACCGCCCGGCGGTCGTACGCTCTGAACCCGCACTGGGTGTCCGAGATCGGTCGGTAGGAGTAGCCCAGACGCAAGCTAGCGTTCGTCAGCAGGTTGATCACCGCCAGGCCGACCTGCCGGTATGCGGGGACCTCGCTCCCTTCCGGCGTGCCGAACCGACTCCCGGTGACGATCTCGGCGCCGGTCTCTCGCTGTGTGCCGAGCAGGTTCGGGATGTCGTCGATGTCGTGTTGGCCATCACCGTCGAGGACGACCAGCTGGCTCGCACCCCGGTCGCGGGCGTACCGGAAGATCGTCCCGAGCGCTGCACCGTAGCCCCGGTTCTGTTCGTGGACGACGACCGTCGCGCCGGCTGCACTCGCCACCGTGCGCGTCGGATCGTCGCTCCCGTCGTCGACGACCACTACCTCGTCTGCGTGTGCCAGCGCACCGGTGACGACCTCCGCGATGGTGGCTGCCTCGTTGTACACCGGAATGCCGACGATGACGCCGCCGGTCTGTGCGCTGTCGAGCGTCGGGCTGTCGACCTCCGAACGGTCGATCGGCGTTCCGGCTCCCCCCTGTGGGGTGGCGGATGGCTGTGAACGGTCACTGTTGTTTGACATTCTGTCACCGAGGGAACTCGGACGGAGACTGGGTGGATGCGGTCATTGTTACGCGCGAGGTATACGGCCGTAGCGTAAGGATACCGGCAGGCATGCGGTGATCGCCTCCGCAGGCGCGCCCTCGGTGTCGCTGTCCAGCCGCTCTCTGCCGGACGGAACGAACGCCCTACCCTAGAGCCGTCGCGTGGTGAACCCGGCGTCCCGCCACTCCGAAAGCGCCAGACAGCCCCGGGTGTCGACGAGGAGGTCACCGGCCATCAGCTCGCGAACCGCGGCGGGGTCGAGCGCGTCGTACTCGTCGTGGTCGGTGGCGAGAACCACCGCATCGGCACCGCTGACGGCATCCTCGAACGCATCGAGCGCGAGCGTCGGCTCAGACACGTGTGGGTCGTGCAGCCTGACGTCGCACTCGAAGCGCCCGCCGTCGGCGAGGAGGTCGACCGTCTCGGGGCTGGTGAGCTCCCGTGCGAGTTTCAGCCCCGGGCTCATCCGCGTATCCGCGACGTTAGCCTTGTAGGCGACGCCCAGCACCGCGACGGTCGCCCGCTCGGGCCGGTCGAGCTCGTCTGCGAGCAGCTCGGCGACGAACGTCGTCATGCTCTCGTTCACCTCGCGAGCGGCGGCGACGAGCGCCAGCTCCCCTGAGTTCGCACCGAGGAACCAGGGATCGATCGGCAAGCAGTGCCCGCCGACGCCAGGGCCGGGCTGGAGAATCTCGACCCGTGGGTGTTCGTTTGCGAGCGCGATCGCCTCTCGTGAGTCGATGCCGTAGTCGTTGGCGAGGCGGGCGATCTCGTTCGCGAGCGCGATGTTGACGTCGCGGTAGGTGTTCTGGATGAGCTTGACGAACTCTGCGACCGTCGGATCGGACGTCGTGTGGATCGTCGCATCGACGAACGACTCGTACAGCCGGACCGCGGACTCGGTCGACAGCCCGTTGATGCCGCCGACGATGCGGTTGTTCTCTCTGAGTTCGGTGATGATGTTGCCGGGCATCACCGTCTCTGGACAGTGACACAGCGCGAAATCAGCGCCGGCGACCAGCCCCGACCGCTCGAGGATCGGACGCAGCTCCGCGACCGACGTCCCCGGTGGGACGGTCGACTCCAGAATGACTGTGTCGCCCTCCCGGAGCACCGACACGAGCTCGCTGCCGGCTGCTCTGATGTAGGTCAAGTCGGCCGCTTTCGCGTCTCCGTCGAACGGCGTGGGGACGCAGATGATGTGGTACTTCGCGGGGACGACCTCGTCGACGATCTCGAGCTGTTCGGACTCGAGTGCCTGCGTGACGAACGCCCGCAATCCCGGCTCGTCGAGGTGTATGTCGCCGTTCTGTAACGTCTCCGTGACGCCGTCGTCGACGTCGTATCCGTAGACCTCGTGGCCGTAGTTTGCGAGCATCGCGGCCGTCGGCAGGCCGATGTAGCCGAGCCCGTGGACGCATACCGAGCTCATAGCAACACAGTCCTCACCTGCGGGACGAGCCGTCCGAGCACCCGTGCTGCCGCGTTCCCCTCGCCGAATGGGTTCTCCCAGTCGCCGTCGCTGTCGACCATGACCTCGGCACAGGCGACGATCCGATCCGGGCTGTGGCCGGCGAGGAGGTTCGCCCCCACATCGACCGTCTCCGGACGCTCCGTGCTGTCTCTGAGCGTTACACACGGCGTCCCGAGGACACAGCTCTCCTCCTGTACCCCGCCGGAGTCGGTCATCACGAGCGTCGCCTCGTCTTCCAGCCGAAGGAAGGCGAGATACTCCTGTGGCTCGACCAGCCGGATCGGATCGGGCACGTCGACGCCGAACTCTGTAACGCGAGCGCGTGCCCGGGGGTGGATCGGGTAGATCACCGGGATGTCGAACCGATCGCCCACCCGGCTCGCGCCGGTCAGAAGCGCCCGGAACCGCTCCGGCTCGTCGACATTTTCGGCCCGGTGGAGCGTCAACAGCGCGTACTCGTCCGCTATGTTCAGCTCCTGGCGGACGGCGCTCTCGCGGCGTGCGACGTCACGGTACCGAAAGAGCGCGTCGACGACGGTGTTGCCCGTGACCGTTATCCGCCCGCTCGGCACTCCCTCGGCAAGCAGGTTCTCTCGACTCGCTTCCGTCGGGGCGAACAGGTACTCGGAGACGTGGTCGGTGACGGTTCTGTTGATCTCTTCGGGCATCGTCCGGTCGCCGCTCCTGAGGCCCGCCTCGACGTGTCCCAGTTCGGCGTCGAGCTTGCTCGTGACGAGCGCGCCAGCCAGGGTGCTGTTGGTGTCTCCCTGCACGAGCACCGTCTCCGGGGACTCCGCTCGGATGACCGTCTCGAGCCGGCCCAGCATCGTCCCGGTCTGTTCGCCGTGTGATGCCGAGCCAACCTCGAGCTGGTACGTCGGCGCTGGGAGCCCGAGCTGGTCGAAAAAGACCGAGTCGAGCTCGGCCGAGTAGTGCTGACCCGTGTGGATCACCGTACACGGGATGTCGTGTTTCGCACAGGCGTGGACGACCGGCGCGAGCTTGATGATCTCGGGACGGGTGCCCAGCACGACCGCGATGTCGGCTGTCATCGCCATCCCTTCCCGCGGTTACGGGGCCGCTTCGACGGCCCCCAGTGGCTCCGGCCGGCGTGGTCGGCGTGTGGTTTGTCCGGTTCGGAACGGCTCTCGACACGAGGAGTTCTGGAACGTAGCATGGTTGGGTCCGTCCGGCTGGGCCGCTCTGAGGTGCGCAGCCGAGACGCTGACTGCCGGTACAGTCAGCCGAACGGAGGTTTTGTTATGCACGACTTCACTGCCGGCAGAAACTCATTACCCCGAAACAGTGTCCGGGTTACGACGGGAGATCACCGACACAGTTTCAGGCATCCAGACCCAGATGTGATCACCGATGACTCCACCCTCCCGACGGCTCACACGGCGCAGCACACTCCAGCTGGGAGCGGCGTCGGCTGCGTTGCTCGCTGGCTGTCTCGGTGGCCCGGACGAAAACGACGACGGCGACGGAACGGGAAACACGTCGGCAGACGGACAGGGAACGTCGACGGACGACGGTTCGACGGGTGACGACAGCGACGACGCCGACACGGACGAGCCCGACTTTGAGGTCGAGACGGTCGCCGAGGGGTTCGTGAACCCGTGGGGGATGGCGTTTCTCCCGGACGGAGAGCTGCTGGTGACCGAGCGCGAGGGAACGCTCTCGCTGGTCGACCCAGAGGGCGGTGACGTCGAGACGGTCGACGGTACCCCCGAGGTGTACGCGGACGGGCAGGGGGGGCTCCTCGACGTCGCACTCCACCCCGAGTTCTCGGAAGCGCCCTGGGTGTACCTGAGCTACAGCGTCGCGAACGACGACGGCGAGTCGACGACTGCACTCGGCCGGGGTCGGCTCGAAGACGGCGAGCTCGAGGCGTTCGAAGCGCTACACGTGGCCGAGCCGTACGTCGCCTCGTCCGGGCATTTCGGTTCGCGGGTGGCGTTCGGTGCGGACGACCACGTCTACCTGACGACGGGTGACCGCCAGGACAAGACGTTCGACGAGCCCGACGAACATCTCTCACAGGACACGACGACCGAACTCGGCGCGACGCTCAGACTCGAGCCCGACGGCTCGATCCCCGACGACAACCCGTTCGTCGACGACGACGACGTCGTCGACTCGATCTACAGCTACGGCCACCGCAACGCGCAGGGGATGACGGTCCACCCCGAGACGGAGGAGCTGTGGCAGAGCGAACACGGCGAACGCGACGGGGACGAGCTCAACGTACTCGTCGAGGGAGGGAACTACGGCTGGCCGATCACCCACACCGGCTGTGAGTACGGCACGGACGACCCCGTCGGCGAGGATCCGTTCGAGCGCGACGACGTCGTCGACCCCGTCTACTACTGGGAGTGCACCTCTGGCGGCTTCCCACCCGCGGGGATGACGTTCTACGACGGCGAGGCGTTTCCCGACTGGCAGGGCGACCTGTTCGTCGGCACCCTCGCGGGGGAGTACCTCGGCCGGTTCACAGTCGAGAACCCCGACGACCCGGCGGTCGAGGAGGCCGACCCGCTGCTTGAGAGCCGTGGCTGGCGAATCCGTGACGTCACCGTCGAGCCCGACACCGGCTTTCTCTACGTCGCCGTCGACGACGAGGACGCGCCGATCGTCCGGCTGGTTCCCGAGTGACCTCCTCTGTTGAGCGACGCAGATCATAACAGCTATCATGAACTCCATGGTAGTCGAGAGAAGTGACCGAACCGATCCGTGTTCTCTGCGTCGACGACTGTCGGGCTGTCGCCGACGTCGCCGCCTTCGATGCCGACGCTGGCGGCGAGCGGCTAGCTGTCGAACGCGTAGATAGTTCGGCCGACGCGTTCGATCGGCTGACAGACGGCGGGGTCGACTGCGTCGTCGCGGGTGACACGTCTGCGGGGCTTGGCCTCCTCGGGTCGGTCAGAGAGCGCGAGCTCACGATTCCGTTCATTGTTCTCTCCACCGGTGCGAGTGCCGACGCAGCTGCTGCGGTCGAGGCAGGTGCGACCGACTGGTTCAGCACCGACAGCGGCCGGCCCGAGCTGCTCACAGCGCGAATCATCGACGCAGTCGACGCGGCTCGGGCGCGATCGGCCACCACAGAGCGCGCCGTCTGGGAGATCGAACGCGAACGGGAGTGGCTCAGGTCCCTGTTCGACGCGCTCCCGAGCCCGGTCGTCCACGTGCGGTTGGTCGATGGCGAACCGGTCGTCCAGCGCATCAACCCCGCGTTCGAGGAGACGTTCGGGTACGGCCCCGACGCCGCCCTCGGCTCGAACCTCGACGAGCTCACCGTCCCAGCGGACCGCCGGAGCGAGGCCGAAGCGATCAACGAGCAGATACCCGAAGCCCGAACCCTCCAGCGCGAAGTGAGACGTGAGACCGTCGACGGTCGCCGGAGCTTCCTGCTCAGCATCGGGCTGTCGGAGGAGGAAGACGACGCGCTCGAGGGGTACGCGGTCTACGCGGATATCACCGAGCAGAAACAGCGCGAGACGGCCATCACACTGCTCAACGAGCTCGTCAGCGAGTTCGCGAGCTGTGACTGCCGCGAGGAGGTGTACAGACAGTCGGTCGACGCCGCACAGTCGTTGCTTGAGTTCGACCGCGCCGCCATCGCTGTACGCGAGGGGGACCAACTCCGGGTCACCGAGATGTCCGATGGGATGGAGCTGGATGAGCCGCCGACGATGGCGCTCGACGAGGGAGTCGCAGGTAAAACGTACCGGGCCGGTGAGTCGTTCATCGTCGACGACATCGAGGCCGAGGACGATGCGAGCCCGCAGACGGAGATGGGATCTGCCATGAGCGTCCCGATCGGCGACCACGGGGTACTACAGGTGATCGACGAGGCCGTCGGGGCGTTCGGTGAGGACGATCTCGAGCTGGCGGAGCTGCTCGTCTTGCACACCGAACACTCGCTCGACCGCGTCGACCGCGAGCGGGAGCTGGCGCGTCAGAACGAACGCCTCGAGGAGTTCGCGAGCTTCGTCTCACACGACCTGCGCAACCCGCTGAACGTGGCGAACCTGCGTCTCGACCTGGTCCGTGCGGAGTCCGAGAACGACCACCTCGACGCGCTCGCCCACGCGCTCGCCCGCATGGAAGAGCGGATGGATGATCTCCTCGCCCGCGCCAGAGAGGGCGAGCGAACCGGCGAGCTCGAGTCGATAGAGCTTGCGACGATCGTGAAGCGGTCCTGGAGCACGGTCGAAACTGGCGACGCCGCCCTCGAGTGCTCTACAGACTGTCCCGTTCGCGCCGACCCCGGCCGGCTCGCAGCAGTCCTCGAGAACCTCTTTCGGAACGCCGTCGAACACGGTTCGACGAGCCCTCCTTCGCAGGCTCAGGAGGACGCTGTGGAGCATAGTCCCACGAGCGGTCTGCCGGGAGCAGACGACGGGGACAGTGTGACGGTGCGCGTCGGCTCTCTGGAGGGCGAAAACGGATTCTACGTCGAAGACGACGGGCCCGGGATTCCGGCTGCCGAGCGCGATCGGGTGTTCGAGAGCGGCTTCTCGACCGCCGACGGAACTGGACTGGGGCTGGCGATCGTCCACGATATCGTCGACGCCCACGGCTGGGAGATCCGGGTCACAGGGAGCGACGCTGGCGGTGCGCGCTTCGAGATCACCGGCGTCGACATCGGAGCGCACTGACGGAGGCGTGTGAGCGCCGACCG
>Ga0207421_10008795_pt1 | contig 10357 bp, 10 predicted proteins | sample SodLakKL_010_SED_4_FD_187542 | JGI IMG/M metagenome (GOLD analysis project Ga0207421, IMG submission 187542) | Alkaline sediment microbial communities from Lake Tanatar, Kulunda Steppe, Russia - 8KL_010_SED (SPAdes) (version 2) | ecosystem: Environmental > Aquatic > Non-marine Saline and...
ATGCAACGAATTTTCGACGTGATTTTTTCGTCGCTGGCCCTGGTAGTGCTGGCGCCGCTGCTCTTGCCCATCGTCGCGGTGCTGCGCCTCACCGGCGAAGGCGAGGTGTTTTTCCGCCAGGACCGCGTGGGGCTGGGTGGCCGGCCCGTCGGCCTGCTGAAGTTCGCCACCATGCTGAAGGACAGTCCCAATATCGGGACGGGCACGGTCACGGTGGCACGCGACCCGCGCGTTCTGCCCGTGGGCCGGTTCCTGCGCAAGACCAAGCTGAACGAGCTCCCGCAGCTCATCAACATCTGGCGCGGTGAGATGAGCGTGATCGGTCCCCGCCCGCAGACCCAGCGCTGTTTCGATGCCTTTCCGCCCGACGCCCAGGCGGACATCGTGCGGGTGCCACCGGGGCTCTCCGGCATTGGCTCGATCATTTTTCGTGGCGAAGAGGACCTCTACGAGGGCTTCGACGATCCCGACTGGGTGTATGACACCCTGATCATGCCCTACAAGGGCGAGCTTGAGCGCTGGTATGTGCGCAATCGCACCCTGAGCAACTATTTTTTGCTGATTATGCTGACGGCGTGGGTGGTGGTGTTTCCGAGCAGCGGGCTCGTCTGGCGGGTGTTTACGGATCTGCCGACCCCACCAGAGGACCTCGCCGGGCGTTTGCCGGGGAGCGAGCCCTCCGGACGGCCCTAGAGGATAATCCATGTTCTTTTTCACCAAACTCGCCGGCGCTCTGCTCAAGCCACTGACCCTGGTCATGGCCGGGCTGGTGCTGGGCCTGCTACTCGCCGCCTTCACCCGCTGGCGGCGTGCCGGCCTGAGCCTGGTGGCGCTGGCAACGCTGGGCCTGGGGCTGATCAGCACCTGGCCGCTGGCCCAGTCGCTGGTGGCCCCGCTGGAGCAGACCTATCCGCCGCTGGCCGTTGATGAGCCGCTGCCGGATGACGTGACCGCGATTGTGGTGCTCGGCGGCGGTGGAGTGGACGCGCCGTCGTTGCCCCTGACCGCCCAGCTCTCGGAGTCATCGCTGCAGCGCCTGGTGGAGGGCATCCGTTTGTGGCGGATGAACCCCGAGGCGGTGCTGGTGACCAGCGGCGCCCTGTCCACGGGTCGGCCTCAGGCCGCCATCGCCGCCGATCTGGCTGTGGCATTGGGGGTGCCGCGAGCGCAAATCCACACCCTGCCCGACGCCCGCAACACCGAGGAAGAGGCCGCGGCCTACGCCGAACTGGCCAGCCGGCTGGAAGCCGAGCCGGGCCACGGGGCGTTTCATCGGCCGGTGGTGGTCAGCGCCGCCAGCCACCTGCCCCGGGCCCTGGACCATTTTCGCCATGCCGGGCTGGATCCGTTGCCCGCGCCCACCGCCCACCGGGCCGTGGAGCGACCCCGCAACCGCCCCGGCGACTTCGCACCCGGCTCACACCACCTGCGCACCACAGAAATGGCCTGGCACGAGCGGCTGGGGCAATTGTGGAACCGGGTGCGGGGGCGGTGACCCGTGGTTACCATGGCGCAAGGAGGCCTTTATTGAATATCCCTGACAATCCCCGCATCGCTCTGGTCAACGAGCTCGCCATTCTCTTCAACCGCCTGGGCCTGGACACTCAGACGGTGCTGGACGGCGGCGCAAGCGTTGCTGTCATCGCCACCTTCGATAAACGCCTCTGCAAGTTGGCCGCTGAGCTAGACCAGCAACCAACGCCATTCGGGCCGTCGGTTTAGCGGCAGCCGGATACGGCGCCGGCAATTGCCGGTGCGGTGGCCGCCGAAGTGCCGGACTCGGCGGTGGAGGTCGCCGTAACTGCCGCCACTGCCGCCCCCGAGCGTGAGGCGGAGAGCCGCGCAGCGGTTCGGGAGGTATCGCCGGAGGTTTCGGCCGCCCTGGATGCCGCGGTGGAGGACGCCCTGCCAGAGCCGGCTTTTGACCAAGCGGAAATCGAATCAGAGGAAGAGATCGATGACCCGCCCCTGGAGGTTTCTCAGCCGGTGAGTCCAAGCTGATTGATCCCATCCGCGATGGGCGCGGTGCCTGTGCCAGGCCGCACCGCCAGTAGCTTCTGGACAGGGACTGGGTTCATAGCGTTGAAAGTTGGCGCAATTTGTGTGCTGCTGATAGTGCAGTGCGACGCGACCTCAGGCAGATTATTGGAGTGCATCCTGCTACAGGTAATAAGGACGTTTTGGCCATGAATACCATTTATTCGAAAAGCAGAAGCAATGACGTGCGGAATCGATCCGTGTCACTAAGCGTGGCGCTGGCCGTCGGGCTGATGGCCGGTTCCGCTTTGGCCGATCAGGCCACGGTGGACGCGCTACGTGCCGCCGGCTTCCCACTCACCCCGGAGGTGGAGGAGGCCATCCTCACCGCTGAGCCCGATGCGTTGGCTGATGTCGTGGGGCAGGCCATCGACCAGGCGGTTCGCGAAAACCCGGCGGGTGCGGCCGACGTGGTGCGGTCGGCGGTGACGGCGGTGCCGGACCAGGCGGCTTCGTTCTCGGCGGTGGCCACCAGCGCGGCCCCGGATCAGGCCGCCGCCATTACCTCTGCCGCGGTGGAGTCCAACCCGGATTCGGCGGCCGATGTGACCCGGGCGGTGGTGGCGGTTGCGCCAGAAGCCGCAGTGACCGTGGCCCAGGCCGCCTCCACCGCGTCACCGGAGCGTGCCGCTGAAGTCAGTGCGGCGGCCACGGAAGCGGCTCCTGACGCGGCCGAAGCGATTGCAGAGGCCGTGGCCAGCGCGGTCCCGGACGCAGCAGATGAAGCGGAGGCAGCCGCTGAAGAAGCGGAGGCTGTGGTCGAGGAAGAAGAGGTAGTGGTCGAAGAGGAAGAAGTCGCCATCGAAGACGAAGACTTCGGCGTCGAAGAGGACGACTTTGCGCTGGATGACGACGAGTTAGCTGCCGAGGATGATGCGGCTGACACCGAAGTCAACACGACGGCCCCGGTCGCTCCCGCGGAGCCGGTGGTTGAGGCCGTGGTGACTGAGCCTGCGGTGGTTGAGGATCCCATTACCCCCGTCGCGGTGGACGATCCTGCTAGCCCTGCCGAGTGAATGAGCCGGGACACTCATCGATTGCACTACAGAAAAACGAGGAACATATGCGTTTCAAAAGCAATACCGCTGCGGCTTGGGCCTTGGCCGCCACCGCGCTCGGTGTGGCAACAAGCGTGCATGCCATTGACCCCCAGCCGCTGAATGCCGACGGCCCGATTGATTTCATTCCGACGCTCTCGATCTCTCAGGGATACGACGACAACTTCGAGGAAAATCCCGACGGTGAGGAGCGCAGCTCCAACATCACCCGGGTGGCTCCGACGTTTCTGTTTCAGGCCCAGGAGCGCCAGAACCGGTATCAGTTCCGCTATGCGCCCACCGCGGAGTTCTATTCCGCGGATTCCGACAACGATCGCATCAACCACCGGGCAGCTCTGACCAGCCGGCTGGTTTTTGATGCCCGCAACCGAGTGAATCTGGGTCTGAATGCCCGTCGCAGCGAGCAGACTGTCAGCCAGGCCAACCGTGATGCCGATCAGGACGGAGACATCAACCAGCGGGTGGAGGCCACCGGCCGCTATCGGTTTGGTGCCAGCGGGGCCCAGGGACAGCTTCAGCTGGATCTGGCCTATCTGGCCAACCGCTATCGCAACAACCTGGATGCCGGCCCGGAGCGGCGGTTGGACGAGTTTGACCGGGCCCGCATCGGGGTCACCTATTTCTGGCGGGTGGCGCCCCGGACTCAGGTGCTGGTGGAAGGCCGGTATGCCGACTTTGATTACCAGGACAGCGACAGCGATCGGGATGGCGAGTCGGTGGCCGCGTTTGTGGGTACCGCCTGGCAGGCCACCGCCGCGACCCGGGGCAGCGTTCGAGTGGGTCGCACTGAGCGGAGCTTCGACGCCGGCACTCGCAGTGACGAGGAGACCAACACCTGGGAGGCCGCCGTCACCTGGGAGCCCGTCGACCGGGCGAGGGTCCGGCTGACCACCCGGCGCACCCTGGAAGAGGGCAATGAGATCAGTGATGAGCTTGGCTTTATCGAATCCGTTGAGGACACCGTGGATCAGAGCCTCTACCGGGTCAGCTGGCGGCATCAGTGGGATGATCGCATCACCTCCAATCTGAGCTATGAGCTCCGTGACCGGGATTTCATCGGCGGGACCAACGATGGTGAGAACGATGAAATCACCACCTGGACCATCGGGGTGACCTATGGCGTTCAGCGTTGGCTGGATGTTGGGGTCCGAGCTCGGATTAAGGAAAATGATTCCACTCGGGACCGTAGCAGCTATGACCGCAACAGCATTTTCCTGACCGCGAATGTGAGTCTATAGCCTGAGTATTCAAAGGACGGGTCGGGGTGCCGTTCCCGAGGGAGCATGGCACCCCGATTGTTTATCGACCGCCCCGAGGGAGCATTGTCCGGTATGCCAAAATTGATTGCGCTGGTGTTCGCCCTATCCATGTTATCGATAGGGGCCGCGCAGGGTCAGGATGAGTCCCTGGCAGAGCGTTATCAGTTGGGGGCGGGGGATGTGATCAGCATCCGAGTTTTTGGTGAAGAAGATCTCAGCATCGAGCGAATTCGTTTGTCGGATGCGGCGACGGTGGCGTTCCCGTTGTTAGGTGAGGTTACGGCGCTAGGCCGCACCCCGCTGGAGCTCGAGGCGGTCATTCGCGACCGGCTCTCCGGCGATTATCTGATCAACCCCCGCGTCACGGTAAACGTCCTTGAATACCGCCAGTTTTACGTGAATGGCGCTGTCAGCAGTCCGGGTGGTTATGCCTTTGAGCCCGGCATGACCGTCCGCCGCGCCATTGCCTTGGCGGGCGGCACCACCGATCGCGCCTCCCGGCGCAACATGCACGTCATCAGTGAGGACGATCCGGAGGGTGAGGAGCGTCAGGTGAGCATGGACGATCCCCTGGACCCGGGCGACATCCTCACCATCGAAGAGAGTTTTTTCTGATCATGGCCAGCTACTCCCCTCTGCAACGCCGCCACAACCCGGATGAGCCCCAGGACGACGATGTCATTGACCTCCGGCAGCTATGGCTGGCGCTGGTTCGGCATAAATGGGGCATTCTGGCGCTGCCAGTGCTGGTGGGCATGCTCACGTTCCTCTACGTCTCCACCCTGACGCCGATCTATCAGGGGCAGAGCACGCTGCTCATTGAACCCGACACCGACAATGTGGTGGGGATCCGAGGGGTGGAAACCGGCACCGGCGAGGGCTATCTGAGGACCCAGTTCGAGCTGCTGCGATCCCGCGGGCTCGCCGAGCAGGTGGCCATCGAGCTGGATCTCATCAACCACCCGGAGTTTGACCCTGAACAACAGGAGTCCGGCGGGTTCGGCCTCAGCACGCTCACGGACTGGCGGAGCTGGATTCAGGCGGTGGGGCTGGATGGCCTGATCCCGGTGACCACGCCCGAGGACCTGGCGCCGGCCGTGGTGTCACCCGAGCAGCAGCTGGAACGGGTGGTGAGTCGTTTTCGCAACCGCATGACCGTTGAGCCCCGATCCGGCACCCATCTGGTGGACATCAAGGTGGAAATGGCTGACCGGGAACTGGCAGCCCAGGCGGCGAATGCCATTGCCCATGGCTATATCGAGCGCCAGCTCTCCGGGCGCATGGACATGACCGAGCAGGCGACTGGCTGGATGAGCAATCGTCTGGCGGACCTGGAAGAAGAACTCAAGGCCTCGGAGCGCCGGCTGCAGGCCTTTGTCGAGAGCGAGGACCTGGTGGACATGGGTGGCGTGACCACCGTAGAGGCCTCGGAGCTCAGTCAGCTGAACGATCGCCTGGTGGACGCCCGCCAGGATTTTGCCCGCGCGGAAAATCAGTTCCAGCAGATTGCGGATGTCACCAATGGCGACTGGCGGCAACAGGCCAATGCCCCCGTGGTGCGCAGTAACAGCCTGGTTTCGGAGTTCCTGGCCGCCGAAACCCGGGCAAGGGCCCGAGTCGAGGAGCTGGGGCAGCGCTATGGCCCGCTTCATCCCCGCATGATCGAGGCTCAGGATGAGCTGGCCGCCGCCGTTGAGAGTGTCCGCAGTCAGGTGGAGCAGGTGGTGGCCAGCATCCAGCAGTCCTATCAGCTCAGCCAGGCCAACCTGGCCTCATTGCAGGCCTCCTTCAACGAAAACCGTGAGGCTATTCGCGAGGTGCAGGCCAAGGAAACCGAGTTCCGCCAGCTGCGCCGCGAGGTGGACAGCAATCGCACGCTCTACGACACCTTCCTGAACCGCCTCAACGAGACCGCCGCCACGGCGGACATCCAGGATGCCAACGCCCGGGTGGTGGATGAGTCCACCGTGCCGCGCAGCCCGGTCAGCCCCCGGGTGAACCGCAGCACGATGCTGGCGGCGATCCTGGCGCTCATGTCGGCCATCGGACTGGCCCTGTTGCGTGAAGCGCTGGACAATCGGGTGCGCGGCAGCAGCGATGTCGAGGACAAACTCGGTGTACCCATGCTGGGCCTCATGCCGCTGCAGAAAAAAATGCGTGATCGCAGCGACCTGGTCCGGCTGTATGCCCGGGACACCGACCGGGCGTTCTCCGAGGCCATTCGGACCATTCGGACCAGTGTGGTGTTGTCCGCGCTGGACAGCCCCCGCGGCGTCATCCTGGTGACCTCGTCGGTGCCCGGCGAGGGCAAGACTGTCCTGTCCGCCAACCTGGCCGCTGGCCTGGGGCAGATGGAACGGGTTCTGCTGGTTGAAGCGGATATGCGCAAGCCCTCCATCCGGCGGGCCTATGGCATGGACCGGGGCACGCCCGGGCTGGCGGACGTGGTGGCCGGTAACACCCCGTTGGAGGGTGCCATTCACCGTCACGATAACGTTGACGTGCTGGCCTGCGGCACCCTGCCGCCCAATCCGCTGGAGTTGCTGTCCAGCAACGCGTTCAAGGACCTACTCGGTCAGCTGCGTGAGCGCTATGATCGCATTATCATCGATTCGCCGCCGGTTCAGGCGGTCAGCGACCCACTGGTGCTGGCCACCTACGCGGACAGCCTGATTTATGTGGTCAAGAGCGACGCCACCCGTTTGCCCATGATCCGCAAGGGACTGAGCCGTCTGGCCGAGGCCAGCGCGCCCCTCACCGGCGTGGTGCTGGATGGGGTGGATGTGGAGAAATCCCGCAAGTACGGCTATTACGACTACAAGTACGACGGCGGGGGCTATTACGACTACTACGGGTACTCCAGCGGCGACCGCGGCTGAATCCGCCCATGATCGACGTCCATAACCATTTGTTGCCGGGCCTGGACGACGGGGCCCGGAACATGGACGAAGCCCTGGCCATGGCCCGCCAGGCGGTGGACGATGGGATTACCCATCTGGTGTGCACGCCCCATATCCGGCCCGGCCGCTATGACAATCAGCCCGAGGGTATCCATGCCGCGCTGGCAGATTTTCGGGCCGGCCTCACCGATGCCAGCATCCCATTGCAGGTGGCCGCCGCCGCGGAAATGCATTTTGACCTGGAGATCATCACTCAAGCCCAGAGTGGTTCGCTGCCGTGGTTGGGTCAGTGGCACGGCAAACCGGTACTGCTGCTGGAATTCCCTCACAGTTATCTGCCGGTGGGGGCCGAGCGGTTGACCGAATGGTTGGTGACCCGGGATTTTTTGCCCATGATCGCCCATCCCGAGCGCAATCGGGATTTTGTGAACGATCTCAACCGGCTGGAGCCATTCCTGGACCAGGGCTGCCTCACCCAGATCACCGCCAGTGCGCTCACCGGACAGTTTGGTGAGCGGGTCCAGACCTGCGCCGAGGCATTGGTTGATGGCGACGACGTCACCTGTCTGGCCTCCGATGCGCACAATCCCACCAATCGGCCCTGCCGTCTGTCGGAATCCGCCGCGGTGGTGACCCGTCGGTTCGGACCGGAGCGGGCCCAAGCCCTGACGCGGGACAACCCGTGGCAGCTGGCGGCGGAACACTTCCCAGGCTAGTCCGGGTGGCCGACAAACCGACAAAACGCCCCCGGGGGGTTGCCTCCAGCCGTCAGCGCGCCTTTGGGCTTTGCCTGGGGGTGTTCGGCGTTGCCCTGGTTGCGCTGGCTGGGTCGCTGCTACTGGCCAGTCTGCAGGCAGACCAGGCGGATCGGTTCCTCAATGATTGGTCCACAAAGGGGCAGCCCCCCACGCCGGAGGCTTTTGCAGTGGCCGAGGCGGCGGCCATCCGTGCCATTCAATGGCACCCCGGTCCGTCCGGGTCCCACTGGGAGCGGCTGGGCCAGGTCTATGCCTGGCGGCACTGGGCGGCGCCCCACGGCCGTGGCCCGGTGCCGGCGGACCGGCCGGAGCCGCAGACGCTGCTCACCCGGCCATTGGGCGCGGCGGGTTCTCACGATCCGGCGGTGACTCGCATGCGCGCCCTGGTGGCCTTTTATCAGGCCAGCGAGTACCGGCCGCTCTGGCCCTATGGCATGGCCCGTCTGGCTCACGCTTATGTCCACGCGGGTGATCCGGACGAAGAATTGGCCGCGCTGCTGCACCGCACCTTCGAGTTGGGCCCCTGGCGGCCGGGGATCAATCGCCATATCACCGAGATCGGCCTGCGGGCCTGGCCGGGCCTGGACGCCGCCACCCGGGACCTGGTGCTGGAGAATGCCCGGCGGACCGCCCGGTTTAGCCGGGCGGACGAGCGCCGGGTGCGCACCCTGGGAGAGCGGGCGGGCCTGATGCCCCTGCTGGAAGTGGTGGTGCTGCCATGACCGCCGAACGCCTGCTGATGGCGGGGGTGATGGGGGTGCTGGTCTGGGCCCCCTGGCCGCTGGGGAGCAACCGGGCCTGGTCCGCCGCGCTGCTGGTGGTGCTTGTGGGCCTGCTGTTGCTGGCCTGGGGGCTATTGCTGCTCCGGGATCGGGATCGCGGTCACTGGGCACCGCTCCGGATGGCCGCTCCCATGCTTGGCCTGTTGCTGCTGGCGCAGCTGTGGGTCGGCGTTCAGCTGTTCACCGGCTGGACCACCGACCCTGGTGCCAGCACCGAGGCTCTGGCCCTGGGGCTGGGCTATTCGGGACTGTTTGTCCTGGTGGTGGGGCTGTTCAAAACCCGCCGCCGCATTACGCTGTTGCTGGGGGTGCTACTGGGCGCGGCGGTGTTGCAGGCGTTCTATGCCTCGGCCCTGGTGCTGGTGGGCCTGGACTGGTTGCCCTTTGGCCCGGGCAGCACCCGCGTGGCCAGTGGCGCCTACATCAACCGCAATCATCTGGCCGGCTTTCTGGCCATGTCCTTGGGCCTTGGCATTGCGCTGCTGCTGGCGCTGCGGGAGGACCGGGAATTTCGTTGGTATCACATCGCCGGGCTGCTGATTGGCCCGAAGGCCTGGATCCGCCTGGCGCTGGTGATTCTGGTGATCGCGCTGGTGATGACACAGTCACGCATGGGCAATACCGCATTTTTCACCAGTCTGGTGCTGGTGGGCGCCTTGTTTGTGGCCCTGACACCGCGGAACCGTTTGCGAAACGGCGCCGTTCTGGTGAGCGTGCTCATTATCGATGCCCTGGTGATCAGCCAGTGGTTCGGGCTTGAGGAGCTGCAGCAGCGAATCGCCGATACCCGTTTCCAGGACGAAGTGGTGGATGACCAGATTGTCCGCCGGGAGAACGTCACCCGGGATAACATCGTGCTGTATGCCTGGCCACAATTCCTGGAGCGCCCGGTGGTGGGGTTTGGCGCGGGTGGCTTTGATGCCAGTTTCCAGCGCTTTCCGGGAGAAGACATCACCCGGCGCTGGAATCACGCCCACAACGACTATCTGGAGTTCGCCATTGAATATGGCGTGGTGGGGCTGGTGCCCCTTATCGGCTTTGTGTTGCTGGCGTTGTGGCATGCGCTGCGGGCCATGGCCGCTCACCAGTCCCTGTATCGCAGTGGTCTGGCGACCGGCGTTATGATGGGACTGGTCGCGTTGTTGATCCATGGCGTGACGGATTTCAACCTGCAGATTCCGGCCAACGCGGCGTTGTTTGTGGTGTTGGCGGCCCTGGCGCCACTGGCGCGAAGCCACCGGGTTCAGCGCAAGGGAACTGCGGTTGGACGCCGCCGGTCCAAATGATAAATTGAAATCGTTGCAAAGTAATACGGAAAAGGAGGTCATTCATGGCCACACCTGCCATTGATATTGGTATCGAAGCCGGCGCCCGCGCAGAAATCGCTTCCGGCGTTTCTCGGGTGCTGGCGGACAGCTATTCGTTGTACCTGAAGACCCATAACTTTCACTGGAATGTTACCGGGCCGATGTTCAACACGCTCCACGCCATGTTCGAGGAGCAGTACACCGAGTTGGCCACCGCGGTGGACGAATTGGCCGAGCGGATTCGGGCACTGGGCGA
>Ga0207421_10008796_pt1 | contig 10356 bp, 12 predicted proteins | sample SodLakKL_010_SED_4_FD_187542 | JGI IMG/M metagenome (GOLD analysis project Ga0207421, IMG submission 187542) | Alkaline sediment microbial communities from Lake Tanatar, Kulunda Steppe, Russia - 8KL_010_SED (SPAdes) (version 2) | ecosystem: Environmental > Aquatic > Non-marine Saline and...
GTCTTTAGCATAGTGGATGTAAGCGTCAACTATATTATAAATAAGTCTCAATATGTATGTAATTAACCGATGGCGAGAACCAAGCCAAAAGGAATTTAAACTGAACTCCCATGAGATAGGGGTCTTCGTAAAGGGTTCCCAGAGTTCGTTGCCTTTCCAGTTGGGTATGAACTGTGATATCAGATTCCTCAAGGAATCGGTCGAAGGAAGCACCTGGGTCTTTAGCTCAGGAGTAGGTCACAAATGAAGCCTAACTATTCTTTTTCCCTTTTTTAATCGGGATTTTTTGAGTGAGAATGTATGGACAGACCATTTGTTTTCATTAATTGTGCAATGTCATTAGATGGGAAAATTGCAACAAAAGAAAGAAAACAGTTGAAAATATCGGGTATAACTGATTTTAACAGGATGGACCAACTTCGATCTGGTTCTGATGCTATAATGGTAGGTATTGGAACAGTACTTGCAGATGATCCTAGTTTAACTGTAAAATCGGATATTCTCAAAAAGGAACGTGTTCAAAAAGGTTATTTTGAAACACCTGTTAGAGTTATAGTGGATAGTTTTGCACGTACTCCTATTAATGCTGATATCTTTCAAAAGGGTAGAGGAGATATAATCATAGCTACCTGCAAAAGGGCACCGATTGATAGAATCGCTCAGCTGGAAAAAAAAGCTAGGGTCATGTCATTTGGTGAACATCACGTCGACCTTAAACTGCTCATGAATGAACTGAAACATATTGGTGTGAATAGATTGATGGTTGAAGGTGGAGCTACTCTTAATTGGGGGTTGGTTTGTGAAGATCTAGTTGATGAGATCTATACATTCATTGGTAATATGTTGATTGGAGGTGAAAGTGCACCCACACCATTTGACGGTTCGGGTTTTATGGAAAATGAAATTAAATTTTTTAAGTTGATGGGAGTGGAGCAGATGGATGAGGGATTGGTCTTAAAGTGGGTTCGCAAATGAGGTCTTTTATGCGTAAATTAAAACAATATCTCTACAATATATGTGGCTATCCATGAATTAATTAATCATAAGATAACTTTATTATTTAACCTTAAACTTGTTTATTTTACTTGGTGGAACTATGAAGTATAAAATAGCTATAGTGTTAGTTCTCATGATCAATATATTTTCTCTAGGTTGTATTGATGAAGGAGATATCGATCCCAGTGTTTATGATAATATTGATATGATTGTCAGCGAGCAGCCCACTCTAATCACTTTTGGTGCTGAATGGTGTCCAAGTTGCCATGATCAACAAATGATTAACCAGGAAGTTTCTGACATGTACGAAAATGATATAGAGGTCAAGTATATAGACATTGATGAAAATCCTGAACTTGCACGTGCATTTAATGTTTTCAGGGTACCTGAAAGTGTTCTAATAATTGAAGGTGAGAGTGGTGATTATCTCTACATGCATGGTACTGAAGTTGTTACGGATACGGAGAATGCAAAGTTTAGAGGAGTTACTAATAAAGAAACCCTAGTCACAAATATAGATGAGGTTCTCAGCTACATAAACGAGAATATAGAACAATGATAGAACAATTATCATTTAGTCCATTCGTGATTTTTTTGGCAGGTATTTTGAGTGTGGCATCTCCCTGTATTTTACCATTATTACCTGCAATAATGGCATATTCAGCTGAAAATAATAGAGCTAAACCGCTATTGATTATTTTTGGGCTTAGCATTTCTTTTATAGTTATGGGTATATTAACTTCAGCTTTTGGTGCATTTATTATCAATTATATCGAATTCATGCAAGTCTTAGCTGCGTTGATAATATTCATTCTTGGGATAATGCTCTTAATTGATAATTATCAGTTTTTCAATGTTTTCTCTAAGGTATCATTACCTAGTGGGAAAACTGGCAGTGGTCTTTTAGGAGCCCTTTTATTGGGGATATCACTTGGGATTGTCTGGATACCATGTACTGGCCCTGTTTTGGGTGCAGTATTAGCATTTGTAGCTTCAGAAGGAAGTATTGGTTATGGAAGTGTTATGTTAGCAATTTATTCGTTGGGTTTTGCAGTGCCTATGCTAATAATAGGGTATTCCACAAATATAACTTCTGAGAAGTTACGCGAAATGACCAGTAAAGGACATTATATTAAACAGGTTTCTGGGACAATATTGATTCTGATAAGTATTTGGATGGTAATTACATATATCTGAAAGGCATTGTGAGAAGTTACATCCACCTTGTTTCATTCATTTTTATTGCTTATAATAAAGAAAAAAGAGTAAATGAAATTGAAATTGAAATTGGAATTTTAATCCATTTCGTTAGCTTCTTCTTCATTTGCAATTGCGATGAGTTCATTCACACAAGCTACAGCTATTGGTGTTCCACCTCTTGTACCTACACATGTGATAGAAGATACATCAAGATTTCTAACAGCATCCTTTGACTCGGCTGCGTTTACAAAGCCAACCGGTGTACCGATAATAAGTGCAGGTTTGATACCATGTTCAACCAGTCTACACACGGTAAGTGCAGCTGATGGAGCATTCCCTATAGCTATTATTGAGCCGTTGAGCTGGTCTCTGCTAGCTAAGAATCCAGCGGAGGTACGAGTTATCCCGTGTTTGTGGGCAAGTTCTGCGTCTGGGTCCCTGTCAAGTACACAGATGATATTGCTAGAATGTCCTTTTTTGCTTATACCGGTTTTTACCATGTTGATATCCACAAATATTGGTGCACCTGATTTTATTGCTTCTATCCCTGCAGATATTGGGTCATTGTTGAATTGCATCAAGTAGGCTACACCAGGATCTCCTGTTGCTATCATACATCTCTGGCGGATCCGATCCTCAACCGTATTATCGCCTACAATGAGTTTAGCAATGTTACGGCTAGTCATGGATATAGCTTTAGCTTCTTGTGTATGTGCACCAAGGTCTCTACATTGTTCTACTAGTTCCGAATCTATATCAGTAGTGAATTGAACGAGGTCGCCGAGTTCATCTACTTCGATTTTTTTATTTTCAGTATTCATATTTACGATGATACCCCCTAGGAGTAATTATTCTTTTAGTGCCATTATTTTCCCAAATACGAGATTCACTGTTCGTGACAAGAATTGTTGTGCTCATGTCAACCCAGTCGTTGTAATTTAGTACTTCTTCAAGTGTTGTAACTACAGTATCTTCATCATTACCCCTTAAAGCATTTTTTACTAGCCCTACGGGAACTGAAGGGTCACGATGTTTTTTAATAATATCTATTGCTTTACTGAAATTAGATTTTCTTTGCCTACTCTTTGGATTATATAACGATATAACAAAGTCACTTGATGCTGCTGCATCTAACCTTTTTTCAATCATTTCCCAAGGAGTTAAGAGGTCACTTAGACTTATAGTTGCAAAATCATTTACTATTGGTGCTCCTAAAATACTTGCGGCAGCAGTAATTGCAGTTACACCTGGGACTACTTCTATATCTACATCAAGACCCGTTTTTTCTGCTACCTCTAATACAAGTCCTGCCATTCCGTAGACATTAGCGTCACCACCACTGATTATAGATACTTCTTTATTTTGAGAAAGTTTTACTGCACGAGTAGCTCGATCTACCTCTTTTCCCATAGAACTTCTGATGATTTCTTGACCTTCAATAAAGTCTGAGATCTGGTCAAGATAAGTGCCATTTCCAATTATACAATCTGATCTTTTAAGAACATCACACGCTTTAACGGTCATGTGATCAATTGAGCCAGGTCCAATACCTACAATATATAATCTACCATTTTTATTTGTTTTATTCTGCGATTGCAACTGTTATCCTTCCATAAACTCTTTTTTTGAATACCAATTTTTTGTTTTGTGATAATGCTAATGCTGCAGGTTCAGCTACTCCTATCAGCCCAAACCTATTAGCTTGGGATGGAGTGGGAATATTGTAATTATTAAGAACATCGTGTGGTATGAACTTTAGTTCAATACCAAGGATATGTGATGCTTCTATAAGTCCACTTTCATTTTCCTTTAATTTTGCAGAAGCAAGATATTTTACCTGACTTATATGATGGCCCGATTCACTTATAGCTTCACCTATTGCATCAATGACCTCTTTAGAATCAACGCCTTTTCTAGCACCTAAGCCTATTACTATCATTGAATTGTCCATTATCTTTTACCATCATGTTTTCTTTTTAGGACCGAAACATCGTCACCCACTATAACTACCTTCGGACCTGCAATTTCTAGAACTTCTACGTCCTGTTCAAGAAAAGCACAATTTACCTCTTTTGTGGACTCCTTATTAACTATCTCGCAGTCAAGTGATGAAGCTATTCCTTCAACCGAGTTTTTACCATGTACCTCAGTTGCTGTTGTAATAACTGGCATACTGCCAAGTTCACATATTTTTTTCACAAGCTCGTTGGCCCCATGATGGCCTCCAAGTAAAGGTATAGCAAACCTCAAGTTGGAATCCATTACAACAATACCTGGATCTTCCCATTTATCATTGATCAAAGGGGCAATTTCACGAACAACTATACCTGTAGCAAATAAGGCAACTACTGCACTATATTTTTCAAAGGCTTCCCCGAAAATACCTTTAGAATATATAAGAATATCCGCGTCTATATGATTAGCTACTTTTCTAGCAGCTTCCATATTTCGCTCAAAGGTAATTACAGCGGGTCTTGTGCGACTCCGTATAGGTGCGACCTCCTGTAGTTCTTAGGATCAACCACACCACCTATGATTATCATAGCTGAACGCTTGATACCAGCTGATTTTACTTTATCTGCAATGTCCTCGACTGTACCCCTTATAACCTTTTCGTCATCCCATGATGCGTGATATATTACAGCTACTGGAGTGTTTTTTGGACATTCAAGTTTGTTCATGATCTCTTCAATTTTCTGTGTACCCAGGAAAACTGCCATTGTAGAGTTTAATCTTGAAAATTCTGGGATTAGATCTTTATCAAGTGTTTTACCTGCAGGTCGTGTTATTATTAATGAATCAGAGACTCCATTAAGTGTCAGTTGAGTATCCAAAGCAGCAGCTGATGCAAATACTGATGATACCCCAGGTACTCTTTCCACAGCTATATCATGTTTTTTTAATTCTTCGATCTGTTCTACAATAGATCCATATAATGATGGGTCACCGCTATGTAACCGTACTACAGTCTCACCTTTTTCCACACTTTTAGCCATCATCTCTGTAATTTCATCTAGTGTGAGACCATAACTGTCAACCTTTTTTGCATTAGAGTATTCAAGAACTATAGGATTGATTAATGATCCCGCGTATACTAACAGATCAGCTGACTCTAATAGTTCTCGGCCTTTAACCGTAATCAGTTTAGGGTCTCCTGGTCCAGCACCTACAAAATATACCTTTTTCTCCGTCATAAAAAAACTCCATGATTATTTCTTCTTAGCATAAAGTATACTAAAATAATTACCTTGTTCAGGTATATCGTTTAAATCCTTGATTATTGTCTCTTTATCTGAAAATAGCTTTTCTGCAAATACAAATTCATCATATCCTTCTTTAGAGAACTGGTCAATAAGCTGTCTTGGGTGGCGAGCTTTTAAAGCTATTTTATGATTAGTATCGCTCCCGTCAGTTACCGTAAATGACGAATCAATCTCAGAATCCGTTCTTGAAGCAAATGAAGTAATTGAACTGATACCAGGAACTGTTGAGATCTTTACTTCAGGGTAATATCTGTTCATTACTCTTTTTAAATGCGTAAATGTAGAAAAGAAATTGGGATCACCTATAAGCCCAAATGCAACTGTTCCATTACTAGCATGGTTTGCTACATGGTCAGCATTCTTTTTCCATATATCATTAAGTGTATCATAATCTCTTATCATAGGAAAATCCAATATCTCGGGTTCAGCATACGGTTCTACAAGTTCTGCCGCCATTCTACCTGGCACATATACTTTATCGCTTTGTTTGAGAGCTTCAATCGCTTTTAATGTTAACAGTTCAGGGTCACCTGGACCTAATCCTACTCCAATAAGCATTCTTTATCTCCATAATGTAAAAATTATAATTTATTTAGTTTGATCTAGATTTACCTACAATTATATATATGGGATTCTCGGGTTGGAACATTGTTTCTCCAGATATTTCTTTTCCACGAGAAACCGCTATGTTTAAGACTTCATCGAATATACCAAGTTCACGCATCTTTTGCATGGTACTTACCACGGTTTCAATACGAACAGCGTTAACAACAATATTCCTTGTACCTTTACCTAAAAGATGTTCAAGTACTTGGTGAATATTCTTTGTTCCACCAACAAATGCACAATCTATCTTATCAATACCACTTTGTTGACTTAAAACCTTTGATACTTCTCCAAATATCAAATTCGCGGTTGTCCCTGTTGTTTCAAAGTTCTTTCTTGCTACCTCAACGGCTTCTTCTCTAGCATCGATGGCATGTATTTTAAGGTCATTTACATGATTTGAAGCTGCAATCGAAACTGCTCCTGTACCACATCCAACGTCTACAAAGGTATCGCCATCTTTTAGTTCAAGTTTTGAAAGAGAGATAGCAATCACTTCAGGTTTTGTTGGACCACCACTAATGTGTAATAAATCAGACACGAAATTCACCGGGATATAGTATATTAAATTAAATTATCAATAGTAGATTTTAGTTAATTAAGTCAGTCTTAAATGCACATATCTGCTCGACTTTAACAATATAAACAAAGATATCAGACATATATTTTCCTATTAGCCACTAATACTGAGTATATTAATTCTTGAAGATATATAGATGAGAAAGAAAGATAAAAAGATAATTAAAAAAACTATGATACTATATACAAACATAGTTACTCTAAAGCTAGAACTGGTTCTACCAGGAGACCTGAACAAAATGCATGCAGATAACAAGACTAAAAATAAAAAGCTGTTAATATTGGGTACAGCCTCACATGTGGGAAAAAGCGCTATTGTGACTGCTATTTGTAGATTACTTGCACAAAACGATCATAAAGTTGCTCCTTTTAAAGCACAGAACATGAGTTTGAATTCATGGATAACAAAGGATGGAAAAGAGATTGGGATTGCTCAGGCCATACAAGCAAAAGCGGCTCTGGTTGAACCAAGTGCGGAGATGAATCCTGTACTCTTAAAACCAAAGGGTGACAGGCAGTCACAAGTGATCATACTAGGTGAACCCTATGCAGACAAGTCGGCAGGAGAATATTATGATTCAATTGATGATATGAATAGTATTCTTGAAGGTGCTTTAGACAGATTATCTGAAGAATATGACATAATAGTGATGGAAGGTGCAGGTGGTGCTGCTGAAATTAACCTTTATGAGAGAGATATTGTCAACATCGGTACTGCAAGAATTACAAATGCGCCGATTATCATTGTAGGGGATATTGAGCGTGGTGGAGTATTTGCTAGTTTGTATGGAACCCTTGAGCTTTTACCTGCAGACGTGAGAAATAACGTGAAAGGGTTTATTATAAACAAGTTTAGGGGTGATCCGAGTATACTTGAACCCGGACTTAAGTTGATCGAAGATAAAACGGGTGTCCCTGTATTAGGTGTTCTTCCATATACTAAGTTGGGTATCCCATCAGAAGATTCAGTTTCGATTGGAGATAAACAATTAGAAGAAAGAGATATTGAAATCGCAGTTATCCGATTCCCACGTATCTCAAATTTTACAGATTTTGAACCACTTGAATCTGTTGCTAACATAAGATATGTGGAATTAGATGACGATTTAGGCAATCCTGACGCAGTGATCTTGCCGGGAACTAAGAACACTATAAGTGACCTTTGTGACCTTCAAAAAAGCAGAGTATACAATCAAATTAAAAAGTTCAAGGGAAAGGGTCCCATCATAGGAATATGTGGAGGGTATCAGATGATGGGCAATAAGATATATGATTCAGGTATTGAAGGTGGTGTGGATGGTACATATGAAGGTTTAGGATTACTAGATATAGAAACCACTTTTGAGCGGTATGAGAAAAAAACTGTACAAGTAGAAAAAATAGTTACTGCGCATGGTAAAATCTTCGAGCCTATCAGAGGCCAAACCGTTTCAGGGTATGAGATACATATGGGTAATTCTACATCCGATACTTTTGTTTTTGAAGATGATGGATGTATTGATGATGAAGGACTTATCTTTGGGACGTATCTTCACGGACTGTTTGAAAATGAAAATGTAAGGGATGTGTTATTAAAACACCTGTTCAAGGAGAAGGGGTTACAATATATACCCAATGTGAGTGGAGTTAATAGTGATCCTTATGAAGATCTTGCACAAATGGTAGCTGAAAACGTGGATATGGAGCAAGTGTATGCCATGTTAGATCTTTCCTGATCACATACATATTATAAATTTTTATTTATTGATAGCTATTCTTCTCTTTATTGATGCAATACAATGATTCTTGATGATCTGTATAGAAGAACACTTAATGTGGACGAGGTGCAAAGACAAAGCATTGCCACCTTCATAAGCAAAATAGTTCTGACCTTTATTGGGTTTCTCAGTACAATGTATTTTGCACATATGGTTGGGTCTAGTGTATTAGGTACTTATTTTTTATTCACAGCCTATTTTGGAATAATTTATATCTTTACAGATGGAGGCTTAGGTGGTGCAGCAGTAAAAAGAATCAGTGAAGGGGAGGAACAAGATGAATACTTCACTGCTTTTGTTGTAATAAGAGCAACTTTAACTATCGTAATAATAACGTTAATTCTAGCTTTAAGGCCCTATATGGATACAAATCCTGTAATATTTGATTGGCTGATCATAGCTTTGATTATATCTTCATTCCACTGTATGGTCTCTAATGGAATTAAAGGTAGATCCAAGATGGGTATTGCTGCGGCTGGTTCTATGACAAAAGAGTTAACTCGATTATTTGTCCAAGTTATTTCCGTTTTATTAGGGTTTGAGATAGGAGGTCTTATTGGTGGGTTTATTGCAGGTTTTATTGTAGCAACCATTATGATGTTAAAGTTCTTTGATCTCAAGTTCAAAGTTTTTAAATGGAACCATGTTAAGCAAATCCTATCATTTTCATTCTGGCTCTTTTTAACCGCTTCTGGTGTAGCACTATATTCACATTCAGATGTTGTATTGATAGGTTATTTCCTTGAAGAATCTGATGTTGGTGTATATCAGGTAGTATTCCAGTTCACAGCGATTGCAACAATACTTGCGGGTGCTATTAAAACAACATTATGGCCTAAAGTAAGCAGGTGGGGCAAAATCTATGACACAAGGTCAGTTGAAAATTCAATATCCAGGGGATTAACATATTCATTTTTGATGGCTTTTCCTATAATCATAGGTGGAATCTTATTAGGAGAAAGAATGCTATATTTCTTCTATGGTGCCGGGTTTGCTTGGGGGTATACAGCATTGATAATACTGTTTTCAGTAAAAGCTATTACTATACTTAATTCATTCTTCACAATGAGTTTAAGTGCATTGGATCGTCAAAAGGATGCTTTTATTGTCACAGCATTTTCTGCCACTATTAACATCGTACTGAATATACTTCTCATACCACAACTGGGTATAGAAGGTGCCGCACTTGCAACTGCAATCACAATAACTGTAAACAGTGTCCTATCAGGATACATACTGTCTAGAATAATTCAAATAAGAATAGAATTTAACAGTTTAATAAACATTATAAAAGGAACCTCAATAATGGCTCTTTTTGTGATGGTTTATATTACTTTTGTTCAGCTTGAATCGGTTTGGCTTACCTTGCTTCCAATATTTGTTGGTGCAATTATCTACATACATATAATGATACGATTAGAACCAAAAATATATCATGAGTTAAAGGCTATATATACCAAACTAAATTTACCATGGGGGCAAGCTTTATGATACGATACAATCGAAGTGTGCCTCTATTTATTCAGCTAAAGAGTTAAACATAATTCAATATAACTTTATTTTTCTTGAAAATTAAAGGACTGATCATCATGGACGTGAAAAAAGCAGTAATACCAGCAGCAGGCCTTGGAACTCGATTCTTACCAGTAACAAAATCGATGCCTAAAGAAATGTTACCCATAATTGATAAGCCCGTTATTCATTACGTTGTAGAAGAAGCAATAGCTTCAGGGATAGATGATATCATATTTATTACTGGAAGAAATAAAAGATCGATTGAAGATTATTTCGATGAATCACCAGAACTTGAAATGCATCTTTCTCAAAGAAATAAAAACGAGTTGTTGGAAATGGTTCAAGAAATCTCTTCATTAGCAGATATTCACTATATAAGACAAAAAGAACCAAAGGGACTCGGGGATGCAATCCTCACTGCAGAAAAGCATATCGGAGAT
>Ga0207421_10008797_pt1 | contig 10356 bp, 12 predicted proteins | sample SodLakKL_010_SED_4_FD_187542 | JGI IMG/M metagenome (GOLD analysis project Ga0207421, IMG submission 187542) | Alkaline sediment microbial communities from Lake Tanatar, Kulunda Steppe, Russia - 8KL_010_SED (SPAdes) (version 2) | ecosystem: Environmental > Aquatic > Non-marine Saline and...
AAATGGAAAGTGAATCTTGGAGGTTGCCAGATGACACTACCGGTTTATAAAAGAATTGTTCTGAAGTTAAGCGGTGAAGCACTCGCAGGTGAAACAAGCAGTGGCATAGACTATGTGGTGTTAAAGAGTATAGCAGAACAATTAAAAGAAGTAAAAAAATACAATGTGGAGATAGCAGTAGTAGTTGGAGGAGGAAATATATGGAGGGGAGCAAAAGCCTGGGAAAGGGGTATGGACAGAGCAACAGCAGATTATATGGGTATGTTAGCTACAGTTATCAATGCTCTAGCTTTACAGGATGCCCTGGAAAGCATTGATGTAGATACCAGGGTGCAGACGGCCGTAGAGATGCAGCAGGTAGCTGAGCCTTATATCCGAAGGAGGGCTATCAGGCACCTGGAAAAAGGCAGGGTAGTCATATTTGCAGGAGGAACCGGAAATCCTTATTTTTCTACAGATACTGCTGCTGCACTGCGGGCAGCGGAAATAGAGGCCGAAGTGATCTTACTGGCGAAGGGGAAAGTGGATGCTGTTTATGATATGGATCCTCTACTAAATACAGAAGCCAAAAAGTTTACAGAACTAAGCTATATTGATGTAATAAAATGGGGTCTTGGGGTGATGGATTCGACTGCAGCTTCTTTATGTATGGATAACAAGATTACCTTGGTAGTTTTTGGTTTAAACAGATCGGGAAACATCAAAAGAGTAATAATGGGCGAAAAATTAGGAACAATTGTAAGGGGGGAAACAATCTAAATGGAAGAAATTTTGGAGAATTCCCGCAAAAAAATGCAAAAAAGTGTCGAAGTGTTTAAGAATGAACTGGCAACAATAAGGGCAGGCAGAGCAGCCCCGGCACTGCTGGATAAAATTACTATTGACTATTACGGCGCTGCTACACCTCTTAACCAACTGGCCACTATTTCTGCTCCAGAGGCGCGGCTCCTGGTTGTTCAGCCGTGGGATAAAGGAATTATAAAAGAGGTGGAAAAAGCTATTTTGAAATCCGACCTTGGGTTAACTCCTAATAATGATGGTAGTGTAATCAGGCTTTCCATTCCACAATTAACTGAGGAGCGCAGAAAAGAGTTAAATAAGGTTGTTCGCAAAAAAGCTGAAGAAGCCAGGGTAGCTATTAGGAATATCAGGCGAGAGGCAAATGACCAGTTGAAAGCTGAAGAAAAAAAAGGCAACCTTACAGAAGATGATCTTCGTCTTTACCAGGAAGAAAATACCGAGATTACCAAGGAGAAGATTGAAGAGATAGATGCTTTGTTAGAGGCCAAAGAAAAAGAGATTATGGAAGTTTAATTAATTCTCACAAAAACTGGGGCTGATTAAGAATGTTTCCTGATGTAACTGCATACCCTCTGCATAGGGCTCTGGAAATTCTGGGGGATGAGCATGTCGATTTTTATTTAAAAAAAAGTGCTCCAGTTAATGCGGTTGATGAATATAAAAAGCATTGCATACCAGAAAAATTTCGTGTCGTTCGCCAATCAGAGGTTAGCGATGCCTTAATAGAATTGGTTATTTCCATTCAAGACTAATAAAGGGTGATTATGTCTTCTTTTTTTGTACATATCGATTAGTATTTTATAAGTTTCAGGTGGAGTGCTAAATGAGTAGTAATGCCAAAAAACTGGAAAGAGAAGCTAGGCTGCTGGGGCAGGTATCTCGTGAAAATCTGCCTTTTCATATTGCTATAGTGATGGATGGAAATGGGCGATGGGCTCGTAAAAGAGGATTGCCCAGAATAGCTGGACATAGAGCAGGTATGAACGCACTGAAGGAGATAGTTGCCTCTTCACACGAACTGGGAATAAAAATATTGACTTGCTATGCTTTTTCTACAGAAAATTGGAAAAGGCCCCGGTGGGAAGTAGATTTTCTCATGAGGCTTCCAGAAGAGTATTTAAGAAAAGAACTACCATCTCTGGTCGAAAAAAATATTATTATACGAGCTATGGGTGATTTAGAACGACTTCCTGAAAGAACTTACAGAGCTGTTAATAATGCTCTTGAGAGCACCAGGGATAATTCCGGGATGATCCTGAATTTTGCCATAAATTATGGAGGCCGTTCTGAAATAGTTAAGGCGGTAAAAAATATTGTTCAAAAAGCTTTGGCAGGAGAACTTGTTCCTGAGGATATATCTGGCGATGTGCTGGAAAATCATCTTCACACTGAGGGACTTCCTGATCCGGACCTGTTGATCAGACCCAGTGGAGAGCTTCGCATAAGTAATTTTTTACTTTGGCAAATGGCTTATACAGAACTTTGGTTTACCACGATCCTCTGGCCTGATTTTAACAAAGAACAATTTTTGAGAGCGATACTGGATTACCAGAACCGAGACAGAAGATTCGGCGGAATTCATTCCGGGGATGATGAGACGGGGGATCAAAGGCAGTCATTTTGATTTTTTTGTTGCTAAGTATCGGCTTGGTCGAGGCGGTGTTTATATGTTGAAAACCAGGTTCATTACAGCACTGGCAGGGGCGCCCCTACTGCTTTTTTTTGTTTATCTGGGGAAATATTGGTACGGTATTGTAGTGCTTGTAATTGCCCTGATAGGTATGAGAGAGTTTTATGGTTTAATGCGTAAAGGAGGATGGATCCCGGCAGAAACAGCCGGTTATTTGTTTATTCCGCTTTTGTTTTTTGTCGTTTATCGAGAGAATTTACCAGAGTTAATTTCTCTTTGGGTTCTTATTTTTGCCGCGTATAACCTCATTCCGGTTATTTTCTATGGCAGGATACAATTCTGGGAGTCAGTATTTTCTTTTTGGGGGCTTATGTATACTGGCGGATTGGCCAGTTTTTTGCTCTACATCAGGGGGTTGCCAGAAGGGTTTTATTTAACTGTATTTTTGTTGCTTGTTATCTGGGTAGGTGATATAATGGCCTACCTGGTTGGAAGTGCCGTAGGAAAGAATCCCCTTGCTCCCCTATTAAGCCCCAAGAAAACCATAGAAGGAACGGTCGGCGGATTAATGGGTAGTATGCTGGTCGGCATGCTGCTCTCCATTTATTTTCCGGTAGAGTATTTAAACCTTTTGACCGGAGCACTTTTAGGACTTTTTACAGGTGTAGCCGGAGCGCTAGGAGACTTAGTCCAGTCTGCATTAAAAAGAAGTGTAAATGTCAAGGATTCAGGCGATATTTTACCCGGTCACGGAGGTATCCTGGACCGGTTTGATAGTCTATTGTTTGCAGCTCCTTTTTTTTATATTTATCTCTATTATCTTATATAAATTATTCTTCTGAAATATGTCTGAAATATTCTTGAAAAATAGATAGTCAGTATTGTTTGCTAAAATTCAAACTTTGATATAATATTATAGACAAGGTGAAGCGTGATGGTACAGAAAATTATCGTTTTGGGTTCAACAGGCTCAATAGGTACTCAGAGCTTGGAAGTGATAGATTGTTTTCCCCAAGAATTTGAAATTTTGGGTATGTCGGCCGCCAGCAATATTGATCTGTTGGAAAAGCAGCTCCGTCGTTATAGGCCGCAGTTTGTTGCTGTGTTGGACAAAAGAAAAGCGAAGGAATTGAGGCAGCGGATAAGAGATATACACATTACTAATGTTTTAGAAGGAGAGGACGGGATTATTGAGCTGGCTTCCCTGGAAAGTTCTAACATTATTATTGTGGCTTTGGTAGGGTTCAGCGGTTTAAAGCCTACCCTGGCAGCTGTCCGGAAAGGTAAAAAGGTTGCCATAGCTAATAAGGAGGCACTTGTTACAGGTGGAGAACTTATTATGTCGGAGGCTAAAAAGAATAACAGCTTCCTCATTCCTGTTGACAGTGAGCATTCTGCCATTTTCCAGTGTCTACATGCAGGTAAGCCTGAAGAAGTTGCAAGAATTATTTTAACAGCTTCCGGGGGACCTTTTAGAGATTTTACAGAGGAAGAGTTAAGGTGGGTTACTCCTTCTGAAGCCTTGAAGCATCCCAACTGGGAAATGGGAGCCAAGATTACTATTGATTCTGCCACTTTGATGAATAAAGGGTTTGAAGTTCTGGAAGCGAGCTGGCTTTTTCAATTGCCTTTGGAACAGATAGAGGTGGTTATTCATCCGCAAAGTATTATTCATTCCATGGTAGAATTTCTGGACGGCTCTGTTATCGCACAGATGGGCATACCTGATATGCTTTTACCCATACAATATGCATTGACTTATCCTGAAAGATGGGAAAGCCGATTTCCGCGACTGGTGTTTAAAGAAATACTTAACCTCGATTTTCTACCCCCTGACAAACAGAAATTTGCCTGTCTGGAACTGGCTTATCAGGCGGGTAGAATAGGAGGCACTATGCCTGCTGTTCTGAATGCGGCTAACGAAGTAGCAGTTGCCAAATTTTTGCAGAAAAAAATCAGTTTTGTGCAAATTCCGGAACTGTTGGACACGGTAATGAGCAGGCATGCATTATCTAAATCCTCCTCCCTGGAGGAAATTGTCCAGGCAGATGAATGGGCCAGGGAAGAGGCGGCAGCGCTTTCGCTATAATTTTGAAAGGAGTATGGTGTTGTTAAATACAATTATTGCTTCGATAATTATGTTTGGTATTTTGATCTTTGCCCACGAATTTGGTCATTTTATAGTAGCCAAATGGGCAAGAATAAAGGTCCTGGAATTTGCTATAGGTTTTGGGAAAGAGCTTATAGGTTGGCAAAGAGGAGCAACTCGCTTTACTCTCAGGATTGTTCCTTTAGGGGGTTTTTGTCGCCTGTTTGGCGAGGATCCAGAAGAAGCCGGGGGCGAGGGCAGTTTTCAATCTAAACCATTGGGCTGGCGCTTTGCTGTAATAAGTGCCGGTTCTCTATTTAACTTTTTACTGGGGGCGCTCCTTCTTACTCTTCTTTATTTTTTCTTTTTAGGAGCCCCTCAAACAGATTTAACCCGGATCGGCGAGGTCCTTCCTGAAGGAAGAGCTTATGAGGCAGGTCTAAAAAGTGGAGATAAGATCCTGGCTATTAATAATAATCCAGTGCAAAACTGGGATGCTGTTGTTTCTAAAATCAGCGCATACCCGGAAGAAGAGATAACCATGCTCCTGGAAAGGGATGGCAAGGAGATCGACTTTACTTTAGTGCCAGCAGAACAGGAGGGTCTGGGAAGGATTGGCATAGCTCCCGTATTTGAGAAGTATGCTTTTTTCACTTCAATTTATCTGGGCTTTTCTTATACCTGGTTTTTTATCCAATTGGTATTTGTGAGCCTTTTCCAAATGATTGCAGGGACCATCCCTGCAGATGTGGCCGGCCCTGTTGGCATTGGTGCTGTAGTTGGAGAGGTGATGCAGGAGGGTTTGAGTAATTTATTATCGCTAGCGGCGATAATAAGTATCAACCTGGGAATTATTAATTTGTTACCTATACCTGCCCTTGACGGCAGCAGATTGGTTTTTCTTGCGCTGGAAGGAATCCGGGGTAAACCGGTGGATCCTCAAAAAGAAGGTTTTATTCATTTTATAGGGTTTGCGCTACTAATGATGTTGATGATATTTATTATCTTTCAAGATATATCTCGACTCGTGTAAAGCTCAAAAGAGATGAGGGAGCCAAGTGGCGCATAAATCGCTTCCAGTTAAAGTGGGTAAACTTATCATTGGGGGAGATTCCCCAGTATTGATCCAGTCTATGACTAATACGGATACAGCAGCAAGCGGTCCTACCCTGGAACAGATTAATGCCCTTGCTCGGGCCGGTTGCGAATTGGTTCGGGTAGCAGTTCCTGATGAAAGATCTGCAGCAGCGTTGGAAATATTTAAAAAAAACACCACGGTACCCCTTATTGCTGATATACATTTTGATTACCGCCTGGCCCTGCTTTCTATAGAGAAAGGGGCAGATAAAATACGTATAAATCCAGGAAACATTGGTAGCAAGGATAAACTTGCTCGTATTGCTTATGCTGCCGGGGAAAAGGGTATTGCCTTGCGTATTGGAATAAATGCAGGTTCACTGGAGCGGACGCTTGGGGAAAAATATGAAAGTAACCGTGCAGAGGCGCTGGTAGAATCGGCATTTAACACTGTAGAATTTTTGGAGCATAAGTGTTCATTTACTGCTATTGTTATCTCTCTTAAGGCCAATGATGTGCCAACAACTGTAGATGCTTATGAAAAAGCTGCCACCCAGCTATCATACCCTTTTCATTTAGGTGTAACCGAGGCAGGAAGTGGTTTGACGGGTATTATCAAATCATCGATAGGGATCGGAACGCTTCTCTTAAAAGGGATTGGAGATACTATTAGAGTCTCCCTTACGGGAGATCCTATCGAAGAGATAACCGTTGCCAAAAAGCTTTTACAGGCTGTCGGTGTAAGAAAGTTTGCTCCGGAGATCGTGTCTTGTCCCACCTGTGCCAGGTGCAAAATCAATGTTGTACAGCTGGTGGAGAGTGTGGAAAAATTAATAAGTAAAATTTCCTGCCCTATCAAGATCGCTGTGATGGGATGCCCCGTTAATGGGCCTGGTGAGGCCCGAGAAGCAGATATTGGTATCTCCGGAGGTGAGGGGTTCGGGATTATTTTTAAAGAAGGCAAAGTTTTTAAGAAGATACCTTATGAAATGATCCTGACGGAACTGGAAAAAGAAATAAAAGACCTGGTAGCATTGAGACATCATTGTAAAAAACAGGAAAATAGATGAATGGGGGAAAACAGATGAAAGTTGTAGCCATTATACCCGCTTACAACGAAGAGAAAACCATTGGTGTGGTGCTTTCGGTTTTAAAAGAAGCACCCCTGGTTAATGAGATTATTGTTGTAAGTGACGGCTCCACCGATGATACCGTGAAAGTAGCCCAGGGTTATGATGTTAAAGTGGTGGAGTTGAGTGAGAATCGGGGTAAGGGAGGAGCTCTCAAAGCCGGTCTCAGTATTTTCCCGGCAGATATAGTTCTCTTCCTGGATGCAGATCTTCTGGGTCTTAATGCTCAACATGTGCATAATTTGTTGGCTCCGGTTATTAATGGAGAAGCAGATATGACTATTGGCATTTTTGAAAAAGGACGCATCACTACCGATTTAGCTCAAAAAATGGCCCCTAAATTATCCGGGCAGAGAGCTTTAAAGTTTTCCCTGTTGGAAAAGATTTCTGATATAGATGTTGCAAGGTTTGGAGTGGAAGTTGCTTTGAATCGCTACATGGAATCAGAAGGAATAAGAGTGAAAGAAGTTCTGCTTACCGATATGTCACATGTCATGAAAGAAGAAAAACTTGGTGTTTGGAAAGGTATGGGCGCGCGGATGAAAATGTATTGGGAGATTATTAAGTATTTTACCCGTGTTGATCTGCCGAAATGAGCTGTACTTGCATGGATAGCCATGATGTGGTAAAATATTATCCGTGGAAGAGGAATTTGATGTATTTTTCATTAAAGAGTGGGCCTTACCCACTCTTTATTCTTAGAGAAGCTTTAAGGGGATGTTGTAATTGGAGGTTAATGGCAAGACTCGTGGGAAAAAAATAAACCAGGTCGTAGAAGAATTGGCCCAGGAAGTGGTAGAAGGAAGCGATCTAGAAGTGGTGGACGTCGAATATAAACCTTCTAAAGGGCGTTCTCAGGTCATTGTTTATATAGATAAACCCGGTGGAATAACTATAGAAGATTGTGAAGAGGTAAGTAAATCTCTGGGAGATCTTCTTGATATTGAAGACCCTATAAAATCCGCTTATGTTTTGGAGGTATCTTCTCCAGGGGTGGAGAGAGTCCTTAAAAAGGAAGATGATTATAGAAGATTCGTGGGCCATTATGTAAGAATTAAAACGTTTGCGAAGATTGAAGGGCGTAAAAATTTTGCTGGACTGTTGCAAGATTTTACCGGGGGTATTATACAGCTGCAAACAGAAGAAGGTGATATCTATAAAATAAATATAAAAGATATCGCCGGCGCCAACCTCTGGTTTAAATAAAAAATAGGGGGTTAAAGAGGTGAACCAGGATTTTCTCTTAGCTCTGGAAGCCATTGAAAAGGAAAAAGGTATTGCAAAAGAAACTTTATTTGAGGCTATTGAGGCTGCGCTTATTTCTGCATACAAACGTAATTTCAGCTCTGCCCAAAACGTGCGGGTTAATATTATAAAAGAAACTGGTGAAATAAAGGTTTTTTCCTGCCAGGAGGTAGTAGATAGTGATGTTATCAATCCTCATCAGGAGATTCATCTGGAAGAAGCCAAAAAAACAAATCCTAACGCCCAGTTGGGTGATATCGTAGAATTCGAAGTAACGCCAAAAAATTTCGGCCGTATCGCAGCTCAAACTGCCAAACAGGTGGTTATCCAACGGATCAGGGAAGCCGAACGCGAGCTGATCTATGAAGATTACATTGATAAAGAAGATGATATTGTTACGGGAATCGTGCAGCGTTTTGAGCAAAGAAATGCTATAATTAACCTTGGCAAAACTGAGTCTGTTCTTCCTCCTTCCGAGCAGATTCCAGGGGAAGTATTTGAAAAAGGGGAACGGATTAAGGCGTATGTCCTGGAAGTTAAAAAAACAACCAAAGGACCACAAATCCTTCTTTCCAGAAGTCATCCGGGATTGATTAAGCGTCTTTTTGAGCTGGAAGTTCCTGAGATTTATAATGGCATTGTAGAAATAAAGAATGTTGCCCGAGAGCCGGGTAACCGTTCAAAAATTGCAGTTGCTTCCTCAAATAAAGATGTTGATTCTGTAGGTGCATGTGTGGGTCCGAGAGGATCCCGTGTTCAGGCGATTGTCAACGAACTAAAAGGGGAAAAGATAGACATTATTGATTGGAATGAATCGCCGGAGGTTTTTATCGCCAGCACTCTCAGTCCAGCAAAAACAATAAAAGTGGAAATAGATGAAAACAATAAATCTGCGGTAGCAGTAGTGCCAGATTATCAGCTTTCCTTAGCCATAGGGAAAGAAGGGCAGAATGTCCGGCTGGCTGCAAAGTTGTCCGGCTGGAAGATAGATATTTTGAGCGAATCCAAGTACCTGGAGATTCATAAACCTGATGACGTGGAAGAAGAGACTGCAGAAATACAAGAAATATCGGATACACTTACGGAAGATGATGAAAGCACAGTAAATGAATGATTTGCTTGTCCTAATTTAAATCCATCTATTCCAGGGAAAAGGGGGCCTGGTTGTGGTTAAGAAGAGAAAAACACCTTTTAGAATGTGCTTGGGCTGCCGCGAATACAAGGATAAGAGACAACTTATCAGAGTTGTAAGAACTCCTGAAAAGGAAATAATCTTAGATTTTAGTGGTAAAAAAGCCGGCCGTGGAGCTTATATCTGTTCTGATGTAGAGTGCTTGCGAAAAGCTGTTAAAGGGAAGGGAATGGAAAAAAGCCTGCGCAGCGCTATACCGGAAGAAATTCTCTTTGAACTTAAAAATAAGTTAGAAATGAGTTCTGCTGCTGAAAACGAAAGGCAGTAGAATCCATCCGCTATCACTACAACTTAAACCTGTTTAAGGGGGTAAAAAAATGGAGGTGTAATACTTTGGGAAAAGTTAGGGTCTATGAACTCGCCAAAGAACTGGGGATTAACAGTAAAAAGTTAATATCCGTATTGCAGGAAATGGATGTAAATGTGAAAAACCATATGAGCACTATGGAAGAAGAAGTAGCCCAAAAAATTACAAAGCAATTAACCACAGGGGCAATTAAACCTGTCACGGAAGAGCATGCGGGAGTTGATGCGCCGACTGAAGCTGCGAAAGAGGAAGCTCCAAAACAGGATAAGGGAGCTGAGAAGAAAAAGAAAACAGACAAAAGGGCGCGTCCTGCCAAAGAGAGCCGCAAAGCTAGAAAAGCAGCGCGGAATGCCGCATCAAAAACAGGCCAGCAGGAAGAGCTACTGCAGCTGGAAGGTCGGGTAACTGTTGGAGAACTAGCGGGACGGTTAAATGTTTCTGCCTCAGAAATTCTGGCCAAATTATTGGAAATAGGAATTATTGCCAATATTAACCAGCAGCTTGGTGAGGATATACTAGAAATTCTTGCGGAAGAGTATGGAATTAAATTTTCAATTATTCCTGATCCTGATGAAGAAGAGCTTCTTACCATAATGCAAGAGGAAGAAAAAGAGGAAAATGCACTTAAGACCAGGCCACCGGTTGTTACAGTTTTAGGACATGTTGACCATGGCAAAACTTCTCTCTTAGATGCTATAAGGGAAACAAAAGTTATGGACTCAGAAGCGGGAGGTATTACTCAACACATTGGTGCTTATGTAGCTGAGATTAACGGTAAAAAAGTCGCCTTTTTAGATACTCCGGGCCATGAAGCTTTTACGGCGATGCGAGCCAGAGGAGCACAGGCGACAGATATTGTTGTGTTGGTAGTGGCTGCTGAAGATG
>Ga0207421_10008798_pt1 | contig 10356 bp, 5 predicted proteins | sample SodLakKL_010_SED_4_FD_187542 | JGI IMG/M metagenome (GOLD analysis project Ga0207421, IMG submission 187542) | Alkaline sediment microbial communities from Lake Tanatar, Kulunda Steppe, Russia - 8KL_010_SED (SPAdes) (version 2) | ecosystem: Environmental > Aquatic > Non-marine Saline and...
GACACGTTGGCACCCAGCGTCAGCATGTAAGCGCCACCCGTCAAACTGCGGGACCAACCAGACCTCTGACGGAACGGCACCGTGGTGTATTCCGTGAGCATTTCGTAATACTCTTTGGCCTCAGCGCGCTCACGGCCCAGCTCCGCTGAAGACAAATTGCGTGGGTTTGTGGTTTGGAAGTCTTTGGCCTCTTCCGTGAGAGCTTTGCGTGCAGCTGCAAATTCCGCCCCATACTTGAGGTCTGTTGCCTGCCGCGCGATGCGCATGGCGCTCTCACGCAGGTTCTTTACCGTATCCCCGGCTGTCAGGTTTTCAGTGATTGGCGTGGTGTCGCCGATAAATCCCCGGATGCCCTCACGACGCTTGAACGAGTTCATAAACGAGGACTCAGGCAAGGTGTCAAACATCAGCTGTATGACTTGCTGCTTGATCACACCCTGCTGGCCCGTCGCAGGGTCCACCATCTGACCCAACGTGTCGGACGTGTCGATGGCGTCTAGCACACCGGCAACGAACTCTAACGGCACATTGGGCCGCGCATTGCGTGATCCGACATTCTCATAAGCGTCGATGTTGTTGACCTGCTGTTCCGGTGGAAGCTGCTCCAGAGCGCGGATTGCAGCCTGCCTTTGCGCTTCCGTTTGGAACGAATGCTTGAACTGCTCCACCTGCGCATTCGAATAGTCAACCTGCCCTGTTACAGGGTCAGTCGTGATGCTCATGGGGTCAACGGCGCTGTAGGACAGCCAATACTGCCCTTGACGACGCAGGGCCACGTAGGGGTCCAAGAGCTGCCCTGCCAGCATCTTGTCATAGATCATGCCGAACACTTTGTCCTGCAAGTTGCGCTGCTGGGGGAGCAGCGCTTCCAAGCGGCTGCGGATCGCGTCCACAAGCTCTTTACCGACTTCAGGCTGCAGCGCAAACATGCGCGTGGCTTCAGGTTTAACATCAGTGGGTAGGCTGTCGTAAAGGCCCCGGAGGCGACGGTAATCTTGCAGAGTTTCTGCACTCTCGTCAAACGCGCGCTTGGCACGGGCGATCTTGTTCTGACGCAGCTCTGGTGACAAAGCCGCGTTATATGCCTGCAGGGCACGGTTGCGCTCAAGCTCGCTCGGGTAGCGCTTGGACTCAACGCGACGTGTGATGTTGCCGTCTTTGTCCATCGCGTTGTATTGGAACGAATAGCCCCGGTAGGCACTTTCGGGCTTGCGCGGGTCAATCTGCAAGCGAGTGGACTCGGACAGCGTTTGGTTAAACGTGTCGATCACCGACTGGTTTTGGCGGTATTTCCCCAACACCTTGGCCGTCTGCTCGGTTGTCTCCATAACGCGCGATGCGCCTTTCTGGATGTCAGCCTGCTGCTGCATCACAAGGTCAAACACACGGCGCGCACTTGGCATGTATTTTGTCGCTGCGTCAGCCATATAGTCCAGCGGCATCGCGAAGCGCATCAACGTGCCCTTCCAAGATGAAGGTATGCGGGCGTCTTGTAGCACTCGACGGGTGTTTTCCAAATCAGCTTTTGTTGGCACTCGGGTGCGATCAAACGCGTCGCGAACCACTTGGCGAGCCCCACCCGGCGCAAACGAAGCGCCAACCATCGACCCCGACTGCATCTCGTTCGGGTTTGATGCCATGACGGCGTCGAGCGCACGGTCCAGCGCGGTCAGAGGCGTGTCGGGCTTTATGGGCTGGCGGCCCATGACACCGCGAAGCCAGTTGCGCACAATGTCTTTGAACTGCTGCCATGCTGAGCGCGGACGGCCCTCGGCAGTGGCTTGGCTCAGCTCGCGCCGGAACATCGGGTTTGTCACACCCTCGGCGAAAAACTCCCGCACATTGGACAGCCCGTAGTGCGTTGCCGGCATGAACTTCAACAGTTCTGTGCGCAGCTTATCCAGCTGGCGCGTCAGCGGGTGAGACTTGTTGGTCAGAACCGCGTCCCCCGCGGCGTGAGCCGCCTCGTGCATGACCAGTTCCGGCGAGAGGGGTGCATCGGCGTTGAACAAAATCTGGCCGCCGAACTCTTCGACGATGCTTGCGGCGTCTTCGTGCCCTTCACGACGCATTGCCGCGATGGCTTCCGGGCTCATCGGATGTACATACACACCGGACGGTGTCTCTACGCCGAGTGTCGGCGTTTCCGGCGACATCGTGGCACGGATGCGGTTCATGGTCTCGGCAGGCACAACCTGAGAAGGGGTATTCTCGATGCGCGTTGCGAGTTTGTTGGCAAGGTTCCGAATGTCGGCGTTTGGTGCAGTCTCGGCCAGAACGCGAACCGCCTCGCCGAAGCGGCCAGCAGCGATCAGGGCCCCCACGCGCGGGTGCGCATCAGAGGGCCATGTGAATTGGCCTGCCATCATGTCCCATGGGAACGAAGGAAGTGTGACCGGCGCAGCTTCAGCATCGAGAACCTGACGGCGCACCGCGCGTTCGAGTGACCTTTGGTCAATCGAAGATTCCAAAGTCTCTGCGTTTTGCTCTGTGCGCGCGGCCGCCTCTCTGGCGGCTTTGCGGTCTCTTGCAGAACTGCGCTTGGCGTAGTTGATGTGAGCGTATCCCGCCTTTTCTACAGTGGCACGCCCGTCGCGCAGAGCCGCGAACGCCGCCACAGTTTCAGGTGACAGGTTGGCTTCGATCCACTGCTGCGCTTTCTGGCCCGTGCCCCAACCTTGGCCTTCGAGAATACCTGTCTCAGGTCCGCGTGTCTTGGGTCCACGCTCCCCTTGTGGAGCATCAGCAAGTGCTGCGTCATAAGCCACCATGTTGAACGCATAGCCTGCATCAGGGCTGCGTCCGAAGTAGCGCAACGCCGCTTGCGCAGGTGTCAGAGACCGCCCTTGTGTGGGCTCACGGGTTGACAGCAGCATGGCTTCGACTGCCCGCAGGTCCCTTGATGGCAAAGGTGTTGTGTCACGGTCAAGCGCTGGCGCCGACTCGTACTCGGCTTTGACTTCGGGTGCAGCGTTTTGATCGAACCATTGTGCGATGCGATCTTCCGCAGCGGCCCGCTGGAACGCCTCCTCGGCGGCGGCTTGGCGCGGGTCGGTTGTGTCGGGCTCGGCTGCCCGCAGTTGTTCGCGTGCGTTTGCTACCCACTCGTCACGCTTTGTCTTTGCCTCGCCTTTCAGGCGCGCTTGTCCCAGCGCCTCAACAAAGGTTTCCGGCGCCGGTGTTTGTTCTCCGCGCACAGCGCGTGCCACAGCGGACTGACCTCTCGGATTGATGCCGATGTCGTTCAAAACATTCTGCATACCCTCTTGAGTGGTCGGCACCAATTCGGCAGCTGCGGCCTCTGGGGTTGTTGGGCGCGCGGCGGGGTCACGCAAAACAGGCGACGGGATAACTTGTGGACCGGCGCCGGTGACTTGTCCGGGAAGCGCGTCTCGCGCGAGGCTTGGTGTCAATGCAGCGGGCTGTGCTCCCTCTGGTGCATCAGGTTCACGTGCGCCCAGAACAGGTTGTCCCACTGCTCCTCCGACAGATGGCTCAGCTCCGGCGGGGTCAGCACCGACGGCGACTTCTCCAGTATCAAGCTCTGCGATACCACCTTCAATCCCAGTTCTATCTGGGGTGGGGTCAGGCTCGACAGGTCTACTTGGCGCAGCTTCGGCATCTTGTGTCTCCTGTGTTGCAGCAACATCGGCCTGTGCCTCTGGCTCCAGCGTGGTGTTGCGGACGTCAGTATCGGGCTGGGCGTCAACAGTCACATCCTGCTCTGCAGAGGGCGGTGCCGGGGCGTCCTCAATGGCCATCGCACTTTCGGCTTCGGCGGCGGGCTGCTCACGGCTGGTTTGCAGCCATTGATTGACGCGCGCGGCGCGCTCTGGGGTTGTGGCTGCTGCGAAACGTGTCAGGGCCTCACGAAACCCGACCATGTCGTTGATGGTCCCATTGCGCACCAGCTGCGACACTCGAGCACCGCGCGGGATTTCCAACTCCTGCAGCAGATTTGACAGCTCGGCGTTCGGCGTTCGGGTTGCTTCAGGCTGTGCGGGCGGCGCAGTTTCGGCTTCGGTCGTGGGCGTGGGTTCAGCGGCCGCGGGAGCAAAGGGTTCACGCTCAGCCCGAGGAGCAAACAGTTCCCCTTGATCTTGACCCGCAACAAAGCCCGGGCGCAACGGATCAACCGGGTCTGGTAATCCGAGATCGAGTTGTTCTTGAAAAGCGGTGGGATCAACGCCGGGCGGCGGCGTGGTCGGCGGGGTAGCGTCCGGGGCAGCTTCTGGGGGTGGAGTTCCTTCACCAACGCGACGACGCAGGCGACCCGGAATAACCAAGTCCGATATGGCTTGGATCAAAGCACCAGCGCCGGCGCCGTAGCCAAGGTCTTCCCCCGTCCCCTCAAATGTGCCCTGCTCGGGGTTGTAAACTCCCTGCTCGATCAGGTTTTGAGCAATGCTGGAGGCAGCTTCCTGTAGACCTTCTTCACCGCCTGTTATCAAAGCACGGGTGAGACGCTCACGCAGACCCCCGCGTTCCAAAACCCGACTCAGGCGCACCAAAGGCACGACCTCAAGCGCACCCGGGATCAGACCCAGACGTGTGGCAAGGTTGCGCTCTTCTTGCGTTGCGCCAAAAGCTCTGGCCCGTTCACTGGCTTCACCCGCACCTGCTGCTGCGCCGAGACCTGCGCCAACGCCGAGGCCCGCAATAGGTCCGCCAACGACACCTGCCGCTAGACCAGAGCCCGCGATGGCGCCCATGGAGCCCACTGCCTCACCGAGACGACCGCCGACCGTTTCTTCGCGCCCGATGGCTGGTGCAAATCGGTCCTGCAGCCCCATGCCGATGCCACGAATACCCTCGCGAAGACGAAGCTCTGTCTCTTCCTCAAAAGGCGTTGCGAGGCCGAGGGCAGCGGTCTCGAACAGACCGCCCGCGCCGCGCGGGATGCCGCGAAAAAACTCACCAATCTGCGCTCCAGCGCCACGCGATGGGAGCAAGTCGCGCCCAAACCGCTCTTGGTATTGTTGGGCAAAGTCAGTTTCTTGCTGGCGCAGGCGGGCATCGGCATCGCGCTGTTCATCGACAGTGGGGGTTTCACCTTGCGTGCGATAGACGTATTCGCGCCCGCTTACTGGTCCACGAAGAATTATTTCGGCCATGTCACACCCTGCTGGTTAATTTAGCGGGACCCGCCCAGAGCCCCCCACTGGCATATTACTACGCATCTGTATTCTACGCACAAGCTCGTCGACGCCTTGCTGGCCAGCAAGTTGTGTTGCAGGCTCAGCTGACTCCGCCATCCTCAAGAACACTTCCATCTGACGGTTCTCGTCGGTGCTCATACCAAACGCCGTCGGGTCAGGCATTTCCATCACTCCGCCGCGGCCCGCCGCCGCCCGCGCCGCCGCTGCCTGCTGCGACAAGGCAAGCTGGGCTTGACCCATGCGATGCTGTTCGAGAGCTGTGAGCAGACCGAGGCGATCACCTTCTGCAGTCTCACGGCTGCTGCGCAGCGCATCCAGCGCGGGGCCACCCGCTTCGCCAATGGCGCCGCCAAGTGTGCCAGCATCAGACGACATCAGCTGTAGACCAAACTGTGCCAAGGCCAGCCACTTGTCCTGCTCTGCACGTTTCTCGCGCGCTGCCAGCATGCTGAGAAGCTCTTGCTCAAAGTCCGTCGGCGCGGCCCCCGCTGCGCCTGCAACGCTGGCTATGCCGCCACCACCGCTTGGAGCACCTGCAATGCCGCCCGGCTGTGCGGCGGCAGCTTGTGCTGCTGCAAGAGCCTCTGCTTCGGCGACGGCTTGTGGGTCGGCTGGGGCGACAGTGTCTTCGGCTGGCGGCAAAAGTGTTAACGGGTCTTCAGGAACAGTGATCCCTGTGCCACGTGTTGTGCCCGGGGGAACACTTTGGGCACGCCGTAATATCTCTTGGGCGAGTTCCGGATTTGTCTCTTGAAGCCTGATAAATTCTTCACTGGAGACATCCGGCATGGGGCTAAAGACTTGGCCGACGCCCCTCTGGATCATTTCGCCGACGTTGATGGTTGGCTCACGGGTGGCCTCACCATACATCGTTCCGTCAAGGTCAATAGGTGCCGTAAAAGCGTCCATGCCAAATCCGGGAATGCCGGAAACCGCAGGCTCCCCGCTGATGCTTTCAGGTGCCACTGCCGAAGGGCCAATCCCCATACGCTCTTCCATCAAAGACGGAACCGACGGGGCGCTCGAAATTCCGCCGACGTCAGGCATCATGGCAGGGTCAAGCGGCATTGGCATTGTCGGCGGCACTCCGCCCAGCATGGGATCAAACGGACCTGCGGGTTCGCGTGAAGCTGTTAAAGCCGATCTTGGGGACCGGTCTTCAGTGAATGAAGGGTTGGCCCGCACACTTGCGGGCGCGGGTGGAGCCGCAGGCATGTCCATGCCAGAGACCTGAGATGTCGGAGCCCAAGGGATTTCTTCACCGCGCTCGTTGACGATGTAGACCATGCCGTCACGCACGAATGTGCCCGGGCTTCCCGGGCGGCCCCCATCCCGCAACGCAACAATCCCACCGCCAGCCATGCCCGGCACCTGTGCCGGTTCTTCCGGCATCATCGGCGCTTGCGGCATAGCCCCTGTGTTACCCTGCATGTCGGTCTGGGGAGCCATGGCGCCTGCCATCTGCCCTGCGAAGCCTGCGGGCACACCCGCCGAAGCAATGGCGTCCTCGGCCACGGTTGTTCCGTCTTCGCCCTGTTGTCCCTCAAACGCTGTCCGCATCTTCTGTCGGCGCGTGATCTCGCTGAGCAAGAGAAACTGCGGGACCTCGCCGGTCGGAGCCTGCATTTGCTGGATGAGCTGCTCTTGCGACAGGTTCTTGAGCTGATTTTGCAGGTCGAGAATGTTCATCCTGTGAGCCCCCTATAAAGACCAAGCGCCCCAATACCGGCACCGAGCGCCTGCTGAAATGGGCTAGGCTGAGGCTGCATTGTTGTCGTTGTCCCCGCGTCGCCGACAGGCAGGCCCCGCAAGATGTTTGAGTAGAACCCGAGCTGCTCCTGCGGAAACTGCTGCTGGCGAAGGAAGTCCTGATATGCCATGTCAAGGCCAGCCTGCTCGCGCGCCATTTCACCAAGCCCTTGCGCTTCAAGAAGCTGTGCCGCTTGAATGTCGCCGGCCCGGGCCCGCTCACCGAGACTGGCAATTTCTCTTGCCATGTCAGCGGTAAAACCCATGCTTTGGAGCTGAAACTCACGCTGACGCATGGCTTCGTCTGCTGTTGCCGCCTGAACTCTGGCCGCTTCGTCTACGCCAATCCCCTGCACGCGCGCCGCTTCCATGGCTTGCTCTTGCTCACGCTGCATTTGTGCCGCGCGGTCACGCTCGAACTGCTGCTGGGCCTGCTCAAAGGCACGCTGCTGGCCTGTGGCCTGAATATCACCAAGCTGGCGACCCAACGCTTCTTCGGCAATCCCCTGCTGCACGGCTTGCCGTGAGCCGCCGAACGCTCCTGATCCCACGGCCTGTGCGTCTCGATCAGCCTGCATGCGGCGAAACTGCTCGAAGGCATCTTCTTGCTGGCGACGGACAACCGTGTCCATGTAGGGGTCCATATACTGCTGGAGCTCTTGGCCTGTGAACTGGCGTGTCGGATCGAAACCGAACTCTTGACCCTGAGTTGCGGAAAACTGACCCGGCTGCTGTTGACCCAAGCCTGTGGCCATTCCACCGAGACCTGCCATGGCGCCCGCAGCTTGCTGAAACCCCGGAATAGGCTGACCTGCTACATCGCGGATCATCTGCTGAGAGCCCATCAAGTCAGCGCTGTCTTGCGCTAGACGTTGGTCGGGAAACGGCGTGTACGCCTGCTCGCTGAGCGCTTTGGCCTTGCCGGCAACGTCAGTGTAGAAAGGCTTCGCCCAACTTGGAACGTCCTGAATGACCCTTTGTGTTGTTCTGCTCGGTTGGCTGCTACCCTTGCCCATCGCCTAGCTCCATTCGGTATGCGACATATTCAGGCTCCCACCCGCGCCGCTTTAACAATCTGCCCCAAGCCATACGACCAAAGCCTTCTAGGTGCTGGCACCCGTTTCTGCGGGCATGGGCTTCCATTTCATCCAGTGCTTGGTGCATCCATGAGCGGATGTTTTTGCCGCCAACCCAGTCCATCGCCATGGCGCGGCGTTGAGGGTATTCTACTATACGTGTGGTGTAAAAGGCCACAGGTTTCTTATCCTGCCACACCATCCACAGCACAAGTGCTCCTGACAAAATGTCGTCGCGCACATTTTCAATGTCAAACTTACCCTTCGCGGTGTCAACAGAGGGTTCGAGGAGCTCCACAACCGCTGGCCAAATGGCCCCTACAAGTTCCGGCCTTATCGCGGATATGCGGGTCTCATCGGACATTTCACGCTGCGACCATCTGTTTCACAACTTCGGGAGCCCGAGCTCCCGCGCTGTTCATGCGGTCCATAAACTCAGGGCCAAACTCAGAGTTCAGCGCATCTGTCGCATCCTTGCGAAGTACGAACTCACCGTCGCTCAGCAACACATCACCTTGTCCATCCACGACAGCCGGCACCATGTCATCTACACCGGACCCGTCGCCCGGACCAACCACCTCGCCGTTCTCGCCATTGGCGAAACGCTCTTGCGTGTCTTGGAACTCACCAGACTGTACGCGGTCAACCAAATCGCGCAGAGCTTCCTCGCCGTATTGTTGCAGGAACATGCCGAGAACAACCTCGGGCTGAGGATGCTGCCCCATAATGGCTGAAATGGCCCCTGAGATTACCTCTCGTTCGTTTGGCTGCTCTGTTGGCATAGGCTCCGCGCCCATTTCGGCGATGCCCCCAGCTTGCATCATGACGGGGCCGAAGCCGGGCACCATGCGCTGGCGACTTTCAATAAATCCCCCTTCAGCTTTTCCTTGACTGCCGCCTCTTAGGGTCCTTGAGGTGCCCATTGTCACCCCTCTGTTGAAAAAGGCGGGCGATAGGTTGCCTGACATTGCAGACACCAAGGCCGCCAAAGGAAGCCCTTTCGAAGAGCGAGCTGAGGTGGCCTTGGTGTTGATCGGACCGCTTCGCTGCACCTCAAACCCGTAATCTTGCTCAATCCCAAGGCGGCCGCCATCTGCCATTCCCATGGGCTGCTGCATGTTCATCATCGGCTGACCAAGCCCCATGCCCCCCAACATCTGGCCACGCTCCTGCGCATAGTTTTGGGCATACGGGTTATCGACGAAGCCGCCCATGGCACGACGCTGGGGAGCGTACCGAGCCATGTAGTCAGAGGTGTAAGGCGCGCTGACGCCGTAATCAAACTCGCCAGACACGCCGGGCTGGAAATCCGGACCCGGGGTTCGCACATCACGCTGCATTGGCCGCATAGTCGACAGGTCGGGTTCTGGCTCGGTAGGCATCTCAGGCGGCCGTTGAAGTAGCGCGGGCGCCATGCCTCCAAGCGCGGAACCAATGCCTTGTGCCGACCCCGCAAAGTTCATCCCTGCGTCAAAAATTCCACGAGCTCCGGGCGCTGCAGCAGACACCGCGGCTTGCCCCAACCCTTCGGGTCTTGGCATGGGGCGCAAAGATTCCGTCATTGGGCCGCTGATTGCATTAGTGGAGGTCGCACCGGGGGCGACACCGCCCATGAGGTTGCCCAACAAGTGACCCCCTGCAAACGACCCGAGGCCCCCAAGTAGAGCCTTTTTTGGATCACCGGTTTCGGCCAAAGTGCCGATGCCCGAGCCGATCGCACTGGCGACAAGCGGGTTTGCAAGAAACGATCCAGCTGCGCCAAGGACCCCCGCCTTTGCGAGCCCGCCGCCAAGGAAGCTGAACAAAAGAGGTAGGGCCATGATGCGTTCTCCAATCTAACGGGGCAATAATAGCAAAGCTGTGCCCAAATGGCTATAGTCTACACCACGATCCGAAGTTCTCCGGTCGCAGTGCGGTAAATGTCGCCCGCGACGAGGCCACCGGCCAGCGCGGCCGCGTTGTCGGCGAACTCGGGAAGGTCTGTAAGCTTCAACGTCGTGGCCTGTTGGGGCCCCGGCACACGGCTCTGTTCCGCAAAAACCGAAAAGCTCCGAACAAGCTGCGAAAAGTAGGACTGGTTGTATTCCCGAGGCGGGCTGGGGAAAAACGGGATTGGCAGGTTGCGGCTCAAGGCTCACCTCCTGCCATCAGTTCTGGCATCGACACGGGGTGAACCGAGCCGCCATGCCGTCCCGACTTTGTTGGACTCGATCCGCAGCGCCATCGCACGGCCACGCAAGCGCACAAAGGTCTGCCGCGTAAACTGCTCAATAGGCACTGTTGTGGTCCGCGCCACAGGGTTCGGTTGGTCGCCGAAAAACTCACCGCCGGGAAAGTTTTGTGCCGTCAAAGTAATCGTGGCCAACGGATCG
>Ga0207421_10008799_pt1 | contig 10355 bp, 10 predicted proteins | sample SodLakKL_010_SED_4_FD_187542 | JGI IMG/M metagenome (GOLD analysis project Ga0207421, IMG submission 187542) | Alkaline sediment microbial communities from Lake Tanatar, Kulunda Steppe, Russia - 8KL_010_SED (SPAdes) (version 2) | ecosystem: Environmental > Aquatic > Non-marine Saline and...
AATGTAAACCGGGATCCAGTTACTTTTGTTCCTCTTTCAAAATCTAAAATATCAAGGTTTTCGCCTAATTCCCAGTGAGGTTTAAAGTCAAAATCAAAATCTCTTGGCTCCCCCCATTTTCTAATTAGTTCATTATCTTCTTCATCATCGCCAACTGGAACATCTTCATGGGGAATATTTGGGATTTCAAGGCGGACAGAATTAACATTTTTTTCAACATCATCAAGTTCATTTTCAAAGCTTTTAATTCGATCAGAGACATCCTTCATTTCAGTGATCATTGGTTGAACATCTTCGCCAGCTCGTTTTAACTGACCAATTTTTTCTGAGGCAACATTTCTTTTATGCCTTAACTGTTCAACTTCATAGAGGATATCTCTTCTTTTATTATCGTATTCTAAAAATTCATCAACTAATTCAGGATTAAGCCCTCGTTTAGTCAGGGATTCTTTTACTAAATCCGGGTTTTCTCTAATAAACTTTAAATCTAACATTTATTATCACTCCTTAGTAATATTAAACTATCATATGTAAAAATTAAAGAAAAAGACCCTCGCCATGAATGAGGCGAAAGTCTGTAAGCTTATTTAAAAGCTCGACAGCTTTTTAATATTATACCCTTATTATATTCAGTATTATAATATATAAAAAAATGAAAAGCAAGAAGGTAATTAAAGAGGTGTAGAAATGTATAAAGATAATTTAACTATTAGAAGAATGAGACCAGGTGAGGAAAAGAAAGTCAGGGCAATTACCAGAGAATCATTTCCGTTGACAGCCTGGTTATTTTTTAGTCATAAACCAGCAACTTTAGTAGCGCTTAAGGATAATCAGATTGTGGCCGGAGTAGTTTATGGTCAGTTTTCTTATTCTAAAGAGATTAATGCAGGTACTATTTATTGGTTATTTACAGCTCCTGACCATCAGGGAGAAGGAATTGGAAAGAAGCTTATCGAAAAGGCTATTTTTAAATTGGAAACTGGAGGCTGTCAGGAGATTTTTGCCTGTATTGAAGGATATAATAGTTCATCATTTAAAATTTTTAATAGTCAGGGTTTCTCTAAGTTAAGGCTTTTTGATCAGATTAATAAGTTTGGCTTTAAAACTTTTTATATCTGGTATCAGACACATCACCTTTTTGATCTAGGCCATGATCTCTGGTATCTAGAGTTAAAAGAGCATGAAAATAAAGTGGAAAATGGATTAAAAACAGATAAAAATAAATCGATGAATATTAAAACATGGATTTTTAATGTAACTATTAGCTCATTAATTATGTTTATTGCTTTATTAAGAACTGATTTAATAGATATTGATATTATAGATATTTTTTCAGTTTTTCTGGCAATTGGAATTACTTTTGGGATAAGAGACCTGGCCGGGATAATTGCTGGTAAAGGATCAGGTTTAAATTTAGAATATGATATCTGGGAAAGTGGGCATATAATCTCAATTATTATGGCCATATTTGCAGGGGGGTATATTCCAGTACCTGGAACTTATTATCCAAAAGATAATAATTGGTCTTATCAAAATAAATTGCCTGAGCTTGCTAACCAGTCTCTGGCTAGTGCTGGTGCATTAGTTGTTTTAGGCTGGATTTTAAATTTTGATTTTATAAATGGCGGTAAATTTATTGAGATTTTATTGGTGGCAGTAACAAATATGGCTATTTTTGATATCGCTTTACCATTTTTCCCTTTTGTAAGTTATAATGGCAGAAGGATCTGGGATTATAATAAGATTATCTGGCTTGTTCTATTTATTACTCTGCTAGGTTTTATTATATTTTAAATTAAATAAGCGCCTGGAATCTCCAGGCGCTTATAAGTGATTTTTATTTTCTAGAATTTATTAAAGTCCCATCGGTAATTTAGTTAATAAAACAGAAGTTCTGTCATTATTTTTAATTGAGTTTTCATAAAGTTCTCCACTACAGTGGGTACAATATTCATTGCTACTCCAATTAGCACTGTGACAGTGGGGACAAATATTTTTCTTTTCTAAACTCATTACTATCACCCTTTCTTATAATATTATAGTCTTATAAAGGTTATATTATCTTATTGTTTAGCATTATATAGGTTTAATTTTAGTTTGTAAAGGGTTGATTGTAATGTTTAAATTTTAAGATAGTTTAATTTTTTTGTCCACCTAAACTGGCCATATAGGCTATAAATCGGTCATCAGAATTAAGATTTAGAAGTTTATTCATCTTTTTATCATCATAAGCAGCTATTGCACAGACCCCGTAATTTAAAGCTTCTGCTATTAGATATAAATTCTGGCAGATGTGACCACCATCTAGATGGATATATCTAAATGATCTTTCACTATATCTCCAGGCAGTTCGATAATAATTAGCAACCCAGCAGAAAATGGCAGCTGCTCCTTTTATAAATTTCTGACCGATGGCACCTTCGATTAATTCTTCTGTTAAATTCTGATGATTTATTAGAAAAATTTCATGTTCAAGTGGATTATAATAATACAGGCCATTTGGCAGTTCTTTACTCTTATTTAAGTAAAAATAAGTTTCAAATGGATGTCTGGCCCCAGCTGAAGGAACAGTTCTCATATTTCTTCCATCAGACAGAGTTTTTTTAATCCCCTGTGTATAGTATAATAAAAGTGAAAGATCATTTTTATTTAATAAAGCGTTACTGTAAGCTCTTCTTGTTCGTCTTTCTTCTAAAATATTAATAATATTTTTTTCAGGGAGATTAATTTTTTCTGGATCAGGCAACTTAAAGCTTTCAATAATATTTTCTGGTTGATTTATCATTGAAGGGGATGGCATTTCTTTACTCTGATCAGAAGGACTTAAGTTTCCGTAATAGGTTGCTTCCAGGAATTCTTTAACATCTTTTTCCATTAATATTACCTCCTATTTTGTTTGATAAGCTATTAGTATTTTATCTAATTAAAATAATAAAAGCAACCTGGGTACTTTAATGTAATTCTTGCAGGATTTTATTGAGTAATACAGAATAATAAAATATGTAGAGGTTTAAGTTTTTAATTATTTTGAAGGGGGCGTGGTTAAATAAATGTCAAAAGTATATGATGAAAAAAGAGAAGAAATCCTTAATGATCTAAGTGATATGAGTGAAATAGCAGAAGAGATGTTGCATAATTCTATTAAAGCCCTGGATGCTAAAGATGGTGATCTTGCTTTTAAAGTTGTTGAAAGAGATGATATTCTGGATAATAAGCATTTTACTATTGAAGATAAAATTGCTCGATTGTTGGCTTTAGAGAAACCATATGTTGGTGATGCTCGTTTTGCTCTGGTAACTTCAAAAATTGCTGCTAATCTTGAGAGAATTGGCGATCATGCAACTAATATAGCAGAAGTGGTATTGGAAATTAGAAATGAAGAATACCTTGAGCCCCTGGTCATGATTCCTGAATTGGCAGATATAGTTAAAGATATGTTAGATGCTGCGCTTGAAGCATTTGTAACTAGAAATGCTGATTTAGCTGAAGCAGCATGTCGTAATGATGAAAAAGCTGATAATATATATGATCAGCTCTATGAAAAAAATATAAAGTTGATGAGTAAAAAAGAAGCAAGACAGGATGTAAATCAGGTTTTCAGGTTTATGAAGGTGGCGAAGTCATTAGAAAGAATTGGTGATCATGCCACTAATATTGGTGAGGAGACAATTTATCTTGTAACAGGAAATAGAGTTAAATATTAAAGGATTAGTCGGCCGGTAACGGCCGACTTTAATAAAATTCATAAAGATTTATGAACAGGAGGGACGAGGTACTTAATGAAGAGATTAATTACTGGAGGCCGGGTTGTATTAGAATCTGGTATAGAGGAGAAAGATATATTAATTGAGGATGATAAAATCATAAAAATTATTTCTCCAGATGTTGAAAAACCAGAGGAAGAATGTGATATAATAGATGCAAATGGTAAAATAGTAATGCCTGGAATAATCGATGCTCATACCCATTATCTATTACATTCCCGAGGTACTACTACTGCTGATAATTTTGAAACTGGTTCAATTTCAGCTGCCCATGGCGGTGTTACTACCTTTATTGATTATTCAGATCATCAAGATGATAAAAGTTTATTAGATTCAGCAAAGGAAAGGATATCTGAAGCCGAGGCTGAAGCTGTTATTGATTTTCATCTCCACCAGACAGTTGAAAATTTTAATGAAGAAATTGCAGATGAGCTGGTAGAAATTAAGGATTTTGGAATTAGTAATTTGAAGATATTCACAACCTATAAGAAAGAGGGATATATGATAGCAGATGATAATCTGCCTGACCTTTTTCAGAAGGCTGGAGAATTAGAATTACTGATAACTGCTCATTGTGAAGATGAAGATACTATTCAGGATAAATTAAAAGATTATCAAGCAGTCAAAGATGAAATTAAATTTTCTGATCATCCAGATTTAAGACCTGGAGTGGCAGAGAGCAGAGCTATCAAAAATCTATCTGAAATTGCAGATGATAAGGATCAACCTCTCTATATTGCTCATATTTCATCTAAAGAAGGTGTTCAAGTTATAAGAGAAGCCAGGCAGCAGGGGTTAAGAATTTTTGGCGAGACTACCCCCCATTATCTTTTGCTTGATCGCTCATATTTAGAGAGAGAGGATGCAGCTAAATACTTTATGGTGCCGCCTTTAAGAGAGGTTGAAGATCATCAGGAAATCTGGGATGCAATTATCAAGAAAGAAATTCAAGCTGTGGCAACTGATCATTGTGCCTTTAATCTTGAGCAGAAAAATTTAACTGATTCACCAATCAATGCCCTTCCTGGTATACCTGGTTCTGAGACTTTACTTCCTTTATTGCATCATTTTGGTGTGAATAGAGGTTTAATCAATTATGAAGAACTGGTAGATTTATTATCAACAGAACCGGCTAAAATATTTGGACTTTATCCGGAAAGAGGGGTTATTAGAGAGGGGACAGTGGCTGATATTGTAATTTTTGATCCTGATAAAGAAGTTGAATTATCTGATGATAACTTACATTCTGAAGCAGGCTATTCTCCTTATGCTGACTTTACAGTATTAGGTTATCCTGTTGAAACTATTTCTAATGGTGAGACTATCATAAAAAACGATACTTTTGTATCAGATGCTGGGAGAGGCAAGTTTATAAAAGCAAAAACTTCTTCAGTTTTTCAAAGTTAAAAAAGGAGAGGAATAATATGAGAATAGGTTTTATATTTACTCAAACTTTTTGGGGAGTATTATTAATTCTTTTTGGTATTTCAGCAATTCTAAGATCTTTTAATATTAATATTCCCTTTTTTAGAATCTTTATTGCTTTATTATTTATTTACCTTGGAGTCAGTTTAATGATTGGAGGGCCAAGGTTTCACCATAGCTTTCGAGATGGTTCGACTGCTATTTTTAGTAATATAAAAATAACAGAACAGGATATTACAGATAATGAATTTAGCATAATTTTTGGTAGTGGAGAGTTAGACTTAACAGGTATAGAAACTGATCAAATCAGGAATTTAGAAGTAAATGTTATATTTGGTTCAGGGACAGTAATACTTGATAGGAATCAGCTTGCTGAAATAAAGGTGAGTTCAGCTTTTGGAAGTGCTAGAATGCCTGATGGAAACAATATATCTTTTGGAGAATATACCTATCGAACTCCAGGACTGGAAACAGATACTAATCCAAATATAATGATTGATGGAAGTGTTGTCTTTGGAGAATTTACGGTTGTGGAAAGATGACAGTTATAGGGTTAAAGCTTGATCTTTATTTACCTGGAGTTACCTCTTTAAAAGAAAAAAGAAGACTCATAAAAAGTCTTCTGGACAAAATAGATAATAAATATAATGTGGCCATAGCTGAAATAGATAGTCAGGATTTATGGCAGCGCTCTATGATTGGTATTGTCTCTGTAAGCAATTCTAGAAAACCAATTGAGAGGACATTTACATCACTTATTGAACTGGTAGATCAAAAATCTGGAATTGAATTAATGAAAACTGAAAGAATTTATTATTAACTATTTATTCATTTTGTTCAGAACATTCATTGCTTTTTTGCATTAATCTACAGGATAATTTGCAGAGGCCATCATTCATATTCTGTTCTACAAGAATTATATCATCAGGTACGGAGATTGGTGTTTCAGTAAAGTCCCATATTCCTTTGATGCCTGAATTTATCAATAGGTTTGCAGCTTTTTGAGCTTCATCTGAGGGGACAGCTAGAGCAGCTACTTCAACTTGATTTTGTTTAATAAACCCTGGAGCAAACTCTATATCCATCACCTGTAAACCATTAAATTCAAGACCAATTATTGCTGGATCTTTATCAAAGAGACCGATTAATTCGTAGCCTCTTTCTTTATAGCTTTTATTATTTGCCAGGGCTCTACCTAGAAAGCCGGCTCCGATTATAATCATTTTCTTATTTGAAGAAAATCCTAATATTTTTGAAATAGTTTCATAAAGGCAATTTATATCATAACCATAGCTTTTTTTGCCAAAGCTGCCAAAGTGACTTAAGTCTCTCCTTATAAGAGAGCTTGAATAACCCATGATTTTAGATAATTTTTCTGAAGATATATATTCAGTATCATCAGACAGTAATTTTTTCAGTTGTACGTAATAATGGGGTAATCTTTGAATAATCTTATCTGGTATATCTTTAGTATCAGGCATAAAAAGTTATCCCCCTTTTTTAAGTAGAGTAATTAAGTAATTATTGTTCTAATTATCACAATTTGTTGAAAATTTTTTTCTTCACGTTAATATTATAACTTATTATTTTATTATAATCAAGTTTAATATTGTATGAAGTTTTTGATAATTATTTTAAAGGAGGGTCTTTAATGACCAGATTATCGGCTGAAGAGTTAAGATGTTTATGTCTATCAGAAGAGTTGGACTTTAAAACAACTGACGATTTGGATAAGTATGAAGAAGATATAATTGGGCAGAGAAGAGCAGTTGAGGCTGTTGACTTTGGTTGTACAATTGATCGTGAAGGCTATAATATATTTATGGCTGGAATTCCTGGAACTGGTAAGAAAACCTATGCAAGAAAAATTGCAAACAAAAAAGCAGATAAACTTGAAACACCTGATGATTTAATCTATATATTTAATTTTTCTAATTCAGAAAATCCTAAAGCCCTCACTATTCCTGCTGGTAGAGGAAAACATCTTAGAGATGAGATGGAGAGAATGGTGGAAGAGCTAAAAGAAGAAATTCCTAATCAGTTTGAAGGGGAAGAGTTTGAAGAAAAAAGAAATGAGATTATGGCTGAATATCAGCGTAAGTCGAATAAAATGATGGAAGATTTTGATCAGGAGATCCGTGAAGAAGGATTTATGTTACAGAATACTAAGCAGGGTCCTGTTCCTGTGCCTTTAGATGAAAATGGAGAACCACTTGAACAGGATGATTATCAGAAATATGATGAAGAAAAGAGACAGGAAATTCGCAATAAAAGTCAGGATATTAAGAAGCGTCTTGAAAAATTATTACGGAAGATTCGTGAAATGAAAGAAGAAGCCCAGGAAGAGATGGATGATTTAAAATCAAAGATGGGCCTTGCTGTAGTTCAGCCTATTATAGATCAGCTAAAGCATCGGTTTTCAGATTGTGGTGAGGAAATTATAGAATATTTCAATGATGTTCAGGAAGATATTCTGGAAAATTTAGATCAATTTATTGATGATCAAAAAGAAAATCAATTACCTTTTCCAGTTCAATTTCAGGGTGATGATAATTTTTTAACTAGATACAAAGTTAATCTATTAGTAGATAATTCAAAGACTGAAGGTGGACCTGTAATTCATGAAACTAATCCGACCTATTATAATTTATTTGGTAAAATAGAAGGTAAAAGCCAGATGGGTACTATAACTACTGATTTTACAATGATTAAAGCAGGTGCAATTCATAAGGCTAATGGAGGTTATTTGGTACTACAGGCAAGAGATGTTCTTACTAATCCTTTTTCCTGGGAAACTTTAAAAAGGGCATTAATTAATCAGGAGTTAAAAGTAGAAAATATTGGTGAGCAATATAGAACTTTCCCTATAAGTTCTTTAAAACCAGAGGCATTTGATATTGATGTTAAAGTGATATTAATTGGCAATCCCTATATTTATAGATTGCTTTATCATTATGATGAAGAATTTAAAAAACTGTTTAAAATAAAGGCTCATTTTGATGTTGAAATGGAAAGAAATCATGAAAACATGACCAAATTTGCCAGGTTTATAGCTTCAGTTAGTGATAGGGAAGGCTTAAAACATTTTACTGCTGATGCAGTTTCTAAAATAATAGAATATAGTAGTAGATTAACTGGAGATACTAAAAAGATGTCTACCAGGTTTAATAAAATCATGGAGCTTCTTTATGAATCCAATACCTGGGCAGAGTTAGAAGAAAATGAATTTGTTGAAGCAGATAATATATTAAGGGCAATTGATAAAAAAGAAGACAGATCCAATCTCACAGAGGAAAAAATTCAAGAGATGATCGAAAGAGATCATCTAATGATAGATGTTACTGGTGAAGAGACAGGTCAGATAAATGGATTATCAGTATATCAAAATGGAGAGTATTCATTTGGCAGACCGAGCAGGATTACCTGTCAGACATATTTAGGCCAGGAGGGTGTAGTAAATATTGAACGTGAAGCTAAAATGAGCGGCAAGATCCATGATAAAGGGGTATTAATTCTTTCTGGATATCTTGGTGGGAAGTATGCCCAGGAAAAGCCACTATCATTATCAGCTTCAATAGCTTTTGAACAGTCATATTCTGGTGTTGACGGAGATAGTGCTTCCTGTGCTGAGCTTTTAACTATTATTTCATCAGTTACTGGACTTCCTTTAAGGCAGGACCTAGCCATCACAGGCTCAATGAACCAGCGTGGAAAGGTTCAGCCAATTGGAGGAGTTAATTATAAAATAGAGGGCTTTTATCAGGTCTGTGAATCCAGAGATTTAACTGGAGAGCAAGGCGTTGTAATTCCAGAACAGAATAAAGAGAACTTAATGTTGAAAGATAAAATTGTTGATAGTGTTGAATCTGGTGAGTTTAATGTTTATACAATTACTGAAATAGATGAAGCTATCGAACTGTTTTTTGACAGACCTGCAGAAGAAGTTCATGAGGCAGTTATAGAAGCATTAGATGAGATGGCAGAAAATCTTAAAGAAATGAAACCTGGTGCTCAGAAAAAAGAAGATGAAGATATTGAAGAAGATAAAGAGGAACCTCGTCATTAATCGAGATTAATTGAGTAATTAGCAGCTAATCAATTCTAATATAAAATTAGCGTATATTTTTAGATTTTTAAATCTCTGACCATGCTTGACCATTAGTTATAATTTCAATATAATAGTAATTGAAATAAAGATCAGTGATGGTCAAAAATAATAAAAATTATATCTGGAGGTGGTTTTGAATGTTTGATTTAGTACCTTTTAGAAGAAGAAACCGTCAGATGCAGGGTCAGGATCCAATGGAAAGCTTAATTAATAGTTTCTTTGATGATAGCTTTACAAGTATGACTGCAAACTTTAAAACAGATATTATTGAACAGGAAGATAAATATGTAATTGAAGCTGAATTGCCAGGAATGCATAAAGATGATATTGAACTAGAAATTGATAATGATCGTTTAACAATTTCAGCAAATCAGACTCATGAAGTAAAAGAAGAAGAGGAAAACTATATTCGCCGTGAAAGAAGAACTGGATCATTCCAGCGTTCATTTTATATTGACAACGTTCAGGAAGATGATATAAAAGCCAGTTATGATAATGGCATCTTAAAAATTGATCTTCCTAAAAAAGAGCCAACAAAGCCAAAGCGGAGAGAAATTGAAATTGAATAAATATAAGGAAATAATAAGCCGGCCAATTATATGGCCGGCTTATTATCGTTATTTTGATAAGAATATATTATAAAAAATATAATCAAATTTAATCGCAAAAGTACTTGACATCACAATATTACTCAGGTATACTTAAAATAGAAATAAATTGTGAAAATATTCGTTTTAAAATTAAATAGTTTCAATATGGTTGAAAGAAGTGGGAGAGAGCTTTTTCAAGCCACCGAAGGGGTAAATTTATAATCTGACCAGGTTATAGATGAAACTCTCAGGTAAAAGGACTACTTCTGGACATATCTCTGGAGAAGCAATATTGTACCGAAGGAGCACCCTGTAATGAAATGCAGGTAATCTCTCAGGTTTAAAGACAGAGCGGTAATGGTTAATTCTCATTACTGTTCTGTCTTTTTCGTTTATTATCAGTTTAAAGTGATATTTAGAAATGGGGTTATAGGGATGGCTCAGAATAAAGAAAAAGTTTTAACAATA
>Ga0207421_10008800_pt1 | contig 10355 bp, 12 predicted proteins | sample SodLakKL_010_SED_4_FD_187542 | JGI IMG/M metagenome (GOLD analysis project Ga0207421, IMG submission 187542) | Alkaline sediment microbial communities from Lake Tanatar, Kulunda Steppe, Russia - 8KL_010_SED (SPAdes) (version 2) | ecosystem: Environmental > Aquatic > Non-marine Saline and...
GTGAACCGGCCCCGAGCGGCCGGCCGGGCGTCTCGGTCGAACGAACCGCCGACGGGCCGCTGGTTCCGGTATCTTGATGGGTCACGCGCGAACAGTACCGACGAACGCTCGCGTTCGGAGCCCGAATGGACGAGACCACACACGTACTGATCGTCGAGGACGAACCGGACTTAGCGGGGCTTTACGCGTCCTGGCTCGCCGGCCGGCACACGGTCGAGACGGCCCACAGCGGCGAGGAGGCCATCGAGGCGATCGACGACGAGATCGACGTGGTGTTGCTCGACCGGATGATGCCGGAGCTCTCGGGGGACGACGTCCTCGAGGTCATCAGGGAACGCGGGCTAGACTGTCGGGTCGCGATGGTGACGGCGGTCGAACCGGACTTCGACATCGTCGGAATGGGGTTCGACGACTACCTCGTCAAACCCGTCTCCGAGGAGGAGCTACACGCGATCATCGACGGACTGGTGTTGCGGTCGACGTACGACGACCAGCTCCAGGAGTTCTTCTCGCTGGCGTCAAAGAAGGCACTGCTCGAGGAGGGAAAGTCGGACGTCGAGTTACGCGCGAGCCGGGAGTACGCCCGGCTCGAGGACCGGCTGGCCGTCGTCCGAACGGCCGTCGAGGGAACGGTCGAGGAGCTCCTCGAGCAGGGGGTCTGTGATCGGCTCTGTCGGGACGTTACCCGGGAGACGATCGAACGGGAGTGACTTCTCCCTCGAGTTACCGACCCTTCCCTACTTCGCTCGGTCTTGCGACCTCGCTCCTTGAGGCCGGGGGCTCCGCCTCGAAAGGTGCTGAACTGGTGGACGTTCTCCCCGTTTCCGCTGTAACGGCCGGCGCGAAACTCCGCGGCGTCAGCCGCCGGTAGCCGACGCTCGCTCTATCGTGACCACGTTCCTGACGGAGAACCGCGTCTGGCCGACACCGGTCCGTTCGACGGTCGCCGTCCAGCCGTGAGCCTCGGCGATCGCCTCCGCGACGGCCACCCCGAGACCGTCCGCGTTCCGGGGGGACGTATCCACGTCCGTCCGCGGCTCCTCTTTGCCACCGGCGACGTCCGTCCGCGGCTCCTCCTCGCCACCGGCGACGTCCGTCCGCGGCTCCTCCTCGCCGCCGACGACGTCCGTCCGCGGCTGCTCACCGGCCACGGCGGCCCCTCCGGCGTCGTGCCGGAGGAAAAAACCACGCGGCTCGTCGACGGGCCCCTCGGGTGTGAGCAGCCCGACCTGAACGACCACCTCCTCGTCCGCCAGGACGGCCGCGTCGTCGAGGACGGTCTCGAGCAGGTGGGCGAACCGGTCCGGATCGGCCCGCAGCGTCGCCCGATCCTCGACGATGACCGACGCGGGCTCGAGTGCCGACTCGTCGACGGCGGCCTCGACGGCCGCACCGAGATCGATCCTCGTCCGTGGCCCCACGGCCGTCGCGGTGGCCGCGAACTCCCGGACGTCCGCGAGGAGCCGCTCCGCGCGGTCGAGCGTCCGTCTGGCGTCCTCTACTGCCCTCCCGTCGGCGTCGCCCTCGTCGAGTGCCTCCTCGACCGCCAGAAGGCTGTCCTCGAGCTCCGTCGAGAGCAGATCGGCGACGGCTTCGAGCCGGTCGGTCCGGCGCTCGAGCCGGTCGGTCCGTTCCCGGAGCACCCGCTCGCGGTCGGTCCGGTTCAGGGCCGCACGGATGTTTTCGGCGAGCGTCGAGAGGAGGTCGACGTCGGTCGCGTCGAACGCCTGTGGCTCGGTCGAGGCGGTCACGAGCACGCCGTGATCGCCGATCGGGGCGACGATCTGGGAACGGATCGGCATAGACGGATCGTACAGCCCCTCGACCTCCCGGAGGTCGTCGTACCGGGCGAGTTCGCCTCGTTCGAACACGTTCCAGACGAGCCCCTCGCCACGCCGAAATCGCGGGAGACCGCCGAGCTCCTCGTGGGCAGTCGCGGTCGCCGCCACCGGATCGAGGTAGCCGCGTTCCTCGTCGAGCAGCCAGATCCCCCCCATCGGCAATCCGAGGAGGTCGCTGCCGGCGTGGACGGCGATCGCACAGATCTCCTCGGGGTCCTCCGAGTCGAGCAGCCACCGCGTGATCTCGTGGAGCGAGCCGACGACCCGCTCGTACTCCCGGCGGTCGGTGACGTCACGGACGACGGCGGCGAGGCTCGCCTCGCCGAAGTCGACGGGGACCAGTCGCACCTCGCCGACCCGCGGGCTCCCCGTCGCGTCGGTGAACTCGACCTCGACACGGCGCTGGGGTGCGATTCCGAGATCGACGTCGCCGATCGCCCGGCCGAGCTCGATCGCCGCGGTGACGTCGACGCCGGCACGCTCGAGCAGCGCCTCGACGTGTTCGCCGACGAGCTCGTCGGCGTCGACCTCGAGGGTCCGCTCGATCGTCTCGTTGGCCGAGAGGATCCGGTTTTCCGCGTCGAGGGTGACGATACCGTCCCGAACGGCCTCGAGTATCGCCCCCTGGCGGGCGAGCGTCGACCGACGTTCCCGGCGGTCGGTCACGTCCCGCATGTGGACGGAGAGTCCCGTCTCCGAGGGGTACGCCCGGGTCTCGAACCACCGGTCGACCTCGCCGTGGTACAGCTCGAAGGTGAGCTGGCCGCCGTCGTCCATCGCGTCGTACAGCGCCTCCGGGAGCTGGGTTTCGACCGCATCGGGCAGCGCATCCCACATCGCCCGGCCGAGCAGCTCCGAGCGAGAGCCGCCGAGCAACGCCGCCGCGGGGCCGTTGAGGTAGCTGAACCGCCAGTCGTCGCCGACGGCGAAGAAGGGGTCGGTGAGCCGATCGAGCATCGGCTCGCTCACGGCCATCGACCTCCGTGAGCCGCCGCTCGGCGGGACGGCTGCGGCGAGCGAGACGAGACCGACGTCCTCGGCGTCATTCGTCCTCCGAGGGGAGTTGTTCCAGGTCGGTTATGAAGCTCGTGGCCGATTCGGGTTCGGCCGGCTCCCGGCGGCGGGACGAGCCGGAGACTAGAGCGGGAATTCCTCGCCGACGCCGGCCTCGCGGGCCCGTTCGACGACGTAGGCGGCGGTCGCCGCGTCGAGGGTCGCCGTCCCGACGCTCGCGACGACGAGGATCTCGCCGTCGTCTATCCGACCGGTATCGCCGGCGAACAGCTCCCCGAACGGCGAGACGGCGAGTTCGGGATGGCCGCGCAGGTCGCCGGTCTCGCGGGCCTCCTCGGGGACGTCGGCGAACACCCGTGTGGCTCGCTCTACGGTCACGTCGTCGAGCTCGCGGGTCTCGGGGGTGTAGGCACCGAGTGCGACGACGAGCGCCCCAGGCGAGAGGGCCTCCCCGGGGAACACCGGCTCCGTGCTCGTGGTCGCCGTCAGGACGACCGTCGCGTCGGTGACGGCCTCGCGGGGGCGTTCCACCGGACGCGCGTCGACCCCGAGCTCGGTGGCGAGCTCCTCGGCACACGCGATCCGGGAGTCACTCGGGGAGTACACCCGGACGGTCTCGAGGTCGGTCGCCGTCGCGATCGCCCGCGTCCCCCAGCGTGCGAGCCGGCCGGCGCCGATCACCCCGAGGTCGACCGGCCCGGGGAGTGCCAGCTCGCGGGCCGCCAGGCCGGCGATCGCACCCGTCCGGGCGTTCGTGATCCGGTTGCCGGCGAGGATCGCAGTCGGCTCGCCCGTCCGGGCGTCGACGACCGAGAGGTGGGCGTTGACCGTCGAGAGCCCGCGGTCGGCGTTTCCCTCGTGGACCGTCGCGAGCTTCGTCACCGCGTGGGCGGCGCCGTGGACGTACGCCGGCATACACAGCCCCGTCCCGAGTGGCTGCTCGGGTCGGTCGGGATCCAGCCCCGTACCCATCGGGTAGTGTGGTCGCTCCGGCCGTTCGACCGCTCCGCGGGCCTGGGCGGCGAACGCCTCAGCGAGCTCCGGGAGCAACCCCTCGAGGTCGAGCACCGTTGCCACGTCGTCGTCGGAGAGGAGACTGACCATGCCGGCAGTTCGCACGGCGGGGACTTGAGTGTGGTCGGCGACGGAATACTTATACGGCTCCTCCGTGCGTCCCCGAACGTCGATGACCGACGACCGGAGCCGATCGACGCTGTACCTGTTGCTCGCGAGTGCGACCTTCGTCACCGCCCTGATCCACATCAGGTTCGTTTCCGAATACTTCCCGGACAGTCCGGGCCGTGTGGCGCCGTTCTTGCTCGCCGGCTGGGCGACCTACGCGGTCGTCTTCTACGCGCTGGGTCGGCTGCTCTCGACGCCGGCGGCGCTGCCGAGCATGCGCGGGGGCGACGTCGGCGCCGCGCTCTTTTTGCTCTCCCTGCTCGCCGCCGCCGGGCTCGACACGCTGGGGTTCTCACCCGAGGTCGTACCCACGGCCTACACACTCCCTGCGATCGGAATCTACTCCGGGCTCGCACTCGTCGGCTGGTCGATCGGGAAGCGCACGCAGGCGATAAACCGCCTCGAGTGACTCCCGTCGACGGCTCGGCCTGAACCTTACACCTCGTCCCGGTGACTCTCGACCAGCACCCCGACGTCGCCAAAGCGGAGTACGTGGTCGGTGACGCTGCCGAGGGCGACCCGCTGGAGGCCGCTGCGGCCTCGAGTCCCCATCACGATCAGGTCGGCTTCCACCGCCTCCGCCGCGTCGAGGATCTCCGGTCCGGGCGGTCCGGACGGGGTGGCCGTCGTGACCTCGAGGCCGCGCTCGCGGGCCCGGTCGGCGATCCGGTCGGCGAACTCCGCCGCCCGGCTTCGGAGCGCGTCCGCGGCGCTCTCGGCGTCGCCCGGCAGCCGGAGGCCGTCGAGGGGCCCCGTCTCCGCGACACAGACGACGTGGACCGCCGCGTCGTGGACCGCCGCCAGCTCGAGTCCGGTCTCCGCGGCGGCCTCGGCACCCTCGCTGCCGTCGGTCGGGATCAGGATCCGGTCGTACATGTGCCCGCGAACGCGGCCGACGGACAAAAGTTCACCCGACTGTCCTCCAGCCCGTCGGTCGGCTACATCCGACCCTCGCTGCCGTCGGTCGACTCCATCCGACCCTCGCTGCCGTCGGTCGGCCACGGATCCGGTCGGGCGCTCCGTCAACGTTTACCCCCACCGGCCCGCATCGACGGCCATGCACGTGGTCGTCGTCGGCGGTGGCATCGTCGGGCTGGCCAGCGCGTACGCCCTGGCCGACCGCGGAGCGGCCGTCACCGTCTGTGAGAAGGGATCGATCGGCGGCTCCGGGAGTACCGAACGGGCCGTCGGCGGCATCCGCGCGCAGTTCTCGACGCCGGTGAACGTCGCCCTCTCGGTCGCGAGCATGCGCGTCTGGGAGCGGTTCGAGGAACGGTTCGGAACCGACGTCGGCTACCGCCGGACCGGCTACCTCTTTCTCGCTCGCGAGGAGGAAAGCGCAAGGCAGTTCCGCGAGAGCCTCGCGGTCCAGCGGGAGGCCGGGGTTCCGAGTCGGTGGTGTTCGCCCGCGGAGGCCCACGAACGCTGTGGCGGAATCCGTCCCGACCGGTTCGTCGGTGCGACCTACTCGCCGACCGACGGCTTCGCCGATCCCTCGCTCGCGCTCGGGGTGTACGCCCGTGTGGCCGCCGACGCCGGCGCGGAAATCAGGACGAAGACGACCGTCACCGGCATCCGCGAACGCGACGGCCGGATCGTCGGCGTCGAGACCGAGGAGGGGCCGATCGCCGCCGACTACGTCCTCAACGCCGCGGGTCCCTGGGCCCGGCGGATCTCCCGGATGGCCGGCCGGGAGCTCCCGATCGCGCCGAAGCGCCGGCAGGTGGCCGTCGTCGAGCCGGAGACGCCGATCCCCGAGGACGATCCGCTGACGATCGACTTCGACACCGGCTCGTACTTCCGGCCCGAACGCGGCGGCGACGCCCTGGTCGGCGGCCACTTCTCCGGGTCGGACCCCGACCGTGACCCCGACGGCTACGGAAGCTCGATGGACTTCGAGTGGGCGATCGAGGCCCTAGAGGCCGTCGCGGAGTGGACTGAGTACTTCGGGCCGGAGTCACGGATCAAACGGGGCTGGGCGGGGCTGTACGCCGTCACCCCGGATCACCACCCGATCGTCGAGGAGACGCGTCCGGGGCTGCTCACGGCCGCGGGCTTTTCGGGCCACGGGTTCCAACACGCGCCCGCGACCGGACGGCTCGTCGCCGAACTCGCCCTCGACGGGGAGGCCTCGCTGGTCGACATCGGGGCACTCTCGAGCCGGCGGTTCACCGGCGACGGGCTGGTCGACGAGACGAACGTCGTGTAGCTCAAACGGCCGTTTCAGCTAGCCGAAGCTTGACTCCCCCGCCGCTCGAAGCGCCAGCCATGCAGCGCAGACAGCTGTTGATCGGCGGCGCGGCGGCCGCGAGCGCCGCCCTCGCAGGGTGTACAGGCGCGGCACGGAACGATCCCGGTGCGGAAGGGGTCCCGGACGGGGAGGGGATCCCGGACGGGGAGGCTCCCCGAACGATCTCGGTGAGCGCCTCGGGCGAAACGGAGGCCGAACCCGATCTGGCCGTCCTCCGGACGGGCGTCGAAGCCACCGGCGACGACCCACGCGAGGTGCGCGACGAGGTCAACGAGCGCGCCGAGGCCCTCCGTGAGGCGTTGCTCGACCACGAGGCGCTGGGAGAGGAGGACGTCACGACCGACGGCTTCGACGTCCGCGAGCGGGTCGACCGCCGGGCGATGGAGCGAGACGGCGTGCGTCCGGACGATCCGGAGGCCGAAGAGGAGTACCGCTACTACGAGGGGACACACGGCTACTCGATCGAGGTCGACGACGTCGACGCCGTCGGTGAGGTCGTCGACGTCGCGATCGACGCCGGCGCCGACGAGATCGGTCGCATCCGGTACACCCTCTCGGATGACGTCCGGGACGACCTCCGCGAGGAGGCCATAGAGGAAGCCCTCGCCGACGCCGAAACCGAAGCCGAGGTCGTCGCCCGCGAGATCGACGCCTCGATCGTGCAGGTCGAGAACGTCGACACCACCGGCGGCCGGGTCAGCCCGGTCACCGAACGGTACGACGCCGAGATGGCGGACGTAGCCGACGACGCCGGCACCGACCTCCACCCCGACGACGTCTCGGTGAGCGCGGACGTCCACGTCGTGTTCCGGATGGAGTGAGCGGAAGACGGACTATATTCATCAGCGACAGGACGGGTATCGTTCGCTCGTCGAAACGTTCGAGCACGTCGACACCGCCCTCTCGGGGGCCACGGATCGAGTTGCCCGTGCCGGTTCCGGGAGGTTGACGGTAGTCCGTACCCTCTCGCGGATATGGGAACGCTCGAGAGCGAGACGGTCGTGGTAACCGGGGCGAGCCGAGGGCTGGGCGCGTCGATGGCGGTGCGGTTCGCCAGGGAGGGAGCGAACGTCGTGTTGACCGCACGGAGCGTCGACGAACTCGAGGAGGTCGCCGATCGGGCCGGCGGCGAGACGCTCGTCGTCCCCGCGGACGTCACCGACGAGGCCGCCGTGGCCGGCGTCGTCTCGGCCGCCCGCGAGGCGTACGGCCCGGTGACCGGTCTGGTGAACAACGCCGGTATCGGACAGCTGAGCATGGGTGGCGAGCTCCGCCCCCTCCACGAGGTCGACGTGGCCGATTTGCGTCGGATCCTCGAAGTGAACGTCGTCGGCGTCCACCTCCTCTCGGCCGCGGTCGTTCCCGACATGTGCGAGGCCGGCCGTGGCAACGTGGTCAACGTCTCCTCCGGGCTCGGGCGGCGAGCCTCCACGGGGTGGGGCCCCTACGTCGCCTCGAAGTGGGCCCTGGAGGGGTTGACGCGGACACAGGCGATGGAGCTCGAAGCGGAGGGGGTGAACGTCAACGCGATCGACCCCGGCGGGCGGGTCGAGACGGGTTTCTGGGACCACCTGCCCGCGGCGGAACGCCGGGAGATCCTCGATCCGGACGTCATGGACGAGGCCGTCACTCGCCTGCTCGCACAGGGGCCCGACGGCGTCACCGGCGAGTCGCTGACTGCCGAGGAGTGGGAGCGACGGCTCGCGTAGCTCCGAAGGTCGGCTGGCCGCGATGGATCCTGGGCGTCAACTCCGTAGTTCCGGGGTGACGGCACCCGTAGTCCGGGTCGACGGCCGACGCAGGATCGAGTACCGGCGGCTGTGGCCGGATGCCGACGGCACGGAGTCGTGCGACGCGGTTTGTGATGGGACGCGGCCGGTACGGGATCGAGCGTCGTCGGGTACGACAGGGACCGTCGACCGTCCGGCCCGGTGAAACGCCACGGTTTTGTCCCCCCAGCACAATATCGAACCGATGAGCCGAATCCGTCCGGAGGAGCTCGACGAACGCCTCGGATCCGGGGAGGGGCCGTTCGTGCTCGACATCCGTCCGGAGGCTGCGTTCCGCGAGGGTGCGATCGAGAACAGTCACAACGTCCCCGTCTACGGCGACCTCCGGCGGGGCAACGAGTCCGCGTTGCGCGACCGTCTCGGGGAGATCCCCGCCGGGAGCGAGGTCGTCGTCGTCTGCAAGATGGGTGTGGTCGCGAAGCGAGCGACGAGCGTGCTCGCCGAGGAGGGGTACGACGCGTCGACGCTCACTGGCGGGATGAGCGCCTGGAAGGGTTACAGACGCGGGTCGCTGGGATACAAGCTACGATCGTTGCTCTGGACCCTCCGGTGAGGGATCGTCGCCCGGGGCGGCCGCGAAACGCTCTTTGTCGTTCCCGGCTACCCTCGGACGATGGAGGTCTCCCTGATAACGGTCGGTGACGAGCTGCTCTCCGGGGACACGGTGAACACGAACGCGACCTGGCTGGCCTCGGAAATAGAGGAGCGTGGCGGACGGGTCGTCCGTGTGCTCACCGTGCCCGACGACCGCGGGACCATCGCGGATCGCGTCGGTGCCTACAGCCGGGCGTTCGACGCCGTCGTCGTCACCGGCGGCATCGGGGGCACGCCCGACGACGTCACGGTCGAGGCCGTCGCGGACGCGTTCGACCGCGGGCTCGTCGTCACCGACCTCGCACGCTCGGACGTCGAACGCCGACTGGCGGCGATCGGGGATCGGGTTCCGGATCTCGCGGTCGACGTCGAGGCGGAGGCTGCCCTCCCGGCAGGCTGTCGACCGCTTCTCAACCCCGTCGGCCTCGCTCCCGGCTGTGTCGTCGAGAACGTGTACGTGCTGCCGGGGATCCCCGGGGAGCTGAAGGCCATCTTCGGGACGATCGCCGAGGAGTTCGACGGCCAGCGCCGGTCGCGGTACCTCTACACGGTCGAACCCGAGGCGAACATCGTCCACGCGCTGGAGGCCGTCATGGAGCGATTCGACGTCGCCGTCGGCTGCTATCCGGACCGCGAGCGCGATCACAACCGACTGAAGCTCACCGGGACCGACGACGGCGCGGTCGACGACGCCGCCGACTGGCTGCGAGAGCGAATCGACGCGAGCGAGACGCCGGTCTCGCGGGACTGGTAGTGACGTCGACCGGATGGTCGTGGCAGCGGGGACGAACGCCGCGCCGGCGGAAATCGGAACGACGTCGGCGGGAATCGAAACGACGTCGGCGGAAATCGGAACGATGTCGGCGGGAACCGAAACTGCGTCAGCGGGGACGGGTGCCGTCCGCAATCATCGGTACCACACGCGGGTACATCAAGCGCCAGCCGCGTTTTCCGGCTCGGAAAACGCCCCGAATTCCCCCTTCGACGGGGGCTCCAGCCGTGAGGACGGGGCTCGCCGTTCGTTCGTGTCGGCAAATATATGAGGCGATTAGAGAGATCCGCCGGCTACGTCGAGCGAAACCGTAATTCGTCCGGCCCGAGAACCCCCTGACGATGAAGATCGAACTTCGCGTCTGTGAACACTGTCTCGAGGGCGACCGCGAGCACCAGCCCGGCGAACAGAAGACGGCGATTCTCAACGACATGGTCGCCTGCGCCGAACGGATCGAGAGCTACAAGGAGGTCCTCGATCTGGAGGAGGTCCACATCCGGAAGGTCAGCGACGACGAATCCGGCCGACCGGCCGAACTGCCGGTCGTGACCGCGACGATCCAGAACGACCAGGTCGTGTTGAACGACACCCAGCTGGTCACCGAGGGACAGGACGGCACCATGCTCGTCTACGTCAACCCGTCGGACATCCTGTCGGTGCTCGCGGGCAACGTCGACGAGATCAGCAAGGGTCTCGACAAGGACGTCTCCGTCGACCTCTCCGCTCACGGCGCCGAGTTGCTCTCGTAGGCGACGACCTGGGCTCGCGTCGTAGGCGACGACCTGGGCACGGCTTCGTGGGCGACGGCTTCGACTCGCTTCCGTGGGTGACGGCTTCGACTCGCTTCCGTGGGTGACGGCTTCGACTCGCTTCCGTGGGTGACGGCTTCGACTCGCTTCCGTGGGTGACGG
>Ga0207421_10008802_pt1 | contig 10355 bp, 8 predicted proteins | sample SodLakKL_010_SED_4_FD_187542 | JGI IMG/M metagenome (GOLD analysis project Ga0207421, IMG submission 187542) | Alkaline sediment microbial communities from Lake Tanatar, Kulunda Steppe, Russia - 8KL_010_SED (SPAdes) (version 2) | ecosystem: Environmental > Aquatic > Non-marine Saline and...
ATCATCGCAATTCTTTTTACCGCCATGTTTTTAATTATGCCTGTTCAGGATATTGGTGCGCTTGATGCCTTTCATTTTTCTTTCATCATGGCCACTGGTGGCATCGTATTTGGCACCATCACACTGGTGTTTGTGCAATTGTTTGAAAACACACGCACCAGCATACTTTATGGTTTCATTGTGCTTATTGGATTTTACCTGATTCGGGCTGTCGGTGATGTCGCTGATAATGGGCTCACGTGGCTTAGCCCGCTTGGTTGGCTTTTAAAAAGCGAGTCCATGGTCAACAATTATCTTTGGCCTTTAATGCTCAGTCTTTTCCTCGCGTTACTGATGAGTATATTGGCACTGACTTTACACAACATCCGGGACTTTGGAACTGGATTTTTCAAAGGAAAGCCAGGCAGAAAAAATGCGTCTAAATGGTTACGCTCTCCGGTCGGGCTTACTTTAAAACTTCAGCGTGTCACAATCATTGCTTGGATGGTGGGGTTATTTATCCTTGGCTTGAGTTATGGGGCCATTTTTGGAGATTTGGAAACCTTCCTTGCACAAAACTCCACCATCGGTGATATCATTCCCGAGAATTTAAAAAGCACCCTTGAAGAGCAGTTTTTAAGTGTCATCATGCAAGTCATTGGAATCATTGCGACCATTGGGCCTTTAACGGTGCTCTTTAGGATTATTGGCGAAGAAAAAGAAGGACGCACGGAGGCACTTTATTCAACGACACTGAGCCGGCGCACTTATTTAACGGCGCATTTAAAAATAAGTATCATGCTTGGCATTTTTCTTAGTGCGTTAGGCGGTCTGGGGGCTTACGCCGGCATCGCGGCAAGTATGGATACACCCATTAAATTTATGCATGTTATGGGCGCGAGTCTAATCTTTTTGCCAGCGATTTTCTTCATGATTGGACTTGGCGTGCTTATGGTTGGCCTTGGTGTAGGCACAAGCACGGTTGCATGGCTTTATTTGATTTATGGGTTTGTGGCCGTATACTTTGGAACACTGCTCGATTTCCCACAAATTTTTGAACGTTTAACGCCGTTTGGATATGTGCCATCGGCACCGGTAGAATCGTTTGCATTTCTTCCTGCAACACTTACCCTTGTTTTGGCAATTTCAGTAATGGCACTAGGGTATCACCGTTATGTATCGCGTGATCTAAACGGTTAAAAAAAGACAGTTCAAATTTTGAACTGTCTTTTTGATTAACTTTGGGTACGCGTATTGTTTTCATTCAGTGTGGGTGAGACGGTTTCACGCGGAAAAAACTTATCATTGAGTGCATCAATGAAATGCGAAATGCGTTTATAAACAAAGAATGTGATGCCATAAACCAAAGAAGCCAGCACAACATTCATGGGGATCGCCGCAAATAGGATGAAACGACTCATCCAGTTCGTCTGTGTTATACCGGGAATACGGCTCATCATCGCAATGAGTGGCGCTTCATCGCCACCGAAAAAGAGCTCGATATAAAAGTCCACCAAAAAGAAATAGTTGGCAAGAACCGCCACAACAACCCATGTGACACCGCCCGCCAGTGACGCTAGGATGGCACCGCGTTTGTTGCGCATCTTCAAATATAGAATAGATGAGACAATCACCGTTGCACTTGATATGACAATATCCGCAAATTCACCGACATACATGGTGGATGTCCCAGTAATCGCCAGTTTAAGCACTGTTCGAATCAGCACCACAGCGACCCCGCTTACTGGCCCCAGTGAGAATCCTGCAATGATGGCGGGGAGATTGGAAAACTGAATGTCAAGGAATGTCGCAAACGGCCAAGGGAATTTCAACGTAATATAAAGCAATGTAGAAATAGCGGATAAATTGGCAATGACCACTATTTGTAAAACACGGTTTGTTTTCATAATAATTCTCCTTTTATCTTCAATAAAAAAGCCCACGTACGAACATACGCCACGGGCAAAAAGGAAAAACACAAGCTTCTTCCATCTAGACTATACTATCGGTACCGGAATCACACCGGTTCATGCCGTGTAGGCTCGTGGACTTTACCACCGGTCGGGAATCACACCCTGCCCTGAAGCGTTTATTCATTTGTTTATTACACTTGTATTATAAGTCAGCCTTTCACAAAAATCAAGGATTATAGTAAACACGCCGCCAAAAGAAAAAACCCCTGCACTATAAAACCGTGCAGGGTAAAAAAGAGGAGATTTGGTTATGGTTTTTCGTATAAGAACAAAGGCTTGCCTTTGTCATTGATTAAGAATCATTGTCAATTTGTTTTAAGTTATCTTTCATAATCTGTAACGTCCGTTCAAATTGTTGGAGCGTTTCTTCACTGATGTTTTTGATCAATATAGTTTCAAACGCTTCGATATCTTTCATGACTGAATGATATAACTCCAGCGCTTCATCAGTCAGTTTGATTTGTTTTAGACGCTTGTCCTGATTGACGCTGCGGCGCTCAATAAGACCTTTTTTCTCCATAAGTGCAAGGACTCTTGAGGTTGTTGAGCGCGTAATGGAAAAGCGTGCTTCGATGTCCTTTTGATAGATGGGTTGTTCAGCTTCAGCCAAGTAGCGGATAATATAGGAATTGGAGCCAGTAATACTCTGAACATATTGAATTTTTCTTGATTGTTCAAAATAACGCATAATGAGATTGTTCAAACTTCTTATTTCTCTTCCAATGCCTCGGTATGGCATATCATCACATCCTGTTAAAGGTTTTATATACAACCAATTGATATTGTATATGCAACAATACATTTTGTCAAGCACTATTCCCTTCATGATATAATAAAGTAAACATGCACTTCGAAAGGAGCTTATATGGCAAAAGTACTTGTAATGGGTGGCAGCTATTTCATCGGTAGACATGTCATCGATGTATTAAAGGATCATTACGAATTAACCGTCTTAAACCGGGGGAATCATCCGCTTAATGACCCGGACGTTGAGGAATTGATTGCGGACCGCAATGACGCTTCTTCTATGAATCGTGCACTCAATAACAAGCCCTTTGATATGGTCGTTGACATTTCGGGGTATAGACCGGCACATATTCACACCTTGCTTGAATCATTGAATAAGAACAACATCACGCATTATATCTTTATTTCAACCGCCGCAGTCTATGATACCTTGAATCAACATCCGCCCTTTAAAGAAATAGACCCCCTAGCCACACACTCCCCTTTTGGAGCGTATGCGTATGAAAAAATTGACTGCGAAAAAACACTTTCAGATACGTTTTCTTTACAGTCACTAAGCATTATACGCCCACCGTTTGTTTACGGGGAAAACAACTATTTGCTGAGAGAAAAATTAATGTTTCACTTAATTGATACAAACCAAACCATTTATATCCCACGTGACAATCCAAAGATTCAATTTGTCTACGCAAAAGACTTGGCAAGCAGCGTGAAAGCACTCTTAGATGAAACCTTGCCCAAGGGAATTTACAATGTCGGCCAAGAAAATCCGATCACCTTTAGAGAATGGATTAAAAATATTGAAGCGGCAAGCGGAAAAGCGGCGACCATTAAGTGGATTAAGGATGCCTCGGTTCCCAGCAACCATTACTTTCCGTTTCCAAATAATGATTTTTATCTTGATGTCTCCAAGCATAACGCGCATATCACCATCGAAACCGCGATTGTAGATGCACTAAAAAATATCTACAAAAAAGGCGAACATCACAACGTGACGCTCCCAGAAACAATGATTGCGGCACGTCAAAAACTTAAGAAGGATGGTTGATATGTTTAAAACTTACCGGGCATTGCCAGAAGGCTATGCGTTAAAACGCAGCATTGATATGCAACAAAACAAATGGGAAATGCTACTCCTAAACATTGGGTCATTACTGCTTTTTATTGTTGTTGGCACACTTTGGACGCTTTTCATAAGTCCGCTTGCCGGTGATTTCGTGATGCTTTTTTTATTCTTTATTTTGGCGATTGTCAATATCATTGTTCACGAGCTCATTCACGCAATCTTTTTTAAATTCGGAGAGGCCAAAAAGGTGCGATTTAAATTCCACGGATTTGCGGCAAGTGCTTCAGTTCCCGATCACTTATTTCAAAAACGCCATTACATCATAATCGGACTGGCACCCTTTATTATTCTTGGCGTTGTATACGCGCTTTTTGCGATTGTTTCAGCCCTTTTCCTCCCGTCTTGGTGGCTCACACTTGCTGGGCTTATCATGGCCCTTCATATCTCTGGATGCATCGGTGATTTTTATGTCACGCTTTTACTCTTGCGCTATCCTAAAGACACATTGATTAAAGATTATGGCATTGGCATGCATTTTTATACAAACACATAAAAACCATCATGTGCTTTTAAGACGATTGATAACGTGCCTTCCATTAAAAAGGAGGGTTTCATAGAAATAACCGCCATAAAACAGATCTATTCCTGAACATCTTTATGGAGCGCTTATAAAACTTAAATGCATAGTGTAACAAGAAGTTATCGGATATTATTTCTAATGCGACACCAATCCAATAAAGCACTTTGTCATTACACAAAAAACCTCGCTGCCTTGTTGTTTGGCAGCGAGGTTTTTAAATATGTGTTAGTTGAAAAGACTTTACGCTGTGCCTTAAAAGGCACAATAAGTTTTACTCTTCATAGTGAAGCCCAATTTTGAATTGCTCAATATTATGTTCAAAGACATCAAGCATAGTCATGCCGTCATTGAAGTCGTCACTACCAAGGTTTTCACCATTATGCAGATAAAGAATCTCAGTGTCGGTTTCTTCACTAATCACATCGGCGGCTTGTGGATAATAAACATGTTCACTGAAAACATATTCCAAATTGTTTTCTCTCATGCGGTCAATCATTTCTGTGAGTGCTTGAGAGGTGGGTTCGGCATCACTTGAAAATCCTCGATATGGATTGACAAGTTCCAACCCATAGTCATCAGCGAAGTGTCCAAAGGAATTGTGCCCAGCAAGCATGATGGTATTGAGCTGTGCAGCATTTGTTAGATGCTCAAAATCCGCATCGATGCTTTGAAGCTTTTCACGGTATTCATCCGCATTGTCTTTAATGCTTTGCGCATGTTCAGGAACCAAATCAACCAACAATGCTTCAACATCATGAACCATTTGAAGCATATTCCTTGGCGCACTCCAAATATGTGGATCGGCGACACCATCAGCATCTTCAACATCTTCGGCGACACTGACACTAATTGGTGGCGTTACAAAAATAACCTCATCACCATCGTGAATTTCAAACACAACTTGTGTATGACCTTCTTGCGCCCCTTCTATATGAACATGGTCACCGTGATATGCAAAGTCAACAACACCCGTATCGGTACCGTAATGGTCAACATGCAATGACAATGCTTCACCATCCAAGTCCATCTCTTCACCGTCTGCATTTTCTATGTTGGCACCCAAAGATACCGTATCATTTAATTCTATCGTCGGGACACTTCCATGCCAATGTTCCCCGTGAACATAGGCAGTAACCGATTCATCATCACCACGGTCCAAGAGTTCAAACGTGTCGAGTGTTTCCTCACCGTGATTGTGGTCATCGTCGTCATGGTCGTGTCCAACATGCACTTCGATGGCAGGCGTTTCATAGAGGGTATCTTCACCGTCTGTATAGGAGAAGATGACCTCAGCGGTGCCTTCACTTTCACCGTTAATGTGGACGTGATCACCGTGATGGTCCAGACTCACAATGTCTGTGTCATCCTCATCATGCAAGCGCACCTCAAGTTCATAGCCATCATCAAAGTCAACGGCATGTCCATGGTCGTCTTCAATATTCGCACCCAGTGAAAGGGTATCATCAACGTCCACTGCTAAGCTTCCATGCCAATGTTCCCCGTGAACATAGGCCATAACGGATTCATCGTCACCACGGTCCAAGAGTTCAAACGTGTCGAGTGTTTCCTCACCGTGATCGTGGTCATCGTCGTCATGGTCATCCTCTGGTATATGTTGATCGATATTTTCGCTCAAATTGAGTAGTTGATAGCCATCATCAGTTTGATCTTCAATAAACGTCGTCATCCATGGTTCCATGGATAAACTGGTATATATGATGGCATCAGAGTCAACCATATTGGCCACAGTTCTTGGAGAGGGTTCATAAGCATGTGCATCCACTCCGGGATCCAGCAAGAATTCATTGTTTACATAATCACCGGCCAATGCACGCACGATGTCATATTGTGGAAACAATGTTGAATATACAGTTGGTTTTGTTTCATCAGTCTCTTCTTCATTTAGATTGCACGCAGAGATAGTGAAAACAAATAATACTAACAGTAATAATGTTATTAACTTTTTCAAAATGTCCACTCCTTTAAAATTTATTGTACAAGTTGAATTATAATGATTATATAACGCAAATGCAAATCATTCGCATGTGAATTACAAAATTTTTTACTTTCATTACAAACATTTATTTGAAAACTTAACTTTGAGTGGGTGGTGACACATGTCAAGACGATGACAAAACCCTTAAACGATTGGAAAAAGGATTAAATAATACAAGGGCGATTCATTTATTTTTAAACCGTTAAGTTCTTAAATCCAACTTCATTTCGATACAGTGTAAAACGATCATCACTGGCATGTGAATGTAATATGACAATGTTTGTTTCACTGTCAAGCGGACAGTTTGTCACTTATAACAAGGTTAAAAAGACCATGCCACTCATCAAAAAACCCATTGCTTATTGTGCTTTACAAAAAACTTCGTGTCACTTGTTAAAGCCACGAGGATATAATAAAAAAGCTCTCCAAGAAGAGCTTTTTTATAGGGTTGCATTGATGGCCCTTGTTTAACGTTGACAACTATGGATGGTAAATAATTCTATGCACATTGTCTCCTCTTCCCAAAGCAGACGCTGTGTGATTAATATCCATCAAAAAAGTTTAAAAGACATGTTAATGAAAAAGCTATTCTTGTGTGGGCCATCAATGCAAACTTATATTTGCTTTTATATTCTAACGTATGTATTAAAAATGACAACCCCCTTTCAGTTGCACTATACAACAATTAAAAAGACCCACCATATGGCAAGCCTCATTGTGTTTCACTATCCGATGCACTCAGTGTTTCGAAATAGTTCATGGTATCCGCATATCCAAGGGCGATCAGACGTTCAGTTTGTTCAAGGGAAAACTTTAGCACCCGGCCCATATCGCGCCCTGTGTGCTTAATTTCATGAAAGGTAACCTCCGGATAGTGTTTGCGTGGGTTATAAAACCGTTTGCCGTTACGGTGCAGATAGATAATAATGATTTCATCACACCCGCTCTTAACAAGGGGTTCAACAGGAATGTTGTCAAAGACCCCACCATCATAACAATTGACATTGTCAATCTCTACTGGTGAGAAAAATATTGGAATGGACGCTGAGGCAACAATCGTCTTTAAGACCATGCGCGTATCAAGTTCGTGCAAAGGCATATATCGTATTTGGGCATCCCCACGAATATAGTGTGTATAGGTGGATTTAAGCAATGAAGAAATGCCCTGATCAATCTCTCCGCCCAAAGAGATACTGGCGTACACTTCACGGTTTTTCAGCACATCAAAATCAATGGACTGGTGCATGACGGATTCAAAAATTTCCATTGAATAAATGCCGCGTTGAAAATCAGGAAAGTTAATTCTAAAGCGTCCGTTTTCCTTTTCTTCTTTTTGTACTCTTGGTAGGTTGTTTTCTGGCAGGTTGCGCCATGTGTGTTCAGCAGCGGCTACGCCCCTTGAAGCAACGACCGCCGCATTGGCTGCGCCTATTGACGTGCCTGAGTAAGTGACCACATTCCTTAATAACCCAAGCGCTTCAAGGGCTTTAAGCGCACCGATTTGATATCCGCCGCGCGCACCGCCGCCCGTCAGACAAATGCCAAGTTTTTTACTCATGGTTGGTCCCTTCCTTTTTTCTTTACATTCATTATAACCATTCATAGTTATGCTGTTAAGGCCTTTCAACCCTCTTACAAAAAAAGTCTACAAATTATTCGCTGGAGCGCTGCTGTTCACTATAACTCACTGTTTCTAAAGGCGCATGGACACCAAACGCATCAAGGCGTGCATCAATGGGTGGGTGAGAATAATTTAACGTCACATAAAGTGGATGGGGCGTCAAATTGGCGAAATTTTCCGCACTTAACACCCGTAGTGCGCATGCCATGGAGGTTTTGGACGTATGTTTGACCGCAAAGGCATCGGCACGGTATTCCGCGCGCCGCGACAAACGGTTAAGGAGAATGCCTATGCCCAAATCAACCGGAGACAATAAAATGTTAAACAAAATAATCGCAAACGCGAAATGCGCCCCGCTTAAGCCAAAGGCTTGAGCAAGTGCATCACTGGTTAAAATTAACGCGAACAGCGCAGAATATAAAAAGATGATGACAATTTGATACAGAAGCATCCTAAACGTATCCTTGTAGGTGGCATGGCCCAGTTCGTGCGCCAGTACCGCCACAATTTCAGGAGTATCCATTTTTTCAATCAATGTATCAAAAAGCACGACCTCTCGGCGTTTACCGAGTCCTGAGAAAAATGCATTCAGTTTGGTTGAACGCTTGGATGCATCCATCACATAAATGTTTTTCACTGAAAAGCCCAGTGATTCAGCCAAATTGTCAATCGATGTTTTCAGCTTTCCTTCCTCTAAAGGTTCAAGGGTATTGAAAAGACGAACAAACACACCGCTCAACATAAACAAAAGCACCATGACAATGGATATACTGCTGAATGCGATGAGTACAAATAACCACGCGTCATCAAACAACCACAGATAAAACCCATTAATTGCGGCTACAAGGGCGCCACCTAAAACAAGTGTTAAAAGCACACCTTTTATTTGATCTTTAATAAATAATGCTTTTGTTGTTTTGTTAAACCCAAATGCCGCTTCGATTTTAAATGTCCGAATGTAAGCAAAGGGCAGTGACACAAGTTTGTTGATAAAAAAGTAAACGAATAAAAACAATAACGTATGCACAACTGCAGGACTATTTGGCAGCACGGCTTCCAACCAACCGAAAAATCCGCTCAAAAGCAGCACAAGTAACAATAGAACACTGACACTTTTTCGTATCAACGACAACCGAAAGGTTTCCATGGTATAGTCTTTCCATTGTTCATAGGTGTTGTCATCATAAATGCCCTGGACGTTTCTTGGAATGTCACGGTCCTTATGTTGATAATTGAGTACCCCCACAAAAACGTCCACACCATACATTAAAGCAATAATCGCTATAATGAGCCACTCCATCCAAATCACTCCTCACTACACTCATTATAGCAAACAATGCTTTAAACAAATAGTTATATTGTTTTGAATCACATCATTGAACACGCTATAATGAAAGTGTCATATGCACCACAATTAAAAGGAGGTTTGTCATGCTCTATACCATTGTGCAATCTTACCCCCATCCCTTATTCAACAAGCAAAGTAACGCTAAGGTGTCCCTTTATTTACCGACCCATCGCGCCGCAAACAAAAATGAAGAAGACAAAATCCGTTTTTCCAATCTCATTAAACAAATCGAAACCCCCTTAAGTCAAACAACGGACAAAGCAACAACAAAGGCCATCCTCCAAAGGCTTAAAACCATGAAAGACGACCGCACACTTTGGAATCAGCGTCTTCATGGCATGGCGATATTCAGTGACCATGAAGAATCCATTGTTTATATTTTGCAAAACCAGCCCCGTGAAATGGCTTTGGTGGGCCAGCGTTTCCATACCAAACCACTGGTGCGTGACTTTCAGGGTTTGGATGAATATCAGGTCCTGACGCTCGATAGACAACGTTTTGACGTATATGAGGGAAACCGTACCGGATTCAGAAAAATTCCGCACGGCGACAATGAACCCATCACCATTCAGGACTTTTTGGGCGATGAATATACGGAAGGCTACCTTTCACAGGGGTCTTATGGCGGGGCAGCCAATACCCCAATGTTTCACGGACACAAATCCAGAAAAGATGAAGTCGACAAAGACATTGAACGTTATTTGAAATTGGTTGACAAACACGTTTTAGAGCATTACTCAAACAAATCAAAAAAACCTTTAATCCTTTTTGCGTTGCCTGAATATCATGAACCATTCATTAAAATGTCAAAAAACCCGTATCTCATTCACGACGGCATCAAACGCTCACCCAAAGAATTAAAAGAAAGCGATATTAAGGCATATGCATGGAATATTATCGAACCAAGATATCAAAAAGGCATTAAAACATTAAAAGATAATTTCCACCAGGCATACCAAAAAGGCATGGCTGACGACCAGATCCATGCACTGGCCAAAGCAGCTGTTGGCGGCCGCATTCAGACATTGCTCATCGAAGCTTACCG
>Ga0207421_10008805_pt1 | contig 10353 bp, 5 predicted proteins | sample SodLakKL_010_SED_4_FD_187542 | JGI IMG/M metagenome (GOLD analysis project Ga0207421, IMG submission 187542) | Alkaline sediment microbial communities from Lake Tanatar, Kulunda Steppe, Russia - 8KL_010_SED (SPAdes) (version 2) | ecosystem: Environmental > Aquatic > Non-marine Saline and...
CGTGTCTTTATCATATTTGTGGTCAGCGTGTGTTCGATTCTTCTAGGGAGCACCTTTGGCGTCATCACTGCCTATTTCCGCACCACTCCCGATCTCGAAGAAGTGCAGTTCCATCAGGACTTTACTACCTATGTCTTTGATGTGGAAGGACGGCTGATCACAGATCTGTACCGCGAACACAGGGTTCCGGTTTCCATTGACATGGTACCCGAGCACGTACAGCAAGCTGTGATCGCCGTGGAAGACGACCAATTCTACGATCATCACGGTGTTAACTTTTACGCATTTGGACGGGCCATCTGGGTCAATCTGCGGGAGCAGCGGTTCGCCCAGGGCGGGGGCACTATCACGATGCAGTTAGCCCGGAACGTTTTTCTCACGCCGGATAAGACCATTATTCGCAAGTTAGAGGAGTTTCTGTGGGCTTGGCAGATAGAGAGAAAGTATGCCAAGGAAGAGATTTTAGAAGCATATTTGAATGAGGTACATGCCGGCCACGGAGCCAATGGAGTGGAGGCTGCATCAAAGCTCTATTTCGGAAAGTCTGTGGAAGATTTGTCCCTTGCTGAGGCTGCCTTAATTGCTGGCGTGATTCGCTGGCCCGTTCGGTATTCGCCGTTTAACAACCCTGATATCGCTCTGCAGCGCCGTGACTTTGTACTCGCCCGCATGGAAGCCTTAGGCTTTATCTCGTCCAGTGAAGCCGAGGCCGCCAAAGAGGCTGAGTTAGAGTTAGCTGAACGGACACCCCGTACGGTCAATGCCCCTTACTTCGTAGATTATCTGCTCCAGGAACTAACGCCGCTGTTCGGGGAAGACCGCATATTCGGCGGTGGACTGCGCATCTACACAACACTGGATCTGGATAAACAGAAGGCTGCGGAAAAACACCTTCTTGAAGGCTTGCCCACCGGAAGGACAGACGCTGGTGGCCTGACGCAGCCCCAGGGGTCCATCGTCACCCTTGATGTAGAGACTGGTGAAATTCGAGCCATGGTCGGGGGCCGCGGCGAGGACCGCTTCAATCGGGCAGCGCAGGCCTTGCGGTCGCCGGGGTCAGCGATGAAGCTCTTCCCCTATGTCGCTGCCATCGACAGGGGCATGACACCGGCCCACGTTTACACCGATGAACCGACGGAATTCCGTTTGAGTACGGGCCAAACGTGGAGCCCGCGCAACTACGGAGGCAACTTCCGCGGCGATATGACCGTTCGCGAGGCGGTGGAGCGATCTACGAACGTAATCGCAGCCAAGGTTGTGGATGAACTAGGACTCCAGACGGTCATGGATTACAGTAAAAAAATGGGAATTTCGACGTTGGTAGAGCAGGGGCGCTCCAATGATATGGGTCTGTCGTCACTGGCTCTTGGGGGTCTGACACGAGGTATTTCTCCCCTGGAAATGGCATCGGCCTACGGTGTGGTTGCTAACCAGGGCATCCACGTCAAACCACTGGGGGTCCTGCGGGTCGAGGACTCCTTCGGCAACGTACTCTATGACAGCCAGACCGAACAGCGGGTCGTGTTGGCAGAGGAAACCGCCTACATTGTCACGGATATGCTGCGGGGCGTCATAGAACGAGGTACAGGTACCAATGCCCAGATCGGCAGGCCCGCCGCTGGCAAGACCGGAACCCATCAAAACTATCACGATGCCTGGTTCATAGGCTACACTCCAGAATTAGTCACCACGGTTTGGTTTGGAGCCGACTCTCCCGAACGAATGGTGTATGATGGTATTCGCTACGGCTCATGGAACGCCGCTACGATATGGGGGAACTACATGGAGGACATCCTGCAGGCAGTTCCCGCATCGGATTTCGAAAAACCCGACGGGCTAGTGGAAGACATTGCCATCGACACCAAAACGGGGCTCCTAGTACCAGATGATTGTTCGCTGCCCGAGGATGAGATTCGGCTGGAAATATTCGTCCAAGGTACAGAACCCCGCCATTACACTCCTCGCTGCAGTGTTCGCTAAGCGCAGACCAAGGCCATGATATCGATGTTGACCTGCAGCACACCCAAAAGCCCCCTGCCGGAATGCCGGCAGGGGTTTCTCAGTGGACGGACTCGATACTGCAGCCGAAGGCTCAGGCTGGTCCAAACAACACCAGCACGGGCATTTTGGACTGCATATGCGGCTCCCACCGTGCAGATCATCCCCATGGGATTGCATCCAAGGATTAGTGCATGAAGGCACAACATGCCGCGCAGCCGCCAGCCTCTCAACCTGGGGTCGGGAAAGGCTCTCAAACGCATCACAGCGGGCTTTTTCAACCCGCAACCTGCCCTCAGGCAAGGGGTCTATGACGTTATTGGTTCTTCTGCAGCTCCACACTGGTGACACCACTGCCGCCCTCATTGGCCGCGCCTTGACGATATGACTGAACCAAAGGATGGCTTTTGAGCTGATCCGCAATGGCATTGCGCAGGACACCGGTGCCTTTGCCGTGAATCAACGTTACGCGGTGCAAAGACGCCAGAAACGCATCGTCCAGGTATTTATCAACCATCGGCAGCGCCTCGTCAACAGTCATACCCCGCAGATCGAGCTCGGCCCGGATCGTCTCGTTTTTGCCGGCACCTTTGTTTGCCGACTTCTGTCTTTTGTGCACCTTTGCCGCTTTGTCCTCTTTCAATCTTTCAATATCAGACGCCTTGACTGTGACCTTCATAATCCCGGCCTGAACCACTACGTCGCCGGAACTGCTCGGGCCCTCCAGCACGTGTCCGGTCTGCCGCAGGCTCTTGATGCGGACCTGCTCGCCCGGTTCTAGGTTGCCCGGCCCCTCTTCTCTGCCCTGGTCATCGCTGTGCTTCTTGAAGCGATTCTGGATATCCATGATATGACTGCGGGTCTTTGCCGCCACGTCTTCCAATTCGCCCTTGTTCTGGCGCCGTAGTTTTCCAATCAGGTCATCCATTTCGCGGCGGGTTGCCTGCACCAAGGCCTCGGCCTCCCGTTGGGCCTCTTCTAGTATGGCCTCCCGCTCTGCCTCTATCGCCGCCATCTTCTCGTCATACCGTTTCTTCAGTTCATCGTAGCGGCGGCGCAGCACAGCAGCTTCATCCCGGTCCTTCTCTGCAGAGGCTCGACTGGACTCAATTTCCATTATCAGATCATCCACCTGAACTTCGTCATCACTCAACAGTCCCTTGGCATAGTCGATAATTTCCGCCCGCAGACCCAGACGAGAGGCAATGGCGAAGGCATTACTGCGTCCTGGAATCCCGATAGCTAAACGATACGTTGGCTGCAGTGTCTCAATATCAAATTCGACGCTGGCGTTTTCAACATCCTCATTGGTATAGGCGAAACTTTTCAACTGCGAGTAGTGGGTCGTAGATACAGAAAGCGATCCGCGGCTGCGCAGAAATGCCAAAATGGCCTGAGCCAACGCAGCCCCTTCGGTAGGGTCGGTCCCGGCACCCAGTTCATCCAGCAGCACCAAGCTGTTTTCATCGGCCCGTTCGAGAATGTCCACAATATTCGTCATGTGTGACGAAAACGTACTAAGGCTTTGTTCAATGCTCTGTTCATCTCCAATGTCTGCAAACACACCGTCAAAGACCGACAGCTGTGTGCCGTCAAAGGCCGGAACATGGAGACCAGCCTGGGCCATCAGGGTAAACAGACCGACAGTCTTTAATGTCACCGTCTTACCGCCGGTATTGGGACCTGTGATAACCAGGTGGTGAAACGTCTCGCCGAGCCAGATATCGATGGGTACCACATCGTCACCGATGAGAGGATGCCTGCCCTGCTTGATATAGATATGGCCTTCTCCGTTGACCTGCGGCTCTACGGCATCCATGGCCCGGCTCAGTTTGGCCCTGGCAAACACCGAATCCAGCCATGCCAGGGTATCCAGGGAATGGGATAGCGGTTCCTGTTCCTGCTGCACCCAACCGCTCAGACGCTGCAGGATACGGATAATTTCCCTTTCCTCGTCCTGCTCGGCCACCCGCAGTTGATTATTCAGTTCTACCGACGCCGCTGGTTCCATAAACAAAGTTGCGCCGCTGGCCGACTGATCATGGACGATCCCGGAAAAGTGGCCTTTATACTCTGCCTTAACCGGCACAACATAGCGGTTGTTGCGAATTGTCACAAGAGGTTCCTGCAGTTGTTTTTGGACAGAGGCGTTGTGGATGAGGGAATCCAGCTTTTCCCTTACTTTCCTGGCTAAGGAGCGCATCTTCGCCCGAATTTGGGCAAGCTGCGGCGATGCCTGGTCGCGGACCTTTCCATCTTCATCGATACAGCGGTGAATTTCAGCGACCAAATCCGGCACCTGGGCTAGGGATTGCCCGTATGATGCCAGCACATCGGACCCTTCATCCAAATACTGTGCCATATTTCCAGAGCAGTACGCTACACCAGCGCACGCCAGCAGTTGTTCGCCATCAAGAACGCCCCCAACCGCCGCCCGCTGCAGCAGCCCGCGAATATCCTTAGCCCCGCCAAAAGGCGGCGAGCCTTCGTGCCAAAGCAGTGCCACAGCATCACTGGTAAGCTGTTGGGATGACAGCACACCCTCCAATTCAGTGCTCGGGTGCAGATGCATCACCTGTTCGCGGCCCAGGGAAAAACTGGCATGGTCAGCCAAGATTTCTTTGATTTTGAGCCATTCCAGCACTCGCAGACTTCGTTCGTTCATAAAACTACCACCTGTTTTCTTTGAATTCCACGGATTGCGGTCTGAAGGTACGCATCCTCCGCCGTATCCTGCAGTCATTATACCGGAACCACAGCCCAAAACGCCCCTATCGATGCCTCTGCCCGCTATCGGGGTATGATCTGTCAGCGATAACTTCGATCAGTCGTTTTGAAATACGCCAGGAAGTCGGCCAAGGACCAGGTGTTGGCCACATGCTTCGGCTCGAGCCAAGCCCTGCGGGCATAGCAGACAGCGCCCTCCATAAAATCCAGCTGCTCGACGCTGTGTGCGTCGGTATTGATGACCAAAGGTACATCTCGTTCTCGGCACATCGCGGCATAGGTCTCGTGGAGATCCAGCCGCTCAGGAGTTCCGTTGATCTCAAGCATTTTTCCGTAGTGAGCCGCTGCGTCAATTACAGCGTCCATATCCACCGGGTACGCCTCTCTCTGTCCGAGCATACGGCCAGTCGGGTGGGCGACAATGTGCGTAAGAGGATGCTTGATGGCCGCTATAATCCTCCTGGTGATCTGGTGTTCATCCTGCTGAAAGCCGCTGTGAATACTTGCCACAACCACCTCTAGATCACCAAGCAGGGCATCGTCATAGTCAAGAGAGCCGTCCGATAGGATATCACATTCAACACCCGCTAGGATCGGAAAACCAAGCTTATCGGACACCGAACGGACAGCCGCTGCTTGTTTGCGAAGCAGCTCAGCACTCATTCCATTGGCCACTGCCAAAGACTTCGAATGATCACAAATGGCAATGTATCGCAGGCCTCTTTTCTTTGCAGCCGCGGCCATCTCTTCAATACTGTTCGTACCGTCGGAATACGAGGTGTGCATATGCAGATCGCCCTGTATATCATCCAGCGTAATCAATTCCGGCAGCGCATTTTCAGCCGCGGCTTCAATTTCACCGCGATCCTCCCGCAGTTCTGCGGGTATATAGGCCAAACCCAGATGTTCAAACAGGTCCTCCTCTGATGCAGCTCCCAGTTCCTCACCAGTACTAGAGACCGTCAAGCCGTATTCGCTGAGGGACAAGCCCTGTCTCTCGGCTATCTGCCGCATATGCACGTTATGGTCCTTGGAGCCCGTAAAATAGTGCAACCCAAAGGCAAATTTCTCTTCCGGCAGAATACGAAGATCGGCGTTTAGCCCCGCCTTAAGAACGGCACTGGCTTTCTTGGTGCCCTTCCCGGCCACCTCCTGGACCAAAGGCATCTCTGCAAAGACATCAATGACCCGTTCGCCGTTATCCGCGGCCACCAGAAAGTCCAGATCCTTGACGGTATCGCGGCATCTTCGAAAACTGCCGGCAACCACGACTCGTCTGACACCGGGCGCCGATTGAAGCACGCTGCTAATGTTTTCTGCCAACGGCCGCGCAATGGCCAAACTGGTGCGGCCCTGCCGCTGCTTCATCCGCTCGATCCCGCGTAGAATGCTCATCTCGGTCTTACCGCCTAAGCCACGCAGCTGCCGTATTTTCCTGGCCTGCGCCGCCTGCTCCAGTTCCGCTACGGATGTGACACCAAGTTCCTGGTAGAACTGCCTGGCCATCTTCGGGCCGATGCCAGGCACATCCAGCAGTGACGCCACACCAGCAGGAATGTCCGTCCGGAGCTTTTCCAGTTCGGGCAGGCACCCTTCCTGCAGATATGCCTCTATCTGCCCACGGAGCCCTTTTCCTATGCCCGGCACCTTTGCCAGTTCGCCGTTGTTGATCAGTGTGCGAACGGAGGAAGACAGCTCGGCAACGGTACGTGCTCCATTCTGATAGGCACGGATCTTGTAGGGGTTTTCTCCCTTTATTTCCATCAAAGCGGCTGTTTCCTGCAGCAGCCAGGATAACTGAAGGTTATCCATTGCACTCATCTCCCTAAAAACCCCCGCCAAGTTCAGCGGGGGAAATTCGTATATTCCAATGGCTCTGGCGGTCCAGGAAACAGCCAAGCAGGCTTTTCCCATGCCGCAGGCCACCATTCTTCCGCGTAACGGTAAGCCAGGGGCTGCAAGAGCGCGATCTGATCCGCTAGCAGCGAGTCGTCGAGAACTGCGTCGATGGCAGGTACACCGAGCGACAGGAGAACACTTATAACGATCAAGAGCAACAGCAAAATTTTGAAGCCGCCAAAAGCCGCGCCAGCCAACCGATCGACTAACGAAAACGGCGTCAAGCGGATAATGCGCACACCCATATGGGTGATTAGAGCGGCCACAAGACCAACGGCCAGAACGATGACGCTAAACGCCAAGATCTGCGCCTGCCCTTCAGACAGCCCATAGGCGGCAGCTGCATACCCAGCCAGCTCTCGATACCAAGACAAGCCCGCCACTACAGCGGCTGCCATCCCGATTAAACCAAAGACCTCCCGGGTAAAGCCGCGGATAAAGCCGCGCAGTAGGGCCAGAGCCAAGAGGATTATAGCGACGAGGTCAACCCAGTTATCCAAAATCCCCACCCCCGACTACTGCGCCTCATCCATTAACTCCACCAATTCTTGGTACTCATTCTTTAGCTTTTCGAGTTCGTCAGCCATATTCAGCGCAACCAAAATGGCAGCTCGAGTCTTTGTGATATTAGGGTGGCTCTTGGATACCCTGCTCATCTCCTTGTCCACCTGCTGGGCCAGGTATTCAATATATTCTCCGGGAGCTTCGCCTCGAATTCTGTGTTCCACACCGCCAATCCGAACAGACACTGTCTTCATTTCCCGTGACGCCATAAGAGCTCCCTCCCCCACCATAGGGTTTCGTTTCCTAGTTCTCGTTTGAACGCATAGATTCCTGCTAACGAATCTCGGCGTTGAACTGTTCCTTCGCTGCGTACAGTATCTTGTCCATCGCTTCCTGTACCTCTTCATCGGTCAATGTGCGGTCCGCTTGGAACCGCAGGGAAAATGCGGCACTCTTACAGCCATCGGGAACTTGTTCGCCATGGTAAACGTCGAAGACCCATGCATCGTCCAGTATCTCTCCGCCTGCCTCTTGCAGTGCTGCAAGAACCTGGCCCACCGGCACCTTTTCGTCCAACAATAGGGCAAGATCCCTATCCACAGCGGGAAAGCGAGGCAGGGCGCTAACAGCAAGCCTGCGCCCAAAATGGTCTATGATGGCTGCCAAGTTCAGTTCTCCAACCAGAACCGTCTTCGGCACTCTATACACCGATGCTGTCTGCGGGTGAATTTGTCCGAAGAGGGCTACCCAACGACCCTGAAGCTGGATTTCCACACTTCGCCCCGGATGAAGCCACGGACACTGGGTTCGTTTCCAACTTAGTTCCTCCAGCTCAAATTGGTTCACTATCGACTCCATAATACCTTTAATGTCATAAAAGTCCAGTTCACTATTACTATGACTCCAATGCCTGGGATTGCGCTGTCCCATCATCGCCACCGCTAGGCGTAGGTCCTCCCGGGGCTGCCGCTCCATTCCCGGATCCTCAGGTATATACACGGAACCGATCTCAAAAAGGGAAGCATTGGACTGTTGGCGGCTGTGGTTACGAGCCAGCGCTTCCAACAAACCTGGAACCAAGGACAGCCTCATCACCGCCTGATCTTCCGAGATCGGGTTTTCCAATACAAGGCCCCCGAATTCGCGCTCATCCCATCCTAATCGATACATGCTCTGCGGATGAACGAACGTATAGTTGATCGCCTCCTGCAGGCCTAGCCCAGTCAGAAGGCCTGTTAGCGCATCCACGGCCTGTTGTCTGTCGGTCCTGCCCCCCGGTTCGGCACCGCTGGCAGGCAGCGTCTGCGGAATGCGATGAAACCCGTGATGACGGGCAATTTCTTCAATCACGTCGCACTCCAACTCTATATCCGTGCGAAAGGGCGGCACCGTCACCTGCAGATCGCCATTGGTCTGTTCTTCAACCTGGAATTCCAGTGCAGAGAGGATCGAATGCACAGATTCAGTGGGCACCGCAATGCCAAGAAGCCGCTCCACTTCCTTGGGGCGCACCAAAATGTCAACGGCCTTGGACGCTGCCGCATGATCATCTAGCACGCCTTCTGCCACCCGGCCACCGGCGTATTTCCGAAGAAGCTCGGCAGCTCGCTCCATAGCCAACTCCGTTCCGCTGGGATCCAAGCCCTTTTCGAACCGCGATGATGCCTCAGACGCGATCCCAAGGCGGCGTGCCGTCTTCCTAATGTTCGCTGCCGAGAAATTGGCAGATTCCAATACCAGTGCCGTGGTATTCGCGGTAACCTCGCTGTTGGCACCACCCATAACGCCGCCAATGCACACAGGTTTCTCTGCGTCACAGATCATGAGCATTTCTTCATCCAAGTTTCGCTCTTGGCCATCCAACGTCAGCAGCGTTTCCCCGGGCCTAGCCCGCCGAACAACAATTTCTGGCCCTGACAATCGATCGTAATCGAACGCATGGAGGGGCTGTCCCATTTCCAGCATAACAAAATTGGTTATATCAACAACGTTGTTAATGGGGCGCATTCCGGCAGCGCGCAGGCGTGACTCGATCCAAAGCGGTGACGGACCTACCTCAATCCCCTCTATCACACGGGCCATGTAGCGGGGACACAGATCACTGTCTTCCACCCGCAGGCCGAGTTTTTCCGTGACGGCGTGCACATCTTCTACTGTTTCGATGCTTGGGTAAGTGATGGATGAACCGGTCAAGGCGGCTACTTCCCTGGCCATCCCCAGCATACTCATGCAGTCTGGCCGATTGGCGTAGATGGCAATGTCCATGATCCAATCATCCAAACCCAGGACCTCGCTGAGACTCTGCCCCACCTTGCTCTGCTGTGGGAGTTCCATGATACCTGTGTGATCATCACTCAATCCCAGTTCCTGTTCGGAGCACATCATACCAAAGGATTGGACTCCTCGCAGGTCTGCAGCTTCAATCAACTGTCCGTTAGGCAGAGCTGTGCCCACGGGGGCCACCGGCACCTTGATGCCTTGGCGCACATTAGGGGCTCCTGCCACGATCGTGAGGTCTTCCCGGCCAGTGTGCACAACGGAAACCGTTAGTCCGTCGGCATCGGGGTGACGTTGAACCTCCTTAATCTCGCCTACAATGATCGAAGACACGCCAGGGTCTGCCGAAGAAACGCTTTCGACCTCCATGCCCGCAAGAGTCAACCGCTCAGCCAACTCCTCCACTGACCATGGAATTGCAACATACTGCTGCAGCCAGTTATACGAAACGTTCATATCAGCAGCACCCTCCCTGTCCCTCAAATTGACGCAGGAACCTGACGTCGTTGTCAAACAGAAGACGAATATCGTTGATGCCGTACTTCAGCATCGCAATGCGTTCCACACCCATGCCAAAGGCAAATCCCGAAACTTCATCCGGGTCATAACCTACCATGCGCAGAACTCTCGGATCAACCATTCCCGAACCGAGGATCTCAAGCCAGCCCGTGAATGAGCAGATGCGGCAGCCTTGGCCACTGCACATGATGCAGGAAACATCCACCTCAGCACTGGGCTCCGTAAAGGGAAAATAGCTGGAGCGGAAGCGAGTCTTTGTGTGTGAACCGAACATCTGCTCGGCAAAATACTGCAGTGTGCCCTTTAGGTCGGCAAACGTAACATGATCATCGACCAACAGCCCTTCCACCTGGTGAAACATGGGAGAATGGGTGACATCAGAATCGGAACGATACACCTTGCCCGGAGCAATGATCCTAACAGGCGGCT
>Ga0207421_10008806_pt1 | contig 10353 bp, 8 predicted proteins | sample SodLakKL_010_SED_4_FD_187542 | JGI IMG/M metagenome (GOLD analysis project Ga0207421, IMG submission 187542) | Alkaline sediment microbial communities from Lake Tanatar, Kulunda Steppe, Russia - 8KL_010_SED (SPAdes) (version 2) | ecosystem: Environmental > Aquatic > Non-marine Saline and...
TCAGATTCTGCTTCTTCGCCACTCTCGATCTCAGCAAAGGATACAACAACTGGTGAGAAAGAAAGGATGATGATAATAAAGACTACAACAGGGTATTTGAAAAATCTACTCGTAACCCTATTGAGAGACTTTTCTAACTCTTTCACGAAATTCCACTAATACATACCATTTTGGTCTGCATATATAAAAACAACGGTCCAATAATAATGATAAAAGATGGGTACTTGACGATAAGCACCGGATATAAAAGCACATCTAAAGATCCTTTTTCATTCAAAATTTTTTCTCATATACAAGAACAATATGTATAGACCTTTACATGCATAAACATAATAAAACTTAAAAGGTGCTAAACTTTAAATATTCATAGCCGCTTATTATATCTATTAAAAATATAGAATAACTTAAAGGGAGAAAATAAATTATGAATGGGGATATAAAGAGGAAGGTAAACCTTCTAGGTGAAGCTAGAGTAGGTAAGACTTCTCTTGTTCTTCGCTTCGTCAAAAATGTTTTTGGACAAGATTATTTGAAGACAGTAGGTACGAACGTCTACACAAAAAAAATTCCTTATCTAGGTTCCGATTTAAAGCTGGTCATTTATGATATAATGGGTGAATCAGATTTTAAAAGTGTTAAGGACCTAGCTTTTGAAAAATCAACAGGGGCTATAGCCGTGGGTGATATTACCAGAGAAGAGACCTTGTACAAGCTGATCGATGATTGGCTCCCCAAGTATAGAAAATCAGCTATGGATGACGCACCTGTCGTCCTGGCAGTTAATAAGGTAGATATAGATGAACAAGAGATAACTGAAGAGGATATTGTCGAGGATGTACTCCCTTATTTCGACTCAATTTTTTACACCTCCGCTAAGACCGGTGAAAATGTGGAGGATATGTTCAAAGAACTCGGATTTAGGACCATGTATTGTTATCCTTCCCATGGGAGGTCGGCAGAAGATATCGTGACCGTAGATAATGTGATAGATGAACCTAAAAAACTGCTCTCGGGACTTTTTGCTTATGCATCACAGCTAGGGGATATGCCCTACTCAACTATGGAAGAACTCATCGAGGAGAGCGGGATAGATAAATATTCATTAGAAGAAGAAGTCTCAGAGGGCCAGGCTTTAGAATTCGGTGATAAGATTATAGAGTGGTACGAAGATGAAGAGGATATGGAATCCGCTTCCTCCGTCAGAAGGCTTCTTGAAAAGTATAGGGAGGACTCCTAAACTTTGCAAAAGTAACTTTAGGAGAAAAGGTCTTGAGTAATATCCTTTATACCTTCTAATTCTTTACTGTTGCCATACCAATCCTTTAGTTGTTCTCCGAATTTATCTTCGATCCTTTCGATAACGTCTCTTATCTCCTGGATTTTCTTCTCGCTCAGTTCCCCTTCATAGACAACGGCCATATACACGTATTTTCCACGCTCAACAACAACCTTGTTATCACCAAATTCCATCTTGTTCAGTTTCCAATCTCCAGACTCTTGAAAAGAATCCTCGATAAAATTCTGCACAGAATCGAACATGGTAGCGAGGATGTCACTATCTCTGTTCGGTTTAAGCCGGCGAGTATTGTGCAATATAAGCATGGAGTTTTCCTGGTTGATCAAAAATACATCCTCGATGACCGGTTCTTTTTTCGCTAACTGAGTTTTATACAGCCCGCCTCCGATTATCAAAAAGAAAGCCACTAGACCAAGTATCAAAAAAGGCAACCATTCATCAAAAAACAATCCTTCTGTCAACTGGTCTTCCTGGAAAATTACTGTTATACTCTTATCTCCGTCTATAGTGATGGTTATCGTATCCTCATCTTCTTCGCCTTCAGGAACATCTCCTGTCCAACCAACAAATTCCCAACCATCTACGTCTTCTATAGCTTGCACGTTCACCTCAGTCCCATGTTCGTAAGCATGGTTTCCTTCGTCTGGATCGGTGCTTCCTTTCCCATCTATATACACCGTAAGCTCATGTTTTATAGTCAATTCTTCGGTCTCTGCTGTTAATGTTTCATCACGAGTGATCGTAACTGCACTTCTATGATGCTCACCCGTTAATTGAGTTCCATCCCCCAGATCTGCTGTGTAATTTTCCTCCCACTCGGCATCACCGAAAGCAACTATTTCAGTACTAGCATCAGTATAGTATTCCGTAACTTCCATCTCTGTTAAATCCAAACTCTCTCCAGAAAAGTATTCGAGTTTGGGCTGTTCGGTCACTTCTATGCTCTCAAGTTCTCTAGCTCCCACTACTTCCCTGTGAGGGTTCCAAACATCTCCTTCGTAAGTGACAGCGTTATAATCGTCCTCTACTCGGATAAAGTAGTCAAATTCCGTTCCCTCGTTATAAGTGCCCAACTCCGCTTCGTAAAGATTGTCCCCAATAAGATCCATCTCTACTTTCGCAAATCCATCCATTTCAGTCGTATTGTAATAAACATGAGCGACATCCATATCAGCATCGGTGATTATCTCCGCTTCGACGGTCAATGTTTTGTTAGCGAACGCATGTACGTCCATAATCTCTATCGAGGGAGGAACATTCGCTTTTGGAATCTCTCTTGTCGTTCGGCGTATAGTTCCACCTGGCGTATCTTCTATGTCAGCGACATTTTCAGCATGTATCCCAATGATCTCATGGTCTGGTAGGACATTTTCATATACGTTGAGAGCTTCGTCGTCTGTATCCTGATCAAAAGTAGGTACTAGTACGATATCATTGACCATTAAAGAGTTTGTATACGTGAAATACTTTTTTTCAAAGGGAGGAGGATGAGCATCGATAAACATGGGTAGCCTTTCAACATCAAATGGTTCACCACTTCTCGTAGTTACTTCATCCTCAAAGAAGGCAGCGATTTCATCCAACATCTCGGCAATATCTTCTTCTTCAGTGTCCGGGTCCTCGATTTCCGATACTAGGACAGTCCTTTCGTTTAAAATATTTATCTGCGTGTCTAGATGGTGAGGTCCATGTCCACCTGAAACGTTCACAAAACCTTCATCATTTTCTACCAAGTTGAACCATTCAGTCGCCCATTTCTCCACTTCTTCCTCATCACCAAGATGTTCGTTCAACTCGTAGAGGTACTCCGTTGTGTAAAATATTCCAGACTCCTCCACAAATTTATGTCCCCCTTCAAGAATGAACCAGTCACCATCATCTTCCATGTCATAACAATCCGCGCCTAATTCATCAGCATAGTTTTTAGGAAAATTGTCGGCATTTGATTGATCTTCATGTCTCGTATGTCTCGCATTGAGGAATGATACTTCACCGCTGTCCTGGTCAATTATCGGGATCGGACCATAATCTCGGATCCAGTGGTCTTCAGGATGTTCATCAAGAAACAAAAATTCAACGTTATTCATGTTTGCCCCTTCGTCTTCGAGTTCGTCTTCTACATCCTCAGCCTCCCCGTAATCTCTAACCAATATCTCTACGACAGCTTCTTCGGATATCTCTACAGCGATATTTGTATGATATTCTTCATAGTCTTCGTCCCACCTTATAAGCACCCTTTCTACCCGCTCTCTCTGCGAGGGAGTTCTATGATTTGTAAGTGGATCGCCGTACTCCGTTAGAGTTCCACTTTCTAGTTCCATTGGAGATCCCCGAGAGTAGATCTCTTTACATCGTGTTTCTTCAACTCTCTCACTCTCAGCAAAGGACATCACAACTGGTGACAAAAAAAGTATGATTATAACAAACACTACAACAGGGTATTTGATAAATCTACTCATCATCCCGAGGAGAGACCGTTCCACTTTGATCACGCAATTCCACTTGTTCGTACAATCTTGTTCTGCATATATAAAAACAACGGTCTATATAATTGCCTAATGATCTTCAGAAAAAAAGCCCGAATAAAATATATCAGCGGAGCCAAGCTTTCTCGACCTGACTCTTGGGCACCCAATCATCGTCGATCAGGACAGCTTTCTTCGTAGTGGCTTCCACCGTACCCTCGACTTTACCGTTAGGTATACTCTCCTTTTCAGCCAGCCAATCTGCCACTTTAACACCGATCTCTTCTCCTTCTCCAACATCCTCTATTTCGATCTCGTCTTCTTCGCTCATATCGAATCCGAATTACTCTATCGATAAGAATCTTTTGGAGATCGACATACGGAAATCATTCAAAGAAAGTTTTTCTCAAGAACTCTCCTGACCGATTACGGTTCATCCCAATCAAATTTCTTTTCTTCCTCGTTCTTCATTACCTCGCCACTTCTGAAGGTTTTATCACAATCTTTGCAGTAACCCGATCCGTCTAAAAATCCTGTGAACTCCTCACTACCACAGTTCGGACATTTTTTCTTTGAAAATATTGTTTTACTTCTTTTTTTACTTGAAACTCTAGGAGATCTTACGGTCTTGGTATAACCGACTGATAGGATGAAGTAGCCTAGAGCTAATAGTATCATGAGTACAGATAACATCCTGAGAGTTGTCAATAAGACGTCTATGATTTCACCCTCTTGAGGTATGAAAAAAATACTCCAAGCCACTCTTGAAAAGGACATTATGATCAGAAGTGAAGCTCCACCATAAAGATACCTTTTCGCCTTTTCACCTGCGATCTCATATACCAAAAGGATCATGGCGACAGCGTAACTGATCTGTTGTATCAATTCCGCTGCACTTCCTACTAACATAGAACTTCTCAAGGCGCTGATAGATGATCCATCTAAAGAGGGACTCGCCATTCCAAAGAAAAAACCGATTATTATAAGAACAACCGCTGCCTTCACGTTCCTCTCGTGCTCGAACGAGATGTTGTTCGCGCCCTTGTAAAGCTTGTATATCGCGACTATAAAAAGAACGGCAGCTACGAGAGCAAAGATAGCTATGAAACATGCCAATTCTGAAGGATCACCTCTTGGATCGTAACTCCAGGACAAGAAAAAAATCCCGAATAGAACATTCATAGCGATCGAGACGTATAAGCCATATCTAATCAGATCTATACCCATATGGGTATCATCATCCAATCTCCCTCTCCTCATGGGAATCTGATTTTAAAGTATAATTTATATATTTATATTTTCGGGTTTCAAACAAAGAAAACATTTTCAGAAGTTAGCTAGACAGAAAAGTAGTGAGCTATTATCAGACCGAGAGGCTAAAAGGAAAACTAACCGGTTCAGAACTAAACATTAATTAGCACCTTTCGATTTATCGTTGGAGAACGGTGGTTGATTTGAGCGAATCTAATGGTGAAATAGTAGAATATGAACCTTCCATGGCTAAAGATGTAGCGGAGATGTTCAACAAATTCAAGGAATCTTGGCCGGGAGGTTTTGGTGGAGGAATACCTATCGATGAGGAAAGAGTTAGAGATTGGTTGGACGAGAGTTCTTCTATCGTCCTTCTTGTTGCTGTAGATGAAGACGGCACCCCGGTTGGATTTTGTGATCTAACTCCACACTGGAGGGACTCAGAGGCCGCTTACATTGGCCTACTTGGAGTCATTCAAAGAGCTAAGAGAAAAAAATTTGGTAAGCGCCTTTTGCTGAGATCCATAGAGAAAGCCATCCAAGAAGGTATAGAGAGAGTCGATCTGCACACTTGGTCAGGCAATCTGAACGCCATGCCACTTTACAAAAAAGTGGGGATGGTTTGGGTCCCTGATACTACCGTTTACATGCAGGATTACATCCCTCTCTTATATAAGAACGCAATTACTAAAGAGTGGTTAGATTTACACGAGGATTGGTACCAGCACCAGAAGAGAGAGTTAAAACAGGAACCTGATGGTATTAAGGTTAATGGTATGAATATGTATCGCTATAAATTCGAAGCTGGAGATGATCGGATGGAAGTCGATATCGACCGGTACGGATGGGGTATAACCGGTATCTCTAGAAAATTAGGTGATGAGGAATTCAACATAAAAACGAAGGTCGAATCACACGATATCTATATGGGTATAAAGAATCGCTATATTATTGAGATCGAGAATCATACGGAGGGGAGAAAAAAGATAGATATCGATGTAGAACCTTTCGAAGGATTGGAGTTTACAAAAGACCTTCCTTCTTCTGTTATCGTAGATAAGGGTGAAAAGAAGACCATCTCGCGTGGATTTATAGTCAATAACGAAGCGGAAACTTATGATTCCTCACACAAGTCTTCTGAAACCATCGATACGATCTTTAGTATCGAAGATAAAGAGTTTAAATTGACCACTGGGGGTAAGATCAAACCCGCGGTAGAAGTCGACAGCCATAAAGATCTAGATTGTCTGTTCTCAGATAAGGAGAAAAAGATCTATTTTGATCTGAAAAACAATACTGAAAAAATCTTGGAAGGCGAGGTCGTTTTTGAGATTGGTGAAGACAAAAAAACTCAGGAGTTCACTCTAGAGGGAAAAGAAAAAAGCGGATTAAGTTTACCGATCAGGCTCGATTTCGAAGATAATGATGTTAAATACATCGAATTGACTCCGCATATAGAAAGAGAAGATGGATCATTCCCGATGGAGGCTTATAAGCATCCTCTTGTGAATGATATGGAAGATCTACTAGGATTTGCTGAGAAGGAGGACGAAGTCTATCTTGTCAATAATAAATTGAAAGTAAAAGCTAAGTTTGAAGGAGGAAGTGTGATAGCTAGTGAAAAAGGCAGAGATTCTGAATTGCCTTTTGAGTTGAGTCAACAGATCGGTCCTCCCTTTGGCAAAACCCAGGATTCGACTTTGAGATATGATCATGATCTAGTAAAGGATGAAAAAGGATTACATCTGGTCCTCAAGGGTGAAAGTCTGCATAAACCCGGTATAGTCATGAAAAAGCATGTAAGGATTCAAAGGCATTCGTCTGAAGTCGAGTTTTGGTCCGAACTTGAGAATGTAAGTGATAAAGCCATAAAAGCGGCTTCGGAAACGAACACCAGGAAATGGGGTCTAGAGACTTCGCCTTATCAGAGTAAAGCAAGGGTGTATACACCTCTCGGCGAAGAGTTGATAGAAAGCGACCCAGTGACTGATATGTTATCTGAAACATTGCTACCCACGGATCCTGAGGAATGGGATGAAACTTGGACCGCTTATGAAGATGTAAGTGATGGAGCCGTATCTGGTCTTATGTGGAGTAATAACAACGTAAAAAAGATAAAATTAATTAGAGGGCTGCTCAATGAATTGAAGAGCATAACAAAAGAGATCGAACCAGGTGAACGTTTCGAGAGCACTCGTATTTGGATATCGGTGAAAAAACCTTCTCTACATTTTTTCAGAGAGACTTGGAACAGATTGATAAGAAAAGAAGAGATACACCCGAATGAACGTATTTACGGGAAAAAAAGACGAAAACACATTGAAGCTTGTTTAGATGACAACATATTGACTAGGGGAGAATCAGCTGAGAGAACAGTGATCATAAACAAGGCTGTGGATTATCCTATGCCCGGTGAATACTCTATCATTTTTCCTGAATACATTAACGGTTCCTTTATTGATGGTGAAGACAAAATAGAGATATCCAAAGAAGAAGATGACAAAGAGATCAAGTTGTCTATTGAAATAGATGTGGATGAAGATCATCCAGGCTGCGTTGATAACCTTGAAGTTCATTTCAGCGGTGAGATGGAATTGGACTTTGAATTACCGGTGATCCTCAAAGGCACGGGTGAAGTTGATGTTGAAGATAAGGTTCTCGAGGGAGAGAAAGTACTACATGTTGACAACGGGGAGATCCATTTCGACGTTTTGGACAGATTTGGGGGCAACCTGATAAGACTTGAAGACACTGAAGGAAACACCTATCTAGATGACAGATTTCCTGAGCCCGGACCAAAAAGTTACTTCGAAAATCACATAGGCGGAATAGAGCCGCGGCTGATAACACCGGACGCTTTCGAATCATTCTACGAGATCGAAGACGTCTCTGCAGATGAAGTAAACGAAGGAATCTGGGAAGGTGTAAAAGTGGATTTCACCATAGAAAAACTCGCTGATTTGATGGGACAGAAATACTCGATAAAATACTTGACTTTACCTGGTACAAAGTTGATCAAGATGATATTGGTCCATGATAATCCTAAACATCGAGAGGTCAACTGGTTGGGCGAAATCCTCATAGACATTTTACTGAGAGGTTCTCTTGAAGATACTATAGTCGAGTGTCCAGGCAAATACGAAGATTGGAAAAGAAAATATCGGAGTCAAAATTTTGTGCCTCCGACTAATTTAGAAAAACCCTGGTTCAACTTTAAAAAGCAAGATATATCTATAGGTGGATTCGCAATCGAAGGCTACCCTGCCTTTTCTACGGTCCTATGCAATGATGAGATCAATATGGGTTTCCTGATCGCTAACATGATCAGCCAGGGCTTTGAGCAGGAGGAAATAGAGCTCGGTATCATGATGGATGCTTCTAAGGATGATATAGAGATCGCAAGAAAGGCGTTGAGTTCATCATAGAAAGGAGAGATAAGTTCAACCAAATCTATTTATCTTCCATTTTTGATTAAGCTATATGGAGATAAGAACAGAGGGTGTTTCATTACTGCTCGATAAACTAGAGATGATAGATGAAGAGCAGCGATTAGAAAAGAACGAGATAGATAGGATTCTGGATCATCCTGATATAAAGCTCTGGTTGAAGGCCTATGATTGGATAGAGGACCGAGAAGATAAGTTCAAAGAGATATTGATTGGATTATCCGAAGAAACTTCTTACGAAAGCGAAGTTGAGGAACAAAAGATCGAAGATCTGTGGGAAAAGAAGATCGACTATGGATTGAGGAAAGCAATTGAAGATACAGAAAAGATGTTATCTTCTCTAGAAACGATCAAAAATTTTGATTGGGAGTCTACAGTTCAAAAAGCATTAGAGTATTTACCCGATGATACAGAACTCGATCCAGAGTTAGTTGTGACCATAGATGGATTCAATGGAGGTATGTTCCGTTACGACACGGCCTTCCTCTCTTTAGTTTACTTTGATACCTCACTGATCTCTGAAGGAACTTTCGCACATGAACTTCACCACATGGGAGCTGACTACTGGTGGAAAAAAGACCCGCGTATCCAACAATTTCAAAATACGGAGGATAAGCAAAAATACTATTTAGTAAATCTTTTCACTTATCTTGTAGGAGAAGGTATAGCTAACGCCTTCTGTTCTCCACAAGCGATAACTGAAATTGAAGGAAAGGACTCTGAAAAACACAATCAGATGGTTAGATATTATGAAGAAAAGAGAGAATATATCTTCGACAAACTCGAAGAATTGTTAAGGAGGGTCCTTGTATATCCTGTAGAAGATGTTTCTGACCTGTACAGTGAGTTCACCATGGATAAAGAAAACAAAGGTATACCCCCAGGACATTTTCTGTCCGGTAAGATGGTTCAGACGATGGATCGATCCTCTTCAGTGTCACAGGATGAGATCATAAATCTGATAAAAAATCCATTCGAATTCTTAGAGGTTTACAATAAAGCTGCAGAGGAATCAGGAACTCGAAAATTTTCAAAAGAGCTTATAAGAGAGGTGGAAGATCTCCTTGAAAGATCATAAATAAAATAGGAGGAGTTTTCTAGTAGTAATTCAAGATAACTGTGATGATTTTTACTAGTTTTATCATCCTCTGCGGTGAACTCTCTCCATTTCGAAAGTTTCGTTCATCTCAGGTATCAGATGTTCCCAAGTTTGTTCACAGAGATACCATTCCGTGATCTCTTCATCTTCTGTCTCAGTAAGACCAAATATCTCAGGCCTGTTCAGATGTTCCATATAAGGGAGTATGAAAACCTCCAGCAGTGTACCTTCATCTATAGGCCAAAGATATATCTCTACCCCGATCCTCTGTGATTCCTCGTCCATATTTTTAAAAGAAGGAACGGCAAAAGAAAAAGTACTGAGGATCATCTTCAGTTTTCCCGGTGGTTTCTTCTTTCTCAGCAACTCCATTATCGTCTTATTCTCAGCGATTATTACTGTTCCTTCTCCCTCGTTCTCTCTATCGTATTTTGATACATGAAACCCGTAGCTTTCTATGAACTCTTTGAATTCAGGCCCGAGTTCATCGACTTCCCTATCTCTTATCAAATACCTCCCGTAAGGATATGCTCTTCTCCTCATAAACTCTGATTGTTTTTAAACCATATATTTTTAATTGTTTTCTCCGCCTATTCCTGATATTATCTGCGACCTCAATTGATGTCGTAATCATGATAATCTATCCTGTTATTGAGATTATATCATTTACACTGACCAGTTTTACTAACTCGGTGGAATTTAAATAACAGTGTTCGACGATGACAATGAAGTACTCGATAAAAGAGATTGATTGGTTATTGCTCGATGTTTTAGAGAGTCTAAAGAGAGTATATG